>Ga0209158_1000089_pt1 | contig 66561 bp, 46 predicted proteins | sample GraSoiAngelo_140_FD_185897 | JGI IMG/M metagenome (GOLD analysis project Ga0209158, IMG submission 185897) | Grasslands soil microbial communities from the Angelo Coastal Reserve, California, USA - 14_0929_12_30cm (SPAdes) (version 2) | ecosystem: Environmental > Terrestrial > Soil > Grasslands ...
CCCTGCAGGCCAAGGCCTATGAGTTGCTGAATCTGTTGCCAGTAGCGGGAAACTGAATCTTGAATTATCTCTCAGCGAATCAGCAGAATACTGTCTGAACCCATCTGGAACTTCGGACTAAGACGACTGAATGACGGAATAGTGTCATCTACCATGTCGTCATTCTGAGCGGACGTTTGTCCGCGAAGAATCCTGCGTGTACCACCCAAAATCATAGGGTCCCAGCTTCCGTCGCCGTCCTGAGCGAAGCTAGGGCTCGCGCAGCCAGCTCTTGCGCAGTCGAAGGCCTCCAACATCCAGATAGCCCGAACGCCAAGAGCTTCCCTGCCCTTTACAATGTCCTCGTGCGAATCCTGATCTCCGCCGGCGAAGCTTCCGGCGAAATGTACGGGGCGCAGCTGATCGAGTCGCTGCGCCGCCGCGATCGCTCGCTGGAATTTTTCGGAGTAGGTGGAGAGCGCATGCGCGCCCTCGGCTGCGACACCATCGTTGATTCAAAGGATCTTGCTGTGGTTGGTATCACCGAAATCGTCAGCCACTTGCCTAAGATCTATGGACTTTTCCACGAACTGATTGCCGCAGCCGACCAGGGCCGACCGGATCTAGCAGTTGTCATCGACTCACCCGCCTTCAACTGGCGGGTTGCGCGTCAGATGCATCATCGTGGTATCCCTGTCGTTTACTACGTCTGCCCCCAGTTTTGGGCCTGGCGCCAGCGCCGCGTCAAGCTGCTGCGCAAATACATCGACAAGGCCCTGGTTATTTTTCCTTTTGAAGAACAGTTCTACTGCGACCGGGGAGTCGACGCGACGTTCGTTGGACATCCACTGGCAGACCTGCCCCACCCGACCGCTGAGCGTGACGAATACGCTGCTCAACGTAGCCTCGACCGCTCCAAGCCATGGATCACCCTGATGCCCGGGAGTCGAGTTGAGGAAGTACGCATGAACCTGCCTACGATCTTGGAATCGGCGGCTCTTCTGGGACCCGCCTATGAATTCCTGCTGCCGGTCGCGCCTACTCTCAGCCGCAGCTTCCTCGAGCAACTGATCGGCGCCCAGCGAGTGACGCTTGTTCCTGAGGCTCTGCCTGCTCTGTGGCACTCCCGCGCCGGAATCGTCGCTAGCGGCACCGCTACCGTCGAGGCCGCCATGATGTCGACGCCATTTGTGATGGTGTACCGGGTCTCGCCACTCACCTATCTGCTGGGACGCTGGCGGGTGAAGGTCCCACACTTCGCGATGGTGAACCTGATTGCGGGAGAAAAAGTCGTCCCCGAACTGGTGCAGTCTGAATTCACTGCCGAGAATGTAGTCTCTCGTATTAGCCAAATCATCTCAGACGGCTCGGCGCGCGACAAAATGCTGGAAGGTCTGGCCCGGGTCAAGGCTCGGCTGCATGCGCCGAATCGGGTCACTGGCGCCCAGGCGTCCGCCGAGCGCGCCGCCGGCATCATCCTCGAACTGCTGCACCCCGCGCGAACATCGGTCTAAAGCCTTGTGCGGTCAGCATCTTTTGCGTCACAATCTACATCATAGAGAGTAGCGGTTTTTCTCCAGGAGAACATTAGTAGATGCTTTTTCAAGCCAGGCGCCCCATTCGGGCCTTAGCCCCGTTTTTTGCCTTGCTGGTCCTGTTAACCTCCTTGCCCGCGTGGGCGGCTGAGAAAGCCCGTCTCCGGGTAGATGATTACGTAATTGACGCTGAAATCCAGCCCAACGGCCACAAGCTCAAAGCCCGCGCCAAGGTCAAGTTCACGGCCCTGGAAGACATCAGCGTAGTCAGCTTCGAACTGCACAATGCCTTGCGTCCGACCAAGGTCCTCGACGACGCTGGAAAGCCGCTTAGCGCCGAGCGCATCACCCAAGACTCGAGCGTCCGCGTGGCGCTCCCCAAAGGATTGGCAAAAGACACTTCCACCACTCTAACTTTCGATTATGAGGGTGTGCTGGAATCTGCAGATGAAAGTCCGGTACAAGGGCTCAAGCTGGCCTATGTGGGCGACGATACCACCTATCTGCTCTACGCCGGACGCTGGTTTCCAGTGGCCAACTATGGAGTGAACCGCTTCACGTCGACCATCAACGTAACCGTGCCGGCGCACTTCAAGGTCATCGGAAGCGGCAAGGAGTCGGTCGAGTCGGCTGCCGCGGCAGCTTCCAGGGCAAAAGGTGCGACAACCGCTGCCCTGCCCTCGTCCAAGACCTATACCTTCGTCTCTGATAAGCCCAGCTTCCCGGGAACCATCATTGCTGGCCAGTTTAGCGACACACAATACAACGAAGCTGGCGTTGATATTCACGTCTATTTCAAGCCCGTGCACCAGGCATTGGCAGCCGAATACGCCACCACGGCCGCCAAGGAATACACCTATTTCACCACTCTCTACAATCCGTTTCCTGCGCCCACAGTGCGGATTGTCGAACTCCCGGACGACACCGTGCCTTCCGCCTGGGCCCCGCAGTTAGCTGCCGTTGCCAGCCGGGCCGTAAGCGAGAAGATCAACTATCGCTTGCTGGCGAACACCATTGCGCACCAATGGTGGGGTGCTTCGGTGAGTCCGGCTTCGCGCGATGATTGGTGGCTGGAGGATGGCTTCGCTCGCTACTCCGAAGCTCGTTATGTGGAGAGCGCAGCCGGAGAAGCCGGGCTGGAAGAAGCGGTCAAGGACATGTCGGTAGGCGCGCTCGCTTACGACACTGTGCCGCTTTCCAGCGCCGGCAAGCTCGATATGTTTTCTCCCGAGTTCCAGTCGCTCACTACAGACAAAGGTGCCATGATCCTGCACATGTTGCGCTGGGTTGAGGGTGAGGCGAAGTTTGACCAGACGATGCGCACGTTCGCCACTCAATATATGGAAAAATCCGCCAGCCTCGACGATTTCCGTGCCATCGCCGAGAAGGATTATGGCGACAAGCTTACCTGGTTTTTCTCTCAGTGGCTCGATTCCACGGGTGCCCCCGAGTTCAAGAGCAAGTACACCGTCTATCGCCTTGGCGAAAATAACAAGGGATTTCGCGTAGTCGGCGAAATTGCTCAGGACTTGGATCTTTTCCGCATGCCGGTGGAACTGAAAATTGACACCGACGGCAAGACCGAGAACAAGCGCGTGGAAGTGGTAGGAACGAACTCCCCGTTCACGGTTGAAACGTTTGGCAAACCGCGCCGGATCGTCATCGATCCCGACGACCACGTCCTGAAAAACTCCAAGGACGTTAAACTGCGCTCTTCCATCCTTCGCGGACAGGCCATGGTGCAACAGGGTGACCTGGCGGGCGCTTTGACCGAGTTCAAGAAAGCGCTCGACGTGAATCAGAACAGCTCGCTGGCGCACTACCGCATCGCCGAGGTGTTCTTTCAACAGCGCAATTACCAGGCCGCGGCCAACGCTTACCGCGAATCGCTCAACGGCGACGGTGAACCGCGCTGGACTGAAGTCTGGAGTCACATCCAGCTCGGCAAGATCTTCGACATCACCGGCCAACGCGAGCGAGCCACCAACGAATATCGCCAAGCCTTGCAAACCAACGACAATACCCAGGGCGCTCTGGACGAAGCCCGCCGTTACCTGCAGAAAGCTTACGAACAGCAAAAGAACGGCCTATAGACTTCTGTGACACTACGTCCCGCGGGTACCCCACGTCTCGCGTTTTTTGAGGCCTTTACGAAACTCGGTTTCGATCCCGAACGGTGGGAGGAAACACGCCTTAGCCGCGCAGCGGCCGGATTCCATTAGCCCCAGCGCGTGAGCGCTGGGAACGCGAAAGTCGAACAACCTGAGTCCGCTTTAGCGGACGGCACGAGTTTCGTAACCGGTTCGCGTTTTTTGCGAGACATGGGATACTACCTCCGCTCAGAAGAGCGGTTCAGAGTCTCGAACCTCCCGCATCGCATCTCATATCGGAATGAACCATACACAGACGAAGGCAGCTGATCGGTCGCTTACGGCGCGCCTTGACGCTTGGCTCGAAACGCTGGTTGCGCAAAAAGGCAGCGACCTCCTGCTTGTTCCTGGCGCCCCTGCATCGATTCGTTTGGAAGGTGACGTGCGAAGCATAGGGGATGCGCTGCTCGATGGTTCGGAAATCGAGACCATCGTCTCGCCTGCTCTCACGCCGCATGCCTTAAGGGAATACCAGGAAACACATATCGCCGACTCCTCCTACCGTGTCTCGGGACTGGGAAGGTTTCGCATCAACCTTCATCGCGAACAGGGACTTGCGGCCGCCGCCATTCGCGCTCTGCCTTCGAACGTGCCCATGCTGAAAGATCTGAATCTACCGCCGGGCCTGGGTTCGCTGGCTCAGCTCCCACGTGGCTTGGTCCTGATTGGCGGGCCGGCAGGCTCGGGAAAAACTACTACGCTGGCTGCTCTAGTTCACGAGATCAATCGCAGCAAGGCGCGCCACATCATCACTATCGAGGACCCGATCGAGTACGAGCACACGCACCTACTGGGTTTAGTCGAGCAGGTGGAAATTGGGCTCGATGCGCCTGATTTTCCTACCGCCTTACGCGCCGCGGTGCGGCAAGCTCCTGACGTAATTGTGGTCGGCGAGATGCGCGATTCAGAAACCATGCGCATCGCCGTGGGCGCCGCCGAGACCGGACACCTGGTGCTATCCACGCTGCACACCACGGATGTCGCTTCCACCGTTTCTCGAGTCTCCGATTCCTTCCCGCCCGAGCGCCAGAATGTTGTTCGCCAGGAACTCGCCATGGCGCTGGCTGCCGTGCTCACCCAAATTCTGCTGCCTAGCAAAAGAGGCGGACGCGTTGCCGCGATCGAATTACTGATGCTCGGCTACGCTGGCCGACAACACATTCGCCGCAACTCGCTTCAACATCTTCATCAAGAGATTACGATGACCAAGAACAAAGGATCGTTCACCCTGGAAGAATCTCTTGCGCAACTGGTAAAGCATGGTCACATCGACCGCGAGGAGGCGCTGATCGCGGCCTTCCACCCCGACGATCTGATCAGCATTTTGAAAGCCGGCACGACAGCGCGGATGTAAGAAAGAAGGTTGGGTGCCCCGGGTCTCGCGGCTTGAGGCTGTTACGAACCTCGGTTTCGATCCCGAACGGTGAGAGGAAACACGCTTTAGCCGCGCAGCGGCGGCATTCCATTAGCCCAGCGCGTAAGCGTTGGGAACGCGAAAGTGGAACAACCTGAGTCCGCTTTAGCGGACGGCACGAGTTTTCTTAACTGACTCGGTTTTCGAGACCTGGGATCGTCACACCACGCGAGCGGCCCGCGACCCTATTTCGCTGCGACCGACGAGAGCCTGACGACAGCCTGACGCGCAAACCCTGCGTTACTCCCGTTCGGAGCTTCGACCAGATACAACTTGTATTCCTGAAGCGCCTGTTCCGTCTGATGCAACGAATCCAGCGCCTGCGCGAGGATCAGGTGAGCGTCAGCCAGTCCCGCATGTGGCAGCGTGTGCACCTTCCGGGCGTGAGCGATCGCATCTTCGGTCTTGCCGGTGTGGAATTCGGCGAAGGCAAGAAACGTGAGCCCCCAAACGTCGAGATGTCCGACAGCCACGGCTTTCTTCAAAGCCTCTTCCATTTCAGGATATTTCTTGTCGGCCATCAGCACGCGTGCAAGATTGTGATAGGCCTCGACGAATGAACTATTGAGGCTGACAGCCTTGGAGAATGCTTGCAGAGCGGCTGCCTTGTCCCCGGTGCGCAGCGCAGCCACGCCCAGGCTGTTGTAAGCCAGATCGTAGTCGGGATACAGCGCCACCGCGTTTTCGTAATGTTTGCGCGCCTCTGCCCAGTCTTTCCCTTCTTTAGCTTTTCCCTTTTCATATTCCTTACGCGCGTTTTTGGGCATGTGAAGGCGAACTGCGGGAATCGTTCCCTTCTGCTCAGGTGCGGACGCGGCACGTCTGCGTAACACCGTCACCCGCTCGGTATGGGATGATTCGTTGGGCTCAATCGTGAAATCGCCATCGTATTGATCGATAGTCGTTCCAGTGATTTTCAGGCGGTGGAGGTCCGGATTGGTCATGAACTCTACGATGCCGTCCCGAGTAGATGCTTCACCTTCCGGCAAGCCCCAGCTATCGAGCAGCGTAACCGTAATCTGACCGTCGAAGGGATGCTGCTCGCCTTCGGCATACACCATAACTTGCAGGCTGACCGTCTTTTGCTGTGCCGCCGCCGAGCCGGACAGGAGCAGCGTTAAAACAAGCGGTAGAACGCGCCGGATCAGCATGGCACTTCTCCCCTGCAGGAGAGTCGACGAATACGACTGGCAGCGTGAGGAATTATAGCCCTAAGAGAAAATGGGGCTGGGCCGAAGCCCAACCCCGGAGACTTCCGAAACGGCTAGAAGTCGATGCGAATACCAATGTTAAGGAATCGAGGCGAGTTGTACTGAGTACTTGTCTGGCCGAACGTCGTGGTGTCACTGATGTCCGGCGTCGGATCGCTAAACTCCATGTGGTTGAACACGTTGACGGCTTGCAGGCTGAGCCCGATGCCGACGCGCTCGGTGATTTTGATGGTTTTGTTGAGTGCCGCGTCCACGTTCCAGCGGGGGAATCCGACGATGGGAGTTCCACCCATCCGGCTATCTCCGAAGAGAGGCATGCGGAAAGCTGCCTCGACGGCCGGCCAGTTGCTCCCGTACACGTTGATGCTGCCATCAGGCATGGTATGCCTGCTGAAGCTCGTGTGCGCCGCGCTGCCAGTCGGAATCCAGGAAGCGCACTGACTCACGTAGCCGTCCCCTAGTTCCTGGCAAGAGTTGCCGTTGTAAACCTTTTGGGGCAGCCCGCTACTGGCGGTTATAGCACTGCTGATCTCCCAACCGCCGAGCAGTTTGCTGAGCCAACCGGTAGCACCAGACTGATGGCCTTGACCGAACGGCAGGTCATACACGAAGAAGCCTGTGAAGACATGCCGTCGGTCGAAGTACGAGGTCGTGTAGTCCCGCTTCATGTTAAAGCCGTCGGTGGGATTAAAGAACACGTACTCCTGGGCGAGACCGGAATCGTCCATCGAATGGGAGAGCGTGTAGTTGGCCTGGAACATCAATCCCTGAGTCATCTGCTTGCGCAAGGATATGTAGCCAGCATTGTAGTTCGACATGCCCTTCGAAGTGGTGATGTCGCTACCACCGATGAATTGTCCGTCGATGGGCAGAGTGACCAAACCTAGGATATCGAAGGCATCGGTGGCCTGTCCGTTGGTCAGGTAATCCGCCGCGTCCGAAACATAGGCCGCCGTGCCACCCGCATAGACTGTCTCCAGGAATGGCTGCGGCGCCACAGCGTTTCCCGCGAGAAGAGCACGTTGAATGTTGTCGTAGGCGGAAGCAAACGTCTGTCCACTCGCAGTGAACATATAGGGGATCTGGTTCACGTCATTGCCACTATAGAGGTGAATAGCGTGCCGACCGACGTAGCCAACTTCCAGGATCATACTGTTCGACAATTGGCGCTGAAGGCTCAGGGTCCAAGTGTCTTCGACTCCCGTCTTGCGCTTGGGATCGATTCTAAAGTCATAGGTCTGCGTGGGGGTATTGCCGCCAGGAAGCAGATAAATCCCAGCACTCTGGGGCGATGGCACTACCGGGGCTGTAATCGACTGCAGTGGCGGGATGGCCACGTTGCCACCATCGACGCCGATGCGGAACCCGGCATCTGGGTTAATCTTCCCAGTCCCGCAGGCATTGGCCCGGGTCGGCCCAGCGCAGGTTACCCCATTACCGAAACCCACGCCCAGTGCTGGTGTCATAACAACGCCCACACCGTTGATACGGTCGAAGTAACGGCCAAATCCGGCTCGGATTACGGACTTCCCGTCACCGAGGAAGGTATTGAGCAAACCGCTCCCACCTCTCGGGTTCCAGGCAATGGACAAACGAGGAGCGAAGTTGTGCCAATCCACATCGTAGGGATATTTGCGGCCCGACTGGCGCACCGGCATAAAGCCGAGCAGCGGTGAGTAAGCCTGGCCGGCAAGAGCTGCCGATACCATGTTGTTCGCCCATGTGTCATAGGGCAAGATTGTGTTTCCTTTTGACGCATCGACCATGATTGTTTGTAAGCCGCTGGTCTCGTACGGAGGTGTCTGGAGGCCCCAATCCAAGCCGTAGGCGAGGGTGAGGGTCGGCGTCATGCGCCAGGTATCCACGATGTGTAGATCGTAATCGTCCACCAACGTGTTCTGCGTGTTGGGCGTACCGGGAGTATTGGGCGATAAATCGGGCGCTCGAGTCAGCAACTGGGCGGAGTGATCAATCATACCCATCGTCGCAGCGTAAAGCTTGTCCCAATTGCTGTTGTCAGTGGACCGGAGGCTTGACGGACGATGCTTGCTGATATCCATGTTCTTGGTGGTCCACTCCGCAAAGTAGATGGGTTCGGCTAGACCACCCACAACTTTGTCGTCACGCACGTGGAAGAAGTGCTGGTGACGGAATGCACCGCCGAATTGGATCAGGTGCGCTCCCCGGAGCCAGCTCATTTCCTCATTGAGGTTGTAGTCCTTGCCATCCCATACTCGGCTTCGCGCGTTCTGCGTGTCGATGTTCATGGGCACAAGTCCATTGGTGTTGCTCTCGGCATAGATCTGCACCGCCGCGTTCAACCCGGAGACTTGCGGGAATGGCGGTCTGCGGGCCCACTGCCAGAAGTGCCGCAGGAAGTCGAAGTGAGTATCAGTGGTAATGTTGCTGCCGACACGTCCGGTTAGCCCGAAGACATAGTAGCGGGGCTGCAAGGGCTCGTTATCGGTTGACCTCGGGACTCCGAGCGTTCCCCCTGTCAGCCCGCCGATATCAACCTGCGAGGTCCCGTTGGCATCGCTTACCGCGTACCGAATTACGGCGTTTGCGGTCCAGTTCTGCGACAGGTTGTAGTCGAACCGGGCGATGCCGTCGTATTCCTTCGTAATCAGCGGCACAGTACTGGTGAAGCCGACCGTGTTCAAACCGTCGCCCATGCTGAAATTGTTTCCGCGAGGTTCGTAGGTATTCCAGATCTGCGAAATGACCGGACTCATGCCCACCCCGCGCGGGTCACAGGGACCACTCGCGCACATCGCGGTAGGTGCACCCGTAGCAAAGTTGAATTGGTTTATCACGCTGGAATTGGTGGCATCGTGGAATTGCAGGATACCTTGCTTCATCAACTCGCTCGGCACCAGCCGGTTGAACGGAACACCTTTGGCGAAGTTGCGGCCTTCATACATCAGGAAGAAGAAGGCCTTATCCTTGATGAGCGGCCCCCCGACTCGACCGCCGTAACGGTTGTCGTGCCAACTGGGACGGTCCTTCCCGACATGGTTCAACTGCCAGAGGTTGGCGTTGTATAGAGTGTTCTGATTGTACTCATACGCAGCGCCGTGCCAACTATTGCTACCGTGGCGGGTGGTCATCTGCACCTGCGCTCCGGAAGAACGAGCAAAAGTGTTGGAGTTGTTGGTTGTGACACGGAACTCCTCAATGCTTTCGACCGGAGTTGGAATCACCGCCCGCGGTGCACCCTGGCCCGAAACGTAGTTCGCATCGCCTTCGGTATTGCTGGTGGCATCACCGCCATCGAGGCTGAAGGTGTTCTGGTCATTCAGAGCACCGGCTACGCCGCCTGAAGTCGTATTGCCCTCGCCGGTACCGGGCGCTGAGTTGTATGAGGGGGACGCCATCGGCTGCAACTGCAAAAGCGCCGTAGCGTCGCGGCTCAAACTGGGCAAGGATTGGAGCGTCTGCTGGCTCATTACGTTGCCGACGCTGGCATCTACCGTCTGCAGTTCGGCACCGGTTGCCTTCACCTCGACAGTTTCGCTCACGCCTCCGAGTTCCAGGCTCAGGTTCTGCGCTACGTTCTGCCCGACGCTGATGATAACGGTGGTGGTGGTCTGCCGGAATCCAGCTTTCTTGACGGTGAGCTTGTATTGACCAGGCTGCACGGCGGGAAAAACGTAGTGGCCGGCTTGGTTGGTCGTTGTTGTATGGGCAACGTTCGTGCTTAACTCAGTGAGGGTGACTTCAGCCCCGCTGACCACCGCGCCGCTCGGGTCGCTAATGTCGCCCGTCAGCACCGACCGGGCTGAACTCTGGGCGAAAACAGCTAGAGAAGTGAGAAGCAGAGACAGAAAGAGAGAGAGGACAGGCCTCAGTCTTGGCATGACATCATCCTCCTGGACGCGGGAGACCCCCAACCCCTCTGACTTCAGAATCCGCTGGTAGACTCCCCTTGTGATCTAAAAGTCCCAAGCTTGCTGACTGAAGGTATGAAAAGGTTCCCCAATGCGATCGCTGGCAACCCTCAAATGCGCACGCATACGTCCACCGGGAATAGCCGCACACCATTTTCTTTACGCCGACGACGACTGCCGAAGCGATAGGGGACGGTCGTCCCCACGAAGAAGAAGAACTGCCCCCAACTCTTTGCGAGGCACGCTGCAAGCTGCACTCTCTGCTCAATCCAGTGCCTTGGAAACGCAGAGCCATTGAGGCCGCGAGAGAGTACCGAGCAGTGGCGGAATGGTAACCCCGAAACTCCATAACATCAAGACATTATTTTGTGGCGGCCTGTTGTGTGCAGGTTATGTTTGAGGCGATCTTGTCAGCCCAGGGGGTGTGCGGGACGGCTGCTTACCGGCCACCAGAAAATCGCCGACTTTACGACGCCTCGCCAGGCAAATGGGTCACGAGGGACTTTTTTTGCAAAGCTCGTCAGTCCGGTGTCAAGCCGTGCGGGAACCTCATTCGCACCTAACCTCCTGATCCAGTTACCAATATTTCCTTCCCCAGTCATGTCCCATATGCCCTGCTCTGAGGTTCATACTGGAGTTGGGAGACGTGTGTTGAGGCGCTTTGCGGGCTCGTGAGAATCGCCCGGCCTTTGTTTTCAGAGACCTAGGATCGAAGCACCGGTGGAGGGGACCTAAGACAGGTTTATGCCTTTTCGGACGAAATCTTTTAAAACACGAGGTTTGCAGAGATTTGCTTCTGGATCTCTGATTCCAGTTGAACACCGTGGGGAAGGGTACCCCATGAACGCGCTCGCTTGGAAATAAAAAAAGCGGCCGCTAGTCCGCCCTGGCGGCTGCTTCCACGGCCGGTGCCTGTCTGGTCTGTACCAAGCCAGCAGTCGCGATCACCGCCAAGGCCACCGCGCACAGTAGGAATACGGCGCGTATGCCGAACCACACAGCAAGATGTCCGGAGAGAAGCAGTCCCAAAACCTGGGCGAGCGAGAACACCGACATGAAGCTGGAGCTGACGCGGCCGAGCATCTCTGGCGGGGTCTCCTGCTGCATCAGGGTTTGGGCGGCCACGACGACGAAGCTGATGCCGAAGCCCATGGTGAAGGTGGTAGCGACAGCAGCCGAGGTCGCGCGGAAGATGCCCAGCAATGCCGCGCCGGCAGCGCACGTGACGAGTCCCTCCAAAACAATGGTCTTTTTTGATTGGGCGTGAAACTTGTTCACGGTCTGGCTGCCAGCAATGAGTCCGACGCCCACCGCCGAACTCACCACACCGTATAGGAACGCGCCGGAGTGGAGGATATCGCGCACATAAATTGAGAACAGCGGGCTGAGACAGCTCATCACGAACATCGCACTGACCATCGAGGTAATGACGAATGCCAGCGAGGGATGAGTGAAGATGAAGCGATTGCCGCTGGTGAGCTGACTGACGAAGCCTTTTACAGTACTGGTGCTCGGGGCGGGGGTGCGCGAGATCAGCAAGGACCCGATCATGGCGGCGGAGAAGAAGAAGCTAAACGCGTCGAAGTAGAAGCAGGCCTTCTCCGTCAGCCAGGCCACGAGCGCGCCGGCGGCAACCGGCGACAGAAGGCGCACCGTGTAAAACGCCTGCGACATGAGCGCGTTCGCTGCCATCAGCTTTTCCTTGGCGATCAGGGTGCGGATTGCCACCGACTGTGCCGGGCCAAAGAAGCTCGAAACCAAAGCGAGCAGGGTGAAGATGGCACACAACTGAGTCAGGTTGGTAACCCAGAGCAGCAACAGAACCAGCACACCGCGGATAAGATCGCTGCAGATCATCACCTGCTTCACGGGCCAGCGATCGACAAAAACACCGGCAATCGGACTGACCAGCGCCAGCGGGAGCATATACGCGATCAGCAAATAGGTGACCTGCGGCGCCGTGCCATGCCAGCGGAAGGTGATCAGGCTGACGACACCGAACACCGCTAGAAAGTCTCCGAAAACGGAGACGAACTGAGCCAGCCACAGCTTGCGAAAATCAGGCTGGGCGAAAACCTCGCGCAAATTGGGTTTTGGAGAAGCCGCGGTGGCCATCGGGTGAGGATACCCTAATTCGGAGTTCAAGGCCGAGAGCAATGGGCATTGAAGGGAGGGAGCGCAAGTCAGATGCCCTCAACGCGTCGCCTTTAACCGGATCTCTGGCATGGCAGCCCCGGCGCCGTCGGCCGCCGAGCAGATATAAATCTGAGGAGTAAGTCCGGTGGCCTGCTCGTACGCGTGAGCGATCTGTCGTTGGAACTCCTCCGCGCGCTGGGCGTCCACCAGGTTTACGGTGCAACCTCCAAAGCCGCCTCCGGTCATGCGCGCTCCGTAAGTGCCTTTTTGCTGGTTGGCGATTTGGACCATTACGTCCAGTTCAGAACAGCTCACCTGGTAGAAGTCGCGTAAACTTTCGTGTGAAGCAGCCATCGCTTTGCCGAACGCTTTGATGTTTCCTCCACGCAGCGCCGCTACTGCCTGGAGAACGCGCGCGTTCTCGGAAATTACGTGATGGGCACGGCGCCAGACCGTATCCGGAAGCACGCCTCGGTGCTTCTCGAGTTGCTCCGGGTTCACATCACGCAAAGCACGGATGCCGGGCAGGACGGCAGACAAGCAGCGTACCGCTTCTTCACATTCGGCGCGCCTGCGGTTGTATTCGCCGGTTGCCAATTCATGTTTCACCATCGTGTTGCAGATGACCAGTTTGACTGAATCAGGAATGGGAACCAGTTCGTATTGCAGTGAACGGCAATCCAGCAATAAAGCGTGACCGGCTCGCCCATGGAGTGAAACAAACTGATCCATTATGCCGCAACGGGCACCGACGAACTCGTTCTCCGCTTTTTGGCAGAGCTGTGCCAGTTGAACACGGTCTACGCGACAGCCCGCAATGTCGAGAAAGGCGCAAGCGCTGGCGACTTCGATGGCAGCAGAAGAGCTCAGGCCGGCGCCGATCGGGACTTCCCCATGAATGAGCACATTCGCTCCCCTGAGTTGGTATCCGGCCTTGCCCAGATGCGCGGCAACTCCCAGCGGATAATCACTCCAGGTCTGTGAAGGACGCAGCGTGTTGTCAGAAAGGTCCACTTGGCGGGTCTGGTCAAAATCATCGGAGCGAATGACAAGTTGTGTGTCCACTCGTGGGCTGACTGCAAGCCAACAATGAAAATTTATTGCTGCGGGCAGCACGAACCCGTCGTTGTAGTCGGTGTGTTCACCAATCAGATTGACGCGCCCGGGTGCACGGTAAAAACGCGCGCCTTCTCCAAAATGCGCGCGAAACCGCTCAGCTAGGTTGTATGGTTTCTCCATTTGTTTCCGGGCTGGCCGTCGCTACTCGAATCAAGAGTGGAGGCCACCAGCTTTGATTCTATTTACCGTGCGATTTTCCCGCGGATGCAGATCCATTTTGAGTCCTGCCGGAGCGCATGGCGCGCTTGCCCAACCCGAACATTCCTAGGCCGAATACCAGCAGCACAGCGCCCCAGATTAAGTTGACATTGATACCCAATGACTGCCGATAGATGGAGTGATCACCGAGTAGACCGTAAGCGACTAGGATGCATCCGATAATGGAAAAGAGAATCCCAATCGGGAGGCGAATATCCATCCACATGGTTCCTCCTACCAGAAGATGAAGTTCAGCAGCAATGTGCCAAGCAGCACGACGATCGCGAGAGAAGCCGGCCTCAAGTACCAGGCCAGCGATTCTTCCTTCGGTCGCGCCGTCAGAGAATAGACCAGACCAACGAGTTTGTTTTCATCTGGAGCTTTGGTTAGAAGGCTGACGACGATGGTGACAAGGAAGCACGTAGTCCACGCCCAGATTGCAGTCCAGAAATTTTGCGCCATCTCGCTCGGATAAGTGTGCAAGACGGCCAACCAACCCCCTTTGATGCCCGATACTGCTCCCGCAGGAAGCGTAAGCGCATGGTGCAGAGCCGCCGCACCAGTCCCCGCGAGCAACCCGGAAAAAGCTCCGTGGCCGGTTGTCCGCTTCCAGAACATGCCCAGCAGAAAGGTGGCAAAAAGCGGTGCGTTCACGAACGCAAAAACCAGTTGCAGCATGTCCATGATGTTGTTGAACCGGTTCGCCATATAAGCCGCGCCAATAGAAAAAGCGATACCAAAGACGGTAGCGGCGCGCCCCATCCACAGGTAGTGCTGATCGCTTGCATCGGGGCGCAGATAAGATTGATAAATATCGTAAGTCCAGACTGTGTTGAATGCGGTGACATTGCCGGCCATGCCAGACATGAAACTCGCGAGAAGCGCAGTAATGCCGAGCCCCAGCACGCCGGAGGGGAAATAATGCAGGAGCATACTGGGAATGGCCAAATCATAGTCTAACTGCGGATCTCCGTTCTTATCGATTGCGGGTGCTCCCGTGGTTGCGTCGAGCTTGTAGGGAATAAGTCCGCGTTCGGGTGCGCGTAAGACGCTTCCGCTAATCTGCGTGACGGGAGCGGCAGGGAGAGCCACGGCGATGATGCCGGGGAGAATCACAAGGAACGGAAACAGCATTTTGGGGAAAGCTCCGATGAGCGGCGTTCTGCGCGCGGCACTCATCGACTTGGCAGCCATGGCGCGCTGCACAACCAGGAAGTCGGTGCACCAATAGCCGAAGGACAGAACAAAGCCGAGACCCATAACGAGTCCAAACCAATCGACTCCTAAACGATTAGTCGCAGGGTGAGCCATACCGGCCCAGGAATGGGTAAAGCTTGGGTCCAGCCGCGCTTTCAATCCAGCCCAGCCACCGAGGTTCTTGAGGCCCAGCCAGGTAAGGGGTAGAAAACCCGCAACGATCAGGAAAAATTGCAGCACCTCGTTGTAGATGGCGCTGGTAAGACCGCCGAGGAAAATATACACGAGCACTACGACGGCAGAAGTGAGAATGCCGATATGAAAAATCCATCGCGGACTTACGCCTATGCTGTGAAACGGCGCGTCAAAGATGTGCAGCGTCTGGATCAGCTTGGCCATAGCGTACATCGAAATTCCCGAAGAGAAGATGGTCATGACCGCAAACGAGATCGCGTTCAATCCCCGCGTCTTTTCGTCAAAGCGCAGGCGGAGATACTCGGGAACAGATCGAGCCCGCGACCCGTAATAGAACGGCATCATGAAAATTCCGACAAAGACCATTGCCGGAATGGCCCCAATCCAATAGAAGTGGCTGGTCGCAATTCCATATTTGGCGCCCGAAGCGCCCATGCCGATTACTTCCTGAGCTCCCAGGTTTGCCGACAGAAATGCCAGCCCGCAGACCCAGGCAGGAATGGCACGTCCGGCGAGGAAAAAATCGGTGCTTGTCTTCGTTCTTCCCTTCAGCGCTACACCAATTCCCAGTACAAACAGGAAATAAAGAAGCAGAATGAGCCAGTCAATGCCTGTCATCGGGCCGAGACCATGCCTTTCTCTTCTGGGTGGGGAAGGAGCCCCCGCGAGCTAGTGTTCTGTCTATGCATGTAGTGCGAAGGAGCGGGTGAGGCGATCGCCGCCGTGAGGTTACATGACCAAGCAGCCGTGCTGCAAGACCGTTGTCTGATGTCTGTTATCTCTGAAGTCACAGGGTGTCTGGCATTAACGCCTTGCCAATCCCATGCGCTAAAGACTATGCCCAACTCTGGTATGATGCGCCCGCGTTTGTCGTGAATCTTCCAATGCCGCTTGAACAGTCACCCTCTTTAAGTGCCGAGCACGGAATCGCCAGGCGACGCTGGGGGATCGCATGGCTTTTGGGACTTGGCGTGCTGGTCAACTACTTCGATCGGGTCAACCTTTCTGTTTCCCAAGAGGCGCTGCACAGGACGTTCGGGATCTCCACGGTCACGTTTGGTTACCTGCTGAGTGCTTACAGTTGGACTTACGCGCTGCTGCAGATGCCATCCGGCTTGTTGCTGGATAGGTTTGGCGTACGACTGGTTGGCCGCGTGAGCACGATCATTTGGAGCGTAGCTTCCTTTGCCGCGGCCGCTTCGACCGGCGTTGGAGCCTTCTTTGCTTCGCGATTGCTCTTAGGGATCGGGGAGGCCCCGACATTTCCCGCAAATGCGAAAGCAGTCGGGTACTGGTTTCCTGCGGTGGAGAGAAGCCTGGCGACCGCGATTTTCGACGCAGCCGCAAAGTTTGCATCGGCTATTGGAGTGCCGGTAATTGGGGTTCTGCTGTTACATTTCGGTTGGCGCTGGAGTTTCGCTGCAACCGGCATCATCAGTTTCCTGTACTTCGGGCTGTTTTACGCGTTCTATCGCAATCCCAGCGAGGACAATTGGTTGTCTGCCAGGGAGCGGGAATTCATTGCGCGGGGTGGAGCGCAACCGGAAGACCGAGCCAAGTCTATGCAAGGCGCACCGCTGGGCTATCTGCTGATGCAGCGCGAGGTGTACGGCCTGGCGCTGGGCTTTGCTTCGTATAACTACACCTTCTATCTTTTGTTGACGTGGCTGCCGAGCTATCTCTCCACCGCGCTCCACGTAGACTTGCTTCACTCAGTGATCTACACGAGCGCTCCGTGGCTGTTTGCAACATTCACTGATCTGCTGGCGGGCGGTTGGCTCGTCGATGCCCTGATTCAACGGGGCTGGAATGCGACGCGGGTTCGACAAGTCGTGCTGATTGGCGGAACGGGCCTGGGTCTCGGGATCGTGGGGGCGGCACGTGCGCACTCGCCGGCTTCCGCGCTTTCTTGGATAAGCCTTTCACTGGGAGGTTTGGCCGCCGCCGCGCCTGTGGGCTGGTCCATTCCGTCTCTGATCGCCCCGCGCGAGAGTGTCGGCACAGTAGGCGGCATCATTAACTTTTGCAACCACCTGTCCGCAATCACCGCGCCTATAGTTACGGGTTACATCGTTCAGGCGACACACTCATTTGCGGGAGCCTTTGTCGCTGCAGCCGCATTCCTGATTATTGGAATCGGGGGATATGTGTTTCTTCTCGGGAACATGCAGCCGATCCCTGAGCCGTCCTGATGAAGAATCCGTCAGGGCGCGGGGTCATAGTGCTTGGTTTTCTGGGTTCTTGAGTTGAAAACTTCGAAACTTCCATCTCTCCAGGCCGTCAATTTGAGATAGTTCCCTGCGTCTGGTCCCTGAACATTTGCGATGAAGGGTTCAGCGACATTGTGCGCAGCGCCGCCTTCGTTCGAATAATGAAGTTGCCAAAGATCTTCAAGCCGTGGAGACTTCTCGATGATGTCCCAGGAGGAAGGCGAGCCGCCTTTGTTTGCTCCGTTGTCCATGAGGGCTACGCGTGGCGCAATGCCGTTTAGAAACGCAGGACTACCGCTTTGACTCCAGCCATGATGAGAGACGATGTAAATATCCATTTTGCCTAGGCGATTCACCGGGCACATCAATTCCATTTCTTTGTCCCAGGTCAGGTCGCCCAAGTCCAGAATTCGCAGCTTGCCGAATGTGAGCACAGTGCCGAGGGAGCGCAGATTCTCAGTGGTATCCCTAGGTCGCTGGTCGCTAGCCTTGCAGGCGGAATTTGTTCCCCCAGCCCCGTGCAAGGGTTTGTTGATCAACGCTCCGTCGGAGCTGACGACTGCGGTCTCAATACCCTTAATGGGCAAGGCATCTCCCGGTTTGGCAATGATTCGTTTCACATTGCCCTTGGCCAGGAAGCTCAGGTAATCCTGCCAGACCTGCTCGGTAGGCGAGTCGGAATGCTCGCGGTTCTCGCCATGATCGATAACGGCGCCAACTGGAATTTTGGCGGCGAGCTGCGATATGCCGCCGGCATGATCCTTATGAAAATGAGTGAGGAGCACGAAGTCGACCTTGGTTACGCTTGCGTCTTTGGCTGCAGCTACGATGCGGTCAGCGTCGCGGTCATCGTTGCCGGGCCAGCCCGTATCGATCAGCAGGGACTGGCCTGATGGTGTAACAAACAGCGTGGCCTGCCCGCCTTCTACATCCACCAAGTAGACTTGCAGGGGTTTGCCATCGTGAGTCGACGCCCAGAGCGGCAACAATAGCGCTAAATTCAGAACTCCTAAAACGGCTGCGTTCCTGGACCAACCCGACTCTACCAATCTCAAAATTGACGCGTTACGCATCTCAAGGGCTCCTAGTTTTGCTTCGGCAGGTCGTTCGACCCTATCTGAGCAGGTGCGAGTACCAATTGCCGACAAATCTCGGCGACGATATCTTCTGGGGAGCGGTTCACGTCCACGATCACGGCATCCGAGGGCTCTTCGAGAACAGCAAATTGGCTCGCCAATAATTGCTGACTTGCGAAATGCCCAGTTCGCAAACTCAGCCGCGTGTAGATCTCTTCGTAAGTCCCCTTCAGATAAACCAGCTTCACTTCGGGACTAGTGCAGAGTTGCTCCCGGTAAATGCGTTTCAAGGCCGAGCATGCCAAGGCTACGTTTCGACCATCCGCTACCCATTGGTTCATCTTGCCCCGGATGGCCTGGAGCCAGGGCAAGCGATCGCTGTCCTCCAGGGGAATTCCCTGTTTCATTTTCTCCACATTAGCCGCGGGATGAAAACTATCACCATCCTCGAACTCCCAGCCGAGGTGGTCGGCCAGCAAGCGGCCGACGGTCGTCTTGCCGGCTCCGGTCGGTCCCATGAGAATTACGATCATTCGTGGCTCAGCAGCAGGAACCCGGGCTTGCACGGACCAAAAAACCAGAGAGACAGGAGAGTAAGTAGGTGACTAGCGAGGTGTCAACCGTCATGGCGGAGCTTATGGAGTACGGCGACCACATTGAGCCTTTCTAAAGCAATCGTTTATCACTCTTGATTTGACAGCCTTGCCGCTGACTCCTATATTGCGCCACAATTGGAGTATCGCAGACTTCCAACGGTTCAAAAATCAGGGAGCTTCAGCTCAAAGTAGGTGGTGAGGCTTTCCGGTCTTTGAGTCGAGAGCACCGAGCGACTGATGTGGGCAGGGAATGCGAAACTAGATCGAACGATCACGGCGGCCTACCCGCTAGACACCGTCCAGCTGTCTGTGCCTGAGAAAGCAATCGTGTACAGAAGTGGCTGTGGTTGCTTGCGAGAAGGGGCCGACTCTCGATACGATATCCTGCTGTTTAAGTTCAGGGTCCCGTCTCAACACACCGTGGATTTGTAAGAATCCGTGTCGCGCCCGATGATTTCGCTGTTTGATTGATGAATTTCATCTGGCCAATTAACCTTTCGCAGACATAAGTTTCTGGGCCTCTTAAATGCGAGCCCGAACCCTTTCACACCTTGGAGGCACAATGGGCGACGATGATCCGAATCTGAAACATCCCAGCGACAAGCAGGACAACTCTGGCGTTTCGCGCCGCGACTTTCTCAAGATTTCCGGGATCTCGGTGGCGGTTCCGCTGGTCGCCGGTCCTAAGATCGTCATGGCCGCGGGCCAGGAAGTGCCGGTCTACGGCCCAGGCAAAGTTCCCATGGAGTTTACGATCAACGGCAAGCTGCACAAGGTAAGTCTCGAACCTCGGGTTACTTTGCTCGACGCCCTGCGGGATCAATTCGAACTCACAGGCGCCAAGCGCGTCTGTGACCGCGCCGAATGCGGCGCCTGCACCGTACTGATGGAGAATAAGCCCGTATACGCCTGTTCAGTACTTGCTATTGAGGCGCAGCACAAGCCGATCACGACGGTCGAGTCCCTGATCCAGGCGGGGAAATTGCACCCGGTGCAGCAGGCATTCATTGAAAATGATGCTTCCCAGTGTGGCTTTTGCACTCCTGGTTTTGTCCTCGCCTGCAAGGCGCTTCTCGACAAGCATCCACGCCCCACACCCGAGGATGTCCGTCGCGGCTTGAGCGGCAATCTCTGCCGTTGCGGCACCTATGCGGGCATCCGCCAGGCGATGGCGCAGCTTTCCCAGAAAGGAGCCTAAGATATGCCGGACTACGCATGGCCCGATGCAGAACACCGCACGCTGATCGGTAAGCGGATCACCCGGGTTGATTCGCCGGTGAAAGTCTCAGGACAGGCGAAGTATACCTACGATGTCCATCGTCCCGGCCTCCTGTATGGCAAGGTACTGCGTTGTCCCCATGCCCACGCGAAAGTCGTGAGCATCGACACTAGTGCAGCCGAGAAGATGCCCGGTGTGAAGGCAGTAGAAATCGTGCAAAAGCCGGGCGCGAACATTCACTGGGCAGGAGACGACATCGTGGCCGTGGCTGCCGTGGATGAACCTACGGCGGAAGACGCCATCCGGGCCATTAGAGTGGAATATCAAAAGCTGCCGCACCTGGTCAGCGATGCTGAACCTCCTAAGGGAGCCACTCAAGAGGAAGGCCCGCTCAGCATGAATGACATCGACGACATGCTGGATAACCAGGTTCCGAACCAGCAGATCGTCAGCAAAATCCAGCAGTATGGAGTAACGGAAAAACCGAACGAAGACAAGCTGAAGGCATTCAAGTCCAACGGCGCGAACGATGCCGTACTGAATGCGCTGCAGGGCGCAACCGTTCATCCGGAGGCGGGAAACCGGCCGAAATCGAACTACGAAAAAGCGGCCGCGCAGACGGTGGGCGACCCAGACAAGGCGATGGCTGAAGCTGAGGTTGTCTCGGAAGGGCTCTACGGCATTCCCGTTATCACTCACTGCTGCCTGGAAAGCCACGGCTCCGTCTCCGAGTGGACTGATGCCGATCACTTACTCACCCACATCTCGACACAGAACGTTTCCGGCATCCCCGGACAGATGGCGGAGCCGCTGCAAATTCCAGCCAGCAACATCCGCGTTCACCAGGACCATATTGGCGGCGGTTTCGGCAGCAAGTTTTCGCCTGACCGCTGGGGAATTTTCACCGCGCAAATATCGAAGAAGGCAGATGGCAAACCTGTGCGCATTATGCTGGAGCGGGATGCCGAACTTGAGGTCGCCGGCGCTCGGCCATCTGCGTATGCCCGCGTGAAAGTGGCCGCCAAACGAGACGGCACTCTGGTCGCCTGGCAGTCTGAATCGTGGGGAACCGGTGGCCCGGGTGGCGGCGGTATGCCACCCATTCCTTACGTTTTCAGCATTCCCAATCAGCGGAAAGAGCACACCGCGATTCGCAACAACATCGGGCCGGCGCGGGCCTGGCGCGCCCCGAACCACCCGCAGGCTGCGGTGCTTACCATATGCGCGCTTGATGATCTAGCCGCCAAGCTCAACATGGATCCAGTCGAATTCTTTGGAAAGAATCTGGACATCACCAAGCCACGCCAGGATATTTACCGCGAAGAACTCGCCATCGCAGCTGATCTGATGGACTGGAAACAGAAGTGGCATCCTCGCACGCAGAATCGGTCCGGAAATATCACGCGGGGCGTCGGGCTGTCCCTCCATACCTGGGGCGGGCGCGGTCACAACAGCGATTGCGATCTCACCATACAGCCTGATGGGTCGGTTGATCTCAAGTTGGGGTCGCAGGATCTTGGCACCGGAACTCGGACATGCATCCTGATAGTCGCCGCCGATACTTTGGGACTGCCGATGGATGCTATTCATCTGCAAATTGGTGACACAAGTTATCCGCCATCGGGTGGTTCCGGCGGTTCAACGACGATTGGCGGCGTCAGCTCATCTACACGCCGCGCAGCCGTTGATGCGCGGGATGCGCTGTTCGCAAAAGTCGCTCCCGTGCTCGGCGCCCAGCCGGAACAGTTGGAGTGTGTGAACGGCAGGGTAGGGGTTAAAGGAGACTCGAGCAAATCCCTGAGTTGGAAGGAAGCATGCGCGAAACTGGGAGCTATGCCGCTCACCGTTCGAGGCAAAAACCCGGATCGGACGAAGCCGCCCGATCTCACAAACAGCGGGGTCGGCGGAGTGCAGATGGCGGAAGTCGAAGTTGATACCGACACGGGAATCGTGAATGTGAAAAAGATGGTGGCCGTGCAGGACTGTGGGTTGGTCGTGAACCTGAAGACTGCCGAGAGCCAATGCTACGGGGCTCTGATCATGGGCATCAGCTATTCGCTATTCGAAGAAAAAGTGATGGACCCGACCACAGGGCGCATGCTGAATGCCAACATGCAGTTCTACCGACTGGCGGGTTTCAATGACATTCCTGAGCTCGTCGTCCACATGATGACCGGCAAAGGATACGACGAGCGCGGTGTGATTGGACTCGGCGAACCGCCGGTGGTCTCGCCGGGGGCAGCGATCTCCAACGCTGTCGCCAATGCGATTGGGGTGCGAGTTCCCTTCCTTCCGCTTACGCCCGACCGGGTTCTAGCCGCGCTAGGACAGAAAGCAGGTGCTTGATGCGACCCTTCGAATACGTTAGCCCGACGACCAAAGCGCAGGCTGTGAGCCTGCTGGGGGCCTCCTGGGGGAACACGGACATTCTCGCCGGCGGAACTGATTTGCTCGCCCTCATGAAAGACGATGTTGTCTCCCCCAAACGGCTGGTCAATATCAAAAATATAAAAGACCTGCGCGGCATTTCCTCGAGTGCCCAGGGATTGCGCGTCGGTGCGCTGACTACGCTCGGTGATCTGGCCGACGAGGCCGGGATTAAGAAGAATTACCCGGCCCTCGCCGAGGCAGCTATCGAAGCGGCCAGCCCGCAGATTCGTAACATGGCGACGCTGGCCGGTAATCTCTGCCAGCGGCCTCGCTGCTGGTACTTCCGCAATGGATTCGGCCTCTTGCCCAAGGATGAGACGGGTAAAGAACTGGTCACAGATGGCGATAACCGCTACCACGCCATTCTCGGCAATGAGGGTCCCGCCAAGTTTGTCAGTCCTTCCACCATCGCTCCCGTTCTCATTGCATATGGGGCAAAGGTCAGGTTGGAAGGACCTAAAGGCAAACGCGAATTGCCGCTGGAAAAATTCTTTGTGATTCCTAAGAACGAAAATGAGCGCGAGCATGATCTCGGTCCCAATGAGATCGTCACGGAAATCGTCGTTCCGACTGTAGCGGGTACAAGAGTTTCGCATTACGAAATCCGGCAGAAAGATGTGTTTGATTGGCCGCTAATCGTCGCGGCCGCCGCGCTGAAGATGCAGGGTTCGAACGTACAGTCGGCACGGCTTGTAGTGGGTTATGTTGCACCCGTGCCGTGGATCTCGCCGGAGGCAGAACAGGCGTTGAGTGGACAGCCGGTCAACGAAGAGACAGCGCAGAAAGCCGCTGAAGCTGCCGTGAAAGATGCAAAGCCGCTCAGCCATAACGAGTACAAGGTGCAACTCGCCCGCGTCGCGGTGAAACGCGCGATATTGAAAGCTGCTTCGGGAGGTGCCGCGTGATTAGCGAATCGGATCGCTTCAACACCAATCATCCCAACCTCTGTTCGGCGCTGCGCTGGAAGGGTCAGTTCATCCTGGCTGAACCGGATCCTACCGTTCCTCCCTGCAACGATGGTCTCTTCTGGTGCATGCACACACAGACCTGCATTGGCCCGGATGGAGACTTAGCCGAGCCGGGTAATTGCAGTTCAAAGAGTCGTGCCTGTCACGGAACCGGAAAGTGCGGTTAGGTTCATGCTGAACATGGGTAAGGTTCCTGTATTAGGAGCGTTAATCGCCTCCACTTTGCTGGTTTCCTCGCTGTGCGCAGCGCAGAACGGAAAAGTGGAGACCACTGGACCCTTAACCGAGACGAGCGTCCCTGAGGCGGTGCGGCAGGCGTTGGACTCTAAAGGTTATCGTGTGTTGCTCGATGATGGAACGCCCGTCTGCGAGCTGTGGGTCCGCAAGAGTATTCCGGCGCAGCCGAAGACTGAAGCGGCTGATCTCGTGTACCCTGAATTCGCGGAATCGACGCTGGCCGGGGTGCTGCACTTTCCGAGGCCCGGCAGCGATTATCGGGGACAAGCAATTGCCGCCGGTTTTTACACTCTTCGTTATGAGCTGATGCCCAGCGATGGGAATCACCTGGGAGCAGCGCCTAGCCGTGACTTTGTGCTGCTTGTTCCCGCAGGTTCGGATCCCAGTCCGAACGCTACGTTCAAATTTCAGGAGCTTGTAGCACTGAGCCGTACGGCCGCGAAGACCAAACATCCCGGGGTCCTGAGCCTCGTTCAGCCTCAGGGCAGCGGAACCGCACCAACGGTCTCCAAGGATAACCAGGATCACTGGATATTTTCCGCGGGCATCAAGTTGTCGTCAGGAGAGGAGCTTCCCTTCGCCCTCGTGGTAAAAGGAACGGCGCAGCAGTAGGCGGCTGGCTTACAACAACATCCCTGCGATCGAGGCGGACATCAGGTTAGCCATCGTACCCGCGAGCATCGCCCTGACGCCTAGTCTTGCAAGTTCGCCTTTCTTGTTCGGGGCAAGAGCACCGATTCCACCTATCTGGATGCCGATGGAACTCAAATTTGCAAAACCGCATAGGGCAAAGGTGGCGATCGTGAACGAACGCGGATCGAGGGCGGCTTTCTGAGCGCCTAGCATCGTGAAAGCGATCACTTCGTTTAGCGCCATGCGTGTGCCCAGCAGGTTTCCGATCGTCAGGCAATCTTTCCATGGAACTCCAATCACCCAGGCAACCGGCGCAAACAGCACGCCAAAAATCCGTTCCAGGCTTTCCGGAAACCAAGAGAAACCGAGGTGTGCCAGACCGTTGTGAATTCCTCCGAGGATTGCATTTAGTAAGGCAACGAGAGCTATGAACGAAATCAACATTGCAGCAACATTCAGAGCCAGATTCAGACCGTCAGTTGTGCCGCGGGATATCGCGCCTACCAGGTTTTCCTCCTGTTCTGCCTTTTGTTCTTCCTCGCTGAGCAGCACGCGTCCCGCAGTTTTAGGCTGTTCCGTTTCCGGCACCAGCATCTTCGAGATCAGGAGGGTTCCGGGCGCCGTCATGATGACCGCCGTGAGCAGATGCTTGGGGTCAATGCCAACCAGGATGTAGGCGGCCATGATCCCGCCTGAAACGTGGGCCATGCCGCTGGTCATGATAGTCATAAGCTCGGAGCGGGTCAGTTCGGGAAGAAATGGCCGAATGGTGAGAGGAGCCTCAGTCTGTCCCATAAAAATGCTGGCCGCAACATTCAACGACTCAGCGCCGCTGGCGCCCATGAATCGAGTCATCACCTTCGCCGCCTGCCGGATGATGAATTGCATGATTCCGTAGTGATAGAGGACGGCAAAAAAGGCGGCAATGAAAATGATGGTGGGGAGCACCTGGAAGGCAATGTAGAAGCCCAAGGCTGAGTGTTGCCTGCCCAACTCTCCGAAGACAAAAGAGGAGCCGGCAAAGGCGTTATCGAGTAATTTCCTGACCAGGCCCCCTGCGACCTCAAACATCAAGCGGCCGATTTCGACTCTCAGCACGAACACCGCGAAGGCAAATTGCAGACCCAGTCCCCAGGCCACGGTCTTGATACGAATGGCGCGACGATTGGTAGAAAAAGCAAAGGCCAGACCCAGCATTGTCAGGAGACCGAGAATTCCGGTAAAGCGCCCCATGCAAGTTCTCTCTTTCGCTCGTACGTTACCCTCTGCCCGCCCGGCCACACGACCGGGATAATCGCGAAAAGCCTCAATGATATATGGCGCGCATACTGTCGCAAAAGCCCTGGCCACTGCGACAGCCAATTCGTCAATCCAAGGCTTGCGCAAACTGCGTAGGATGGCGCGACTGGCCGGGGCTTACGTGATCGAAGAGAAGGCAGTTAAGAATTCGGAACACAGGCTGAACACGTTTTTTCAGTGGTCCGCGACGTGCATTTCTGGGCCCTCACGGTCGTCTTGACGATGGGTCAGCTAACTACAGCAAACAATTCGGGCATAACGTAGGAGTTTTCCGAAGTTTTCATCTGGACTGGAATCCTGGCGCATTGGCCTGCGATGAACTTAAACTGGCGATGGCGCAAGTATTGATGCTGGCAGTCCTGGCGTTGTTCGGTGCTTCGGGCATTTCACTCTGGAGAGTGACCAAGTTTAATTAAACGGGTCGGGAGGATGATCAGCGGGGTACTTTAACTTCTATCATCGTTCGATGATATTGAACGATGCAGGATCACCGTGCAAGGTTTTTTGCCGGTACATTTTCCGATCGGCAGCGTCGAGCACCTCGTCTACGCTTTCACCATCGTGCCATTCCGCAATCCCGATGCTCGCACCTAATTGAAAGCCTGCCAGATGACCAGCCATATTCCACTCTGCCAGTTGCTTGGTAATCCGCCCGATTACTTTTTCTGATCCGGTGGTGGTGGTGTCGGCCAGCAAAATGAGGAATTCGTCGCCTCCGTAGCGAACAACTGCGTCAGACCCGCGAATGGAGGTTTTCAGAAGGCCAGCAAACTCGGCCAGCACGGTGTCGCCAGTGAGGTGGCCGAATTTGGTGTTTACCTGTTTAAAGTTATTCACGTCTACCATCAGGAACGTTAAGGGATTTCCTAGCCTTCTTGCGTGGCTAATGAACCGGCCTGCTATTTCGTCGAGGGAACGCCGATTGTAAATCTCAGTCAGGGGATCTGTGAACGATTGCTGTTCAATGAGCTGCTGCTGCAAGGTCGTGGAGATGAGCTCTTCTCGCACGCGGCGAATGTCGAGCCTGCGGCTAACCAGATAGGTGTTGAGCAGCGCGATCAAGGCTATCAGTCCCAGCGCCAAGGGCCGGGACACATTGATTTCGAAGTGAATGTTGTCATTTTTCATGAACGCGGCCGGCAGCACCAGTGCCAGCAAACCCAGGCTGACAAGTATGCCTGTCCCAGAGACAATGACCCACAATTCCCAGTCGCGTTTTTCCAGGCGCGAGAGCTGAGGCGCAAGTCGAGCGAGTAGGCCTTCCGGAGTCCGTTGCATTTTCCTGACAGAGTCTAACGTGGGCGGTGCTCGCGAGCATGGGTACGAAGGTAATGAACTTCGGTAGCGAGAAACGCTGGACGGCAGCTGTTGCGCGCTCTTCGCAGTTTGAGGCGTTCTTTAGACAACTCGTACCGACCGAGCATGTCCAAACACCACGTAGACCTACAGGACAGTCCTCCACCCTGGCCTTTCGTAATCGGTAATAAGCCGTATTGAATCAACCTGCCCGTCCGAGGAGAATCATTGCCAAGTAAGTCAAAGGAAACGGCCTTTGTGCCACTTCTTTTGCCGGGAGTTACCCCATGTCGTCGCCAGATCGGCCTAGCAATGGAGCTACTGAAAAGCAATCAGAAACCTTGGATGCCCTCGTTTGCATAATCACAGCACGCCTCTTCTTCAGCTCGCGAGAGACTGTTTGGGATGTAGCCAACCGGATTTGTGACCGGTACCTTCTCACGAAAGCTGATTAAATCGTGAACTCCGCGCTTATAACCTCCCAAACCATGACACGGATTCTCATCGGCGATGATAGTGTGCAGGTGCGAGCAGCACTTCGAATGTGCCTCGAACTAAACAAGGACTGGACTGTCTGTGGTGAGGCTGACAATGGACAAGCCGCGCTCGAGATGGTCCGCCGTCTGAAACCAGATGTGGTTCTGCTCGATTATGCGATGCCGGTTATGAACGGGGTGGAAGCAGCCCGCCGCATAACCGAGATTGCACCTCAATGTGCCATCCTGCTTTTTACGATGTATGCATCTGAGCAACTTGCCGCCGTTGCCCAGGCTGCCGGAGTGTGGGCCGTGGTTTCCAAAGATGTTGGCGGCATTTCCGCACTCGTGGACGCAATTAAAGAAGTCACCGGTAGTGCAGGATACACGAAGGGCTTCGCCTGCTAACCCTGTCCGGGTGCTCAGTGTCCTTTCCAGCTCACCATGTCAATCCGGGTCGGATGTAACCTTTTACTGATTCGCGAATCTCATCTGCGACTTGTTGTCACCTGGCAAGGAATCACTGATGAACTCACGAACGGATAGTCACAAGTTCAAGACCATTAGCCGGCGTGAATTGTCGAAACTCACCCCAATACTGACGCTGGGGCGTTTGCCAGTCCAAAGCTGCGGACGCCTCTCCTCCCTCAAGGCCGGGCTTGGCTTCGGTGATTTGGCTTCAGTGATTGGGCTTCGGCAGAGTTGTTCCGCTCGGGCCATTTGGCTCCCACGTTTTTTGACTCTGACCTGACCCGATTTGATAAGTTTCCGATTAACGACTACGACGTGGATGACCCCGAAGTCGATCTCGACAAGTGGACGCTCACGGTCACCGGCGCGGTGCAAAGGCCGGGAGAATACACTCGCGCAAGTTCAGGCGCTGCCCAAGTTCACCCAGAACACACGGCACGTTTGCGTGGAGGGATGGGACGTCATTGCCCAGTTCGGAGGGGTTCGCCTCTCCGACTTTCTCAAGTTGCTAGGCGCTGACCCGGCCGCGCGCTTCCTTCTACAACCCGCTACAAAAGCACGCTTAAGTCGAAGCGTCCGCCAACGGGAGCCACACTTGAAAACAGGTGTCGCCGGGTTTCGAAGTGACTTGAATATTTCCGCTGTGTTTCTTCACAATTCGCTGCACGGTATCTAATCCTAATCCCGTTCCTTCCCCAACTCCCTTGGTCGTAAAGAAAGGTTCAAAGATGTGCGGTTTTATCTCGGGGGAAATCCCGGGCCCGTTGTCGCCGATTTCCACAACAACGCAAGTATCCTCGCGATAAGTTCGAATTCGAAGCTCTCCTCTCCCGTGCATGGCATCAATCGCATTATCAATGATGTTGGTCCAGACCTGGTTGAGCTCGCTCCCAAACGAATTTACAAGAAGGGGAACGCGCTGGTAATCTCGCAGTACGGCCACTCCCTGTTTCAACTTGTGATTTAAGATCGTAAGCGTGGTTTCGAGGCTCTTTACGATGTCCACGTTTTGCACGGGCGCCTGGTCCATGTAGGTATATTCCTTGATGGCGCGGACCAAATCCGAAATCCGCGAGGTGCTGCTCTCGATTTCGTGTAACAGACTCGCGACCTCCACCGAAGCAGCGATCCTCACCAGAGCGGCGCGCGCGGTCTCCCCATCAAGGTTCGCAAACAGCGATTCCAGTACTTCCGGTCGGATGTTCCGTCGCGCGAGGTCAGCCGCCAGTTGCCACAAGTCGTTCTGTCCATGACTACGCAACAAAGAGTCGATCTGGTCTTCCAGGTCGCTAATGGTCAGTGCATCGGGTGGAGGTACATCCTGTTGCGTGAACGAAGCTTCCAGTTTTTCGATCTCTGATTTCTGCGCGGCAGTGAGATCACGCTTTCCCAGTTCGAGACTAGCGTCCCTGATTTTTTTCAAAACGTCACGCAATTGACTGGTGGCACGTTTGGCGGCGGAAGCCGGGTTGTTGAGTTCATGTGCCAGTCCCGCCGATAGCTTTCCGAGAGAGGCCAACCGGTCGCGCTGTTGTTCGAAGCGAGTGGCCTCACGAATCCGATCGGACATCAGACCCACCAGACGCGTTGTCAACTCTGGCATCTTTTGCACCAGTTCGGAAAATAGCGAAGCCGGGAATTTCAAAATTCGTCCGTCAGTCACGGCTCGACCGCTCACGGTGAACTGTTTCATCCTGGAGAAGGGCAGCACCCCGGTGACGTCGCCTGGCTTGCTTGAAAGCACGACTGTTTCGCCCCCAAATTCCCCTCGCCACTGAAATTGCCCCTCAAGAATTACGAACATCGCATCCGCTGGATCACCTTGACGGGCGTAGGTATCGCCCGTCTTAAGATGCATCTCTTGCGACTGACTAAGAAACCAGGCGATCTGATCATCAGGCAGGTCCGCGAACGCTGGGACACGAAGTAATTCCGATTTGTCGATCATTACACTTTGCTCAGATATTGATGGATGAACTGCACCGCCACCGACCCCTCACCGACCCCGGAAGCCACCCGTTTTATAGAACCATGGCGGACATCGCCAACGGCAAAAATGCCCGGAACATTGGTCTCGAGGAGAAACGGATCTCGGTCGAGCGCCCATCCCTTTGGGCGTTGGCCGTTCCGTATGAGATCAGGACCGGTCAATAGGAAACCGCGCTCGTCCCGTTCGACGACGTCCGCCAGCCAGTCCGTCCGCGGCAATGCCCCAATAAAGATAAACATCGCACTCGCTGGTACGCGCTCAACTTTGTTGGTATCGGAACAAAGAACCGAAATCTCTTCCAGGTGGGTTTCCCCGTGGGCCTCAGCCACGCTGGAGTGTGTCCATAGCTGTATGTTAGGCGTGTGTTGTACCTGGTCAATCAGGTATTGCGACATGGTGCTGGAGAGCGACTCGCCGCGCACAAGAATGACAACCCGCTGCGCGTATTTGGCGAAGTTCATTGCCGCTTGACCCGCCGAGTTGGCGCCGCCCACGACATAGACGATTTCGCCCTTGCAGGATAGTGCCTCTGTAGCGCCGCCCCCATAATAGATCCCCGCGCCTTGCAGCCGGTCTACTCCGGGAGCTTCCAGACGCCTCCACTGCACACCGGTGGCGATCATCAACGCGTGGCATGAAATCTCGTTCCCATCTGCCAGCTTGATGATTCGGTAAGGCCCCTCCGTTCGGACGCCGACAGCTTCCTGCGGCGCCAGGATTTCCACTCCGAAACGCAGGGCTTGCACCACGCCACGCCGGGCCAGATCGCCGCCACTGAGCCCCGTCGGAAATCCAAGATAATTCTCGATGCGGGAGCTCATACCCGCCTGACCGCCGGGCGCTTCCCGCTCAACCATGACCGTATGCAGCCCTTCGGAGGCGCCATAAACGGCAGCGGCCAAACCGGCCGGCCCCCCACCCATTATTGCCAAATCATAGAAGCTGGTCTGGGCGCGCGTCCGCAGCCCTACCTTTTGCGCGACATCTGCGGGTACACTCTCAAGCAGCTTCGTCCCGTCGGGGAAAAGTACGACCGGGAGGTTAGCCACCTCTGGACCCAGAGCCTCCACCAGGCGTTGGGTTTCCGGGTCATTGGCGGAAAGCTCGACGTCAATCCATTGATACGGGACGTGGTTGCGCGCCAGGAAGTCTCGCAGCTCGTACGACCGAGGCGACCAGCGGGTGCCCAGTACGCGGATGCCCTGGAAGGTCGGATGGTAAGAAGCTTGCCAGTCATCCAGCAAATCATCTAATTGCGGATACAAGTGCTCTGTGGGAGGATCCCACGGTTTCAAGAAGAAGTAGTTGATGCTGGCCTGATTGATGGCGCTGATCGCGGCGTTCGTATCCGCGTAGGCAGTCAGCAGCGCCCGCTTCGCGCCGGGAAAGATTCCCATTGCCTGCTGCAAAAATTCTACCCCGTCCATGCGCGGCATGCGCTGATCGGCAAGGAGCAAGGCTACGCTGTCATTACGCACCTTCAACTGCTTTAAGAGGTCGAGTGCACCTTCGGGAGAATCGCTTCCAATGACGCGATATCCAGCACCGTACTGCGAACGAAGATCGCGTTCTATCGCCCGCAAGACATCGGAGTCGTCATCCACACTCAGCAAAATTGGTTTGGCCATGCTTGCTCTCAGTTTCGAACTTTCGGGCAAAGCGACGATTACAGAGCTCTTGGTTTCGTGGATGAGTGATTAGATACAGAAACCTGAATTTGGTCGCGAAATTCCTGTTATTCGGCCACCTGAATCTTCTCAGTAGGTATTTCATTCAAAGCGGAATGAGTTTGCACCACGGTCCACGGGAGAGAGTATAAGGCTGTTTACTGCTACCCGATCGAACACTACGACTACGGGAAGAGAGAGCTATCGAGCCAGGACTTGCCCACGGGCATGTTTGGAGAAAATTTCACTATCGATGGCTTGTCGGAAGACTCGGTCCATCTTGGCGACCAGTTCTCCATCGGTTTGGCGGAAGTCGTGGTGACGCAGCCTCGGCTTCCTTGCTACAAGCTCGGGGTGGGATTCCAGTCCAACGACATGGTGAAGAGATTTCTTGTCAGCGGCCGGACCGGGTTTTACCTTGCCGTTGCACACGAGGGAGAAGTCGGCGCCGGTGACGAGATCAAAGTGATTGCACGAGACCCAAATGGTGTCCCTGTTTCGGAAATCACACGCCTGTACATCGCGAAAAGGTACGGAGATGACGACGTGCGTTCGGTCCGGAGTGCCTTGCGAATCGCGGCTCTGCCGGAGAGTTGGAAGGCGTACTTTCAAGAGCGGCTGCACAAAGTTGTGGCATCTGCGGCGAACGGGAACGGTAAGTCGTTAAGAATATAAACTGACGGCTTGGCGTCCCCGACGGGATGTGAACCCGTGTAACTGAGGACAGGCATTCCCCAGAGCTTAGTTAGAGGCAGCCAGCTAGTCGATTTAGGACCTAAGAAGAGTAGTTTTGTGGCGAAATGCGGCGAGAGATTCCCCAACTACATGTCTCCCCTGGTGAGCGGGTCAAAGGGCAGGCCAGGAACACAACCGCCGCATGACATATTATGAAAACTTGGACTGCCCGTTTTCTTTCAGCTTCCGGCTGGAAGACTAAGGAGAGAACGCTCGCACCAGCGACAGTCGTGTCGTTCGTGAATTTAGGCATGGGAGCGCGAATATCAGGCTCCCACACCACAATAGAGTAATGATAGGGCCGGCAGCCATGGTGCGACTGCTCACAATTGCTCACTCTTCGTAAACGGCCTGCGGCGACCCAACAAACCTGATGATTTTCGGAGGTCAAAATTGACCAGTCTCTTCCGCGCTCTTCTTCTTTAGTGACGATGAACCATCTGTGCGGGCAGTATGGACGCGAGCACGAGCCTTTAAACAAGCAAGAGGTGCAGGGCAGAACGGCGAGGTTGCCGTGCGTTCTGATGCCGCTTCAAAAAGAGAAGGAGGAGAGCACAATGTTTGCTCCCAACGCCGGTCTGAGGGCAAATCCTCTGGGCAAGCGCGTTCAGTTATCCGAAGCGGAATTCGCTAAGGTTACTACTATTGAAAAGACGATAAGCCAGCAAGTTCGGGAGTTCCGAGACGAGATCACGATGCTACAGAGATTAAACGGATGATCACGGGCGTATCACACTTGGTTTTGCATTTCGATATTTCCCTCCTTTTCAGGCTGTGAAAGTGAACTCTGCTATGATCTTCCGCGCGATGACTTTCCCTTCTGCGCGGCCCTGCGTGGACCTCGTGGTGTTTGGCGAGTTCTTTTTGGATCTGGTTTTTTTCAAGCTTCCCAGGGTCCCAAAGATGGGGGAAGAGGTGAAAACGATACACTTCGCTCAATCCCCCGGGGGTGGCGTCGCTACAACGTCGCTTGTTGCGGCCGGACTCGGAACGCCGACCGCGGTCGTCACTAGATTGGGCACAGACGCTAGAAGGAACCCGGCGTGGCAGAAGTTGGTCGGAAGCGGAATCTACACGGGAGCCTGTGAGTTCAGCGCAAAGTTTCCAACAGCGATGACCGTCTGCGCCGCATACGACGGCGATCGCATGATGATAACCCACGATGCCATCAACCAGAGACTGCACACACTATTGATGCGTGCGGCCGTGCGCCGACAGTTTCACAAGGCAAAGCACTTGCATCTGGCTTGCGCGCTGTCGCCTCTCCAGACATGGACTCCCGCCATTCACAAACTACACTCACAGGGCTTAACAATATCCGTCGACATCGGGTGGAATCCGGAAGTCCTGCAATCTCCCCGATTGCCCGCTCTGCTGCGGCAGTGTGACTTCACGTTTCCTAACGAACTCGAGGCACAGGCAATGACCGCCGAGAAGTCTGTGGAAAGAGCTGCAAGGAAATTGGCGCAATGGGTTCGGGTACCGGTAGTCAAACTTGGCCGCAACGGTTGCATTGTGGTTCAAGACGGAAAACTCTTGCGCATGAAGTCCATTCGTGTTCGCGCTGCGGATGCAACCGGTGCCGGCGATGCTTTCAATGGAGGCTTTCTCCATGGCTACCTTTCCGGGTGGTCCCTTGAAGACTGCCTTCGGGCAGGAAATATCTGCGGGGCAAGGGCAACTACACACCCAGGAGGGTCGTCCGCGATTCTTTCGCGCAAGAAACTGTTAGAGCTGATGAAGCGAATTTGACAGAACATTAATGGCAATACAAGAGGCGTATTGTTAGGTCCACGCCAGCAACACAGGCGCGATTCGGAACACAGCATTATGAAAATTACTCTAATCGGAGCCGCCGGAGTTAGGACTCCCCTGTTGGTTCACGGCCTGGCGGATGCAGGCCAGAACGTGCAGTTGGAAGAGCTGGCGTTTTGGGACATCGACCGTGAACGCCTCGCCCTGATAGCACGAGTCGCAGATAACATGGCCAGGCGAAGCGGTCTCCGCGCCCAGTTAAGAGTTTTTTCCGACCTCGAGCGCGCTCTCGAAGGTGCGGATTACGTGATCGCGGCGATTCGCGTCGGCGGCATCGATGCGCGCGTGAAAGACGAAACCATTGCGCTTGCTCACGGCCTGGTTGGACAGGAAACGGTGGGAGCCGGCGGGTTTGCATGCGCGATGCGAAACCTGGCGGCGATGCTGGAATACGCACGCCTGATCGAGCGCGTTGCTCCCGCCGCAACGGTTATTAATTTTACGAACCCGGTTGGAATTATTTCGCAGGGAATTCTGAATCATTCCGGAATCCGTATTCTGGGCGTGTGCGACACGCCGTTGGAGACCTTCGAATCGATCGCGAAGGCGCTGGGCCGGAGACCATTCGAGCTGACGTTCGACTATCTCGGTCTGAATCATCTTGGCTGGGTGCGGTCGGTCCGCGACGCGCAGGGCGAGGAACTCTTACAGAAAATTCTCTCTTCTCCTGAGCTTATCCAGAAGTGCTACCGGCACGAACTTTTTCCTGTTGAGTTCATTCAAGAACTTGCCCTGCTGCCGACCGAGTATCTCTACTTCTATTACTTTCCCAAAGCGGCGTATGACAATACCCGGCGCAACGGGAGATCACGGGGCCAAGCCATCGCAGCCATGAACGCAGCGTTGTTCAAGGAACTCGCGCGAGCGTCCGAACCTGAGCTTATTGAAATTTACGAAGGCTACCTGCGCGAGCGAAACGCTTCCTATTTCAGCATCGAGGCGACGGCTGGTAAGAGGCGCAAGGAAAACCAAGAACTGTACTCGGAGTTCTCGGGTTACGAGCGAATTGCTCTGCTTGTGCTGCAAGCTTTGCATTCGGAACGACCGAGTTTGATACCGCTCACCGTTCGCAACCTCAAAGCTCTGGAAGATCTGGATCCCAATGACGCGGCGGAGCTTCCCTGCCAAGTTTCCTCCAGCGGAGTTCAAGTGCCTCCCGTGGGCCACGCGCCGGAAACAGTTCGGCCTTTGCTTTTGCAGGTAAAGGAATATGAACGCCTGACTGTTCGGGCGTCGGTGGAACACTCGCGCGAAGCGGCACTTGCAGCCTTAATGAAGAATCCACTCGTTGCCCAACCCGAAATCGCCCGTGAAGTGTTGGCGGAATATATCAATGCTTTTGGAACACAAATGAAATTGCAGGCTGCTTGAAGGATTACTCCGCGAAGAATTAAAGACTCTTTTTTATGCCATCGGTTTTGCAATGGTTGCGGGAGATTCTAGCTTCGAAGTTATTTTTTTCAGATAATCCAAACTGGCGCGCATACTTTCTACTGGCGGGACCACCGTCTTGCCGTAGATCACATCCTGCTCCACGACCACCGACCCCGAATACTGGATTTCGGCCAGGGCGCGGAAGAACATTTCAAAATCAATACAACCTTCTCCAATTGGGCAGAACACACCAGCACCAACCGCACCTTCGAAGTCGAGTCTTTTGCGCCGTGCACCGCCAAGGACGGCGGCATTCACATCCTTAACATGCACATAGCGCAGCAATGAACGATATTTCCTTGCCTCTTCGGTGGGGTCTCCGCCTCCGTAGACACAGTGCCCTGTATCGAGGCACAGACCAACTTGGGTAGCGGCGAGTGAATCGAAAAGACATCCCACCTCCAACGGAGTCTCCACAGAGGTGGCAACATGAGGATGGAAAACAAGGCGCAGGCCGAATTCCGCAGCAGCCCTCTCGACATCGCCAATGACCGCTCCCACTTGCTTCCATTGAGCCGCACTTAAGGATTTGCTACCATCCACAGGCACGCGGCCGGCAATTTGCCGGCGCTCCGAGGTCTGGCAATCGGACAAAACCAGGAGTTTGGCTCCCAATGCCGAAAGCAGCGAACCGACCCTGCGGATGTGTTCGATCACCTTTGGCGTTTTTGATCGATCCGTGATGGGAACGGGGACGAACGAGGACAGCAACTTCAATCCCAGGCGCTGCAGCTTCTCGTTCAAAACGGTGGGATCAGTCGGAAAATAACCGTAGGGTCCAAGCTCCGTTCCGGTGTATCCGGCAGAAACAATTTCGCGGAGAATTTGCTCATAGCCCTGTTCCCAAGCCGGACCGGGATCGTCCTGCACTCCCCAGCTGACAGGCGCCGAGGCAAAGTGAATACGCCCCGATACTTGATCCATTTTAGTATTTCCTAGCGTATTTTCTGGCGAGCGTGCCGCAGTTGACGCGCGCGCCTTCCCGGGCACTTTGATAACAGGCTTCGATCAATTCCACGACATTGTATCCGTCATCGGCAGTGACAGGCGCGGGAGACTTGCCTTCGAGGGCGTCCACAAAAAGCCGGTCTTCCTCTATGTAGCCCCACTTCTCATGCATGGACGCGCGAGAGAAATCATACGTCGTGGTTCGGGATTCCAGATCCTTGGTGAACGAAATTCTCTCCATTTCAAGGGTCTCGTACGTCGAGTGCATTCCGTAGACCTCAAAGCGTTCGAAGGGAAAGTGCCAGCTGGCGTGTGCATAGGTTTTCATGGTCGCCTGCAGACCTGATTGGAAGCACAGGAGAATGGAAAAATCATCAAGTTCCCCATGCTCGTGACAGCGCGCAGCGACCTCCACCCATTCGACCTTCCCGAAGAAAAAAGTCATCAGATCGAACATGTGAACGGGTGTTTCATACAGAAAGCCTCCGGTGAGGCTCGCGTTCCAAACCCAGGGCGGATTGAGCAGTTCGCCGCGGTTCATTTTGGCGTGAACGGAAAGCGGACGCAGCTCGTTGCTGTCAATCGCTTGCTTCAAAACCTTGTAAACCGGAGCAAAACGGCGGTTGTGACCCACTTGGTAGATCACGCCAGAGCGCACGGCCTGATCGCGGAGCCGCGTGGCAGAGTCAAGATTCAAGGCGAAGGGTTTCTCGCAAAAAACGTGCTTGCCGGCTTCGAGAATCTTCATGGCAACTTGCTCATGCGTGGTGTTCGGAGTGCAAACCAACACGGCATCGCATTTCTGAAGAAGCTCCTCGAGGGAGCGTGTCGCATCTCCGCCATACTGATTTGACAGGGTTTGTGCGCGAACTGCGTCGAGGTCAAAAACAAACAGCTTGACGCGGAGATCTTTGGCAAGGATGGCGGCGTGTATACAGCCAACCCCCCCTGCTCCAACAATCCCTATCTTGTATGGCATTCGCGACTTCTCCTTTCCTGGATCCCCTTCACGCGATGAAAGAATTCCTCACGGATTTCGTGCAAAGCTCGAAACTCGGTTCCACAATTGACTCCCCAGAACTCGACGCCAACTCCACAACTACGAACTTCGCTCCGACGGCTCGACATGAACCAGGGGCACGCGAGGATCGCGCTCCAGACGCTCCCTGCGCAGGTGTGCGTAGCGTGGGTCATCGCTGGCCGCCATCGAACGTGCGCTACCGGCAAGAACGTTCAGGTAGTACACGTCATAGCCATGCGCAGCGACCACGGGATGGTAGCCATCTTTAATCAGCACTAGATCGCCATCCACTACGGTCAAAGTGTCGTCGCGCGTGCCCGCCGCGTCGTAGAGACGTTGGAACGCATATCCTTCGGGCTTACTGATCCGGTAGTAGTAGGTTTCATCCAGGTCCACCTCAACGGGGGGATTGTGCACGTCGTGCTTGTGGGGAGGATAGCTCGACCAATTACCGCTCGGCGTATAGACTTCGCAGATCAACAGCTTGTCCGCGGGGAATTCAGGGCGAATCACATCAACGATTTGCCGAGTACAGTTTCCACCCCCGCGAATCTCCTCGCGGCAATCTGCCGGCGCAATGAGTCGCGGTCTGAGCCGTGCAGAAGACGGAGTGCGGCAGTCAGCAAATTCACAGGTCGTGATCGCAGTGATCTCAAAAGTGGTGCGGCACGGCAGGTAGACAGCGTGTGGGTAACCGCTGAAGACATCCTTGCGTCCGCCAATTTCGCCGGGGCCTTGGCCCCAATCCACGGTTGCTTTTCCTCCCAGTATGACCAGCGCGGCTTCTTCCTCTCGCGTGTTGCTCTGCCAATACTGGCCCGCGATCAGACGACGTGCGGAGAAGTTGATCGTTTCCCAATTTGCTTGTTCTCGTGTGATCGAAATCAGAACTCCGGATTTGTCCCCCGCGACGGGGACTGAATGATTCAACACCGCCTGCGCGTAGGATCCCGCCATATGTACCTCCACAGAACCGAGGGTCGCACTTGCTTCGAGTCTGCTGCCTTGGTGGTCGAGCCTTTCGTGGTATTCCCTCTCTATTAGATGTAATGCCGTTCCCGCTTGACTTGCGTCTCGTAAGTGCGGCGGGCGTCGCGCACACTCTTCGCCTCTGAAACTTCCGCGATAGGCACGTCCCACCAGGATTCATACCCGGGCACGCGAATGCTTCCATCCACCTCGATTGCGGTTACCGTAGTCCGCTTAGCTGCCCGAGCCTCGATTAAGGCATTTTTCAATTCTTCGGGCGTGCGAACGCGAACCGCCACCGCGCCCAGACTGGCGGCATTAGCGACAAAATCCACGGCCAGCACGTCACCTTCGAGTTGTCCAGCCCTGCGGTAGCGGTAGTGTGTTCCGAATCCGCTGCTGCCGCACGCTTCGCTCAGGCCGTGTATGCTACTGAACCCGTGATTATCGAGGAGGATGATATTCAGCTTGTATCCTTCCTGAATTGAAGTGTGGATTTCCTGAGCCATCATCAGATAGGAACCGTCGCCGACCATGACAAACACTTCGCGATCCGGCGCCGCCATCTTCACGCCGAGTCCCCCGGCAATTTCGTAGCCCATGCAGGAGTAGCCATATTCGAGGTGATAACCCTTCGGATCCCTGACTCGCCATAATTTGTGGAGGTCTCCAGGCAGGCTGCCCGCCGCACAGACCACCACGTCCTCCGGCTCGGAAACAGAATTGACCACGCCGATGACTTCTCCCTGGCTCACGGGCAGACCGTGGTGGAAATGGAAAAGCCTTTCGACTTCTTTGTCCCACTCCTCACGGAATCTGCGAACGCGTTCCTCATAATCCGGGGGCACGCGATAACCTTGGACGGCTTGTGCCAACTCCTGCAACGCAACTTTCCCGTCGGCAACAATCGGCAATCCCATATGTTTTGCTGCGTCAAACTCGGCAACATTAATGTTGATGAACTTGACCGCGGGATTTTGGAATGCGGTTTTCGAAGCAGTCGTGAAATCTGTATAGCGTGTGCCGACCCCGATGATCAGATCTGCATCCCGGCCGATGATATTGGCTCCGGGGGTCCCGGTGACTCCCATCGCACCGAGGTACTGGGGGTGATCGTGGGGCAACGATCCTTTTCCAGCTTGTGTCTCCGCTACGGGAATTCCTGTTTGCTCGACAAACTTGGCGAGGGTTGCGGAGGCCTCTGAATAAATGACACCCCCGCCCGCAATCACCAACGGCTGCGCGGCTGAGCGAATTATTACGCCAGCTCGCTTCATGGCCTGCGCATCTCCTCGTGGCCGCGGAATGCTCCACAGCCGCCTCTCGAAGAATTCGGAAGGGTATTCCGCGGCTTCTGCCTGCACGTCCTGCGGCAGGCTGAGGGTAACGGCTCCGGTTTCAGCCGGAGAGGTCAGCACGCGCATTGCTGCGGGCAGCGCGGTGAGCAACTGTTCCGGCCGCGAGATACGATCCCAATAGCGGGACACCGGCCGGAAACAATCGTTAACAGAAATATTCTGAGTCTGCGCAGATTCGAGTTGCTGCAGAACTGGTGCGACGTTACGCCGGGCGAATATATCACCGGGGAGCAAAAGCACCGGAATTCGATTGACGGTGGCCGTCGCCGCGCCGGTAATCATGTTGGTGGCACCCGGTCCAATGGAAGATGTGCAGGCGAACGTTCGCAGGCGGTTATTCATTTTCGAGAAAGCCACGGCAGTGTGCACCATGGCTTGTTCGTTGCGGGGCAGGTAATAGGGGAAGTCAGGATTCTGTTGCAGCGCCTGTCCGATTCCGGCGACATTGCCGTGGCCAAATATCCCGAAGCAGCCAGCAAAAAATGAAGCCGTTGCCCCATCCCTCTCCGCATACTGGTTTTTCAGGAACAGAACGATGGCCTGAGCCGCTGTCAGTCGACATCTCGACGCCAAACCGCCTCCTCGAAAGATGTCTGATCGTCGTATCCAGATCAGAACTGCAGGGTGGAGGATGCGGGAACAGCCGTGGCCGCTCCCGCGGCAATCAGAAGTACAGCTTCAGTGCAAACTGAATCTCCCGTGGATCGCCCGGGCCTCCTGAATCAGTGCCCAGGATGGGCGCCAGAGTATTGGAGACTTTTCCGAACGAACCGGAAGAAATATCCGCAAGTGGATTAGCGAAGTTTGGGTGATTGAAAGCGTTGAAAAATTCCGTCCGGAATTGCAGAGACCAACGCTCCGTAAACTTGAAGTCCTTAAAAAGGCTCAAGTCGAACATCTGGATGCCCGGACCATGGAACTTGCGGGGAGGACAGGTCCCGAAGGTTCCCGGACCAGGTTGCGAAAACGCTGCGGGATTTATAAGAAACCCCGTCGTTGTATATCGACTCGGATCAGTCGTCGCGCCCGCGAATGGATCGCCAATGCAGTTGGCATAAACGGCGTGGGTAAAACCTAGCAAGCCATCGTTGGCAGCCGCCACCGTGTATGGGCTGCCGGTCTGCAGTGTGACGATTCCATTAAACTGCCAGCCGCCCAGCCAATGGCTGGCGGCGCCAGGATTAGAGAGGAAACGCCTCCCCTGACCGAATGGTAGGTCCCAGGTAAAATTCCCCACAAAACGGCTACGAATGTCGAGATTGGAATTACTCATTTCGGCCGCATAATTGTAAGCGTTTTGCGGGAGAGGCCCGGCCGTCAGGTTGTCGCCAAAATCGGCGAGCCCGTGACTAAACGTGTAACCCAAGGAGTAGCCCAATCCCTTGGACATCCTCCTTCGCAGGGAGAGTTCGAGGGAGTTGTAGTCAGTATTTCCGTCGTTGGTGGCGTACTCCAGGAAGGCATGCTGGCCGCTAGATTCGCAACCGGAACCGGTAAACGTGGGGACGTTGGTGACCGTGTTCAGGTTGGCAAACGGGAACTGCAAAATTGGGCAGCCATTGTCGAAGCCGGTTACGCGAGCCTGGTTGAAGTCACGCAGCCGGTTCATCTTACGGCCCCAATTTCCAACATATGTTGCCCCCGCCACTGTGTCACCCGTTACCTGTACCTCTGTGCCGAAACTCGTCTGCTCGACGTAACTAGAGCGCTGGTTCGGATCCTGGGCGCGTAGCTGGATTTGTGTGAGATCAACCGTTGACGAGTTCACCGTGCTCAGTGGGAAGCCGTTTTTCAGTCGAAACACCGTACTGGCTCCACTCTGGTTCAACTGCACGTCGAGAAGGAAGGGGGGGTTCAACTGAAGCAGGCTTTCCGAGCCAATCCGGTTGTTGTGCTGATAAAAAACGCCGTAGCCGCCCCGCAAGACGACGCGATTGGTCATCTGGTACGCAAAGCCAACCCGCGGAGCAAAATCGTTACGGTCGGGGTGAATCAAGGCACGATCAAACCAGCCGGAAGCATTGCTTGCTGCGCTCACGATTCCGCCGCCGTTAGCAGGCGTGAAGTTCGTGGTCCTGTTATCTCTCTCCCTTATCGGCGCGAACAGTTCATAGCGCAGGCCGTAGGTCACGGTGAGTTTCGGAGTCGTCTTCCAGCTGTCCATTACATAGAACGAGTGACCGGGCTGGAAGTAATGGACCACTAAAGGCGTCGTGAAGTGCACGCCGTTGACATCGCCCAGCAGGAAGTCCGGTAAGCCGAATTTTCCGACTGTGGTGTAGATTCCGTCCGTCTGTAACTCACCTTGCGGGGCACGCAGGTCGAGGAAGTTGTCGGAGCGTTTGAGATATTGATAGCCGAACTTAAAACTGTGACTGCCCTTTAACCAGCTCAAGTTTTCAACAATGTTCCAGGCTTGCGAAATCTGGTACTGCGGTCGCCACGGGGACGTCCCGATCCGCGTTAGGCCGTTGATTTCGATCGGCGGTAAACCCGCAGAACCCGGTCCATTCGGGATACCCGTCAACCCGATGAGACTCTCCGCCTGCGAGGTACCAAGGGTTACGCCGACTGGATCGCTATGAGCATAATCGCGGCTGAAGCCGAAGCGCGCATCGCTGATCATGCTGTTCGAGACAGTGCGCGTCCAGCCTAACGCTAACGCTTGCGTGTGGATGCGGTATTGAGTTGCGAAATTTCCACTTCCGATGGCGCCGTTACTGGTCCAGGGAGGATCCTGGCGGTTGAGATGACGGTAACTATAGCTTCCGAACAAACGATTGTTCTGGCTAAGATTGTGATCGATACGGCCGTCGAACGAATAAACATCGTCCGGTACAGACGTCGCAAAGAGGTAGTTCGGGGCTCCCGTCCAGCTCCCTGGAACCCCTAGCGGACCTACAGTGGGGGAGGTGATGTTCGGATCGGGGAGCAGAGTCATGAGCTTGGCGGCGACGGGATCAACGCAGGTCGAAAGGATGACGTTGCCGGAACGGCAACCGGACTGCCCCGACACGGAAGAGTCGTTCAACGCGTAGGGCAATTCCGTGAAGTTCCCGGCCTTCATTAGCGGGGTTGGGACCGTGCTGGTGATGGTGGTGGACTGCCGGCTGGTGAAGCGCTCGAAGTCCCCAAAGAAAAATGTCTTGTTCTTGACAATGGGACCACCGAATGTACCGCCGAATTGATTCTGAGTGAAACCTCCCCGTGGCACATTGTTTCTATTGTTGATCCAAGAGTTGGCGTCCAGGACAGCATTGCGCAAATACTCGAACAGATTTCCGTGGTACGCGTTTGTGCCTGACTTGATGGCGACATTGATAACTGCGCCGGCGGAGTTGCCGAATTCGGTGTCATAGCTTCTGGTCTGGACGCGAAACTCCTGTACCGCATCGGGCGGCGGCTGAACCACCTGGACGGAGAATTCCTGCAGGTTTTCCGACCAGGAATTGTTATCAACGCCGTTCAGAAGAAAATTGTTTTGCAATTCAAGATTCCCGTTTACGCTAAACCGGTCCGGGGCGGGGTTATTGGCAGCATAAAACTTTTGCACACCGGGCTCCAGCAACGCCAAATCCGCGTAGCGTCGCCCATTGAGGGGAAGATCGTTGACTCGCTGTGTATCGATCACGTTTCCTAGATTCGCGCTCTGCGTTTGCAGCAAGGGCTCGGACTCTGTGACCACCACCTGCTCCGCGACGGATCCAACTCTGAGAGTGAAATTCAGGGAAAGGCGATCCTGGAGGTGGACAACTATGCCGTCTCGTACGGCGGTTTCGAAGCCCTGGGCGCTCGCTTTCACAACATAGGTGCCAGGAAGGAGCGCCAGTAACTGATATTCACCCACATCGTTGACCGGAGTTGTTAACGCCACTCCTGTGTCTTTGCTGGTAACCGTGACTGTCGCTTTCGACACCAAGGCGCCGGAAGTATCTCGCACGGTTCCAACGATTGCGCCGCGATCGATTTGGGCGAAAGCCGGCCAAGCCCCCACAAGTAGAAACACCAACCACAATGCCGCCCCCGTCAGCAATTCCCGAGTACCTACGCCTCGATTCATTGCAGCCTCCCTGTTTTTCAGAGTCGAAGAGCTCCCCACTTCACATGCGGCGAGTGCCGAAACGATTCGGTCAGAAAGGTGCGCATCATGTAACAATTTGGCCCCGTCCGTTGTCAAGTCAATTCTGGAAGAATTGGCTCGTAAGGCCTCCAATTTGTGGAACTTCCAAAAACCGTAGCCTCGTTTGCAGAGTCGAAGTTTGCAAGTACTAAAACGTCTTGAGATTTCTCATTGACAAGGCTCCTTGCAAACGTAAAATTCCGTTCGTTCCAAAATAGGGTAGCCAAGGAGAAAGGCAGCGTGGCGCTGCAATCGAAGAACCTCGTCCTCATCATGCTCGGCATGGTTGTATCCGCGCTACCGCTTTTCATTCGGTGCGCCCCGGCGAGGGCGCAGTCGCCCGCTTCCGTTAGCCCATACCCCCCTCCAGATGCGGAACCGTTGCCATTTGACCGCGGCGCTGCCGCGCTCTGGCAGAGCCTGCAAAAACTGCACACTCGCGCCAGCCTCCTGATGGTCACGGCTCATCCTGACGATGAAGACGGCGGCATGCTGACGTACGAGTCGCGTGGCCAAGGAGCAAGGGTGACGCTGCTGACTTTAAACCGGGGTGAGGGTGGCGCCAACGTTATGTCTTCCGACTACTTTGACGCACTTGGGTTGGTTCGAACGGAAGAGCTTCTCGCGGCCGATCGCTACTACGGCGCGGAGCAGTACTGGACCCGCGTGTGCGATTACGGATTTTCCAAAACCAAGGAGGAAGCGCTCGAGAAGTGGGGGCACGACCGCGTGTTGGCCGACGTGGTTCGCGTGGTGCGCATGACGCGTCCGCTGGTCATCACATCGGTATTTGTCGGGGGGCGCACTGACGGGCATGGCCATCATCAGGTCTCCGGCCAGATGGCGCAAGAGGCTTTCAAGGCGGCCGGCGATCCTGCAATGTTCCCCGAACAGTTGAAGGACGGACTTCATCCCTGGAAGCCGCTCAAGGATTATGCCCGGGTGCCGTTTATGCCGGTTACAGAAAAAGGGATCTATGACTATGCTGACGGGAAATATTACCCCGCAGAATTTCACAATTACACTGACGGCACTGTCATCAAAGGTGCCCTTTCTACGTCGGTGGAAATTCCTGAAGGAGAGTACAACCCGCTACTGGGATTGACGTACGCCCAGGTTTCCAGTCGCGGACTCGGTCACCAGAAGTCACAAAATGGTGGCACCGGCCTGGCGCAAGCTGAGGAAGAACCGAGTCCCTATCATCGCTTCGTCTCCCTGGTTCCGGTCTCCGAAAAGGAGTCTTCGTTTTTCGACGGAATCGATGTTTCTCTCATGGGTATCGCAAGCCTGGTTCAAGCTGGCGATGCGGCCTTTCTGAAGGAGGGACTCAGACAAGTCAACGCAAACGTCGAGAAAGCCATGAAGGACTTCTCCCCGCAACATCCAGAAGCGATTGCTTCCACGCTAGCCGAAGGACTAAACGCTACTAACAATCTGCTCGAAAAAATTCCGGCCAGCGATCTAAGTGCCGACTCCAAGTATGACGTTACACATGAGCTCAAAATCAAGCGCACGCAGTTCGAGAATGCGCTTGCCGAGTCCCTGGGCATCTCGGTCCTTGCCACAGTTGCTCCGGAAAAGGATCCGACTGGGCCGTTCGCCCGCTTCTTCCGCAATCCCGAAACTCTTCGCGTGGCGATACCCGGACAGGAATTCTGGGTGAAGGTGCATGCCACGAATCCGACCGACATTCCAGTGCGACTGGAAAGTATAGTTTTGGTAGCACCGCAGAACGAATCATGGGCCGTGGAGCCCGCAAAGCAAACCGGTGGCGACCTTAAGGGGAACCAGTCCACAGATGTGCGGTTCACAGCGCACGCTGCCCGGAAAGCCGGATTTACGCGACCATACTTCACGCGGCCCGATATCGAGCAGGCCTATTACGACATTCAGGACTCAAAGGATCTTAATCTATCTACCGTCCCATATCCGCTTTCTGCCAGGCTGCAGTTCTTGTTCAACGGAGTCCCATTCGAATTGTCCCAGGTCGTTCAGTCAATAACCCGACTCACCGGGCCCGGAGCCGTAGCCGAACCTCTAATTGTTGGGCCTGCCATTTCTGTTTCCATAGCTCCGCAAGCAGGCATCGTGCCTTTGAGCGCCAAATCCTTTGACCTGAGCGTTACCGTTCACAGTAATGTCAAAGGTCCGGCAAAGGGAACCGTGAGACTCGATTTACCGGGAGGCTGGAAAGCGCAGGAGGAACCATTTTCAACCTCCAAGGATGGCGAGGACCAGCCACTCGCCTTCCACGTAATTCCAGCTCGTCTGGAGGAGAAGCCCTACATGATCACCGCCGTGGCGACGTATAACGGCCAGGAATACAAGGAGGGATATCACACGGTAGGCTATCCGGGTCTGCGACCGTATAACCTCTATCGACCGTCTACCTATGACACGACGGGCGTGAGTGTGAAGGTTGCCCCGAGTCTCAATGTTGGCTACATCATGGGCGCCGGTGATGATGTGCCACAGTCACTCGCGAGTCTTGGGATCAACGTTCATTTCCTAACGGCAGGAGACTTGGCCAGCGGAAACCTTTCCAAATTCGATGCCATCATTCTCGGCGTTCGCGCTTACGCTGCGCGCGAGGATTTGAAAACATACAACGGACGCCTTCTGGAGTACGTCAGAAATGGCGGCGTGGCGATCGTTCAATACAACACGCCGGAATACGACCACAACTACGGTCCCTATCCATATAAGATGGGGCCCAATCCGGAAGAAGTGACGGACGAGCTTTCCACGGTTGAAATTCTGGCTCCGAATAACCCGGTTTTCACCTGGCCTAACAAGATCACCACCCAGGATTTTCAAAATTGGGTGGAGGAACGCGGGTCGAAATTTCTCGCAAGTTGGGACGCGGCATACCAGCCGCTGATTGAAACCCATGATCCCGGCCAGGAACCCCAAAAAGGCGGCTTACTCTACGCGAAATATGGCAAGGGCGTTTATATCTATAACGCATATGCTTTTTACCGCCAGCTGCCGGGGGGCGTGCCCGGCGCGTATCGCCTTTTTGCCAATATGATCAGCCTAGCGAAGAACCCTCAGGCCGCGGGAACGCGAGCGGGGAACCCGCATCGCAAGAAGGTTACACCCTGAATTTCACTCACTTGTTAGGTTCACCTAGAGTTTGGCGCGTCCGTCTGAATCGTATAGAGGAACGTCTTCATCGTTTCGTCGCGGTGGGCGTTCTGGTCCGCCATTCGTTGTGAGGCGGCCTTATAGAGCGCCATCTCTTCTTGCGATCGCTCCGCTTCGCCGAGGTGCTGATAAATCTGGGCCAGCCGATAATGCCCGTCGGCGGAATTCGGATCCAGGCGCACACAGACTTCCGATTCCTCGCGCGCCTGTTGCCACCGCTCTACCCATCGATACACTCTCCCAATCTGGCAATGCGGAGCCGCGTCCTTGGTAAGAAGATTTGCTGCGACATGCAGCCGTCGCAAAATCTCGCCCACATGTGTCTTGTCGCCGTAATCGTAGTCTCTTCGGAGGAGCAGGCCTCCGCAGTAGTACTGCAGCTTGCCATTATTGGGATGGCGATCAGAATATCCGCAGAGTTGCGCAATGACAGCCGGCGCGGGAGGCGAAGCATGACCCATCTGAATCATTCCTACATACAGCAGAGCAGTCTCGGGTTCGGGAGCCAATTCCGCAGCATGTACCAGAATTCGGCTGGCGTCCTCATCGCTTCCTGCAAAGTATTCCACCATGCCTAGCGCAAGCTGTATTCGCCAGGATTTTGGCCACAGCTCTTCGGCCTGCTTGAGAACCACCCTCGCAGCATCGTAATTTTTGTGCCTGACAAACTCTACGGCGAGTGATAAACGATATCTTTCTTCGTTCGGGGCAAGCGTGACTGCAGCCTGGTAACTCCGCGCAGCTGCCAAACTCTCCCCGCGTATTTCCTGGATGTCGCCGAGCAAGTCTTCCAGATCGGCACCGTCACCGAGCGCTTTGCATTTTTCTGCGCTCGCCAGCGAATCATCCAGACGCCCTGCCTTGAACTGCGCGAGGGCCAGGTTGTAGACCAAGTCGCCGCGGTTCGGGTCGAGTTCCACTGCTCTTCTCAGCTCCTCAATAGCCGCAGAGAATTCGCCGTGAGAGATCAGAACCTCCGCCAAATTCTGCCGAAGCGCCAGCTCTTCCATGGGTTGCAATTGCGTAGTGCGCAGCGACTCCAGAGTTCTATGGAAATCTCCATGCATTCCTAATTGCGCGTCCAGAAGAAGGAGCCCGGCTTGCACATCGTGAGTTCGGGAATACAGGGGCTCTGCGAGTTCTGCAGAACGGCGCCAATTTTCTGATTTCAGCTCTGCCATCGCGGTGGCCATGGTGAGCCGCTCGTCCTGTTGCTGTAGAGCAAGAGCCTTTTCCATTTCCGAAGCGGCCGTGGAAGCATCTCCAAGCCCCGAAGCGACCGAAGCCTTCAGCCGATAGAACTCGACGCTTTCTTCAGGCCCACTGGGTGCAGTGAGACCAGACAAAGCGCTCCGCGCTTCCTTAAATCTATGGAGGCGCGCCAGTACGAAGGCCCACTGCATTCGAATGCGCGGGGCTCCACCGCTGGCTTTTACGGCGCGACTCAGCATTGCCTCTGCCTTGTCGAGTTGGCCCTCGTGTAGATAGACCTGGCCAACCAAGGTGAGAGCACTGACATTCTGAGGAGCGTTCTTCAGGACCGTTTGGAGCTCGGCTGCCGCTTGTTCATTCTGTCCTGCAATGACGTATGCCTGACCAAGCGCAAGCCGCGCGGGAATATCTTTGGGGTGCACCTGCAGATGGCTCGAAAGGATTGCTATCGCCTTCTTCGAATCTTTCTGCGTCAGAGCGGATTGCGCTTCCGCGACCGGGCTCGCAGCCTGGGGGGACTGCATTTTGATGGAACTGGCATTCTGCTGTTCGGCAATTGCGGACAGGAAACAGAATAGAAGAGCGGTAACCAGGCTTCCTCGCCACAGCTTTCCCCACTTCACGGCAACTATTGCTCCCCGGTTTCCCTTACCCATCGTAGCTACGATCTGGACCGCGAGAAACCATGACTACCAACTGCCTGGGACTTCATCATGCTTCAACCAATTCTCAACGAGTCTCACGATTCCGTCTTCACTTATCTTTACGATCTTTTTTCCTTTATCCGGCGACGCTTCCCTGACGTTCCCGGAGTACCCCGGCCAGCCGGTCGCAGTAGATTTCTGCAGAAAGTATGGCGGTCCACCAGAAAGGTCCGGTGGTTCCGGCAAATCCTTCGCCTGATCCAGGTGTATCAGATCTGGACGAAACGCGGCCACGGCAGAGGTTTCCAGCGGTCCGCCGTGCCCGTGCCCTCCATTGCTCTGTCGAAACATACCCAACGTCTTCATCATCTCGCTAGGTAGGAATTCCCACCAGCTTGCAAAGAGCAGGGCCACGTCTTTGCTCTCGTCTGCGATTTGGGCGATGGCTGCCCGTCCCGGCCCGATGTTGCCATCATGCCCGTTGAGGATGAAAATCTTGCGGAAACCGAGGTACGCAAGGTTGCGCAGCACGTCCGCGAAGTACATGGTCATCACTTCCGGCCGAACCGAAATGGTTCCGCGAAAATGCGCCGTGTGCGCCGGACATTGCGTAAATCTGATGGTGGGAAACAGCAGCCCAGTCGTCCTCGCGGCCACACGTTCCGCAATTCCCGAAACGATGATGGAATCCGATCCAAGAGGATTATGAGGACCATGGAACTCCAGGCTGCCGAGGGGCAGAATCGCCAGGCGATAGCGGGATACAACGTCCGCCACCTCGAATCCGACGATATCCTCGAACCTTTTTGGCTCTAGACTGTCATCGCCAGCTTCGCGATCAATAGCCCCGAGAATCCCTGGAAGGGCCAGTCCCGCCAGCAATAGATCCCTCCGCCTAATCTCCGTCATGTGCCTCTTTCCTTAATTTTGCCAGCAGGCTAACGTAAGATTCCGCGCCTTGTCCATGCCCAATTTTCTTCGCGCGAAAGATCCTTGCTCCTAACCCGATGACGCTGCTATAGTGCCCCCTCATCGTCCAGGATCCCTGCTTTGCAGGAAAACCCCGCACCCCATCTTCCGCCCGAGATCGCAGGAGCTTCGCAGAAACTCGTTCGCGGGATGGGCCTGGTTCAGTCCACGGCCGTCAATATGCTGGAGATGATCGGCATCGGCCCTTTCATCACCATTGGCGTGATTCTTTCCGCGATGGGCGGACCTCAGGCTGTACTCGGCTGGTTTCTGGGCGCATTGTTTTCGGTCTGTGATGGCATGGTGTATGCGGAACTGGGCGCGGCCATGCCGGGAGCGGGAGGGGCGTACATCTACTTCCGCGAGGCCTTCAATCCCCGCAGCTGGGGGATTCTATTCTCCTTCCTCTTCTTGTGGGAGACGATTTTTGTTGCTCCGCTGGCCATTTCGGCGGCCTGCGTCGGCTTCGCCGAGTACACACATTATTTCTTTCCGGGATTGACTCACGCTGGTGTCGGCGGCCTCGCTGCGACAGCCTGCATGCTGATCGCCTTGCTGCTCTACCGTCCCATCAAAACCGTGGGGCGTATGTCGGTCGTGATGCTTGTAATCGTGCTCACCGCCGTTTTGTGGGTGATCGGTTCCGGCTTGATTCACATGAACACAAAATTGGCTTTCGACTTTCCGGCGAACGCCTTTCATCCAACCAAGTCTTTCTTCTTCGGTTTGGCAGGCGCCACGTTGATTGCCATGTATAACTACGGCGGCTACAACAACATCACCTACTTGGGAGGTGAAGTCCAAAACCCGGCGAAAAATATCCCAAGAGCCATCGTATTCTCGGTTCTGATGGTTGCGGTGTTGTACCTCTCGATGAGTATGGTGATCATCGGAACAATTCCCTGGCGCGAGGCCGCCGTCTCTCGTGCCGTAGTGTCTGAGTTCATCGGCAAGGTGCACGGCCCCCGTGCGGCCGCCGTGATGACATGCCTTATCCTTGCCGCCACACTGGGCGGGATTTTCACCATGATCCTGGGATATTCTCGAATCCTATTCGCTGCGGGCGCCGAGGGGAACTTTTTTAAAGTTTTCGGCCGCGTACATCCCGCGGGCCACTTCCCTACCGTCTCTCTTCTGGCCATCAATGTCCTGGCCATTCCGCTCTGCTGGCTATCGCTGGAGCGGCTGCTCTCAGCGCTGATGATCATCCAAATCGTCTTCCAGTTTATTCCGCAGGTTTTGGCCGTGTTCGCCATCCGCAGGTATCGGAAGAACATCCAGCGCCCCTACGGCATGTGGCTGTATCCCCTTCCGGCCCTAGTCGCGCTTGTAGGATGGATTTATGTCGCAGCCACGCCGGAGCAGCGTCAGTTTCTGGGCACTGCTGTCGTCCTGTGGTTGTTGGGACTGGCGGCCTACTTTCTCCGTGCCAGAGTTGTCAGGTCGTGGCCGTTTGCCCCAGCCGAGAACCGTTCCACCGTGCCTGCCTGAGGCTGCGCAAATATTGGTGGGCGTGGTCCTTCTGATTTAGGTGCTCTCGTAGGGATGACGTTACGGTTCGCTGCCATTGGTGACCTCACACATGGGCGCGACTTGGACATCGGGTGTTGAACCTGCCGGTGTGGCTGCTGCAATACCGCACTTCCGCAAGGTGCCGCCTCAACTCACCGTATAGTGCCTTCCGCTCCTGGGGGATAAACACTACGTGATATTTGCACTCCCCCTTCGTATGGCTTAGGCTTGCCATCTCATCCATCGTTCGAGACGCCTTTGCGTGTTGCGTGGCGGCTCGCGCTCGGGGAGTTTCGCCGATGAACTTCGGGATTTGTCAAACTCCCGCTGCCTCCCCGGCACAGCCGGGGGTCTCCTTTCTGTACTAGAAAATCTGGCTCGGTCCTTCGACGGCTACATACAAGCCGTTTTGAGGCGCAGATCGGAGCGTGATGCGCGCGGCGAGCTCATACGGGAGTGTCGCTCACTTCTCTCTTGCAACCTTCAGTACCGCAGGCGTGCCCTGGTGCAGGCTGTGTTCGTACACTTCTTCCGGCAGCATTGGTAAACGGGCCGCACCAAAGATTCCAGCGTCGGAGCCAAGCATGGCGCGCGTAATGCGCGTTCGCGGACGCTTGCGGCCGCCCTGCAGCTCCTGCATCGTCGCGCGGTAGATGAACGAGCGCTGTTCGACTTCTTCGAAGATATATGGCGAGAACGCATCCCACCCGCCCGAACCACCACCGCCGATGATGTAGATAGGCAGGTTTAACAGGTTGATCATGCTCGAAATGGCGATGCCGAGGGCGCGTCCGGAGCGCTCGAAAATGCGCTGCGCCGGAGTATCGCCCTTCATCGCGATTTCGTAAACGCTCCGCGCGGAAAACTGCGTCTCTCGCTCGATCGCCTTCCGGATGGCCGGGGCTTCGCCGCGTTCGGCAGATTCCTTTGCCATGCGTACGATCGCCGTTGCGCCGGCAAACTGCTCAAGGCAACCGTGGTTTCCGCAGGGGCATGGCGCGCCCTCGGGATCGACCGTCATGTGGCCCGGCTCACCGGCCATGCCGGTCATGCCGTGCCACAGCGCTCCTTTGATAATGATGCCGCCACCGACGCCCGTTCCCAGCGTCAGCATGCACGTACTATCGTACTCGCGCGCGGCACCGAGCCAGAATTCGCCCATAGCGGCCGCATTCGCATCGTTTTCCAGGATGACCTTGGCGCCCAGCCGGCGCTCAATCTCCTCGCGGACGGGATAGTCATACCATCCGGGCAGGTTCGGTGACTCGCGCAGGATACCGGTCTCCAAGTCGATGATTCCTGGTATGGCGATGCCGATCCCGTGCAGCGGTCCGCTCGATTTGTGGTTGCGCCTCAGTTGCTGGATGTGTTCGCACATCCGGGCGATCACGCACTCGCTGGTGCGCAGCTCGACGGTTGGTGTCACGAGCTTTTCGACCATGCCTCCCTGGTCGTCAACGATGGCGACCCGCAGGTTGGTTCCGCCGAGATCGACACCTACGGCATATCCGGGCATAGTCAAACAGTTTACAGAAAAATGCCTCTCGACCTTGATAGCAATCTCGTAATCTTTGCACGCGCGTTGCACCGTATCGGACTCCGAGACTCCCGCGACGGCGACGTCCCAACAGGATTCGTAGCCCGGGACGCGGATCTCGGGATCGCCTTCGACGGTCGTGTGGTTCGCGTCCCGCGCACGCGTCAGCGCAGATTCGAGATCTTCTATCCTGCGCGCGAATGGCTTCACGCCGAGACTGGCTGCATTCGCGACGAAGTCGACATTCAGCACTCCGCCATCGAGCCCGTTGCCTGACCACGCGGGATAGCGTGTCCCAGCCTGCCGCTGCCGCAGGTGCGGGTCAGCCCGCCGATGCTTCCGAAACCGTGGTGGTCGACCACGATCACATTCCGCTTGATGCCTTCCTGGATCGCTGTGGAGCTCCTGTGCGATCGTCAGGTGCGAGCCGTCACCCAACCTCAGGTACACCGTGCGCGATGGGTCAGCCATCTTCACGCCGAGGCCGCCGGCGATCTCGTGTTCCACGCAGGAATAGCCATACTGGAGGTGGTAGCTCTTCGAGTCGCGGCAGCGCCAGAGCTTGTGCCGGTCGCCGGGCAGACTGCCGGCTGCACAGACCACTACACCTTTCTCGCTCGCAATCTCATTCATCGCTCCGATCGCCGCGCTCTGCGCCACAGGCGGGCCAGCGGCAACTGGGCCCTCGACCGCGAATTCACGCCGGCCATGAGCGGTGACGAACGGGAGTGCCGCTTCGCGAGATGGAACAAAACCGCGCAGCGCTGCCTCGCACGGGAGGAACCCGAATCGAGCGTTGCTACTGGCGCCTGATCGCGCGGCTAGTCAGCGAAAAACCGGCCCCTTGCGGCCGGGCGATCGGTTCCGTCTGGAACTCAGAACGAGAACCGTACGGAGAACTGCATACTACGTGGATCACCCTGCAACGAGGTGATGCGCCCGAAAGTCGCGTTCGTCGAACAGTTGCTCGAGCAATCGTGGTTCGGCACGCTCAAAAATGGCGTGTTGAAGAGATTGAACGCCTCCCAACGGAAATCGAGCGACCGGCCTTCACCGAATACTTTGAACGCACGGTTGATGGCGAAGTCTACCAAGCCGATTCCCGGCGCGTACATGTTGTTGCGCGAGCAAGTGCCAAGGCGCGGCACGTTCGCGCCGCTGCCGGTGGGATTAGGCGCCGTCGGCACGACGAACTTCGTCGGGTCGAACCAGTACGGACCGCTGCCGCCGGTGTCGTTCAGGCCAGTCGCCACCGAGCCATTTGGACAATCCGCCAACGCGGTCGCACCGAAACCGCCGGTTTGGAACGCGCTGCTGTTGCCGCCCGCGAAGATCGTGAACGGCCTGCCTGTGTGAGCGGTGATGATGCTGCTCACCCGCCAGCCGCCGGCGATGGCCGCCACGGGGCCGTCCTGCGCCCACCGCTGTCCCTGGCCGAAAGGCAGGCTGTAGACGTAGCTGGCCACGAGCCGGTGCCGTGTGTCGAAGTCACTGTTCCCGCGCTGCTGACTCAGGTCGTGTTCGTTTTGCAGGAAGCTGTTGGAGCCGCCCGAGTATAGGTGCTCCATTGCCTGATCGATCGAATGCGACCAGGTGTACGCCACGCTGAAGCTCAGGTTATTGCTGAAGCGTTTCTGCAGACTAGCCTCCAGGCCGTGGTACGTCGAGTTGCCGAGGTTATCGCGGAATTCGATCGGTCCCAGGTTCGAATACGCGACATACTTTGGAAGTCCCGGTGTGCTGTTCGCAGCTCCAAGTGTCGGGCAATTCGGCGATGAATTTCCTACCGCGACGCACGCCCGACCGACCGAGTCGAAGTATGACTGGTTCAGATTTTTCAGGATGGAAAGGTGCGTACCTTTCGTGCCGACGTACTCGATCGTCGCCACCATCTGGCTTGGCAACTGCCGCTCGATGCCTAAGTTCCACTGGTCGACTTCAGGTTGGACGTTGTTCGGATTCACGGCGCGGAGGCGGACCTGCGTCAGGTTGACCGTGCTCGGATCAAGTGACAGATTGAAGCCTGTCGCCACCCGCATGTTGTTCACTGTAGTCGAAGCCGAGGTGGCGCTCACAGACTTGTCGACGAGCCACGGCGGATTGAGGAACATCTGGTCTTCGCTCCCGGCTCGCTCGAGCAGCGCATAGAAGCGGCCGTAGCCGGAACGGATCACGGTATTCGGCGTCACCTGGTAAGCGAAGCCGACGCGCGGGGCGAAGTTGTTCTTGTCCGGCTTCACCAGTCCGCGCCCGTAGGGCGAACCTCCGCCGCAGGGCAGGGGCGCATTCGAACCCGCGCAGACCAGGGTTGCCGTCGCGTTCACCGCGGTCGCATCCGGGTTCAGGATGTTCGTGATGCGGTCTGCGCCGCTGTAGGGCCACGTGGCGTAGTCGTACCGCAGGCCATAGTTGACCGTCAGCTTCGGCGTCAGCTTGAAATCGTCCTGCAAGAATTCGGACAACATCCAGAGGCGGGCATCGGTAACGCTTGCCGTAGCCAACTCTGCGGATTGCGGGTAGCCGAGCAGGAAGTCGGCGAGCCCAACGCCAGTGTTGCTGGTTCCATTGCTGGTACGCTGGCCGTCGAAGCTGAGACGCCCGCGCATGGCCGGGACGTCGAGATAGATATTGCGCATCGGCATGCGCGCGTCGATGCCAACGCGGATCTGGTGACCTCCTTTCGTCCAATTGAGGGTGTCAGTCCACTGGAATTGATTCGTGTATTGAAACTTCGGTAGGAAGTCCGGCGAACCCCAATTGTCGACGCCGCTCAGGTTCGAGGTCGTATTCGACTGCGTGCCGCCGCGTGTGCTGATGGCAATGCGGGGAATACCGCCGTTATAGAGCGCATTGTCGGCCACACCCTGGATGTAGTCGGACTCCTTGTTCAGGCCGAACGCGTCCTGGACGCCCCTAGACCAGTCGCGTCCCCAGCCGATTCGCGCTTCGTTAACGATCGTCGACGAGAAGATGTGATTCCAGCCTATCGACATGCTGATGGCGTTCATCTGTAAGCGGCCGGCAGCGGAAGTGCTCGTGCCGTCCAGGATGCCCCCGAAGGTGCCGGGAACGAACCGGAAGCGGTGCGTATTCGTGTACCGCACGAAGACGTTGTTTTTCGAGTTCGTGTTCCAGTCGAAGCGGCCGGTGTAGCTGTTCGCATCATCGATCAGGCTGCGCGCATTGGCGAAGTTATTGACGTTGCCAAGCGTGCCGGTCCCCGGGTTGTTCGCCGGCGGAACCAGGGCAAGGATCTTCGCAGCTGCCGGATCGATGCACAGGGAGGGAATCTCGTTCCCGATGAATGATCCGTCCGGGTTGAACGAAGCCGGCGACTTCGCTTTGCAATCGCCGACGTTGTCGTAGATCTTCTGGTACCCGGCGGCGGAAAAGTCGCCCGCGCGCTCGGCAGCCGCGGGCACGTTGGCCAGATAGAGCCGCTGCTTGCGGATACGCGTGCCTTCGTAGTTGAAGAAGAGGAAAGCCTTGCTCTTCACGATCGGCCCGCCGATCGCGCCGCCGAACTGGTTCTGGTTGTAGGCCGGCTTCTTCGAAAACGGGCTCGATGGGTTGGCCGCCGCGTTTCGCGCGTTGAAGTAATCGCGCGCGTCAAAAACCTTGTTGCGGATATATTCGTACGCCGAACCGCGAAAAGCGTTGGTGCCGCCTTTGGTAGTCACGCTGATCAGCGAACCGGGGCTGCGACCGTTCTCGGCAGTGTACGGGTTGGTCGAAACCTTGAATTCGGCGATCGCATCCAGGGATGGCCGTGCGATCTGCGTAGTCAGTTCCTGAACGTTTTCCGAAAATGAATTGTTGTCGACTCCGTCGAGCACAAAATTATTCTGCAAAGAACGCACGCCGTGTACGTTGACGCCGCCGGAACGACCGGCTGCCGTGCCGCCACCTTGCTCGGTGTAGCGGTCCGCCTGCACGCCAGCCACGAGACCGAGCAGGTCGTCCCAATTTCGCGCGGCCAACGGCGCACCGTGAATGGTCGTGTCGTCAACGACGGCCCCAGGCATCGCGTCTTGCGTAGTCAACAGGGGCGCCACGCTGGTCACCTCCACTGTCTCGTTCGTCGCACCCACCACCAGTTTAATGTCGAGACGGGCGCGGGCTGCGACCGCCAACGTGACATTCGTCGTGGTCAGCCGGAAACCCTGCTTCTCCACCGTTACCTTGTACTCGCCGACCGGTAATGTGGAGAAAGTGAAATAGCCGTCGGAGGCGGTCGAAAGAGCCCGTTCCAGATTAGTCGCAGTGTTCACGACTGTGACTTTCGCGTCGGCAACCGCTGCGCCACTTGGATCGGAGACAAAGCCAGTCAGACTGGCTGTGTTGACTTGGGCGAACGCCCCCGCAGATACGAGAAGCAACGCGAGCAGCATTAATTGATGTACGAGCCGTGACTTCATACGGCACCTCGAAGGAGGGATGTATGCAGTGCTGTGAAGCCCCACGAACTTCTGGCAGGGATAATCACTACGGAAGGCGCCAAGCAAGAAGAAGCTAAGCGCTTTGGCAAAACGGCCTCTCCGCCCCACGCTCAACGTATGACCTGTTTACCGCACGATTGTTAATATTCGATAAAGTTTTAGCTGAACTTCGTGAGTCGCCACAGGGCGATTCCCGATGCGATGAGCAATGCTGCCATCGCCGCCACCAGCATCGTCGTCCAGCCCCAGTTCAAATGCAGTTCGGCAACACGGGCGTTGACCGCGAACGCCACGATGATGACCGTCGCCCCCGCAAGTAGCACCCAGTCCACCCAACTGCGCGAGCGCTTCACCGAAGCATGCTCCTCACCCAGCAAACGTGCCTGCACGTATGCCGCGTCGACGCCATATTTATCGGCTTCTCGCGCGGCCGCCTTCTGCCAGCGCGCGTGTTCGTTCTCGTTTGCTGACGATAGCGCGATGGCTCCCGCGCCCGCTGCCATCAACAGCGAACCGCCGATGACCCTGGTTAGCGTCGCGCCGGACGCCGACGAGAGTTCGCCGAACACAAGCGTGCCCCACATCAGGCCCCACAGCTGGTTAGTGTTGGAAAGCGGAATGCCGCGGCTGATGCCGATATACTTCGCCGCGTACTGCTGGAACAGGTCGCCGACCACCCAGATGAACCCGCCCGCGAGCAACCAGAACATCACCGGTTTCGCCGCCGCGAGCTGCTCTGAAAGCGGGGCGAACCCTCCGCTGTAAACCATTGCCAGCGAGCCGATCATGCCTAGCTCGCCGAAGGTGAAGAAAGTCACGAAGGACAATGGGTTCATTCCCGTCAGGTATGCCTTCCTGTACGGGATGTACATCGTACCCCACAGAATGCCGGCGCCGATCGCGGCCAGCACGCCACGCCAGGCATGCCCCGCGGGCGCTTGCGTCGACGACGCCCATGCCAGCATCACCGCACCCACGAACATCACCAGCGCACCGCCGATGACACCGATCCAGCGGCGCGCGCCGGCTCCGCGAAGCTCGTTGAACAGCAGAAATCCCCAAAAGATTCCCAACAGGCTGTTCGAATTCCAAAGCGGGAACGCAATGCTCAGGCCGATGTCCCGGATCGCAAAAATCGTCAGCGTATTCGCCACCGCCCACATGCACCCCGCGACGATGGCCCAGATTACCAGGTGCGGCGCCTGTCGCACGTCATCCAGCACGTACGACGTTCCCTGGATCAGTGTCGGCACCGTCCAGCGCGCCAGGAAGACGCCGACGACCATTCCGAGCGACACCACCATCGGCGAAATACCGGCGGCGACCAGTTTCGTCGGGGCTTCTGCGGCGCCCAGCCAGGCGCCTGCCGCGAAACCACAGATGATTCCTAGTCCCTGCAAACTGCGCAGGCGGCCGGAAAGTTGGGTGCGAGCAGCAGCCGTCGATGCGTCCAAGCAGTGCCCCGTCAGATGATTCGGAAGAGGAGAACCAGGCCACCGATCAATACCGCGATGGGAATCCAGAAATGGCCGTCTCGCAGAATCGCTCCCGCCCATGATCGTGGGTTTTGGTTTCGTGAATTCGACATGCCTCTGGCAAAATGCCGCGCACGTATAGTACGGGTCAACTATAAAAAGTCAACCCCCTAAGCTGTTAGGTGTACTTACTATGCCGGGCTAGGCCCGTGTGGTCAGCAACCCCGACCTTCGAGGTTGCGGCCTGTCCGATCGAGCGTTGGCGGCTCGTCAACGACCGCAAAATTCGCTGGTGCTGGCTTGAGCTTGCGGATGTCGCCCTTATGCTTCAGGAGTTTTTACCGGAACATCTTCCGAAGGAAATGCTTGGAACTGGAACGTCGGTCTGCTTCCTGTGAGAAGATGCACTGGCGCTTTATCGCGAGTTCAAATCATGCGGAATAGAGACGCGAAAGCATCCATTTGTTGGAAACCGCCTGTGGGTAGTACCGCTCACCGATCCCGACGGTTACCGCATCGAGTTCGAGAGCCCGAGCGATGGGCCAGAAGAAAGCGAGCTTAGAGGAATAGCGTCGGCGTGGCGAAGTAACCGAAACAAGCAAACAGAAAAGCGGCCAGGAGTGACACGAGCACGAACCAGCGTTTGGGCAACCGCACGCCTTTCGAATCAAATGGGCTAGCGGGTTCGAGCACTCCGTCAACCATGGCCTTCCCCGCTCCAATATCAGGGCGGTTACGCGCATAGTGCCGCAGAACGTCGTAGACCGGTTTAACCGCGAGTGGTTTCGCCATCGTGTTCCTCACTTGCGTCAGCGATTTACCGCACGAGAAACGCGTCGATCTGCACCCGTCGGCCATCGCTCCGCTCGTCCCCTGACTGTTTAGGACTAGGACTAGGGAACTGGAGGCGCAGGATGGTGGGGTGGGTCCTTGAGGCCATCTGTAAGGCCACGACCCCGACAGCCTCTTCGCCCGGGGCGATGCGCGCGGGCTGCGTTTGCCCATCCAATACCTTGACCGGAGTCTGTTGTTTGGCCTTGAGTTTGGCCGCTTGCTCATCGCCAAGCTGGGAGTTGATAAATCCGTAAAGAGACTGCGGAGAGCGCACTCCGTCCAACTGATACACCGCAGGCGTGTCAATGGAGTATGGCTCGCTGCTGTGGTTGCGAACGGCGTAGCGGATCAACAGCCGGCCATCCTTCTCGTAAAGATCGCTGATCCACACTTCGACCAGCTTGGAAGCACGCTGTTTCGAAGGCAGCCGCCGAACCGGCTTTCCCGCCAGCAGCAGTTCAGTGATCGAGGGCGGAGCTGGTGGAGTCGCATTCGCCGGCTTGAGGGGTTCCACATGAACCGGCGTTTGATCGACGGCAAAATCCATGTCCCTCACCGTGCTGGCTGGTTCCAACTCGTAGTTCAGCCGCTCATTCCCAGTCCAGATGAACAAATTTGTCGTGGCATCTGCCTCGGTGGGCTGGACAAAAACCTTGTTCTCCCGCCACTCGACCTTAAATGAAGGGCTTCCGGCTGCCACTTGTACGACCGGTTCGGCAACTTCGATTACCGTCAAGTGGTTCAAAGCGGTTTTCAGATGCAGGATCCGGGTGCGGTCACTGGTTTCGGTTTCAATCTTCTGGGCAAGAGCCGGGATAAAGGCTGATGCCAGGAGCACGAAAATCAACACAACACGTTTCATGGCTTGCCTCCTTCCTTTTGTTTGTTCAATCGCATTCAGCCCAGGAGACTTCGTTCCCGAAGTCTCCTGGAAGGTTGAGGTTAGGTTTCAACGAGCGGCTCGACCACTCTCTTGGGGAGCTCTGGCCGCTGGTGAGTCTCGGGGAAAACAACCTTCCCATTGCGTATCTGACTGCGTCCCGCTTTGATGGGGAACGGCCGCACCCGCTCCAGAAGGATGGGCGAGCCTCTCTCGTCGCGATCGGTGAACACTACTCCCGACTTCGTGACCTGCGCCACGAAGACGAGTCGTTCCAGGAGCTGCCCACCGGCCTGCGTAAAGGACTGGACCGAGAAGATCCGTTCCTCAGCATCGACTTCCACCTCACCGTCGCAGAGATTGGGAACTTCTACGGTGACCGGCCGGCCACCGGTGCGCTCCGCGATCTGATTGATGACCTCTTGCGGGAAGCTATAGAACACGATCCGACCCAGTTCCGGCCGCCAAATTCGGGTCCGGAACTACCCGCCGCTCCCGGCAAACATATGGAGTGCAAGGCCGACAGGTAGGACAATCGTTGTCTGTTTTTGCTGCTGCTCCACTTCTGCAGCCCATTGACCAACGCCTTCAGCTCTTCTCCCGCCCGTTTGTCGTAGGCATTCAACGCGGCGGAAGCCTGGTTGCGCCGGAAGAAAAGCTCCTTTGCGAGCTTCGGCCTCGTGCTTGTGCGCCTCAATCTCGGCATTTGGCCTCGGCAAGGAAATAGCGCGACAACCGTCGTCCTTCCCCTGCATTGGTGCGAGTGCGTCGCGTGCGGGTTGCCTTCTCAGTGCTGCCATCGGTCCTGGTCGACCTTGCTGCTGCCGGAACCGTCTCTGCTGTGCCCGTAGTCATGCTCGACTGCTGACCGCGGCTGGCCTGAAGTTGACTGCCGCTACGCTGAACTCAAAAGACTGCCGCCGTTAACGGGAGGATGTTCGCGTGCACTCACGGCCTTTTTTCTACTTATTCCAGTTCACTCCTCTGTTCGAGGCCGTTGTCACGCTCTCCGACCATTTGCTTCTCCGAGTACTCGGCTACGAGTAACCCACTGGGATTGAATTCGCTCCGCCTCTCCTCGACGAGCCGGACGTTGTATTGGCCGACAATACGGTCGGTGACTTCCACCCCGTTCTTCACCTTGTGCACCTCCTTGACCCCGAAGACCACGTAATCCCACGGGCTGCTCTTCGTCCGCTCAATCGAGCGGATCCGGAGATCGGAGATGATGTGGTCCTGTTGGATCTTTCCGACCGTGTCATCGTCCCGCAGCTTGTTCATCGTGAAAGTCCGCAAGTTGGTGGTCATCATGTTCAGTGATTCGGCCAGGTTCCGGGACACGGAGTCTGGGGTGTAAGAGAGGTGGTTCTCAAGGAAGCGCCGTACGACTGCTTTACCTTCGAGATCCGTCGGCGTGACCCCGTCAGAGGAGTTTCGATCGGGACTGGCTGCCTGAGCGGCGAGGGTCAGTTCCAGGTGTGACGCCCGATTCTGTCGTGCTCCGCCTACGACCGCTGCATTTCCATCTTTGTCGACACGGATGACCGTGGGCGGTTGGACGCGGACATAAATCGCAAGTCCCAGGGAGGAGAACGCAATCACGCCGAAGAGAATCGCGAGGAACATAGTCCGATTGGCATAGGCGCGCAACATGCCGTCGTGCTCGTAATATCTCGTGTAGCGGGCAATCTCCGGTATCCCCTTTTGCTGTTTTTCTTTTCTCATTGTTCTTTACCCATTCCAATGAATCGCATCGTTCTGCCAAACAGGTGCCTTGCCTGCCAAACCGCGAGACCGGTAAGGCTGCGACCGGCATAGCCGCGCGCCGTGCGGCCTCGATTGCCGCCAGTCCAATTCGTCGAACCCTAGGTGCCACTCTCGCCGCCAGACGAACTGCTTGTGGGAATTCCCGCGTGGCGGGATTGTTGCCAACCGCCGCCGTTCCAGGTAAACACCTGTCCAGTGTTGGCATTTCGCAACGAGGTCGGCGATCCCGCTCCAGTCGAAACCGCCGAATCCACAGCATCAGTCGGAGAGGAAGACGAGTCGCCAGCGGCGGAAGGATTCTGACTTCCTGTGGTGGCAGTTGCGCGTGCTCCGCGATTGCCCAGCTCGGAGTTGGGAGGTGCTGGCGGCCTAGACTCCCCAATCACAGTGCCTCCATTGCCCGCACCCTGTGCCTGCCCGGCAACGGAGCCTCGCGTGGCAGAACATATATTCTGGCTTGTAACGCCAGATCCTCCGGGCGGCGGAGGCGGCGGTCCTTCTGGGGCAACCATTCGTGCTGCGGCCAAACCCTCCCCGCCGGCAAAAGCCAATCCCGATGCCACGACTCCAGCAGTTACGGCTCCGCTAATTACCGTCATAAGCGCGCTGCCGATGTCCCCGCGAACGATGCGGCTGGCGATAAACGGAATCAGGGCAATCATGATCGACAGCAGCACGCTTGCGATGCTTATCACAATCACTTGGCTGGAACCCACAAATGCTTGTAGGAAGGACCCACCAAATTGATTCGGGTCGGTGATTAGCAATGCTGACATCAGGGATTGCAGTATTGCGTACAGCAAGCCCCAACACTGAAAAATCATCATGTTCACGAAGAAGGATCTCCCCAGCTGGCCTAAGCTACGCGACGGCAGTAGTGCTAGGACAAACGGGCCGACAACATACAAGATCGCCCCATATAGCGCGTAGAAGAACGTGAATAGCGTGTATGTGAAAGGGAGAAGCAGATATCCGACGAGCGTTATCAATCCAGCGACGATGGCCGACGCGCCACCCGTAACCCAACTCCAGAGAGCCGAAAACCAGTTGGGATTGTTCTGCCAGATTTGCGAAACCGAGTTATTCCAGTGCTGAATCACGTCTAGTCCACCAGAGAGGTTGTAAATACCATCGGCAACGCCATTGAACATGCCGTTGACGGCGCGAAAGGCGCTTTGGTAATTCAGGAATACCAGTCCTAGAACCAAATACTTGATGGCGGCCAGACCCAGCAGCCGCACATCGCCGCCGCTCGTGTAGGCTTCATAGACCGCCCACAACAAACTGAGGATCAGAATGACGCCGGCGATCTCGAGCACTGCCGCAGTAATCCCTTGCTGGTCGATACCGTTCAATCCGGTTTCGAGCAGTTGCTCAAAATAGAAACTGGGCATAACGACTTCCTACTGGTGTTCGAGCAGATTAGCCAGGGCCTGGCGCAAGTTGGTGGTGTTGGTTGCGCCCATCTTGATGTCGGCGCTGGCGTTCGCCAGATCGATTGACCGCAAGCGCATCAGGTCGGCGGTGGCGGCCTGTGTGTAAGCGTTCGCTCGGATCAACCACGCATCCGCCTGTGCCTCGATGATGGGTGCACTTCCGGGAGCTGCGTTCTGAATACTCTGATTGAGCTGGTTGGCGGCCTGAAGTTCCAGATCCGCCAGGGCATCGATTTCGATTGCCCGTTTCATAGCCGTCTCGGCGGCGGCATCCGTCATGTCCACCATATTCAGCACCTGCGGAGAAGCGGCGGTCGGGGCTGGTACAGGACCATAAAGGGCGGTGTATGCGCCAGACGTTTGGGCAATCTGATTGGGGTTGCGAGACAGGAGTACCTGCTCCAACTGTTGCGACGCAGGTAAGGTCGCACTGCTCACGGGCAATTTCATCAGATTCTGAATCTGCTTGAAATTTCCTTGCAGTAGGCCGACCAAGCTTTTCGCCTGATTGATCAGAGCCTGCGGCCAGACCACGGTCTGCTGAAACTGCTGCATGGCTTTGTCCATGCCGAGGATCTGGTTGAGGCCGCCTCCTACGACACTAGTCAGTGCTGACTGCACACTCGCCAAGCCTGCGGCGAGCATGGCGCAACAAGGGTCAAGCCCGAACTGAGCCCTTGCCGGCCAGGGCGTCGTGAGTACGAGAACCAAAGCAAGAATTGCCGCGCGCAGTTTGTGCCCGAATAGCCAATCTTTCACGGTCCGAAGCAGGTCTGTAATCTTGGTCATGGTTCCTTCCTTTATGCTCACTGGTGCTGCAAAAGGTTTACGAGGACGCCGCGCAATTGGGTCGTGTTGGCGGCGTTTTCTTTGCGAAGCGCGTTGCGATGTGCCAGTCGTGCCGCCTCCTGGCGCAACTCAGCCGCCAGCATTTTTTGCGTAAGCGCCTGGCTGTGAATGCCAGAGACAATCGCCGCAGCTGTCAGAAACGGCGCTGAACCCGGGGCCGCTTGGCTGGCGGCATTTTCGATGGAATCCGCGGATTGAAGTTCTATGTCGGTTGCCTGATCGCTCGCTTTCAGCATCTTCAAGTTGTCGAGAGCCAGTGCGTCATCCATATCGGATATGGCACGGTCTGTGGGGTTGGCGGCGGTTGCGACCGGTATAAGCCCATAGGTGTTGCCAAATGCCGCGGTCAAACTGGAAAAGTTGCTGACCTGATGATCTCGGATTGCCGCCTCGAAGACCTGCGGGTTGGGCAGGGTGGCACTGTTGAGATTCACATGGAAGATCTTGCTCATCAGAGCGCGGTACTGTCCAATCATCTGTGTGACTTGCTCCTTGGCCTGATTGATCAACTGCTGCGGCCAAGCGACAACTTCCTGCACGTTGTTTACGGCCGTTCTTACAGCGTCGATCGACGTCAATGCTGTCTGGATCGTGTCCTTGATCACGCTGAGGATTGCCTGAATCCCACTGAGAATGCCGGATTGCGCGTGTGCGGGTTGCGGCACTCCTACCAGTGTTATCAGCATGACCCCGGTGAGCGTCACCGCTATGAGCTTCCTGCGGCTCTTGACCGTGACTACCAGCCAGACAAATGCTGCAAAGAAAACTACGTAGGCGATAACCTGCATACCCTTCCTCCTGCTCGCTGTGCCGAGACTTCTGAGTAGCCCCGACTCGCTTCTCTGGTTTCGACTTCTGGCTCCCTGACGGCAACAGCATTCACGGCACCGGAAATCTCTTCCGGAAGAGGCGCGAAATCCGCCAATCCTTGTGGAAACCTCTTGGCCAAATCCCGGTAACTCGCAAGCAACGGTCGATCCGCATGCTTCTTCAGAAACCACGCCCGGTATCTCCGCTCACGCGGGAAGGTGGTACACACCCAATAGGAGAGTGGCGTGGGCACAATCCGGATGGTCTGAGTGGTCTCGGCCTTCTCCCCGATCACCATCAGAGCCTCCGCACTTCGTCCCTTTTGCGGCGCTCCGAATCCCTTTACTTCGTTGACCGCTACCGGATTGAGGTTCAGGTGGTTGACAAGAGGCGTCACGTCTCCAGGCTGCTGGCCGATGATCTTCGTACTGGCGTTCTTCAAAATACCGGGCCCCTGAATCCTGGGCTGGAACTCCGTGCCCACGAAGTCTTCGACCGTCTGGCTGATCCCCCATACGCTGGAATTGCGCTTGCGAGCGGTGCGATACAGCTGCACTACTTCTGGGGCCAGCGCTGGGGAATCCAGCAGGAACCAACATTCATCGAGCACCGAGATACTCGGTCGCCCCGTTTTCCCGGCGGCCCGTGCAGCCATTGCGGTCGCGATCAACATACTCATGGCGGTCTCGAGCCGGGGATCGGAGCTGAGGTCTTCGACGTTGAAGAAGAGCCAATCGCTGTCGAGGCGCATGGTTGTGGGGCGGTCGAACAGCTTCGCGTAGATGCCGCCTTCAGTCCACGAACGCAGCTTGATGGCCGCGAGGTGCGCCTCATCGATCGTGAGTTGCATCTTCTCGGCGTCACGCCAATTCGCCAGTTCTTCGCGCAGGTCGTTGAAGGTCGGAATCGGATTCGAGTAGCGGATCGAGCAGCGCTTATAGACGCGCGTGATCGCATCCGTCAGCACGTTGTCCAATAGCGAAGTATCGGAGCCGTGGCTGTCGCCCAGCATGTGCCGGGTCAGGTTCTTCAGGAATGCCGTCTTTTCGTTGCTGGGA
>Ga0209158_1000090_pt1 | contig 66115 bp, 40 predicted proteins | sample GraSoiAngelo_140_FD_185897 | JGI IMG/M metagenome (GOLD analysis project Ga0209158, IMG submission 185897) | Grasslands soil microbial communities from the Angelo Coastal Reserve, California, USA - 14_0929_12_30cm (SPAdes) (version 2) | ecosystem: Environmental > Terrestrial > Soil > Grasslands ...
ACGGGTACGAAGAAGTCGCGTAAGTTCATAGTTGCAGGGCTCGGTCCGGAGGAAAGCGTCGTCCGTAGTCGTCTCTGATTGGGCTTATATCGGAACGCAACGGTGCAACGGAACTGGGAGAAAGCGTGCATCTATCTGTATCGCCGCATCCGCCCAGACTTGCCCTTGTGTAGTCGCCCATTTTCCTAACAGGGAGTTAATCTACGACACCATTTGTGCTGCGAAATGCCCTTTGAACGAGGGTATAGCGGGCGGCACCAATAATCCCGGAATCGTCGTTCAGCACTATTTTGACGGGCATATCCGCAAGCAATGGCTGCATGCGTCCCTTGTCCAGGAACGACTGCATAAAGATCGGATCTTTCATCTTGAACACGATTTTTGCTGCAATGCTGCCGCCGATGAAAACACCGCCTGAGGCCATCAGGTTCAACGCACAATTACCGGTTTCAGCGCCGTAAATACTTACGAAAATCGACAGCGCCTGGTCGCAGATATCAGCCTTTTTCTCCAAAGCAAGTCGCGAGATCAGAGCGGGAGGATCGGGCGCATCCGCTATCTCTTTTCTCAACCACTCGGGTTCATCGGCTTTCCTGCAGTCACGAAGGAAGTCGTAGATATTTTTGATTCCAGGCCCGGAGAGAATTCGCTCGCAGCTAATACGACCGTATTGTTTCTGAAGATAAGCCAACAATTCCACTTCCAGATCATTCCTGGCTGCGAAATCGGCGTGCCCTCCCTCGCAAGCGAAGGGATGGTGGCGATAGCCATCCCAATAGAGACCAGCCATGCCAAGGCCGGTCCGTGCCGAGATCACAGCCCGATTCCCCTCGGCATCCTCTGAACCTTGATTCAGTGTTATGAAATCTTTGGATTCAAGCGCATCAATCCCATAAGCATAGGCTTCTAAGTCATTAATCAGTCCCACGGAACTGAGCTTGAGCTCCTTGGTCAACTCACGGGAATCGATTATCCAGGGGAGGTTGGAAATCTTGCTACGTCCGTTGCGGACCGGTCCAGCCACGCCGAAGCATGCGCTTACCACCGGTATGCCTTCGCTCTTGATGAAGTCGGGGATGATTTCGGCCAGGCCTGTATGCTCTTGGCTCAGGTAAATCTTCTCGACCACTTGCCGCAGTTGGTTGCCCTCGCTCTCGAAGGCAGCCAAGCGAGTACGTGTCGCGCCGATTTCGCCCGCCAGAATCACGGCCCAATTTCTCTCCATTGACGATCGTCACGTTCCATCAATTCATCGGCAGCGGCAGGTCCCCTCGAACCTGCCGTGTAATTTGGAAATCTTCGCGGCGGGAGCGCTTTCCAGACATCAAGTATCGGGTTTACCACACGCCACCCCGCTTCCACCATATCTGCACGTTGGAACAAAGTAGCATCTCCAATCATGCAGTCGTAGAGCAGCACCTCGTACCCCGTATACGCTTCAGCGCCAAAGTACTTCGAATACTCGAAGCTCATATCCACTGATCCAACCCGAAGCACGGCACCCGGGATTTTGGCTCCAAAGCTTAGCGATATTCCTTCCGCAGGTTGTATCTGGATGACGAGGGTGTTCCTGTGCAACTTGTGAAAAGGAGCATTGCGGAAGAGCTCAAATGGTGTCTGCCGGAAATGGATCGTAATCTCGGTGTGGCGCTTGGCCAGCCGCTTACCCGTTCGCAGGTAAAACGGCACCCCTGCCCAACGCCAGTTATCGATATTTAACTTAAGGGCTGCGAATGTCTCAGTTCGTGATTCAGGGGAGACTCCCGGTTCCATACGATAACCGGGCACTGTCTCGGTCCCAACCACGCCCTCGCCGTACTGGCCCCGCACGCTGCAATGCAGGACATCTTCCGAGTCTAAGGTCTGAACGGCATGTAGAGCTTTTGCTTGCTCGTTACGCACTGCATTGGCATGAAAAGATACAGGCGGCTCCATGGCAGTCAGACTGAGGAGCTGCATCATATGGTTGGGAACCATGTCGCGCAGGGTGCCAGCGTGGTCGAAGTATCCGCCACGTCCTTCCACCCCCACGGTTTCAGCATTCGTGATCTGGATATGATCGATGTAACGGCGATTCCAAAGCGGCTCGAAGATCGCGTTGTCGAACCGGAACACCATAATGTTTTGCACTGTCTCCTTGCCGAGATAGTGATCAATGCGGTAAATCTGATTCTCGTCCAAAACACCCTTGATCTCGCGATTCAAGCTCTGGGCCGATTCAAGATCGTGTCCGAATGGTTTCTCGATGACAACGCGCCGCCAGCCGACATTTTCCTCGCGAGAAAGTCCCACTCTTCCTAGTTGCTGAACAATCGGCGCGAAGAACTTAGGTGCAGTCGCGAGATAAAACAGGTAATTCTTCTGTGTATTGTAGGACGCGTCCAATTCGCCTAGCCGATTGCAGAGAGTCTTAAAGGCGTCGGGATCCGCGAAATCTCCTCGTGCGTAGTGAAGCCGCTGCATGAACCACTCCCAGGCGTCCGTTCCGCGATCGCTGGCCTGCAAGAACCTGGTCACCTGGTTCCGAAATTGCTCGAGGCTTAGTTCGTCGACCGAAAAGCCGAGTACGGCAAAATCCTTAGGCAGAAGGTTCGCCTTGACCAGGTTGAAAAGCGCAGGAACCAGCTTGCGCATCGTCAGATCGCCTGCCCCTCCGAAAATAACCAGTGCGCAAGGGCCCGCGGTTCTCCCAACCACTTCGTCACTGCCCCGACTTGTTGCCAGCATTGTTCCCATGTTCCCCGCTCACCCGCCAACTTGGTCCAAGGGGATTATTGGGCACAGTATTGTAGACGAGAGAGATCCATCCTAGCTGCCATCGAGCTCTCGTCTCGTGCCTTGCACACTCTGGAACTGGAGAACGACATTTGCACAATGCCGGCTGACTAACGGCAAGTCAACGCACCCGATCGCCTCCGGATTGCGCCCCCGCTGGCAGTTACTCGCAAAAAGTCGGCCCCCAGGACGGAGCGACCTTTAGGACATGGTTTCGCTATCCCGTGAATTTCTCTCTGTCTAGTTTTACGCGGCCCAAGTCCTACCGCGAGCATTCTCAAAAATGTCGACAAATTCCTGGTAACGTCGGGCAATCTGCGCAACCGCAGCATCGCGTGTAATCTGCTTTGTCCGTAAGTCAACGAGGGAATCCCAGAAACTGGTCCGGCCTACTGCAAACCCGATGAAACCCGATACGGAGGCCGCCGTAGTCAACCAGTTTCGCACCTTCTGGTCGTTCTCTCCACGGCCCAGGATGATGCAGCCGACTTTGTCGCGTCCGTCGCGACGCGCAGCAGCCACCACTTTCTCGCAGTCCTCCTTGCGGTCGAGTCCCTCGATTTTCCAGACGTCCGGCTCGACTTGTGCATCCTGGAGTTGCAGAATGGTCTCGACCATCAGGCGGGGGCGAAGCTGCAAATCGTAGGCTTTCTTGTCTCCGTTGACCTGATCGAGCTGTTCCTTCTCCGGCGGCACCAGCAACTCGAACATGAATCGGCTGCGGCCGTCAGCCTGCAGGTATTCAGACAGAGTTTTCAGACGGGCTGTCTGCCGCCGGTTTAGAGCGCGATCGCCCCCGGGGTTATAGCGAACCAGAACCTTGCAGAAGGTTGGATGGAAGGACTCTATGTGTTTCGCAAAGTCTTCACCGTATTCGAAATCGAACTCCTCCTGGCCACTCTTCTCTGCCGGGCAGGCAGTCGTGTAAGCATGCGCCCTGGCATCGCGAAGAATGGCAGCACCGAACTGTTCGTCGACGAGGATACCAGCCTTCTGCTTGGCCACGCCGGCTTCGACTGCAGCTTTAAAGCCCTCGTAGACGACCTGCTTGATAGCGGCTATCTCTGCAGTCTGATCTGAGCTTAGCGTACCGCTCCAACCGAACATCTTGGTCTGGAACGAACCCCGATGGTCGAAGGGCAGGATATACAAAGGTTGGTCAAACCCGATTGGAGTCATCGTGTTCCTTCAGCTTGTGGTAGCCGAGTTGAGGTTCATGGGGAACGTCAGTTTCGATGGAGCCATCTTCGCCCGGGTCCATTTGTTTTTGTTCGGAGAGATTCCCGCCGGTCCGTAGGGACCGCGATAATTTAGTTCTATGAATAATTTAGTTCTATGAATAAGAGAATGAACCTTTTAAGCGCCAAACCGACAAATTAAAGAGCCGAGATTGTACACCCAATAAAGTCCACAAACTCCAACAATTTATCGCTTTCATAGGTCCAGGGGTGTGGCGGAAACTGGAAATCGTAAATCTTTGGAAGGAAACCGGAAGAGACGCGTACGCAATATTTCAGCCCAGGGGCCCAAGAGAACCTAGCGCGTAGCACTAATTCCCTTGCACCTTACTCCCGGCATCCGGGACAAGTCGCAGCACTTCTTCGGAGTGCGGCGTATTTTGGGGCGGTGACGTTTCTCGTGCCGCTTGGCGGTGCCGACCGTTACTCAGAAGACATTGGAATCACACCGGAAGTAAGTATTTCTGCGGGCCTTCCCTGGTCTGGCTCTACAGAATCGTCCTTACAACATTTTACTTGACGCCCGCAATTACGGGAGTCATCGTTTTAACTAGCTGACGTCTTCACTTCCCCACCGCGGTTCGTCGCGGAACTCTATCGATCTGAAGCAAGGGAGGTTTTGAACGTGAGCTATAAACTCGCCATTTGGCACAGCGAAAGAGCGGTTTCTGACAAGGAAGCTGCCGACCTGTACATTAAGCTCTTCGAGCAGAAAAAGATACCCATCGAACAGCATATCGATGTGTACGCGTTCTATAACGAGCTAGCCGCCTACTACCCCGAAATCGACATGGTCGCAGAAGAAGCGCTGGATGCTTCTCCCTGGTCTTGTACCCACGACCGATCGGGTGCCCACGTTATCGTTTCCATGCTGGACGAGAAGTTGGCCGAGGTGGTCCCGCTGATTTTAAAGCTGGCCGAGAGGTACGGCTTGGTGTGTTTTGATCCTCAGACCAACAAGCTCCACCTGCCATCGTACCTGCAAACGACGGCAAACTCACTGGACCGAGGGGGAACACTGCTCATTGTGGAGATGGAAGAGGGACAAAGGGCGCCGGAATACGAGGTGGGCTTCAACGATCAGAGCTCTACGCATGGGGCCGTGAAGATGGCGCAGATCATTGGAGCGGAAAAACTCGTGAGCTTTCTAAGGTCAGAGATCGGGGTTGATGCGACCGCAGTCGAGTCCGCTTTCCGCGAACTAAAAATCCACCACCAAGCGTTCATTCACGATGTTGTCCTGTCCGATGCGGACTTGATTGTTCTTGGACTGGTGTGAGGCGGTCACCTCTACTTGCCTGTCTGTCTCTCCTTTATTGCATTCCGCGGCGAGGGCCAGAGGATCCCTGACGCAACGGTTTGAAGTTATTTCGAGACCTCTGCATGCGAAAGCATGGAATCATTGTCGTCCGCCAAAAAGAGGCATTCATTCAGGAACGAGCGGCGTCGGCACGCGACGCCCCGATAGCGCCTACACGAGCGCTAGTTCGATCCGACTTCACCGCGTTTCGTTTTTTGCCCCGACCACCACGGTGTTATCCTGGTGGTCGTCAACTTTATTCCCACGCAAAGAAAGAACCGCCGCTTCGGCGTTCCTGAAGGCAGACGGTGGCGCGGCCCGCAGCGGCGCGGGCAATGGCTGAGGCCGTTGTCCACCAAAGCCCCTCCTGCTCGCTGAGGTTCACCTTGCGGCCATTGGGAATTCCGTTCCTGAAACGGGCGCACTAGCGGGAGTTTCAGGCGATAACCAATCTAATCCGAGATGCCAGTCCTGGCCCAGCTTTGGTTTCACTGCTACCCCGCATTGCGGTGCTTCAGATAGCCTAGAGATCACCATGCAAAAACGTCCCGCAGGTGCAAAGTGCCAGCGCGCACCTGGTGTACGCCAGGCCAGAGTTGCCCTTAGCCCTTTGATCCGGGCTGGCCCAGCGGCGCGCCCCAGCCGCGCGATGATGTTTCGCAACTCGTCCGCACCCTGATAACGCAAGTTGCCATCCTTATTGAGCAATTTGCTGATGATCTCCTCGAGCTGCTCGGGCAACTTGGGATTCAGACGCAAGGGCGTGATTCCAGTCACGGTAGCCTGGAAGAGCAGCGCCGAAGTCTTGCCACTGATAGCCGCCGTACCGGTCGGACTGGGCTCGAGAAGTCCGCCGACATGCGTTAGAGCGTCCGGCACTCTGATCGTAGAACCAGCATCAGCAACATAGTACTCCGTCAAGAAATCAAGGCCCCGCTCATCGTGAGAGCCGTTAGTGCTCGCAGCCTTGCTACCGCTTGGATTGTAATGGGCCGTACCCGGGTAGCGCGAGGTGGCTATCACATAGTCTCCGGGTTTCAATTGAGTGACATTTGGGCCCACACCTTCTACCCGCCCGAAACCCGCATGGCCAAGAACCAGGAAGTCGTATCCGGGATGCTCAGCACCATACTTGCCGCGTAATTCTTCGTCGGTGAGGTCCACGCCGACGCGCAGCACTTTAACGAGCACGCCCTTCCCGTTGGGAACGCCGTGCAGTGAAGGCTTAGACACTTCCTCGTGGAAACTGCTGAATCTCACTTCCAATACACTAGTAGCACTCATTTCGATTCTCCTTTGCTGAATTCAGGCTGCGCCTGCAAACTCGGGAACCACACTTTCAACGTTCGCTCGTTTTGACGATTCGCCGCTCTGGTGCATCAACTTGATGATCAGACCTGTCCAGCCGGTCTGATGGCTGGCACCCAGCCCAGCTCCGGAATCGCCGTGGAAATATTCGTGGAACAGTAATAAGTCGCGCCAATGGGGGTCGGTTTGAAACTTCTCTGAATCTCCGAACAGTGGTCGGCGTCCCTTGTAATCGCGAAGGAATACGCTTTTCATGCGGCTCGACAATTCGGCGACAACTTCCTGCAATGTCATTGTCTTTCCCGATCCGGTTGGGAATTCGACCTTGAAGTCATCGCCAAGATAATGATGGAACTTCTGGAGAGACTCGATGAGCAAATAGTTCACCGGGAACCAGATGGGTCCGCGCCAATTCGAATTCCCGCCAAATAGACCGGTAGCTGATTCTCCCGGTTCATAAGAAATACAGTGCTTGACGCCGTTTGCCGCCAGGCAATACGGCTGAGCGCTGTGAATCTTGGAGAGCGCACGAATCCCATAGGGAGAGAGAAACTCCCGCTCGTCCAGCATGTACCCCAGGATTCGGCGGAGTTTGTTTTCGTCGGCGATCGACAACAATCTACGTTCGCCCATCCCCTCGGTGCGCATCGAGGCGAGATTCTGAGTGAGATCGGGACGATTATCGATGAACCATTCCAGGCGTCGCCTAAAATCTGGCAGCTCGTTGAGCAACTCTGGCTCGAGCGTTTGCACGGCAAACAGCGGGATCAACCCCACCATCGAGCGAGTTTTCATGGGGATTTGAGAACCATCCGGCAATCTCAGCACGTCGTAAAAGAAACCATCTTCTTCATCCCACAACCCCATGCTGTCACGACCACGATGGCTCATTGCATGAGCGATGTGAATGAAGTGTTCAAAGAACTTGCTGGCGACGTCTTCATAGCAAGGCTCTTCCCTCGCTAATTCCAGCGCAATCGTTAGTAAGTTGAGGGTGTACATCGCCATCCAACTGGTACCGTCAGACTGCTCGATATGACCGCCGGTCGGCAGAGGTGCGCTGCGATCAAACACGCCGATGTTGTCCAGACCGAGAAAACCTCCCTGGAAAATGTTTCTGCCTTCGGCGTCCTTGCGGTTCACCCACCAACTGAAATTCAGCATCAGCTTGTGCAGCACGCGCTGCAAGAACGCGCGATCCCCTTTCCCGTGGCGTTTCTTGTCGATTTTGTAGACGCGCCAGGCTGCCCAGGCATGCACCGGAGGATTGACATCACCAAACGCCCACTCGTAAGCCGGAATCTGTCCGTTGGGGTGCATGTACCACTCGCGCAGCATTAAGGTCAGCTGCTCTTTTGCGAAATCGGAGTCCACCAGGGCAAGTGGGATGCAGTGAAATGCCAAGTCCCAAGCGGCATACCAGGGATATTCCCATTTGTCTGGCATGGAAATCACGTCGGCATTGTGCAGGTGAGTCCAGTTATGATTTCGACCTTTGTGCCGCTCCTCGGGTGGCGCAGGGTTGCCTGGATCGCCCTGCAACCAGTCGTTGACGACGTAGTGATAGAACTGCTTGGACCAGAGCATTCCGGCAAAGCCCTGGCGCATCACATTTTGCTCATCGGGCAACAGGTCTTGCGGTATGACGGTCGCGTAAAACTCGTCCGCCTCAAGCCGGCGCAGGCCGAAGATCCAGTCGAAATCGTCAAATGCGCTTTTTCCGTTGAAGTCGCATTCAGCGAGTCGCAAGCGGATGACGACCGCCTTTCCCGCACCGATTGCGAATCTGTAATGAGCGGCCGCTTTGGTCCCGGCATGCGCTGGATTCACGGCGCCGGTGCTACCGTGCACCACATAGTCGTTGATTCCATCCTTGACATATCGAGTACGGTTCTCGCTGCCATACAGACGCCGATAGTTAGTCTCATTCTCGGTAAAGAGCAGTTCCGGATTGCCTTCCGAGTGCAGCCACCGGCTGGCAGGTTGAGTCTGGTTCAGTTCGATGACCGGGTCAGGACCCGGGCGTGACTCGTGCAACTCGGGGCGTCGCTCCGGCTCTCCCCACGACCAGATGTTGCGGAACCAGATGGTGGGAAGAATGCGAAGATTAGCGGTTTCCGGGCCACGGTTCGTGGCTGTGATCCTGATGAGGATGTCCTCGCTATCGGCCTTCGCATATTCCACAAGAACGTCAAAGTAGCGGTCAGTGTCGAAGACGCCGGTATCGAGCAATTCATATTCTGGCTGCAGCCTGTCCCTACGCCGGTTCTCTTCTGCCAATTTCGCATAGGGGAACGCCGCCTGCGGGTACTTGTAGAGATAGCTCATATAGGAGTGCGAGGGGGTACTGTCGAGGTAGAAGTAGTATTCCTTGACGTCCTCGCCGTGGTTCCCCTCGTTTCCTGTGAGACCAAAAATCCTCTCTTTTAGGATGGGGTCGCGCTCATTCCACAGGGCCAATGCGAAACAGATCATTTGCCGCCGGTCGCTGATTCCCGCCAAACCATCTTCGTTCCAACGGTAGGCACGCGAACGGGCATGATCATGAGGGAGGTATTCCCAAGCGTTGCCGTAGGCGCTGTAGTCTTCGCGCACCGTCCCCCAGGCACGCTCACTGAGATACGGGCCCCAGCGTTTCCAGTGTTTCTTGCGAGAGGCCGATTCTGACATGCGGATCTCTTCTTGCGTCATAACCATTCTCCTGTCGGTCCGATTCGCCCTGCCAGTGGCAGACGATTCTTCGGTGGGCCATGGACGGGGTTGGTCGGGGTATCCCGTTTCCCTCCGGCGCATCATGGGAATCACTGCAATCGATACGCAAAATCGAAGGCTCGCGACAACTCATTTCGAGCGGCAGTCCGGCTATCAAAGGGTTCCTGACAATCCCCCTGATCATGGGCTTGCCTCCACATCTTTTTAGCTTGGATGCATCTCTGTTCGGAGTGTGGTGGCGCGAACACCGGGACCAACCAAGAGGAGCTTACTTAAACCAGCGTTGCTCATTAGATTCGCATTCACGGGAGACGATTAACACAGAAGTGCAACCTAGGTTTTCAGTGGCGGGATGGGCGCCCCGTCTCTAACTGCCTAAGCTGCCGACAATTAGGCCGCGAAGAGGCGAGCGAGGACTTGGGGTGTCAAAAATTCTGACTGATGTAGCACCAGAGAATGCCTGAAACTCTAACTTAATTAAGCTAGAGAGCCCGCTGGCAGGGCACGCTGGAGGTAGCGGTTGGTCCAGACAACTCCCAAGGCTTGGGCAGAAAACGATGCGGAAGTGGCCTGCCTGTCGGGCGCGTAACTGTGCCGCCAGCCACCGCACTTAGCATGTTGTATCCCAGGGAGTTCGTTCTTCTGGACTTCCTTCGATCATCCCAAATTCTGCGACTATAGGCAGGAAATGGCCGCCGGAGCAGCCGTTCGGCTGTTCCAGGTTAGGACACCAAGTAGTATTTTCTTGACAAATTGCAACCGGAAGCACAGATTTTGTCGGTCGAAAACGGTGAATGCCTTCGACGGGTGCGGAGGCATGACCTTGGGCAGGATGGCGGGGCGGTTCGCCCGCTTCCGATCGGTCTTGGGAGAATCACCGCTTGGGGAGGGTCACTTGGAGACTGCAATTGGAGTTTTTGCTTCGCGCGATCGCGCGGCGGAAGCGGTAAACGAGTTGTTGAAGCAGCACGTTCCGCAAGAATCTATCGTTTTTCTGACTCGTGCTGAGAATGATGCCAATCGGGACGGCGAAGAATTCGCCAAATACGTGGGGAGTTTTGCCGGAGGAGCTCTTGGCTGGTCGGCCGGCGTCACGGTTGCTACGCTGTTGGTTCCCGGCATCGGTGCCGTATTTGCACTCGGCTTCGGTGCCGCAGCACTGCTCGGACTCGTTGGCGCCGGTACGGGGGCTGCAGTGAGCAAAGCTATTTCCGAAGGGACTCCTACTGCTCAACCGACTCCCGACGAAAAATGTGCGGAAGACGCGGCGTTCTTCCGCGAAGTGTTGAAGGAGGGTCGGTCTCTCATCGTGGTGCGCACAGATTCGCAGCAGATTGCAGTGGTCGCATGCGGCATACTCGATCACTTGGGCTTAAGCACGGAGCGACGCACGGTCATGAAAATGAAAACCGCCGTCCGACAAGTCGGCGATGTTACGATTCTGGATATCAGTGGAAGGATTACCCTCGGTGAAGGGAACGTCGCGCTCCGCGAAATTGTTCGTGACCTGCTGGAGAAAGGAAGCAAAAAAATCCTGTTGAATCTAGGCGAGGTGCAATACGTCGACAGCTCAGGCTTAGGAGAGTTGGTGGGGACATGTAAGACGGTTCGCAGTCAAGGCGGCGAACTGAAGCTGGTGAACCTGAGCAGGAGGGTCCACGAGTTGTTCCAGATGACGAGGCTTTCCTCCGTTTTTTGTATTGAAGAAGATGAAGCCAGAGCGATTAAGTCCTTCGGTGATCACCTGGCTTCGGAGGCGATCGCATAACTGAAGAGCGTCGATGAAGTCGGAACTCTAGCCGGTTCTTGCTCGATTCCGACAACACTCCCCCCTGTAAACACACTCGGAACAGAATAGGCTCCCGGTTGCAAAATAGCCGCGACCAGAGCGTCATTTCGCCAGATTCTGTTGAGGATTGAGAACTCGCGCGAGTGAGTGGGCGCTCTAGCCTGGAGGTGTCAGAAGAGAGGGTTCTTACGGCTTTCGCGCCAAGGTTAATGCAAATGATCAAAATGGCGAAACCGGTTGCGTGGCGCGTCAATACAGGGGAAGGCTGGACGCTACATCACACGCTGGATGACGCAAAACAAGCAGCCGGCGTCACGGATCAGGGTGCTCACGAAGGAGGGCGATGGCCGGAGGGGCCGATTCAACCCTTGTACACGATAGATGATGCGATAGAGGAAGCACTGTCAATGGTCTCTTTTGCCTTACAGCGCAAGAATCAGGAGAACCAGACGGAATAAGACGTCATACGATAGCAATCGCTGGAAGCATCGTAAGAGCGGAATCCGTATTCCGGACATTTTCCGCCCTCCGCAGATACAAGACGTCGCTCGAGTTGTCCGACCGGTTTTCCAGATTGCTCCGGCGTGACTGCCTTTCTTCCTGCCCTGGCTAAAAGGTATACGAGATACCGCCGAGCGGTACTACCTTTGCGCGCAAACCGCCCCGATCCAATTTGAACTGCACATTGCCCGTCAGCAGGAAGTTGCCACCCGGGTGGATCTTAGCACCTACTGCAAGGTCGTTCACGTTGAAGGAGCGGTGGGTTTGCGTAGTTTGGGGAATGTCCGGATGCGAAACCCCAACCGTGTCCACGAACGGGCCTTCTACTACGTGGGGGGCACCGTAAAGGCGCTCGCCCAGAAGATCCAGCGCACATGTCAGCCGCTTGGTGAAACCGACATCCACTCCGCCCGAATAAAAAAACTGATCGGGAAGACGACCTTTTTGTCCGGTCGTCAAGCTGCCAGCTAGGATCGAGCTGCCGTTGAATTCGTAGCCAATGTTCACATGTGGCGAAACCCGTGCGCGGTAGGATGCGGCGATGAACGGCTTGACGCCCGGCGCACCGGAGCCCAGAAAATTCTTTTCGTCGCCCGTGGGCACCCTGACATCGGTGCCGAGCGCTGCGGCCGCCCGCTCGCCTTTCAGCAGAGTCGCCTTGACACGCAGGATGACATCCCCCAATCCCGTTGCTGTGTGGAAGTTCGCAAAAGTGTCAGTCAGGCTGGTGGCAGGATTGTTTGGATCGAAGTAGTGAAAATAACCGGAACAATTTGGTGCACACCCTTCGGCGGGGCCGGTACTGGGATAGAGAATACCCGGGAGCGTGGTAGGGCTTTGCTGCCAAGCCTGCTGCAAAGGTGGTCCCTGGGCGATTGGGTCTGCCGTGCGAACGATGGTTGCGTGGGAAGTAGCTCCCATACGGACATTAAGGACGGGCACGGCAACCGACAAGTCAATACGATTTGTGAGACCATAATTCGCAAAGAACGTCACTTGATGCACTTTCAAGTCGATCCGGGTGGTGGTATTGATGTACTCCAGTTCAACACCTGGTTGCCCCGGCGAAGGCGGATCGACAGCCGGGTTGCGCTTGGTGCCATCTGGATTGAGTCCATCGACGTGTCGGTATACTGCCGGGACGTGCTTAAGGTCAATTCCGTCCAAAGTGCTAAACGGGAAGAATTGGTAAGTGGCAGCGAAGAACACGCGATGACGTCCAAGCGTCTCAGCACGCTCGCCCAAGATAGGACCATAGCTTTCGGTTGAACGCTTCATTACACCTAGGGTTTTGTCGAAGGTGAAAATGACGCCGGATGCGGGCGAAGCCAACCTTAGAGAGGTGAGCTCGGTTCCAACCGAGGCGGTCAAGGCCGCAGTATTACCTTCGAAGTCATTATCGAAGTGGGCGCGATGGGCCTGGTTGGGGAGGTTCACTCCCCCCTGTGAATTAAATAACTGGGGGAGGACACAAACCAATCTGTCGCTCGGGGCCCCGCAGACAGCCTGCGCCTGCGAACTAGTGCAACTTACGAGAAAGACAAGGATCGTTAAGACAAAAGTGGCGGCTCCTGACATTGACGTCTCTCCTAAGTGGACTTTCAGTTCCCTGACATCGAATCTATGTACCAACCTCCTGGCGTACCCCGGACCCGCCGCAGCCTCACTACCCTCGTCCCGGGGGGCTGTTTTGCGTGCCTGCCTTGCGTCACATAATCCACAACTTGCGTGAATTTCACGGTTGCCTCGTCACCAGTGATCTGCGGTTCCTCGTCAATGCTGTAAGTTGACCTCACGCTCGTCGCCGTCTTAAAGAAATCACGCTGGTTGACGATCCGTTTCTTGTCCATGCTGGGCCAGATATTTCTGAGTTCTTCGATATTCCTATTGTTGTAGGCACGGTTGTATTGCTCGATCACCTCGAGCACAGCAGCTTTGTCGTCAACGACTGGCCTGGACGGTCTCGGCAAGGTTAGTTTGTCTAGGTCGCTACGCACATCGCTCATATGCCTGCCGTCGGGAAATTGTTTGGCATACGATTCGAGGCCGGTCACATCACCCTTGTTGGTTCTCAGCCAGACCAAGTCATCCAGGCGTCCGTAAATCCGGGCATGACTATCACCTGATGGGTAGTCTCTGAGAAAAGCTTTCAACACTGCCTCCTCTTCCGAGTTCGATGCCTGCTGGAATCTCAGTGTCTCGATCATCTTCCTTGCTTCTCCGGCGTGCGCCCCTTGAGAATACTGTGCCAGGTAATCCTGAAATGCGCGGACAGTGTTGCCGTTCACAGCGCTGTTCCAGGCGAGACTATCTATCCCGACCTTTGCCTCATCGCGATGGGTCCCCCCGGGACGCTCGTTCAAGTACCGCGTATATTCCTCGGCACTGTTCGCCTGCTTCGCCCGGTTCCAGTACAAGTCGTCGAGCCTGGCTTCCACTTCGCCATGATGAGCGCCGTCAGGATAGCGAGCCCGGAACTTCGTTAAGTCGTCAACATTTCCAGAGTCTTTGACCTGGAGCCAGTCCTTTTCTTCAGAACTTGGCGGCGGAGGCGGGGGAGCCGGGGGACGAGAAGGGGTGCCGAGCGTGAAATCCTTTGTCGCCAGAGCCGCGCTTTCGCCGGACGCGAAATATCGGCGCATTTTACCCGATTTTCCCGCTTTGTCTACTACTTTGATTTCATGCTCGCCGGCTGGTATGGTTGTCGAAAGCGTCCCAGCTGCTCCCGCCGCGCCCACCAACTTGCCGTCTAAGAATACTTCCGCTCCATAGTCCCAGCCCCGGATCACTATCCGAGCAGGTTTCACGGGGACCGCTGGCAGGGGTGGGGGTGGGGGAGCTGAGAGTGCAATCGCCGTCATGTTAAGACTTTTGGTGTCCACGGTGATTGTTTGTGTCTTTGTTTCGTAGCCCCCAAGTTGAGCTTCAATTTCATATTTCCCCCGCTTTAACTTCAAATTGCAATTCGGCGTAACACATTCCTGGTTTGTGTTCTTAATCCGAACGGTTGCACCTGGGGGAATGGTCGTAATCTGGACCGGTATCATCTGCGGCCTAAGTAGCCACGCCGCGAGCAGAACGAGAGCTAATAAGCCAACGCCAGTGACCAGCGTCCGAGCATTCTTGGACGCATATTCCTGGACCGCTTGCCAACCTGGTCTTGTCTCTTCCGGCAAGGGCGTCGTAACGGTTGCCGCATCCGTCGGCGCGCTACTCAGGCTTGCTGAGATCCGATCTCGCGACAGGCTGGGGTCGGTCTCAACTCCCACCGGAGCAGAAATCCTCGTGGCAGAAGGAGCAGCAGCAGCGTCCGTATCTGATGAAGGCCGGCGTTCCGGCGCGTTTATTCCCGGAAAACTGGTCCGCCCCAGGTCTTCTGCGCGGCGGTGCTTTTCGTCCGCAGCCCGGAGCCCTTCGGCCGCTTTGCGCTGGCGCCGCGCTTCCTCGGCGCGCTGCTCTGCTTCGACGCGAAGGTTCTTGTCCGCCGCCTCTTTTTTCAGCCGCCGTTCTTGCTCGATCCGCTCAAGTTCTGCTTGGCGTTTTCGCTGCTCCTCTTGCTGGCCGCGTTCCTGCTCACGTTGTTTCTCGAGCTCGCGCGCGCGCACAAGTTTCCGCTCCTCGTCAGCTGCTTTTGCCTTTTCTCGTTCGAGCTCCCGCTGTCGCTTCAGCTCAATCAGCCGCTGACGCTCCAATCCCAGCTGGCGCTCGCGTTCCTGTTCTGCCTCGCGTTGCCGTTGCTGCTCTTCCTCCAGCTGCCGCCGACGGGTTTCGACGTCCTCCTTAACCTGAACCAGACGGGTTTCATCGGGGTACTGTGAGAGGCCTCGATCCAGTTCGCGAACAGCGCCCTCGAGATCGCCACTCGATTGAGCGCGCACAGCGGCTGCCAGGTATCGCTCAATGTTCTGTTCCCGCTTTTGGTTCTCGAGCCGATTCCTGAGTGGCGCGAGGAGGGGCGAGGATGGTTGCTGTCCAGCGGCCTGAGCCAGAAGCATCTCGGCGGCCTGCCAATCCACGTCGATCGCCGCTTGACAACCCTCCACCAGTTCACTCAGCACCTCTTCCCTGACCACTGGGTCGCGGCCGGCGACCTCACAGGCCCGAGTTAGGCAATCCGCAGCTCTGCCCCATTGCCGCTTGCTCAAGGCCGTGTGGCCATCGCCAATAATCTTCTGCGCCTTGGCTCTGAGCTTGAGGACGTCCTGAAGCTCCTTATTGAGCTCCGACAGCTCGCGGCTTTCGGGGAATTCCTGCTTTGACTGGGTAAGCAGATCCCTAACGCCGTTGTAGTCGGCAGAGTCCAGAGCACTCCTGACCCTCTGAACCCATGCCGCCTGCGCCGCCGCTCTTGCTTGCTCGTTGAGCTTTGTAAGGCGCGCAACATTGCTGTCCAACTCAGGATACTCAGCATGGACACTACGAAGAACGTTCCATTTTTGGATGGCTTCCGGGTATTTCTTTGCTTCCTCCAGAGCGGAGGCTTCATTGACGATCGCCGTGACCCGCGCCCACAGTTCGCGAGTTTCCGTTAATTGCTGCTGGAGCCGCGATTCCCCCGGATGTTTGGCCAGGGCCTCCCCCAGGATCCGGATCTGTTGGTCGAGCCCCGGCTCGCTCTGGACGCGCTGCGCGACGGTCTCGAAGAAAGCTTTCTTCTCTTGCCGGGCGCGTTCGAGCCGGGCCCTCTCCTCCTGTTGGTAAACTTGTTCCTGGATCTCCTTGCGCAACTCGAGTAGCCCTGGTTCGTCGCGGTGTTCGGTAAGCCCCCGTGCCACCTCCCGAAGAGCTCCCTGGAGATCGCCGGAGATCTGGAATCGTTTGGCCTGTTCCTGGCACTGCTTGATAGACTCCTGGCGCTTGCGCTGGCCGATCCTGCTTTGCAAACTCGGGGGCTGCGTGTAGTCCGGCTGTAATTCCGTCAACTGTCGGAGGAGGGCCTCGGAAGCACGCCAGTCAGCCTCGAGCGCAGATTCCGCAGCTTGCACAAGACCGGCGATCACTTGCTCGCGGACCGGCCGCGTACCTGGCGCTGCCCTGAAAGCCTTTTTCAGCAGCTCTCCCCCTGCTTTCCACTCGCGCCTTGCGAACATTTCTTGAGCTTGCGCGATCGATTGCTGGGCTTCGGAGACGCGGTTCGCCTCTTCGTGCAAAAACTTTTCAACCTCAAGCAAGCCGCGATGGCCCTGGAACTGCAATAGGCTCTGCCTCAGCAACTCTGCAGCCGGTGTGAAGTCTCCGGCAACAATGTGGTCCTCAATCTGAGCTATGCGTTGAGAGGCAAGGCCGTCGAGAGCCTGCTTTTGTAATCCCTTGTAGTCAGATCTCAGAGCAGGTGAAACCACGCGCAGAAGATCGGAAGCGGGCGTCAACTTATCCAGTGCCGCCTGATACTGATTGGCAATCACCAGAATTTGGGCATCGCTGAGAAGTTTTTTAATGGCCTGCTCTGCCGCCAGGGATTCCTTCTCGGCGACTTCCTCAAGCAGACGTTCGAGTGAGGGGCTGGAACCGTGGATCTCACGGCCTTCCTGAAGCAAAGCGAAGGCCGCCGCGTAATTGGCTTTTTCTAATTCTTGTGTGGCGCGGCTTATGATCTCGTTGATCTTGCGCTGGCGTTCCGACTCTGCGCGGGCGGTCTCAAGAAGGTTTTGGAAACCAGGATTGCGCGCGAACACAGAGCTGTGCGACTCCAAAACCCGGAGTGCGTCGCCAGGTTTGCCGGCTTGCAAAAACCTTTCCGCGGTGCCGATCGTCGCCTCCAGCTTCTTCTGATATTCGAGAGAGGCGCGGCGGGCTTCGGCGAGAATGATACGCAATTCTTCATCACGGACATCTTGCAGAGTCGTTTCCAGCAGTTTGATAGCCTGCTCGTATTCCTGGCGGGCAATGAAATCATTCGCTTGGGTAGCTGCTCGTTCTACTACCTCACGGCGCTTTTCGGCGATGGCTTCTTCCTTCGCAAACTGCAAGAGCTCTGCGATCTCCGTCGCGTCCTTAAGTTCCGCATGGGCCGTCTGCAGGATCTGGATGGCCTCGTCGTAGCATTTCCGTCGCAGCGCATCCTTTGCCTCCTGGAGATACTCAGCTGTGCGGCGTTCGGTGCGTTCGCGCTGGACATTCTCGCGCACGATAAGGAGCAGCGACTCGAGACGCGGCTCCGGGCCTGTTTTTGCCAGTGCAGCTTCCAATGCACCCAGGAGTTCTTCGCCGCGGCCTTGCTCCAAGAGGGAACGGGCGTTGGCCAGCTGTTCGTCTACGAATTGCTTGCGCTCGGCGATCTGACGCTGCTTTTCCGCCAGAGCCTTAAGCTTAAGCAGGGTGCGTTCTTCGGGAAAACGCTCCAACCCTTGGTCGGCGGTCCGGCAAGCAGCGAGGAAGTCATCGCGGTTCAGAGCCTCCTCGATTCGGCGAGAAACAGCTTCCAGTTCGCGGCGGCGGTGCTCCAGTTCCCGCCCGGCCGTGGCAGATTCGACCAGTACTTTTATCTGGGGAGCGCTTGGGTCAAGTGAGTCCGCTTGCTTCAGTATCTCCAAAGCAGACGTGAAGTTTCGAGCAGCGATTTCCCGCCGCGCCTGGTCGAGGCAGCTCTCGACTTGTCGCTGGCGCGAGCGTTCCGCCCATTCGCACTGGATCGTCCGATGGAGCGCCTTAACCTGAGCGTCGTCCGGCGCCAACTCCACAGCTTCTTCCACGGCCTGCTTGGCATAATCCAAATCTCCTTCCTGATGCGCCGACTCGACTCGTTTGATTATTTCCGCCAATTTGCGCGCTCGCGACCAGGCTGCGTCGATCGAGTCGCGGAATTGCTGGAGTCCAGCATTGCCGCGATCCAAGGTCAAGGCGCGTTCCACGTGTCCGAGGGCAATTTCGAACTGTTCCTGAGCAAGGGCGTCCTCCGCTTGAACCCGGAGCTGCCTCACCTGCTCGCTGATTTCCGCTCTCTGGATCCTCTGCTGTACGTCCCGCAGGAGAAGATTGGCCTGGGTACTCTGGCGATCGATTTTCAACACCTGCAGCAGTTGATCCCTGGCCTTATAGAGATCTGCTTTTTCAATAAGGACGGTAGCTTCCTGCAGCTGCTTGTTGACGAGTTCGTGTTTCAGTTGTCCCTGTAATTGGACAAGGTCCAGAGCAAGATCGTCTGCTGAGAAGTACCGCTCTTCGCGATTCTTTGCCAGTGCTTTGAGTAGGATCATCTCGAGCGCTGGCGGGTACACCGACAGAAAATTCTTAAGAGGCGGCGGGGGCTCGTGCAGGATCTTCAGCAGCGTGGCTGCTGTATTGTCACCGTCAAAAGGAGCGGCGTAAGTGATTAGTTGATACAGGACAACACCTGTGGCGAAGATATCAGTCCGAGGATCCACTGGATTACCATTGAGCTGCTCCGGGGCCATGTAGCTCATACTTCCTAGGATCTGCCCCGTGAGGGTTACGTTCTTGTCTCCCAAATGGGCAATGCCGAAGTCCACGATCTTGACGCTGGCATCTTTGGAAACCATGATGTTGGCTGGCTTGATGTCGCGATGCACGATGCCGCGTTGGTGTGCATAACCCAAGCCTTGGCACACTTCGATGATGAGATTGATTTTTTCCAGCAGAGTTAGTTGCTTATGGGAGCAGATAATCGAATCGAGGCTTTCACCTTCGAGAAACTCCATGACCAGATAGGGATTTCCACCGTGATCTCCCAGCTCATAGACTGTGACAATATTAGGATGTTGCAGGCTACCAGTGGACTGGGCCTCGCGAAAGAAACGCTTGAGCAGATCGGGATTGTCAGCGTAGCCGCCCGTCATCATCTTGATCGCGACCAGACGATCGAGGAAGGGATCGGTAGCCTTGTAAACAATCCCCATGCCGCCTCGACCGAGGATGCCAGTGACGTCGTACTTACCAATCTTCGTTGGTATTTTCGAGGCCATAACGGGCCTGGACCGAAGCAACTAAGAGTAGATCGAGCAGTGTGCTCCTAGACGCGCTGTGAAAGCCCAAGGAACTCGCGAAGCTTGTCTAAAAGAACGGCGTGCTCAGCTCGCCAGCATGCCCAAGACGCTTGGGGTTAACTCGCCTTTGGCATAATCCGCCATATTGTGCTACGAACACTGCCAGCTAGCAACTAGATACCGTTGCAAGGAAGCGCGCAAAGTATAGGTACGGCAGGTACTGCAACCTACTCGAACAAGCCACTCGAACAAGCCAGTTGGTATGTTTGGACAATGGTGCTATCCTTCTCCGCCAAACCGTAAGGAGGCCGCGATGTCGGTTTCAACTGCCTCTACCACAGTATCTGCGACTCCTGGTCCATTTCCGGAGCTGGTCTTTGTGAACGGCTCGGAGCAGCGGACCATTTCGCTCAATCACGTGCCTTTCACTATCGGTCGCAAGCCGGATAAAGACTTGGTCGTGACCGACGCGCGGGTCTCGCGCGATCACGCTGTCATTCAGGCCGACGGCATCGACTTTGTGGTCGTGGACGCAGGCAGCAGCCTGGGTACGTTCGTGAATGGCGAAAAGATCGACCGCCGGAAACTGAACTACAACGATCGTGTCGAGTTCGGCGCCAAGGGCGGCCCGTACCTCGTTTTCAATCCCACGAGTTCGGAACAACTCGAGCTTCTCCAGGAACTGAGCGCAACGGCAAGAGTTTCGATTTTTTCAAAGCTAAGCCAGACCGACATAGAGGAACTCACCAAAATCGTTACTACAAAGAAGTATGGCGCCGATGCTGCCATCTTCTTTCAAGGCGATCCATCGGACGCTCTATACATGCTTATCCGAGGCTCCGTAAAGGTGACTCAGGCCGCCGAGGATGGGCGCGAGAAGATCCTGGACCTTCTGGGACCGGGCGAAATCTTCGGAGAATTCGCGATGCTGGACGGACATCCGCGTTCGGCGACGGTGACGACCTGCGAGCCGAGCGAGTTGGCCACGATCTCGCGCAAGGATTTCCGTAGCTTTGTCGCGAAACGCCCTGAGGTCCTGTGGAAGGTTCTGGAGGCTCTCTGCGAACGTATCCGCAAGACGAGCACAGATATGCTTGAACTTTCGTCGCGCGAAGTTCCCTATCGGCTGCTGGCCGCGCTAAATCAATTGGTAGAAAAATACGGTCAGATGGCGCCCGACGGCTCGTGTCTGATCAGCGGGACGTTTGGTGTCCAGGATCTTGTTGCTATGGTCGGCTCTAGCCACGACGTGGTTAGCCGGCTATTGCATCGCTATCAGGAGGAAGGACTGATAGAACTTGGCAAGAACAAACAGCTCATCATTCCCAGCGCGAAGGCCCTGACCCGAGCGTTGGAGTATAGCTCCGAGTGGTCCTAAACACCTGGTAGACGGCGCCGAAGCCTTGATTCCGCATTTGCCAGCAATCTTGGGACTTCGGTCAAGCTGGCTCTCAGGAGTCGCGAGATGCAGAAAAAAAAGAGGATTCTTATCATCGGCGGAGGCTTCGGGGGCGTCTATACTGCCATCACGCTCGAGAAGTTACTGAAGAAAGATCCAGGTGTAGAAGTAGGCCTGATCAGCAAAGAAAATTATCTGGTTTTCCAGCCTATGCTGCCGGAGGTGATCTCAGGGAGCATCGGCATCTTGGATACGATCGCGCCCATCCGCCGTCTCTGCCCAAAGACCAATCTTTACACCCGCGAAGTCGAGGCGATCGACTTGAAGAGTAAAACAGTGACAACGACCGCCGGCTTTCGTCCGCGACCCTCGCAGCTGGAATACGATCATCTTGTCATCGCGGTGGGCAACGTCACCAGCTTTGCCGGCCAGCCAGGCCTCGCGGAGCATGCTCTCTCCTTCAAATACCTCGGCGATGCGCTGCTGTTGCGCAACCACCTGATCCATGTGCTCGAGGAAGCCGATATGGAATCGGACCCTGAACTCCGGCGTGCACTCCTTACCTTTGTCGTCGCCGGTGGAGGATTCTCCGGCGTAGAAGCGGTCGCCGAGCTAAACGACTTCGTGCGTGAAGGTGCCCGAAGCTTTCGGCGCATCAACCCGGCCGAGATGCAGGTGATCCTGCTTCACGCCGGTTCAGCGATTCTGCCGGAGCTGCCCGCAAGTCTCGCCCAGTTCGCCCAGACACTGCTCGAGCGCCGGGGGGTTGAAATCCGCCTTAATACAAGGCTGGCGGGAGCCACGTCCGAATCAGCCCTTCTCGAAGGCGGAGCACGGATTCCGACCAAGACCCTCGTCAGCACCGTCCCGTCAGGACCTAATCCGCTGGTTTCTCAGTTGCCTTGCAAGAAAGAACACGGAAGGATCGTCGTCAATAAGCATCTGGAAGTGCCCGAGTACACGGACGTATGGGCGCTCGGCGATTGTGCATGGGTCGTGGATCACAACACCTGGCAACCGTGCCCGCCAACCGCCCAACATGCAACGCGGCAGGCCGCTTGCTTGGCCAAGAACCTCGTGGCCTCGCTGCGTGGGGAACCGAAAAAAGCGTTTGCCTTCGAGGCCCTGGGGAAGCTGGCGGCACTCGGCCACCGGTCGGCTGTGGCAGAGGTGTTCGGATTCAAGCTCTCCGGATTCATCGCCTGGGTGCTGTGGCGCACGATCTACCTGATGAAGCTACCGGGATTGGACCGCAAGCTCCGAGTTTCGACTGACTGGCTCCTCGATCTAGTGTTGCCACCCGATATTGTCCAGCTCAAGCTCGAGAAAGGTGCGAGCTTATGTCGTGAACACTTCGAGCCACACCAGATTGTCTTCCGGCAAGGGGACCGTGGTGATCGCCTTTATATTGTGGTCGAAGGAGAAGTCGAGTTGGTTAAGGAAGGCCCCGGGCAGCAGGTCCAGTTGCTAGGCCGCGTCGGATCGGGCGAATGCTTCGGCGAGATGGCTCTGGTGGACGACAATCCACGTATGGCGACGGCACGAACTGTCACCAAAGTGAACCTGCTCAGCGTGGATCAACAGACTTTCCATGCCCTGTTCGAGTATCATCCGCCGCTGCGGCGCATGTTCCAGGCGATTATTGAGCAGCGGCTCCGCGGGGGCGCTGAAGATCGCCAGCCTCAGGCGAGCGCCGCTGGGTCGGACCCGGGTGTGACTGTCTTGTCGCGCGACCCGACTCTAGATCAGAGTACCTGGGCCGATCGCGCTGCGCGCCAGGGGAAATAATCCATCCGCAAAGGCGCAAAGGAACGCAACCCGCCGTTCTAACCCGCCGCATTTAGCGGATCGAATCGATTTGCCAAGTCGTGGTGCCGTGCTGTGCCAGGCCTAGCTTTCTCAATTTCACGATCATCGTTGCGGGCTTTGCTCGTTCCGACTTGCCACCCACCACGTAGCTCACGGATTGCTTCAGTTTGATCTGTGCTTCGTTGCCGGTTACTTCCGGCTCACCGGAGACGCTGTAGGTAAGGTTCACCGCGTTTGCAATCCTGAAGAAGTCACTCAGGCTTCGGATCTGTTGGTGCGTCATGCCGGGCCAAATCTTTTTCAATTCCTCGAGGTTCCTGTCTTCGTAGGCTTTGCGATAGAGTTCCAACACGTCGAGAACAGCTTTCTTCTCGTCTATCTCTGGTAACACTGCGGCCATGGAACGACGCACGGGCTCGGGGTTGTGCTCCACCACGCCCGTGAGCTCGACTTTAGCGTGCTGCGCGTCCTCGACGTGGCTGCCATTCGGGAATCTCTCCAGGTACGCAAGCACGCCTTTGAGGTCCTTGCCGCGGCCACTGCGTTCCCAAATCAGATCGTCGTATCGCCTCATGACTCGATCGTGATAGTTGCCGGAGGAATAGGTTTTCAGAAAAGCTTCCAGAGCCGCCGCGTCGGCCGTGTTTTGTACTGCTTCAAATTCGATCCTCGCGATCTCCCGCTGGGCTGAATCTGAGTATCGGCCGCCGGGATACCTGTTCAGATAGTCACGAAGACTCGTGAGGCTAGGGCTCTCATTCGTCTTTGCCCAATGCAGATCCTCCAGCTTCTCGGCTGCCTGGAAGCGAAAAACACCGCCTGGGTAGCGCTTCAGAAAGCCTTCCACATCTGTAGTACTCGTAGTAAGCCTGACTCTCTGCCAGTCGACTTCTTCGGCATTCGGCGTGGGCGAAGTTCTCTCCGGACTCGGCAGGAACTGAACATCAGCCTTATGCAATTCCACGGTACCGCCAGCGGGAAAATGGCGAAAGACTATGGGTGCATCGCGACGATTCGCCATTACCTTAACCTCGTGATCACCGGCGGGCAGGTGAGTCGAGAACGCTCCTTGACGACCAATCCGTCCTATCGGTGCGCGATCGAGGAAAACTTTCGCTCCGGGGGGAGCACCGCGGATATCCAGATGCGCCGGCTTCTCCGGTTCTGATGGCTTGCTCGTGAGGTCTGTCGGTGGCATCGTGATGGCGATTAGTCCAGGCGCACTCACCGACAAGGACCGCGTCACTGTCTGATAACCCTGCAGTTGGGCTTCCACGGTGTACTGCCCGGGGGCAAGCTGAAATGCGCAGTGTGGGGTAACACAGTGTTGGTCGGTGCCCCGGACATGCACCGATGCACCAAGGGGATTGGTCTTGATCTCAACGGGCACGAGCATCGGTGTGGCGGGTCGCGTAGTTTTCCATGAAACGTAAACGGCGACGGCAAGTAACAAGGTCCCAGCCACAACTAGCTGAGGCAGTTTTGAGGACTTGGGTGTCGCGGAGGGCTGCCGTTTGACCCGCTTTTCAGCCGACGATGCAATCGGCGGTTCCTTCAAAGGGGGAAAAGGCGCGATAGGAGGCTCTTCTCGGGGGAAAAACTTTGTTTCACCTCGGTAGGAATCCGTTGCGGCACCAGGTGCAGGAATGGACCCTACCTGCGTCTGGCCGAGCTCTTGCGCCAATTTGGTTTCCGCCGGTTGTGACTTGGCTTCACCCAGTCGCTCCCTCTCCTTCTCTTCCTGACCTCGCTCTTCTAAGTGACGAGCGCGTTCTTGGATATCTTCGTTCAAACGCATCAGGTGAGAAGAGTTGGGGTACAGTGAAAGAACCCGTTCAACTTCGCGAAGCGCGTCTCGAAGTTCGCCAGCAGATTGCGCACGGTTGGCTGCCACTACGCACTGCTCGATGATCTGCTCTCGCTTGCGATTCTCAATCTTGCCTTTCAGAACCGGCACGAGCGGGGATTCCGGATAGAATTGGGCTGCGAGTCCCAGAAGCAGCTCAGCTGTTTCCCAGCGTGTCTGGAGAGCAGATTCGGAAGCGGCCAGGATGATACCGATCGTCTGCTCGCGGATCGCTTCATCGCGATTCGCGATCTCATTGGCGCGTTTGAGAAATGCGCCCCCCTTCTCCCATTCGTTGTTGGCGAACGCCTGCTGGGCATCCACCAGACACCTGCGGGCTTCCCTTGGGAGATCCAGAGGTTCTTGAACAGGTTCGGTTGGCGGCACTTCCGATTTGACGGGCGGGGCTGGGCTCACCGTTGTGCTTAAGAGGGCAAGCATGGTCGGCTTGGGCTCAGGAGCAGTTCCCATCGCCGGGATTTCCTGCTTGGTCAGCGGCCACGCGCGCAGCGGCTTAGCATCAGCCGCAGCGTGTTCCAGCGCGTTGGTAGGATCGGCCGGACGGGCAGGCCCATCCAACCCTTCTCGAACATCCGACTCATTCCCTGGATTTGGGATCGGGCGAAGGTTGTCGGCTTGACGCAAAGCTGCGATTTGCAGTGTGAGCTGATGCCTTACATCGCCTACGACCGATTGAATCTTCCGATCCCCTGGATAATGCTCGGCTATAAGGGTAACTTCTCCCAAAACGCTCTCCAGCTGCGCGACCCTGGCGAGCTCGGTTTCCTGCCCCGGGTCCGGAACCGGCGTCAACGAGGGCGCAGTCACCCACTGCGAGTTGTTGAGCGTCATTTGATCGGCGGCTTCGGCCACCCTTTGCTTCAGCAATTCATACCGCTCATTGCTCAGACGTTCGCGCTCGACTGCCGCCATGGCTGTGGCGCGCGCGAAGTCATACCCCTGCTTCAGGTCCGGCACGAAGGTCACTGCCTGGGAAACCCGGTCGAGAATATCCAGAGCGGACTGATAACAGCGGACAATCAACAGGACGCGGCAGTCTTGCAGCGCTTGCGCGACTGCGATCCGCGCAGCGTCGGCCTGTTTGACGTCAATCTCTCGCTGTAGCAGTTGCGTGTCCAAGCCATTCCCGAATTCGGCGCGGTGTTTCTCCAGCAGGGCGCGGGCGGCATCAAAATCAGAGTTGCCCAGCGCGTCACGTGCCTGTTCTTTGACCGTCGAAAACGCCTCGACCCGGAGGCGTTCACGGTGTACCTGTTCCAAAAGCTGAGAGATCTCGGGTGACTTGTTGTAGCGCAGTACCTGCGCCTCCAGAAACTTCGCTGCCTCGCCATGCCTTTCCATGTGAACTAGGCGACAGGCAGTGGCGAGTACCTCTTGAAGGCCGGCATTAAACTCCTCAACGTGCCGGCGGGCATCGGACAGGACAACGCGCAATTCCTGATCGTCAACTTCCTTGAGGACCGCTTCCAGTAGTTCAATCGCGGGTTGGTATTCGTCTGCTGACATAAGACGATGGGCTTCTTTTGCGGCCGCATCAATCTTGTTTCGCATGGCAAAACTCGCGGCTTCCTCCTGCGCGAATTGGAGCAAGTCGTCAAACTCGTTTGCCCGAGTCCGTCGCTGTGCGGCTAGCAGGACTTCGATCGCTTCGGTGTAGGCCTTGCGGCGAATCGCGTCTTTCGCCTGCTGGACAATTTGCGTCTTGAACTGTTCTGCACGTTCGCGCTCAACCGTCTCGGTGATCAAGGAATGCATCGATTGCAGAACAAATTCATTTGGATACCTGGCTAGAGCCTGATCCAGCGGAACTAGAGCTTCCAGAGGCTTTTTTTCTTCCAATAGCCGCCTGGCAAGCGAGATCTGACCCTCCACATACATCCGCTTCTCGGTGGCTTCGCGCTCCTTGTCAGCGATTGCCTTCAGTTTAAGCAGGCCGCGTTCGTTGGGGAATCTCTCCAATGCTTCCGAAGCTTTGGTGCAGGCCAACGCATAGTTGTTGGTATTCAGAGCTTCTTCAATCTCCGCGCTGACTTCTTCGAGTTCCTTGCGGCGCCTTTCTTGTTGCTGGCCCATGGAGGCCAGGGCGATGAAATCACTCACACCGGGTGCAGTTGGATCGATCGCCTCTGCTTTCCGGAGGAAATCGAGCGCAGCCGTAAAATGACGCCCTGATATCTGCTTCCGGCCCTCCTCCAAGAGAGTCTGAACCTGTTTCAGCTTCGTTCGCTCAGCTAATTCTTTGGCGATGACCGCGTGTAGTTCCTTGGCATCTCGACTCTCAGAATCGACGGCAAGCGCTTGCTTTACCGTAGCCAAAGCATCTTCGAGATCCTCAGTATCAAAAGCAGATCTCGCCCGCGTCAGCAGTTCCGAGATTTGGTCAGCACGCTTTTTCCTCTCTTTGATCGAGTCTCGCAATTCACGTACCTGCGAGTTACTCTCATCCAGGCCGACAGCGGAGTCCAGATAACGTAGCGCCTCATCCAGAGCATTGCGCCCGACGGCCTGCTCGGCCTGTAAGCGCAAATCTTTAATCCGATCGGAGCGCTGCTGCTTCTGGATCTGTTGTTGTACTTCGCGCAGCAGGTCACCGGCTCGGACATTCTGCCGGTCGATCTTCAACAATTGGACCAACTGTTCTTTGGCTCTGTCCCACTGTGCTTCGACAACGCTTCGTTCCACTGCTTGCAGATACTCGGAGACCCTCTCGCGCTTGAACCGCTCCTGTACATGAGAAAGGTCGAAAGCAAGGTCGGCAGCCGTCTGATACCGCTCGTCCGGATTCTTCGCCAACACGCGTTGGACGATAGTATCCAGCTCGGGCGGGCAGCGGGGCAGAAACTTGTCGAGAGGGGGAGGAGAATCGTGAATGATTTTCAGCAGTGTATCGCCAGCATCTTTTCCTTCGAATGGGAGTTGGTATGTCAGCAACTGGTACAACGAGACACCGGTCGAAAAGATGTCGGTTCTCAAGTCCACCGGAGCATCCTGGATTTGTTCCGGGGACATGTATTGAATGCTGCCCAGGAGCTGACCAGCGCGAGTAACATGTTCTTCCCCTATCCGAGCGATACCGAAGTCAACCAGCTTGACCGTGCCATCTTTCAACACCATCACGTTCGCGGGTTTGATATCCCGGTGAACGATCTTTTGTTCATGCGCATAGGCGAGAGCGTTACAAACCTGGATGATGATATTCAACTTCTCTTCCAGGGAAATCGCACGACCGGAGCGGATGAACGCATCCAGGCTCTCACCTTCGAGGAACTCCATTACCAAATAGGGAGTAGCTTCATGAACTCCGAGATCATAAATCGTGACTATATTCGGGTGTTGAAGCTTGCCTGCCGACTGGGCTTCCCGGTAAAAGCGCTTAAGGAGCCCGGGATCGCTGATGACCTTGCTGGTCATCATCTTGATGCCAACCAGGCGGCCGATTTCCGGATCGATTGCCTTATAGACGACTCCCATGCCGCCTCGACCTACAACTTCGAGCACCTCGTACTTACCCAGTCTCTTTGGTCCGTTCTTGGGCATGGCAGTGGCTTCGAGAACAGGCGGCCGATTTCCACCTACGCAATCTGTTGCAGGTCGCCGTCGAGAGGATCGGTTCCAGGGGAGGCGAATATGAACTAGCGTTGTCCTAACATTTTTGGCGTAACTGCACGCTCCGGGGATGCTCGCCGAGGCGCGCATCCCCGCTTCTAAACGGCCCACACATTAGCATAGAATCCGCTCTCAAACCACTCGGCGTGGCACTCCAAATCGTGTCCAAAATCCGCCGGCGCTAGTGAATTTGGACAAATTTACTGCACCATCCGGAACACTTGTCCCGCGACGAGAACCGAGGCAGCGAATGGGAGCGGAGCTTTGCCGCGCACCATGACAAAGGTTCCGTTTCGGCTGCCAAGATCTTCGAGGAAGAAGTCCTCCCCCCGATGGTAGACTCGGGCGTGCGACCGGCTCATGATGGGGTCATTGTTGAAAGTAAACGTGCCAGTGGTGCGGCCAAAGGTGATTTCTTCGTGTTGGAGCGGATAGGTTTCCTGCCGTTCGGAGCCATCCGGATTGATCCCCGCGAACTCCGCGGGCCATTCTTTAACCAGCTCGCCGACAGCCAACAGCGTTTTCCCAAGTGTCGTAGCCGCAGCCACCAGATCCGGTTTGCAAATAAACCTGAACAGGCGCGTGCCCATGGCAATTACGTCGTCTTCCTCCAGGGTGTACGTCGCAGCCAGGCGGATGAAGATGCGGCCTTTGTTGCCGATATCCTCAACCATGGGCTGACCTTCTTCCAGTGAGAACCGCGCTCGCACCTCTTGAGATTTGCTGTCAACTCTTGCATCTGCGTCTGTCCCGCCGACCGTCACCCCGGCGGCGGCAATCGGGTATTCAGCAATCACCGCGCCATCACGATTGAGCTGCTGCAGCTTTGCCGTGCCGATGCCATCCTGGCTGATGGGGGTAGGGGCCGCCTTCAAAGGCACAGCTTCCGTGTCGCCCCACAGCGCCTGGTAGAGATCGCGGTCTTCGCTTTTGCCCTTCAAGCGGAAACGGCCAAGAAGCACGACCTTAAACTCCGATGTGGAAAGCTGCTGCTTTAAGGAGTCGGAAATGACGATCTGCCTCGGGAGAGCGACGCTCTCCACCCTGGATGCCACGTTCACCACGTCACCAAAGACGTCATCCGACTTGACGATCCCCATCCCGTAGTGCAGGCCGATCCGAACCAGCATCTCGTCGGGTTTTTTTCCGCGTGCGTTCCTCTCCCGCAATCGTCGCTGGATCGCCACGGCCGCCTGAACTGACTTGTCACAGTCGTCGAAAACGGCCATCACCCCATCGCCAATGGTCTTGACGACTCGCCCGCCATGCTGTTCGATGACTGACCGTAGCAGGTCGTTACATTCGTGGACCATGGCGAGTCCGGCGATGTCACCGAAAGTTTCGAAATATTCCGTGGAACCCTTGATATCAGTAAACATAACCGTGACTGCGCAGCGGAACCTTTCCAGCTGTTGCAGAACCGCGGGGTCCTCACGCGAGAGTTGAAGAATTTTCGTGACGAGTGTGTTCTGTCGCATTGCCACAAAAGTCGGGTGATCCGATCGCCCCCTAGCGCAGTCATTGTCGCATGAATCCCGGAAACCGGACCCAGTTGACTTACGGCGGATAATGTCGAGCTAGATGCGACGCTTCGTCCGCATAAGACACCTTGACCGGTCGCAAGGCGGACTTCAGCTCTCCGGTTCATGCAGCGAACATTGTTGCAAGTGGCGACAAATGTATATATCGTGGCGGGACTTAATCAGCGTTGGGGCCATTGGCTACGTTGAGGTTGGAATGAAATCGAACACCGGTGGAGGACTATGCGGCCGAGGCTAGTCGCTTTCTCCGCAGCAGCACTCATGCTGCTTCCCCTTACCATCGTTTACGCCCACGAGCGTTTCATTCGGCACGACCTCAAGTACCCGATGCATGAGCGTTACTTCGGACGAACCCCCGGGGCATTTCTCGGCATTCAGCCAGACATGTTTCGTATCGCGACGACGAGCTGCGTTCTACTATTCGTCTTTCTGGTGATTTTCTTCTTTCGGCAGAACCTCGATGTCTTTGTCGAACACCGGGTGCTATCAGGTCTGCGCGGCCCCGCACAGAGATTTCTGCACCACGTGGCGAACTATCTCACGGATAAACCCATGAACCTGCGGTGGTTCCACACCGTCGGGGAGTGGGCCGTTGTCTTCTTCCTGCGCAGTCCCGCGCTGGTTCTCATGTATTCGGCAACCAACGATTCGATGGTGATGCCCAGTTATCCGCTGGAGCCGACCTCGGCGATTTACTTCAAGTACATTCAGGTTTTCCTCGCCATCCTGATGCTCACCCAGACGGCGCTTCCTCTGGCGGGGGCATTGGTAATCGGCACTTGGATCTACCTGTGGCGCTGGGGCTGGATGGTGGCTGCAGATGCGATCCCGGTTGTAACGGTGGCAGTCTTGTATCTCTCTGCGCCTTGGCAATCCCACAGGGTAGCCATTACTGAAATGAGCGAAAAACAGGTGAAACTGGTCCGGCTGGTGCTGGGATTTGGTTTTTTCGCCCTGGGCTGGCTCAAGATCTACAACTACCACCTCACGGCTGGGGTGGCCGACAACTATCCATCGGTGATGGACGATCCGATGATCAGTTTCTTTTCCATGGGGACCAACCCCCTGTTTCGTCGCGAAAACTGGATCATCGCATTCGCCCTTGCGGAAGTGCTCAGCGGCTTCATGTTGATGGTCGGGGTTTTCACCAGAGTTTGGGGATCGCTGATGCTCTGGGTGTTTACAAAGCTGATGTTGGTTAACTTCGGCTGGGATGAGATTCCGCACATTTACCCGATCGCCGCAACGATGGCGGTAGTTTTTTCCAACAAAGTGAACAGCGAGTTCGCCTTTGTCGAGAGGATCCAGCAACGACTAGCCCGTGAGGGAAGAACATTGCTGAGACTTGCGACCGTCGTCGTTGCTTCACTGGTGATTTCAGTGCTGACGGTCTACGTCTTGCTTTACGCGTTTACATTCATTGACCGATCGCATCTGTAAGTCAGGGAGTGCTCTCATGAAATTCATCAGCGCAAGACTTGCCACAATCTTGATCATCGTGACCTGTGCGGGTTTGTACGGTCTGGACTACTACAAGAATCCGCAGCTATGGCATCACCCGGCACACGAGATGGAAGCCTCGGGAAAAGGAGCGCGCCTAGTACTCTGGATGAACCACCTGTGTTGTACGGGATGCCTGTCCGACATCCGCCAAGCCCTGGCTGCCGTTCAGGGAGTAGATCTGGCCAAAGCCACGAGCCCCCAGCAACTGCTCACGCAGGAGAAGGCAAACGTGCAGAGTGCGAGTACGTCACTGCCCGATTATGGCAATACCATCCAGCTTCCGATCACAGACCTGGACCAACTGGACCTGGTCGCTATTGATCGGGCTCTTCGAGACAAAGGCTTTGTTGCCGGACGCATGGAACTAAGTGGCGTAGAACATTTTCGCCTTGAGGCGGAACTGGATCACCTGTGCTGCGGCATGTGCGACAGGGCTATTCACGAACGCGTTGCTTTCTTGAAAACCAAGGGGTTAGGCGGCCAATTCAAGTGGCTGGATAGCGTCAACCTGAACCACGAAAAGAAAATCGTTATAGCGTATGCCCGCTTCCTCGAGCCCGGCAAGACGGTGGATGTCGCCGAGTTCCTGTCGGGGCTCAACTACCTCGGGTACGAACCGCATTCTTTGCGGGTTGTTCCTGGCGAGCACCAGCAGCATCCCATCGAAAACACGGCTCAGTAGCCGCTGCAAGTTAGACCGAAGCCGTGGCCGGTTACCGCCATGAAACCTATCCGTCTCTCAAAATAAGCTGAGGATTTTTGGTAACTCTAAGACAAAAACTGATTTTAGTCTTGACAGCATTCCAACCCGTATGCATACTCCTCGCACGAAAATGGAGATGTAGATGCGTCGGTGGTCCAACCGAAATTTCTATCGAGCATGGGAGCTAGGCCAGTTCGTCGCGTCTCTGGCTGAGGGGACGGGCTCTGCGTTGATGTTGATGATGTGAGCGATGGAACCGGGCCGACCTCGAATGTGTCTGTCAGATCCTCCGGGGAGATTCGATGAAGAGCGGGAATCCGTTCTCCAGGGTCCTGGCAGCGTGCGCCCAAAAAAGAATACGAAGCCCGCTCCCTGCAGCGGTGTTTCTGGTTTTATTTTCGAGCTATCAAGGCGCCAACAATTTTGCCCGGAGCGCCCCAAGCTCTCCTCTACTTAGTACTGGAGGCTCTCCCCTACTTAGTACCAGCGATGAGTTATTCAACCGCAACTTAGGTGCGCAGTCCGTCAGCAGCCATTTCATTCCAGGTAAGTTGCGGACCGCCCAGGTGGGCGAACCGTCTGTCTGGATCGCCGGCGAGTCAAACTTAGCCGCGGAAAAGCAAATGCTCAGGAACTTGGATTTGGCGTAGCATTAGGAGGAGGGCTAACCAAAATGAAAAATCGACCTGTATCGCGCACGCCAGCTGGGTCAACGACCCAGCCTGGGTCCACGCCGGAACTGCTGGAGCAGATCCGTGTCCGGGCCTATGGGTTGTTCGAGCAACGGGGAAGAACCGAGGGTCACGAGTTGGAAGATTGGTTGCGGGCAGAGGCTGAGGTGCTGCAGCAGAAGGCGAAAACGACGGCTGCGTAGCAGTCTCAAAAGAGTGCGATCTCGAATCCGAGGTTCGTAGGAGAGCTTTATGGCAGCCAGCGCGATACCGATCACATATCCCGGCAGGCATATGGACGACCTGTGCGTCAGTACGATCCGCACCCTCGCGATGGATGCGGTGCAGCAGGCAAACTCCGGCCATCCGGGCACTCCGATGGGCATGGCGCCGGTGGTCTATTGCTTGTGGCAACAGTTCTTGCGCTTTGATCCGGAAGATCCCATTTGGCCTAACCGCGATCGCTTCGTTCTCTCCATCGGGCACGCTTCGATGCTGCTGTATTCCCTGCTTCACCTGTGCGGCGTCAAGGCGGTTGATGCGGAATATGAACGGCTTGGGGAACCATGCGTCAAGCTCGATGACCTCAAGCAGTTTCGGCAATTAGAGAGCAAGTGTCCGGGACATCCCGAGTATCGCTGGACCTCCGGCATCGAAACCACCACTGGTCCACTGGGCCAAGGTGTTGCCACCAGCGTCGGCATGGCACTGGCCGAGCGTTGGATGGCGAATCATTTCAATCGTCACGGCCATGAAATCTTCGACTACAACGTGTATGCCCTTTGCGGTGACGGTTGCATGATGGAAGGCGTTAGCGGCGAGGCCGCATCGCTGGCTGGCCATCTCAAACTCTCGAATCTTTGCTGGATTTATGACAACAACCGAATCACGATCGAGGGCCATACGGACTGGGCGTTCAGCGAGGATGTAGCTACCCGTTTTATCGGGTACGGGTGGAATATCACGCGCGTAGGGGATGCAAATGACCAGGAAATGCTTGCCCGCGCTTTTCAGACTTTTCTGCATACCAACGATCGCCCGACTCTGATCATCGTGGACAGCCACATCGCTTATGGCGCGCCCAGCAAGCAGGACACCAGTGCTGCGCATGGCGAACCACTCGGAGAAGAGGAAATTCGCCTCACCAAGCGGAATTATGGCTGGCCCGAAGATGCAAAGTTTTATGTGCCTGATGGCGTGAGGGAACACTTCCGCGCGGGAATCGGGAAGCGCGGAGGAGAATTGCGGGAACGGTGGCAGGAGACTTTCCGCCACTACGCAGACCAGAATCCGGAACTGGCTTCACAGATTGACGAAATGCAGCGCCGTGAATTGCCCGAGGGATGGGACCGCGATCTTCCCAAGTTCCCGACCGACGCGAAAGGTGTGGCCGGGCGGGATGCATCCGCCAAGATCCTGAATGCGATCGCCCGTAATGTGCCCTGGATGGTCGGCGGATCAGCCGATCTGGCGCCCTCCACCAAGACTCGCCTCACCTTTGACGGTGCCGGCGACTTCACTGCGGCGAACTACGGCGGACGCAACCTGCACTTTGGGATTCGCGAACACGCGATGGGGTCGATTCTTAATGGGATGGCGCTATCCAAGGTGCGGCCGTTTGGATCGGGCTTCCTGATATTCAGCGACTATTTGCGTCCTGCGATCCGGCTGGCAGCGCTGATGGAAATTCCGGTGGTCTACATTTTTACGCACGATTCGATCGGGGTGGGCGAAGACGGACCGACTCACCAGCCCATCGAACAGCTGATTTCTCTGCGCGCGATACCTAACCTGATCACCTTGCGGCCAGGAGACCCCAACGAAGTTGTTGAAGCCTGGCGGGTCATTATGCAGCTGCGTCACAAGCCGGCGGTCTTGGTCTTATCGCGCCAGGCGCTGCCTACGCTAGATCGTAACCGCTACGCTCCTGCGTCCGGTGTTGCCAAAGGCGGCTACATCCTTGCGGATGCGCCGGGAGGGAAGCCGGACATCCTGTTCCTCGCGACGGGCAGCGAGGTGGGACTGGCGGTGGAAGCCTTCGAAAAGTTGGCGGCTGAAGGCGTGCGGGCTAGAGTCGTGAGCATGCCCTCGTGGGAACTGTTCGAAGAGCAATCGCAGGCCTATCGCGACGCGGTGATTCCTCCGGATGTGACTGCTCGCATTTCGGTAGAGCAGGCTTCGACCCTGGGATGGGCGCTCTATCACGGGTCAGGCGGCCGGGCGATCGGTATGAAAACCTTTGGCGCCTCCGCACCTCTGAAGGAATTGCAAAAGAAGTTCGGCTTCACGCCCGACAATTTGTTGGTGACTGCACGGGAATTGTTATCGCGTAAGCAGTAAGCTACGTGCATGGCGCTTTCGCGTTGGACCACCCGTGGTTCGGTTCAGAGAGGATTTAGTTCTCGGGCCCAAGAAATACATGCGCATCTGCCGCAGGCCAAGTTACAAGCGAGACGGCAGAGCCGAACTGGCGACGCCCCCATAGTCAGAGGTACTCAACGCCCCTAATCGGAGTGATACTATGCAGCCAGCAGTTGTCGTGGAACCAAAACTCTCCAGGCAATCCAATCCCTTACGCGAACTCGAAAACTACGGACAGTCGGTTTGGTTGGACTACATCCGGCGCAGTCTGCTGACCAGCCGGGAACTGCAGCGCCTGCTCGATCATGACGGTCTCCGCGGAGTCACGTCCAACCCCGCCATCTTCGAGAAGGCGATTGCCGGCAGCTCGGATTACACCGACCTGCTGCAATCTTTGGCCAGCCAGAGCGAGCTCGACGCGAAAGCCCGTTACGAGAAACTGGCGATTCGCGACATCCAGGATACCGCGGATCTTTTGCGTCCGGTTTACCAGGCGACCAAGCGTCGCGATGGGTACGTGAGCCTGGAGGTATCGCCTTATCTCGCACGCGACACCGAGGGGACACTCGAAGAAGCGAGGCGCCTGTGGAGGGCTGTGAGTCGCGAGAACGTGATGATCAAGGTTCCCGCGACGCCGGAGGGAATCCCGGCCTTTCGGCAGCTCATCAGCGAAGGCATAAACGTGAATGTGACGCTGCTGTTCTCGCAGGCGGTTTACGAGCAGGTGGCGCAGGCTTACATTGACGGGCTCGAAGAATTTGGCCGTCGCGCTCTCGATGTCGGCAAAGTTGCCAGCGTCGCCAGTTTTTTCATCAGCCGCATCGATTCCGCCGTGGACGCCATGGCCACTGCCCGGCTGAATGCGGAAAAAGATCCAGCGCAGCAGGCCCTGCTGCGCAGCCTTCTGGGAAAGATCGCAATTTCCAATGCGAAGCTGACTTACCAACGTTACCGCAGCATTTTTCAGCAGGATCGCTGGTTGGATCTCGCAAAACATGGCGCCCAGACTCAGCGCGTGCTGTGGGCCAGTACCGGCACGAAGAACCCGAATTACAGCGATGTGATTTATGTCGAAGAGTTGATTGGTCCGGATACCGTCAACACGATGCCGCCGGCTACCGTCAGCGCTTTCCGCGACCATGGCAAGCCGCGGCCCAGCCTTACCGAAGACCTCGAAGCCGCGCAGGATCACATGGACACCTTGCAGAAGGTCGGGATTTCAATGAGCGAAGTCACTGCCAAACTGCTGGATGAAGGACTTCAGCTGTTTTCGGAAGCATTTGACAAGTTGCTCGCTGCGGTTGAGCAATCCACTCAGGGTCGCACCACCCCCAAGGTGAGCCAGCAAACTTACAAGCTGCCTGCCAATGCTGCCAATTTGGTCAGCGCGCACGTGAATGATTGGCGCGCTGAAGGCAAGGTGAGCCGGTTGTGGGAGCGTGACCCATCACTGTGGACTGATTCGGACGAAGGGAACTGGCTCGGCTGGCTGACCATAACCGATGATCAGTTGGCTCACCAGCACAAGCTCGCCGAGATGGCTGCAGATGTGCGCAGCGGCGGCTTTGCCCACGTGTTGCTGCTAGGCATGGGCGGCTCCAGTCTATGTCCCGAGGTTCTGAAGATGACCTTCGGCAAAATCCCTGGATCTCCGGAACTCGACGTCCTGGATTCCACGGATCCGGCGCAGATCCAAGCCACGGAGCAGAAGATTGATCTGGCCAAGACTCTGTTCCTCGTGTCCAGCAAATCGGGAAGCACGCTCGAACCGAACATCTTCAAACAATATTTCTTTGAGCGGGTGCGGCAGGCGGTCGGTGCCGAGAAGGCTGGGTCTAGGTTCGTCGCTATCACCGACCCAGGTTCGAAGATGGAGCACGTTGCTCGAGGAGACAATTTCCGGCGCATCTTCCAGGGCCTGCCCAGTATCGGCGGCCGATACTCAGCACTTTCCAATTTCGGGATGGTGCCCGCCGCCGTAATGGGCATGAATACGCAGAAATTCCTGGACCGCGCCGAAGAGATGGTGCAGGCCTGCAAATCGTGTGTTCCGGTCGAGGACAATCCCGGGGTCATTCTGGGAATTATTCTAGGAACCCTGGCTACGAACGGCCGCGACAAGGTCACCATCGCTACCTCGCCGGGCATTTCCGGTCTGGGTGCCTGGCTCGAGCAGTTGATTGCTGAGTCTACCGGCAAAGAGGGTCGGGGAATTATTCCCGTGGACCGGGAGCAATTGGGTCCGCCTGAGGTCTATGGCGAGGACCGTGTTTTCGCCTACCTGCGTTTGGAATCGGCGCCCGATCGCACGCAAGACGAGAAAGTAGCGGCACTCGAGCGGGCTGCTCATCCGGTGGTTCGCATCGCGGTAGGCGACCTCTACGACTTGGGCCAGGAATTTTTCCGATGGGAGATTGCCACCGCGGTGGCGGGATCGATTATCGGCATCAATGCCTTCAGCCAGCCCGATGTGGAGGCCAGCAAAATCGCCACCCGAAATCTGACTTCCGAATACGAGCGCGCCGGCTCGCTGCCGGCGGAGAAGTCCATCCTCGAAGAAGGAGACATCAGGCTCTTCACAGACGAGAAGAATAGAGCGGCTCTGGCACAAGCGGCTGGGTCGGACCAGACTCTAGTTGGATATCTGCGCGCCCACTTGAATCGCATAAAGGCCGGTGATTACTTTGCCCTGCTCGCCTACCTGCCCATGTTCGGTGAACATGACGAGGCGCTCGAGAACATGCGCCATCAAGTGCGCGACCATAAGCGGGTGGCCACTTGTCTCGGATTCGGGCCGCGCTTCCTGCATTCGACAGGACAGGCGTACAAGGGTGGTCCCAATTCAGGCGTGTTCCTGCAGGTCACTTGTGACGACGCTCGCGACCTGTCGGTTCCCGGACAAAAATACACATTCGGCGTGGTCAAAGCGGCACAGGCGCGCGGCGACTTCCAGGTTCTGGCAGAGCGGAATCGGCGAGCCTTGCGGGTTCACCTGGGCCGGGACGTCACCGCTGGGTTGGTAAACCTCACTTCCGCCCTCGCGAAGGCGCTCGCGTAACTTTTGACAAGGATCCGTGCCTTGCCCATTGGGGCGCAGGCGCTTCCCCGATTGGGTTACACAGGAGATGGTGATGTTTCGCAGCAACCATGATCGGAAGACATTTGAGGGCAACGGGCGCAAGATCCTGGTGATTGATGTCGGTGGGACGAATATCAAATTGCTGGCCAGCGGTCAGAAGAAACCGCGCAGGTTTTCTTCTGGTCCCAACATGAACGCCGCGACTATGGTGCGGGAGGTGAAGAAGGCGGTGAAGGATTGGGATTACGACGCGATCTCGATCGGCTATCCCGGACCGGTGGTTCACGGCCGGCCATTGCGCGACCCGCACAATCTGGCGCCGGGCTGGGTGGAGTTCGACTTCGAAAAGGGGTTTGGCTGCCCGGTGAAAATCATCAACGACGCCAGCATGCAAGCGCTAGGAAGTTACAAAACCGGCCGCATGCTTTTCTTGGGTCTGGGGACCGGCCTGGGCTCGGCCATGATTGTGGATGGCATTATCGAGCCCATGGAACTTGCTCACCTGCCTTATAGGCACGGGCGCACATTTGAGGATTATGTTGGGATCCGGGGACTGGAGCGCCTGGGCAGAAAGAAATGGGAACAGCACGTGGCCAAAGTTGTGCAGCAACTCCGCGCAGCTTTGCAAGCCGAAGAGGTCGTGCTCGGTGGTGGGAACGTTAAGAAGCTTAAGAAATTGCCTCCCTGCACCCGAGCCGGAGACAACGGCAATGCATTTGTTGGTGGTTTTCGAATATGGGAGGGAGAGCCGTATGCCCGAGCTAGAGCTGCTTCCTGACTCTAACCTGAAAAACATGATCACCAAGGCTTCTTCATCTCAGCGAAAGGCAGATCCCTGCCTCTTGGTGATCTTTGGAGGAGCGGGGGACCTTACCAAGCGCAAGCTCGTCCCCGCCCTGTGCAACTTGGCGGAACAGGGCTTCTTGCCGCAACAGTTCGGGCTCGTGGTTGTCTCCTACACCGACTTAACGACGGAGTCTCTCCGCGAGCGTCTCACTGAGGACATCAAGACGTTTGCACTTCGCCCGGTCGATGCCGCGATCAGCACGCGGTTGGTCCAGCATACGTACTACGTGCGCGGAGAATTTGGGGATGCTGCCACCTATCAGAAGCTAAGAGCAGCCCTGAGCGACATCGCGAAGGAAGATCACATTCCGGGCAATCACTTCTATTACCTGGCAGTGGCACCGCGCTTCTTCGGGGAGATTGTCAAGCAACTTGGTGCGGCGGGTCTGGCCCGGGAGGAAAACGGCCAATGGCGCCGCGTGGTCATCGAAAAGCCTTTCGGTCGAGATCTGCAGTCGGCGCGTGCTTTGAATACCGAGATCAAGCAGGTGCTCGATGAACACCAGATTTACCGCATCGACCACTATCTCGGAAAAGAAACAGTGCAGAACCTGATGATGTTCCGCTTCGGCAATGGAATTTTCGAGCCGATCTGGAACCGCCGCTACATTGATCACGTGCAGATCACCGCTTCGGAAACGGTCGGTGTCGAGCAACGCGGCGGTTACTACGACACTTCGGGCGCCTTGCGCGACATGGTTCCCAACCACTTGTTTCAGTTGGTTTCTCTCACCGGAATGGAGCCGCCGATTTCTTTCGACGCCAACGCCGTGCGCGACGAGCAGGCCAAGGTATTGCATGCGATCCAAGCATTCACTCCCGAGGACGTATTAACCAAGACCGTGCGCGGTCAGTACGGCACGGGCACAATGGATGGCAGGCAAGTACCAGCCTATCGGGATGAAAGTAACGTAAACCCGAGTTCGCCCACCGAAACCTTCGTCGCAATGAAGCTGCTGATTGATAACTGGCGCTGGGCGGACGTTCCGTTTTACTTGCGAACCGGCAAACATCTCGCCCGCAGGGTTACCGAGATCGCAATCCAATTCAAGCGCGCCCCGTTCCATTTGTTCCGCAACACGCATGTGGACGCGCTTCGCAGCAACCGCCTGGTCATCACCATTCAGCCGGAGGAGAGCATCTCGCTGCGGTTTGGGGCGAAGGTGCCGGGGCCGATCATGCAGCAAGGCGCCGTCGACATGTGCTTCAACTACGCGGACTACTTCGGGTCGGCGCCCAGCACTGGTTACGAGCGGCTGCTCTACGACTGCATGATTGGAGATGCGACCTTGTTCCAGCGGGCGGACATGGTCGAAGCCGGGTGGAGTGTCATTACGCCGGTGCTCGATGTATGGCAGGCGCTGCAGCCGCGCGACTTCCCTAACTATGCGGCTGGCACATGGGGTCCAAGGGAAGCAGACGAATTGCTGGCTCGCAATGGCCGAGAGTGGCGGCCAATGGCGGCAGCTCAAGCTGCCGCGTAGTCGCCCGCGAATTCTTGCTGGCAGAGGAATGGACATGCACCAGAGTGTGGTTTTTCTCTTTGACGTCGACAATACGCTGCTGGACAACGATCGTGTCGCCGCCGACCTCAAGCGTCACCTCGAAACGGAAGTAGGCCACGAACGGCAGCAGCGTTACTGGGCGTTCTTCGAAGAGTTGCGCGCGGAGTTGGGATACGCCGACTATCTTGGCGCGCTGCAACGCTATCGCAGCGAGTATCCTCGCGACCCGCATCTGCTGACTGTTTCCGATTTTCTCATCGAATATCATTTTGCCAACCGGCTCTTCCCTAATTCTCTCGATGTCGTGGATCATGTGAAACAATTTGGCCAGCCGGTGATCCTGTCGGATGGCGACGTCGTGTTCCAGCCTCTCAAGATAAGGCGTTCGGGGCTGTTCGACGCGGTCAATGGCGATGTGCTGATCTACATCCACAAGGAATTCGAGTTGGACGATGTTGTGGAGCGCTATCCGGCTGATCGTTACGTGCTCATTGATGACAAATTGCGAATTCTGACTGCGGTGAAGAAACTCTGGGGCAGCCGAGTGACGACGGTATGCCCGCAACAGGGGCATTACGCGGTCGATCCAAAGATTCTTGCCAGCTATCCTGCGGCGGATATCACCGTTAGCCGCATTGGGGAGCTCGTCGATTATGACTTGCCCGCCTTGCTGGAAGCGGCTAATGACACGGGTGGCCGGGCGGCGCTCGCCTGAGTGGGTACACGACAATGACTTCGAATCAGGGGCGAGGGATTGCGGAAGCGAGGGCGGCGGCTGTAACTGAGCCGTCGTTGCACGAGCTCTCCACGAAGCGCCCCCCCCTCTCAAAAGAAAAATCCCGCCTGAGTGAGGTGCACGAAGGCCCGGTAGCGCCCTGGCGCAAGTGGGGCCCCTATGTCAGCGATCGTTCCTGGGGTGGCGTCCGGGAGGATTACAGCCCGTGGGGCACGGCGTGGGATTTCCTCACTCACGACATGGCCCGCAGTAAGGCTTACCGTTGGGGTGAGGACGGCATCGCTGGCATTTCTGATCGTTACCAGTTGCTGGTGTTTGCTTTTGCTTTTTGGAATGGCCGTGATCCCATCCTGAAAGAACGCATGTTCGGGTTGTCCTCGCCCGAGGGAAATCACGGCGAAGATGTGAAGGAGTACTGGTTTTATCTCGACAACACTCCCACCCACAGCTACATGCGCATGCTGTATAAGTATCCGCAAGAGGAATTCCCGTATAGCCGCTTGGTGGCGGAAAACGCGAACCGCCCGGGACCGGAATTCGAACTTCTGCAAACCGGCGTGTTCGATCAGGATCATTACTTCGATGTTTTTATAGAGTATGCGAAGGCCGATCCGGAAGACATTTGCATTCGCATCCAAGCCTTCAACCGTGGCCCGGACCCGGCCCCCCTTCACCTACTGCCTCATTTATGGTTTCGGAACACGTGGGCGTGGACGAATCCGCCCGGTTCGGAGCCCAGCATTGTGCGCGTCAGCGGGAAGCAACACGTTGCACTGCTGGCCGATGAATCTACCAGCTCGCCGATCCCCAACCTCGAGTCTCCCTACTCGTTAGGTAAGTACTACCTCTACGCTCCTCTCGGCGGGAAGGTGCTTTTTACCGACAACGAAACCAACGCTCCGCGCATATTTGGCCCCTGGGCCGCCAATCGCAAGCCGCATGTTAAGGACGCCTTCCATCGCTACATCGTGAATGGGGAGGAGTGCGTCAAGTACGACGGCGGAACCAAGGCATGCGTCCATTACTGTTATAACGTGCAACCCGGCGATTCGGTGGTTCTTAATTTGCGACTGAGTTCACATCTTCTGTCCGATCCCCTGGACGATGTTGATGAAATCTTCGAAGTTCGCAAGAAGGAGGCCGACGAGTTCTACGATACCGTTCATCCTCCCCATGCGACTTCTGATGAGAAGCTCGTGCAGCGGCAGGCTCTCGCCGGAATGCTCTGGAGCAAGCAAATTTATTTATTCGACGTCGAGAGCTGGCTGGATGGCGACAATCCGCAGTGGCCGCCGCCTGATTCACGCAGGCGCTCCCGCAATATCCATTGGCGCCATCTAAACTCGATGCGGATTCTCAGCATGCCAGATAAATGGGAGTTTCCCTGGTTTGCTTCGTGGGATTTGGCATTTCAATGCGTCACTATGGCGCTCGTCGATCCTGAGTTCGCTAAGGAAAATCTGTGGGCGCTCCTGTTCGAGCAGTTCCAACATCCCAATGGTCAAATTCCCGCTTATGAGTGGGAATTCTCCGACATGAATCCCCCGGTGCAGGCTTGGGCTTGCTGGCGCATTTACCAGATTGAAAAACGAGACACCGGGAAATCGGATAGCGCTTTCCTGGAAAAGTGCCTGCACAAGTTACTGATGAATTTCGTCTGGTGGGTCAACCGGGTGGATAGCCAGGGCAATAACGTTTTCGAAGGCGGATTCCTCGGTCTCGACAACATTACGGTGGTTGATCGCGGGCAGAAGCTTCCGGGCGGTGCGATGCTGGAACAATCGGACGGCACGGGCTGGATGGGCTTCTTCTGCTTGTATCTGATGCGGATTGCTCTCGAACTGAGCGCGCACAATCGTGTTTACGAGCTGCTGGCGACCAAGTTCTTTGAGCATTTCATTTATATCGGCGCGGCCATGAAAAAAATGGGAGGCCGCAATTACCAATTGTGGGATGAGGATGATGGCTTTTTCTACGATGTCTTGCGCTATCCCAATGGAGAGTTCCACAAGCTGCGGCTGCGCTCGCTGGTTGGACTCATTCCTCTGTTTGCCATTGAAGTACTGGAAAAACAGGATCTGGAGACTCGTCCCGATTTTCTTGCCAATGTCGAATGGTTCATCAGAAACCGTGCCGATCTGGTAGGTAACGCTTGTTATGCGATTGGCTGCGACTCTTGCACGCGGTACGTGCTTTCGATTGCCGATCCCGACCAGTTCCGCAGGATTGCAGCACGGCTTTGGGATCCGGCGGAATTTCTCTCCGAGCATGGGATTCGAAGCCTCTCCAAGTACCATCGCGCCCATCCTTTCCAGTTTGGCGACCATCGGGTGGGGTACGAGCCGGGTGAGTCCGAAGCGCAAGTGAAAGGCGGAAACTCCAATTGGCGCGGGCCAGTCTGGTTCCCCACTTCCTATCTTCTGATTCACTCCCTGCTACGGTTTGACGAAGCGCTCGGGTCTGACTTTGTCGTGCAGCCCTCCGATCAAAGCGGCCCGGTCACACCACGATTCATGGCCCACGAAATTGCCGAACGCATGATTCGAATTTTCGCGCGTGATGATTCCGGGCAGCGCGCGTGCTTTGGACGGCAAGGGAAGTTTCAGACCGATCCGCAGTGGCGCGATTACCTGCTCTTCAACGAGTACTACCATGGAGAAACAGGCGCGGGATTGGGCGCGAGCCACCAGACAGGATGGACCGGGCTGGTCGCGAACCTGATCGACGAGTGGCGCAGGTGATCTGCCGATCAAAGTTTGGTTCGGCGCAATGCTGAAATATCTGTGGGGTGACAGACCCGAGTCATGGCTCTGCGCAAGAGGCTGCTTCTCGCTGGAGGGTTACTGCTGTCCGTCATTGTTTTCAGCATGGCGGGTTACCGGATTTTGGGCGGCGACTCGGTTGGCTTTCTTCAGGCGCTCTACATGGCGGTCATTACTCTGGCCGGAGTCGGTTACGCTGAGGTGGTTGATACCAGCCATAATCCCGCCCTCCGGGTTTTTAACATCGGAGTCGTACTGATCGGCGTCGCGATTACGGTTTATGTTTTCTCGGTTATCGCAGCCTTTCTCGTGGAAGTGGAGACCACGAATCCCTTTTGGAGACGCACCATGCAGAAGAGGATCAACCAAACCAGAGACCACTACATCGTGTGCGGCCTGGGGGACACGGGGCGCCATGCAGTTCATGAACTCCACAAGACAGGAACTCCCCATGTGGTTATTGAACTGGTTGAGGAAAATGTTAAGCGGGCACAGGAACTCTACCCGGAGATTTTTGCCAACCTGCTTTACGTAATTGGGGACGCTACGGAAGAAGAGCTGCTGGAGAAGGCAGGTGTCGAACGTGCCAAGGGAATTATCGCAACCCTACCTCTTGACAAGGACAATCTGGTCATCACCGTCGTGGCCCATCAAAGATTTCCGAAGATGCGCATTGTGGCACGTTCCGCGGATGAGAAGTTTTCCGATCGGATGCTCCGAGCGGGCGCCCAGTCCACCGTCTCGCCAAGCCGGATCGGCGGACTTCGGCTGGCCAGCGAGGTCATCCGACCGCACGTCGTGGGTTTCCTGGACCTGATGTTGCGAGAGCAGTCTCAGACCTTGCGGGTGGAGCAAATTGACATTGCGGGGCCGCCCTGGGCGGGTCTTCCCCTGAGCCGGCTGAACCTACATAACAGTTACAACTTGCTCGTGCTGGCGGCTAAATCCGCGGACACTCCGAAGCTGTGGGTGAACCCGCCCGACAGCTTGGTCGTGCGGCCGGGGACGGCGATCATCGTTATGGGAGACGTGAAGGATGTGCAGCGTGCCCGTCAGGAAGCGGCCGGCGCTTCGGCCGCTTCGGCGAGCTAAGACCTCAATCCATGGCATATATGTTGGATATGTTGGGTCCTTTTTGGAGTTGTTATGGGTTCCATTGACCGCAATGACGTGCTTTCTGCAAGAATTCGTTCGCCAAGGAGTTAAGAATGCAACTCGGAATGATCGGCCTCGGAAGAATGGGAGCAAACATGGTTCGACGGCTTCTCAAACACGGCCATCCATGCGTGGTCTTCGATATGTCACCGAAAGCGGTGAATGAGTTAGTCAGCGAGAAGGCCGTAGGCGCTACGTCTCTGAGCGATTTTGTGAAGAAGCTGGAGCAGCCACGCGCAATCTGGCTGATGGTTCCGGCGGCAGTCGTAGATAAAACGATTTCCGACCTTCTGCCATATCTGGACAAGGGAGACATCCTTATCGACGGCGGTAACTCCTACTACGTCGATGATATCCGCCGTGCCAAGGAACTCTCACCGAGAGAAATTCATTACGTCGATGTCGGGACGAGCGGCGGTGTATGGGGTCTCGAGCGCGGCTACTGCATGATGATTGGAGGCGAGGCGGAGGTCGTCAAGCATCTCGATCCCATCTTCACTACGCTGGCTCCGGGCACGGGTGACATACCGCGCACGCCCGGACGCGAACGATTGGACGGGACGGCGGAGCGAGGTTATCTACATTGCGGAACTAATGGGGCCGGGCACTTTGTGAAAATGGTTCACAACGGAATCGAGTATGGAATTATGGCTGCCTACGCCGAAGGTATGGGCATCCTGCGTTCCGCAAATGTCGGCCGGCAAGAACACGTGGCCGACGCCGAGACCACGCCGTTGCGCGACCCCGAGCACTACCAGTACGACTTCAACTTGCGCGATATCGCAGAGGTGTGGCGCCGCGGCAGCGTGGTCGCCTCGTGGTTGCTGGACCTGACCGCGATCGCCCTCGTCGAGGATCCGAATCTTTCGCAGTTTGCGGGACGGGTGTCGGATTCGGGCGAAGGGCGCTGGACCATTAAGGCCGGGGTGGACGAAGCCGTGCCGACGCCGGTGCTCACCGCCGCTCTGTATGAGCGATTCAGCTCACGGGGCGAGGCCGACTTCGCGAATAAACTTCTGTCTGCGATGCGCTATCAGTTCGGCGGACACCGCGAGAAGCAAGCCAACAAGTCTCAGGCGGCGTGAACTTGGACCCCTCATGGATGAACTCGATGCAGATGGAAGTTCTTGCCGATGCAGACTCGACGGCGCGTGCGGCTGCCAAGCTCATTGCAAATGATGCTCGCGCTGTAGCGGCTGAGCGTGGTCGCTACATTATGGCAGTCAGCGGCGGACGCACGCCATGGCTGATGCTTCGTGCGCTGGCCGATGAGGACGTTCCTTGGGAACGCCTGTCCCTGGTGCAGGTCGACGAGCGTGTGGCTCCAGCCGGACATGCCGATCGAAATCTCACCCATTTGCAGGAGACTTTGCTGCCGCATGCTCGGCTGCGTCCTGAGCAGATTCATGCCATGGCGGTTGAAGCAAATGATCTGGAGGCAGCGGCGGAGCAGTATGCCTCCTCGCTCCGCGAAATTGCGGGCTCGCCGCCGGTCGTCGACCTGGCCCATCTTGGTTTAGGTCCGGATGGTCACACTGCTTCCCTGGTACCCGGAGATCCAGTTCTGGACGTTAGCGAGAAAGACGTGGGTGTAACCGGCGTGTACCAGGGCAGGCGTCGCATGACTCTGACTTATCCCATGCTCAACCGATCCCGGCGGATCCTATGGGTAGTCACAGGCAGCGACAAGACGGCAATGCTGCCGCGTTTAGTGAAGGGCGATACCTCGATCCCCGCCGGTCGTGTTAAGCGCGATGGCGCGATCATTTTGGCGGACCGCGCGGCGGCCGGAGATCGAGACCGGAGCATGAGAACAGAAGTGGCATGAGCAGCGTCGCCACAGCAGACGTGCAGGCGAAAGCGACCACAAGATTAGCCCGGCGAGGAGGTGACCATGCGCGTCGGAATCGCTAGCGACCACGGCGGATTCGGTTTAAAGCAGGAGTTCGTTGACCGCCTCGGCGCGGCCGGACACGAGGTTGTTGACTTCGGTGCTCACAGCCTGAATCCGGACGACGACTATCCTGACTTCGTCACACCGCTGGCGCATGCCGTAGCGGAGGGAAGGGTGGAGCGTGGCGTAGCCATCTGTGGCAGCGGCGTCGGCGCCTCGGTTTGCGCCAACAAAGTTCTCGGTGTCCGCGCGGGGCTGATTCATGACCACTTCTCTGCGCGACAAGGTGTGGAAGACGATCACATGAACATGATCTGCATGGGCGGTCGAACCGTGGGACCATCGGTGGCCTGGGACTTGGTTGAGACCTTTCTGGCGGCCAAGTTTAGCAGCGCTGAGCGCCATCTGCGTCGCCTCGACAAAGTTGCTGCCCTCGAAGCACACAAAGGCGAACTCGAAGCGAGCCCGGCAACGTCAAGCAGGAGTTAGCCAACGCGCAGGTTGCTTTTTCAAAACAAGGTGTGTGGTGTTTTGAAACAAGTAGTGTAGGGACGAGAAGCCAGGAGAGCCTAACCGACTTACCTATGGCATGGGCATCTTGTCGAAATCGCTCCCAACACTACCCGAACTTGGTCACGTTCGGTGACATTTCCTGTCTTGCAGGCTGTTTGTTTAGGTGATTTGCCTCATTTTGTGCTTGACAAGTTATTCGGACCGCGCATAATGGTGCGCGGTCATCTCACTAGGTTCTGCCACTTCCCCCATCCATCGTGAGACGACAAGGCCCAGACCACAAGAAAAAGTTGACTCGTGTCAACGGACATGGTGAGTAAGTGTCCGGTGTACGGGTAATGCGTTCGCGTTGGCGTGCTCGCTGTCGCTTCGTCGGCCCTAGGAAAAAATAGGTCAGAGTAGTAGGTCGGAAGCGTGTTGGTCTTCGATTCGCGCTTGCAGGCGCCGGGGGGGGTGTGCCCGCGAGGTGGTCGCGGCTGGTTTCTGTTGGGGCAGAGGCCGGTTCGGGGCAAATCCGCAATTCCGCCGCGTCGCGAGGTAGTATCGTGCAAGCACCGAGGCCGAAGACGGCGCTCATGCCGTTGGGGACGCTGGCCGTCCCCTGGTTCCAAATCGCATTCTGCAGTGCATCCTCGATCAGTGCCTTCTATCTGAAAGGATATTTACCGCTATCCCAGTGGATAGTTTCCGGCGCTAACACTAACGGCCGTCGCGGCCAAGTTAGTGACTTTGCTCCCACAATTCACCAACAACTCTTTTGGCACGCGGACTGCGGGCAGCTGTGCAACTGGCCACCGACTAAGGGCCCAACGGCTAGTTGCGGCACCCCGAGTCGCAGCGTGGGGGTTAGGGCGCAGCAAATTTTATCGCCCGCACTGCCTCCCAACGACTCTCGAGGAGACTCACGATGAACCAAGCGGTGCGGCGTAGGTTTCTGGCAGGACTAAGGAACAGGATCGAAAGGGGAGGACACGGTATGGAGACGTCGTTGAACAAAGTGGGAAAGCTCTTCGAGATCGGCCGCAGATCCACGCTGGCTAGGGCCGTGGTGTGCACGACTTGCTTGACCCTAATCATGGTCGCTGTAGTCGCCGGTATAGGCAAAGCAGCCTCGCCCACGGAGAGCCCGGAGCAGAAACGGAGCAGGTTGCACAAGCGCAACCGCTTCTTCAACCCGGCAGCCGCAGCCGCTAAAGCCGCTGCAGCCGCGGCTGCAACCCCATCCGCTGGGGTTCCAGTTGCCTCCTTTCCCAACGTGGAGCAGGTGTCCTCCCTGCGAGAGGTGCCGGTGGCCGAGCCCATGGCCGTGGTGTGGGATCCGGCCACGCAAGGGCCGATTCCAGGGCCCGACACGCTTTTGGGTTTTCAGCCTTTGAGTACCGAAATCGTTAAGGACCAAGCCGCCCTGATCAGTTTGGGCAAAGCCTTGTTCTGGGACATGCAGGTTGGAAGCGACGGGGTGCAGTCCTGCGCCACGTGCCATTTCAATGCCGGAGCGGACACCCGCGACAGAAACCAGATTTCTCCTAACCTGAGTGACGCAAATTTTAAAGCGAACGTGGCGCCCAACGGATCCAAATTGGGCGGTGACAATATCTTCGGCAACTCCACCGTTCCCTTCACGGCCAACGATCCCAACTTTGGAACTCTTATCGAGCCTCCCGACGCAAGCTTCAACCGGCCGGGACACCCGACATTCGCTCCGAACTATCGGGTGATCGCTGATGATTTCCCGCTCAACGACTGGTTCAGCACCACGGAACTGACTCCACGCGGACCCGGCGTAACTCTCTTCGAAGAGATGAGCAACGTCTCCCGAGATACCAATGACGTTCTGGCATCGCAAGGAGTGCGGTTCACGAAGTTCGTAGCGATCAATCCGGGAAGTGCTGTCGATAGCGGCACCCCCAACGCTGATATCTTCAACACGGCAACTCCCGGCACACTCAACTTAACTGGCACGGTAAGGCGAGCCATGCCGAGAAACTCCCCAACGATGGTTAATGCTGTTTTCAACTTTGACAATTTGTGGGAGGGCAGAGCCAGCTTCATCTTTAACGGGGTAAACAACTGGGGCTTCCGCGACCAGAACAGCAAGGTGCAAAAGAACGTCAACGGGCAGCTGACGCCGGTGTTTCTCCGCATCACCAACTCGAGCTTGGCCTCGGTGTCGGTGGGACCGCCGACCAGCAGTATCGCAATGTCTTTCGCCGGTCGCACCATGCCCGATATCGGGAAGAAGATGACGAACCTGAGGCCGCTCGGGAAACAATTCGTACACCCTCACGATAGTGTGCTGGGTTCGCTATCCCGGGCGAGCTTGAACGCCGCTGGCCAGCTGGTTGGCTCGAGGGGCCTGAGAACGCGTAGTTATTGCGAGATGATTCAAGCCGCCTTCCAGGACCAATGGTGGAACCACCCCGACGCCCTGGCACCTGTCGCCGCACCTCTAAGGGCGACCCTGCAGCAACCGACCTCGAATCCTGGGGACGACGATTCCCACTCCAGCTCTCAAGTTATGCCGGAGGTCAAAATCATTAAGGGCGCGGCCGTGCGAAGGGTGAAACATGCAGACGATGACGAAGCGGAAGGAAGTGGCGGGGGAACGGGCGGATCTGGTGGCGAAACCGGCGGACCCGGTGGGGCGCCGAGCAGCGCATGCCAAGGGAGCGCGGTTTTGGCTATCGGATACACACAGATGCAACTGAACTTCGCCATGTTCTTCGGACTAGCGGTGCAAGCCTATGAGGCCACCCTCATCTCCGATGACACTCCTTTTGATCGCTACAATGGTGCAGTTAATCCGGTAAGACAAGCCGACGGCTCGCCTTGCCCGGCCGCTGGCTGCACGCCAATATTTCCGGATCCCACGGCGCTCACTGACCGGCAGTTGCTGGGCCTTGATCTTTTCACGGACGCCAGTACCCCTCCGGATCCTGCGCAACAAACTCATTGCGCCGATTGCCACGTTCCTCCTGTGACGACCGGGCACACGATCCTGGATTACCAACCGGATGATCAAGGTGTGCCTTCTTTAGCCATGGGAGAAGCGATTGAATTCATGTTCATGGGGGATAACGGGGAAGAGGCTAATTACGACCACGGCATGTACAACATCGGTGTCCGGCGCAGTGGCTGTGGAGAACTATCCTGCGGTGCGGAAGACAAGGGGCGAATCGCCAACTCTCCATTCACCAACCCCTTGACCGGGAAGCCTTTCCCTGTGTCCCTGGTGGAACTGACAGCTCTCCGCGAGGACCTAAGCTGTAATACACCAACCGGGTGCTTGCCACCAGATGTTGCCAGGTTCATCCCGGACGTCCCGATGTTACCCCGCCGGGTAACCAACGGCGCCTTCAAGGCACCGAATTTGCGAAATATCAAGTACAGCGGTCCGTACTTCCATGTGGGAGACTCAGCTACGCTGCGACAAGTCGTCGAGTTCTACGCCCGCGGTGGCAATTTCCCTAACACCAACTTGCACGATAAAACTGTGGATGTCGAGGGCATCCCACTCTTGATGTTCCCTGAATTCGATCCCTTCGCCAGGGCAAATGTGGAGGCTCTGGTCGACTTCCTGGCCAATGGCCTCACGGACAAACGGGTGGCTTTCGAACAAGGACCCTTTGATCATCCCCAGTTATTTGTTCCCAATGGGTCCCCGACAACCCATCCCGAGCAGGATTCGATGATACAGATCCCAGCCGTGGGCACAGAAGGACGAGCAACTGAACTGCCTACGTTCTTGAACCTGGATCCCCAGCAACCCTAGTCGGTAGAAGTTGATAGCACGAGGAGAAGTAGACTCCATAAGCGGCCTCAGAGAACACAAGGAGAGAAAATATATGATGGCGCAGACATCGAAGCTAACCACGGTTTTGATTCTTGCCGCAGGGTTGCTCTGGGCAACGGGCGTTAGTGCTCAATTGACGGTGCTCAACACCAACGTGCCTGCCGGGTTCGGAGAGGCGGGCTACATCCAGGCGGCTACTTTGAACGCAAGTGGCGGGGGCACTCTGACGATGAACGGCATAACCATGATCGTGCCCGCCAACAGCGTTGTCCAGTTTCCCGCCAACACTCTGGCATGGGCTGATCTGTTCAACACAGCTGGCAACCTAAACTTGACCCCCGTGTATGACCCCGGTGTCGGTGCGGCTCCGCCGAATCTGACGATCACCTGCAGCGCTACCAGCCCATGCACCGGGCTCGCCCTGGTGGACAACGTCAACCAAACTCTCGGGCTAAGTCCCTACCTGCCCTTCAATGCGATTGTATTGGGTAACATTGACGTCAAGGGTTCCACCGGCAACGGCGTCGGCGCCTACATAGTGGGCCTGATCCTGCCGATCGACCAAGACTTGGGGAATGGCGGGGCCGGGTTCATCACCTGCATCGACTATGCGAAGGGTCGATTCGAGGTGGGCGGGACGCTTAGCACCACCCCTCCGTTCAGCTGTGGGGCCACCCCAACCGGCACCGTCATTGAAATCAATGACCCAAACGGCCGGTACGGCTGGGCCCATAGCCCCGATCCGCGCTGGTCGGTGGACTCGGACAATCCGACCATTGCCAGCGGCAATGGCTATCCCATGTGCCTGCCCAGGTTCGCGCCTCCGACGATTGACTCGGACTGCCCGCTCTACAACCGCCCGCTCAACACGGTTGGAGACCCATTCCTGCAACCCAACGCACCCCTCATGGTTGTTACCATGCCACCGAGCACGGGCCCCGGCACCACTAAACCAGACCCCTATAAGCCGGCCCCTCTGATGGTGGGTGACTATGTGGCTTTCGCTGGCGTGCTATACAAGAACAATCCCGCCGCGAATATCGATCCTGCTGTGCCATGGAATCAGCAGACCTACATTTCTGCCAATACGGTTGGTCCGGACAAGGTGGAGATCATCACTGCGCCCTGCCCCTCAGGTACGGCGCCGCCATGCACCGCCTCGGTGGGGCCTGCCTATATGCAGCTGGCCAGAATGGTGATCGGTACGGGCGGAGCTCCCATTGTCGTCCCCCCCAATCCGACCCTGGGGATTCCGGGTGGGACCATTCCCCTCCCGGAACCGAGAAACAACATCGTGATCACTGGGTTTGTCACCGACTCAACCAACCTGGTGGACATCTTCGCCGTGGACATTAATCCCGGCAGCGGCGCCGAGACACACCGGTTGCTGGGCACTGTACTCCCGGAGCCCGGCTTTGCGGCAGGAAGAGGGAATAAAGGGCGCTTCCGGTTCGAAGTGGGTAAAGGAAATTGGGGGAATCGGACCCGGGTATACATGGCCCAGAGCCGGCACGGTACCGTGCAAGTGCCCAATCAAACGACTGGCACGATTCACCCGCCCCAGGGCGGGCTGCTCTCCGGCCAGTACCATGCGCCCATGTTCACCTTCCAATTCGCGGATGCCCCCCCGGGGTTCCCGATTATCCCGCAAAACTTCAACAGCATGCCGTTCTTGACGCAGGGTGAGGGAGGGAATCTGAGCGGAGGCCCACTGACTCCATTTCCGCCGTTCCTTCCCTAAAATGCGCGCGGGTAATGCCGGAGGAAGGAAGCAAGTGACGGAGGGCCAATCGCATTCGATGTACAGCTCCAGGCGTCATGTCAGTTGGGCCTCAGGCACCGGGAGGATCGGGTAATCCGAACATTGACTCTGCTGGCGCGCTACATCACGCCCCCGTCGGCGGAGTCAATACGTTTTGTTACGGTTTTGAGGAGGATTTATGCTCAGTCGTCGTGAATTGATCAAGCTGGGCCTATATGGAGGATCGGGAGGGATATTGCACCTTGTGCGTCAGAAGTCAGGCGCCTATGCCTGGGCTCTGGACGAAGACAAACGTCGCAGGCACGAACACGAACACGACCACGATGACGACGAGCACGATGACGATGGGCGCGGCGGACCTCCCGGAGGTAGTCCTCCTCCGCCACCAGCTTTCACGAGCACGCTGCCGATTCCCCCCGTGAAGCAGCAGGTCCTTGCCAGTACGTTGCCCGGGGTCGAGATCTACAACGACGGTGTCCCCACGAGTTATTACGAAGTTGTTGAGACCCAGGGGTCGGTGCCGTTATTTCCTGGCATGCAACCAACTGTCATCTGGGGCTTTGACGGGGGGACCACAACCTCTACTGGAATAAAGACTCACCTCGGACCAACCTTCGTAGCTAACATCGGCGAGCGGGTTGTGATCCGAATGCACAACAAACTGGGAGCGGGCAATGACTCGATCGTTCACCACCACGGCGCTCACGTTGGTTCCGATTGGGATGGCAGCGCGCTCTGGTCGCAGCAGATTCACAATGGCACCTTCAAAGATTTTGTTTACCCGAACGATGACGACATCTCGGCTACTCATTGGTATCACGATCACAATATCAACTTCACGGGACACAACGTGTTCATGGGACTTGAGGGTATGTTCCTGCTGTACGACGACAATGAGGTCCTTCTAAATTTGCCCGGTCACCCTGCCCGCCCTGACCTTGGCGTGCCCGGTGATCCGGCACCTCCCGGGGAGCTGCCCTTCGATATTCCACTCGTGATCCAGGATCGGGCCTTCGACCCCAGCGGCCAACTGGCCTATAACCCATTCTCTGCCAGAGGTTTTTTGGGCGATACGTTCATGGTCAATGGCGCGATTCAGCCCACGGCTCGCGTGGCCCCCCGCAAGTATCGTTTCCGTATTCTGAACGGCTCCAATGCTCGCTTCTATCAGCTGGCGCTGTTCACGAACCTAGGAGTTCCGATACCTTTTCACATCGTTGGCAGCGACGGCGGGCTGTTCAAGACCGCGGTGCAGGTAGATAACGGTGGTTTTCTAATCGCCCCCGCCGAGCGGGTGGAAGTAATTGTCGACTTTTCCGGCCTTGCCATTGGAACGAAGGTGTATCTCAACAATTGCATGATGCAGACCGACGGACGCAAGCCCGCCGGATTAGTTGCAAATTGCGCCACCGTTCCTCAAACTCCAGGGCCCGATGGTGTCGGCTCTCTCCTTTCCTTCGACGTTGCATTTTCATGGCCCGACCCAAGTAGCTTCACCCCTGGTCAGACATTGCGTAGCGATTTCCCGGTTTATAACGTGGCCGATGCATTACCGCCGGTCCCGGGATCAAAGCCGGGTGCAACCCGTGATTGGAGGTTTGAGCGCGGCCAGGGCGGAGAGTGGCTGGTCACCACCTTTGACACCACTACCAACCCCAGATTGCAGGCAATGGCCTTCGACCCCGGGCCGCCACCCCCGGCGCCTGAAAATCCCCGAATCGACGCCACCTGCAAGGTCGGCTCCACGGAAATCTGGCGTCTCATCAACGGAAGCGGAGGGTGGGCACACCCGGTTCACATTCACCGCAACCAGTTCCAAATCCTCGATCGAGTTGATAGTGGCAGTGGCAAGTCACTGGGTCTGCTCCCAACGCAGCTGGGTCTGAAAGATGTCTTCAGGCTGGAACAGAACGTGACTATTCTCCTGATCACTAAATACACTAGTGGTCCGACCAGCGACAAACAAGTAGGCAAATACGTTATGCACTGCCACAATGTTGAACACGAAGACACGGCCATGATGATTGTCTGGGAATGTACGCTCTAACGGAGCGCCCAAGCGAGGCAACTATGCATAAGACCATGACGGTAACGCTTGCAGCCTTGGCCACAGCTACGGCAGGCCTGGCGGTAGGTGGGAAGCACCGGGAAAAAGTGCCTGACCCACAAACCGATTTCCAGGCCTATACCGCCTACCGGCTCCGCCAACACCTCCCCAACATCGAACTGGTTAACCAGGATGGGGGGAAACTTCGATTTTATAACGACCTGGTCAAGGGCAAGATCGTGGTGATCCAGTTCATGTTCACCAAATGCGATCAACTCTGCCCCATGGTCACTCCTAACTTGGTGAAGGTGCAGAGGCAACTGCAGGAGCAAGCGCCGGGTGAGGTTAACATCGTCTCCATCAGCGTCGATCCGGATCACGATACCCCGAAAGCCTTAAAGGCCTATGCGGCAAAGTTCCACGTCGGCCGCGGATGGCAGTTCCTGACCGGGCGCAAGTCGGACATCGAGCGGCTTCGCCGCGAACTCGGCGTGTTTGACCCCGAAAACACGACATTTGAGCATATGAATGTAGTCACGATCGGCAAGGAACCGACTGGCCAGTGGTTCTGCATGCGGGCTCTGAATCGACCCGACGTGATCGCTTACACCGTACTTCGGCTCACTAACCGCACGACCAGCAGCACTGGCGGAAAACAGCCTCTTCCCCTCAGGTTCGATTAACAGCTGGCAAATGTAAAGACGTTCCGGTGCTGAAATGGCTGTAGCATCGGGGATCGACCTCGAGGACCGGCAGGGCATGGCCATTGTAAGCATTGGCGCCGCGGAAGTTCAGAACTTGCGGCTCATATCGGAGAACGAACTATGCGCAGATTCTTAATCATGTTCACAGTATTGCTATCGATTGGAGTCTTGATGGCAGAACTGGGCTCCAACATCCCGACTGATAATCAGTTGCTGACGACACGAATGCTGGAAGGAGGATCGGCCGATTCGGGAATCTTTGATATTGCGGTACCGCCTCCGGGGACCCCAATGCGCCCGGTTGAACGCGTCCCGCGCGACAAGTTCGGCATCGTCGGCCCGTTCCCGTTGACTCTGCAGGATCTCGACGCACTCGTCTATCCCGATGCCACTGCCGAAGAACGCCAGGCAGTGCTGGAAGGCATGACATTCTTCACGACTGCGCACACCGCGGCCGAGGGATTAGGGCCGATGAACAACCAGCCGTTCTGTCTCGGTTGTCATATGAGTTCGGCCGATGCAATCTCCAGCCCTGGAATTGTGAGCTCGAGTTCCTGCGTTCCGGGGTCTACCTGTGTGTCGCTGGTTTCGCGTGCCGCGCGTTCGACACCGACCAACTTCAAGTTCACCGCGCTCGACCCGGCAACGGGCGGCGGCCAGCCGGCAGGGACGTTGCTGCCCGATGGCCACCCCAATCCCGCCGATAACCTGGACGCCATCAACGGGCCTGGGCGAACGGCAGCTTTCACAACCTTTGGAGACTTTAATCCCAACCACGCGGACGCTGCCAGCAATCCGACGGGGATAGGTTTCTTCGATCCTCTGGATGGCGCTGCCACGAACATTGCCACCGGTATGAAGTCGCAGGCGTTTGGCGGGTTCGTGCAGCACACGCGGCCAGCGGGGACGGATTGCGCGGCGAAACCAATTCCGCCGGTTGACTTCGATGCCAACCTACAGGGCACCGCTGATCCTGTAACCGGCCTTGACTCGAGCACTGGCTTCCGCCGATCGGTGGGCGAGCGTGCCGGACCACCGTACATCGGTCGCGGACTCATGGAGGCTGTGCCTACCGCCGATATTCTGGCCAACGCAGACCCTAACGATACCCAAGGTCACAACTCGTCACTGGGTAATTTTGCCGCATCGATGGGCTGCACCAGCGACTGCATCTCGGGCAAGGCGAATATGATCCCGCGCACCTTAGCCGTCCACACAGATGCTAACGGAAACTTGACATCTGTGACCGGCTTCGTGGGTGGAGTGGGGCGCTTCGGGCTGCGTGCCAACGGAGTCGAGATTCTGCAGTTCATCATTGGAGGTTTGCAGGGGGAACTCGGGTTGACCAGTCTAATAAACGGTAACGAGATCAACTTCCCCACTCTTTTTCCGGCGACCGGGCCTACGACAGAATCTACGTTGTGCCTGAGCGCGGTCTCTCATTCGCCGGAGGTGCATCTCTCCACTCCATTTAGCGAGCGGCATTTTATCCGCAACACAGCGCCGCCGGAATTTGGGGACACTCTGCTGGACTTGCTCAAATCGGGTAACCCCGCAAGCCATCGTTCGACCCAGAGCAAAAAAGGCAAGGTCCAACGTGGCGCGGAGCTGTTTGGAATCGATTTGGTGGCATTTGCCAACCGCATGGTTCCGGACCGGATGCCGAAGAGGGGTAATGACGGACTCGACCCCAACGCTATCAACCAGGCGGATCGCAAGCTCAATTGCGTCGGCTGCCACACACCCGTTCAAAGAACCGGGCAATCCCCCGCGAGCGTGGGAGCGGACCACCTCAGCTTCGTATGGGCGCCGATTTTCTCGGATCTGCTCCTCCACAAGATGCCCGTCATTGATGCCGAACGATTTTCTCAGAGGCCACGGGACCCGCTGGTCGTCACGCGACAAGCGAGTTCTGACGAGGACGGACGAGTCTTCAACAGTTATGATCTACCGCGCAATCTGGCTGACGACACGTTCTCCAACCTGAAGGCTTCGGCGGATGGCCGGGAGTTCCGCACGGCGCCGCTGATGGGCTTAGGCAGAATGGGCCCGCCTTTCTTGCACGATGCGCGCGTCTACCTGAGTACTCTTACTGTGGACAGCACGCCTGCAAGTACAGTTACTACGAACAGCAGGATTACGAACAAACCGCTGATTGTGCGCACCGTGGATGATGCCATCCGGGCTGCCATTGAACTGCATGACCTGCCGGCTCCTGACGATGAGAACACGCCGGACGATCTTGTAGGCGCGGGATGTCCGGTGCCGACGCAGGGGGGGAGCAGCAATGTCTCGTATGGGGCAGCGCCTCAGGATGTAGTTTGCCCGACGTTTGACAGTGCAACCTCGAAGTCACATCGCAGCGACGCGCGGGAGGTCATCCGGAGATTCCGGGCGCTGAGTCCGGAGGACCAGCAGGCGGTGATCGAATTCCTTAAGCAGCTGTGATACGACAGGTAGGGAGCGTGCGCGGCGAAGCGAGGACTTCGGAGACCCCTTCACCACCTGCGATGCGCGCTTGTGGGCCAAGGCTATGCTCGCGTCTGTAATTTCTGCCGATACCGGAAGATCTCATGGTTTCGGCGCCAGCTGGCCAGTGACTATAGACGTAGCCCCTGGCGGGAGCGTGAGATGATCCGTTTCGGACAAGATCTGTGCAGCAATCTCGACGCGGCCCTCCGCCGTGAATGGCTAGAGACTAACGGCATCGGGGGTTTTGCGTCCTCGACACTGAACGGGGTCAACACACGCCGGTATCACGGCCTTCTAGTCGCGGCAACCAAGCCACCCGTCGGGCGTTTTGTGCTCCTCTCCAAGCTGGAAGAAACCGTCGTTGTTGGCGGGCGTGCCTTTGATCTCTGCACGAATCGCTATCCAGGCGCCGTACACCCCCAAGGCTTTCGTTACCTGAAACAGTTCCGCCTTGATCCCTTTCCGGTCTTCACTTTCGAGATCCAAGGAATCCAGATTGAGAAAACTGTTTTCATGGTGCAGGGGGAGAACACCACAGTTGTTGAGTATGACATCGAAAACGGGCGAAAGACGACTGCAGCTCACCTCGAACTCCGTCCCTTAATCGCTTTCCGCGACTACCACAGCCTCACCCATGAGAACGGTACAATCGACGGCCGAGTGGAGGTGTGGCCCGGATTAGCGGGCGTCTCTCCGTATCCGGGGCTCCCGGAGCTCTATCTCGCCCACGATGCACGAGAACTGGAAATCACGGGTCACTGGTATCGCAATTTCGAATACGATGCGGAACGCGAACGGGGTCTTGATTTCACGGAGGACCTCTTCAATCCCTGCGTCTTGAGCTTTGATCTGAATTCGCAAGCTCAGGCCACTGTTGTTGCGTCCACCGAACGGCGCAACGCAACGCTTGCCTCCGAGTACCGGCAGGCAGAAGTGTCACGACGGCGCACGATTGCGCTGCGTTCCCCGGTTGAAGACGGATTCGTGAAATCGCTTACGGTTGCCGCCGACCAGTTCGTTGTTTCCCGTGGCGATGAGAAAACTGTCATCGCAGGCTACCATTGGTTCAGCGACTGGGGCCGCGATACCATGATCGCCCTGCCCGGTCTCACACTGCCCACTCACCGCTATGACGTCGCGCGCAGCATCCTGCGCACGTTCGCGCGTCATGTAGACCGCGGCATGCTCCCGAATCGCTTCCCCGACGCGGATGAAACGCCCGAGTACAACACAGTCGATGCGACGCTCTGGTTCTTCGAAGCTGTTCGCGCCTTCCTAGCCTATACGGGCGACTTGGAATTCGTTCGCAACGACCTGTTCGGCGTGCTTACCGACATCATCAGTTGGCACCTGCGTGGAACCCGGTTTGGAATCAAGGTGGATTCCAGCGGGCTGCTCAATTCCGGCGAAGCCGGGATGCAACTGACGTGGATGGACGCCAAAGCTGGCGACTGGGTCGTCACCCCGCGTCGTGGCAAAGCCGTCGAAATCCAGGCCCTCTGGTACAACGCGCTATGCATCATGGAGGATCTCGCCAGGAGGATGGGAGATGAGAGCGGGCGGAAACGCTACACCAGTATGGCCGCCCTCACGAAGTGGAGCTTCAATCGTTTGTTCTGGAACGAAAAGGGCGGATACCTCTACGATGTGGTGAATGGCGGACCCGCCGATGCGAGCATTCGTCCCAACCAGATTTTTGCGGTGAGCCTCCCTTACACGATGCTCAGTTCTGAGCGCATGAAACAGATCGTTGGAGTCGTCGAGCAACACCTGCTCACTCCTTACGGACTGCGCACGCTCGCGCCTAGCGATCCGCAATACCGCGGCCGCTATTTCGGCGACCCAGTCAGCCGCGATGGCGCTTATCACCAGGGAACAGTTTGGCCGTGGTTGATGGGGCCATTTATCACCGCATATATAAAGGTTAACGGCGGGACCGAGTCGACGCGCCGCCAGGCTGAGAGCTGGCTAGTTTCACTGCGAGATCATCTCGCTGATGCGGGGTTGGGACAGATCTCGGAAATTTTCGACGGCGACCCGTCTCATTGCCCGGTCGGCTGCATTGCTCAGGCTTGGAGCGTTGCAGAAATCCTGCGTGCGACGGTGGAAGACATTTACGGCATCCGACCAGAAACAAAGACTTTAGCTACCGCTGCGACGCAGATTCGCTTCACCGGCGACGTGAGCCGTAGACGAGCAGCGACTTAGGGGTTGGGCTTGGGCACAACAGGTCCCCAATGCGGTTTGGTCACCGTAGAAGAGTGCCAGCCACCGAACGCGCCCCCGCCAGCTATCGCTAACACCATCGCACGGGAAAATGAGAAGAAGATCAGGCGAGGATTAGATTTCTCTAGTGGGGTTAAGACGAGGCGCCAAGGGAATCGGCCATCTAGCCTGGGCTAGGGTAACAGCCGGGCGTACCTTCCCGGCAAGGCGTAGGAACCGCAGCACCGCTGGCGATTTCAGCATTCCCGTTTCAAAACGCGTATGACGCTTGCACAAAGACACTGCGTCCCGGTTCCGGCACCTTGACCCCGGAGCGGAAGGGGTCGCGGTAGTACGAGAAGTGCTCGTAGTAGAACGTTATTTGCCAAGCAGCGCACGCCAACTGCTGGTTTGGCCTCAAGACTGGAACTTGCCGCTTGCCCGGCGGCTTTCTGCGTCAATCACATTCAGCAGATGCTGCTGGAAGCTGAGGTGAGGCTTGTCGGCAAACTGATCGGGATAGGAATAAACAGCCAAAATGTACATGTTCAAGTCCTGGATGGCATTCTCGTCCCCGGGGCACTCGAAATGAATCTTGACAGCGATCCTTGTGATTTGGGTGGCCATGAGCAACCTCTTTCTCAAAGTCTCACCAACTCAGAGAAGTGGGATCCAAGGTTCGGAATCGGGGAAGGGACCAGAAATCGCCACTACCTGGAATTTCCCTGGGGGTGGGAAGACGTAAATCTCCCTGGGATAGGGAAGACAAGCGCATCGTAGCCTCCTTCTACTCTGAATCCATAGAGCAGTTTCCGTACAAGGCTTGGGGAAACCCTGTATTTATTCGGGGCGCGTAGGGCCTTGCTGATAGCAGGAGCGTCAACTTGCGATCCGTTCCTCGGACAAATAACAATTGGGTGCAACGACAGACTTAGATTTATGGTGTGTTCGCTACGGCTGCGTCTTCGGATGCGTAGTCGAACTGCTGAGGGTTGATGGTTGGCGGCGGATTATTTTGCTCCCATGCGACGGTTCGTTGAATTGCCTCGCCAGTCTCGACCAACTCTTTGTATTGGAGTTCCGACCGGATGCGCTCCGAGCTCACGACGACATGCTGTGCAGCATTACCGAGCTGCACGAGGTGCTTGGGCGTTTGCTCGCCAGGTAGCACGACAAACCTCCCAGTCCAACTGACTTGCCGCGCAATCTTTTTCTGCCACTCAATTTCTGAGACTGTTGGTTCTTCGCAGATGTTGTAAGTGCGTCCTGCTGAGCGGTCCGACATGGCCGCGATCGCGATTGCATGGGCCACGTTTTCAACGTAGCCTCTTGGTCCGCGCCAGGAAGCTAAGTCGTCGGCCAGCAACACGAAAGACCTTCCGTCGGCCATGCGCTTCAACAATGGAAAGAACCTGTGGAGCGGATCGCCCGGCCCGTACACCATAGGCAAGCGGAGAACGGTTCCGGGCAACTCTGGCTCTGCCATAATCGCCTCCTCCACCGCTATCTTGTCGTAGTTCTCGTCCAGCCAGGAAAAGACACCCGCCATCATTTTCAACGTCTCCGGCGGATAGAGTTGACGTGTCATGCGCAGCGCCGAATCCTCGGTTATAGGCAACGGCTCCAGAGGACCATGCTCGACACCATGGATTACACCCCAAGCGCGATAGACGTCCATGCTACTGATTCCAACCACTCGCCGGGCGATGCCGCGCATGACATCTATCAATTGTTTCGCCTGGTGACCTGAGCTCAGAATGAGATCAACTACGACTTCAGGTGCAAATCGGGCGATGTCGCCTCGATATTGCGGCAAGCGATCCCGGTCTCCCTGGATTTGCTCCAGGACGCCAGCCTCGTGTTTATTGCGGCGGCGGTGAAACACCGCGACGGCATGTCCGGAATCGCACAATTCGCGGACTAAGGGTGTCCCGATGAACCCGTTTCCGCCTATCACCAACATTCGCATGCCTACTCGCTGACCGCACGGACGGCAGAGTCACTTTACAGAAACACTCGCTCTGGCGCTGTGGAACCCTGACCCACGACGACAAACGGAACGGCACCAGCACGCTGTTCGCCGCCCTGGAACTGGCACAAGGCAAGGTGGTGAGCCAGTGTTATCAGCGACACCGCCATCAGGAATTCCTGAAATTCCTCCGGCGCTTAGACGAAGAGTTCCCCGGCTCGGTGCCCCCGCATCTGGTGATGGATAACTATGGCACGCACAAAAAACAAGAAGTGCGTTCCTGGCTGAAAAAGCATCCGCGTTTCGTGCTGCATTTTGTGCCCGCCAGTTCCAGTTGCTTGAACTTAGTGGAACGGTGGTTTGGCGAGTTGTCGCGCGAGTGCATTCGTCGGGGCGCATTCTTCAGCGTCGTGGATCTGGAGAAAGCCATCGCCGAGTATCTTGACGCCTGGAACGAAGATCCCAAAGCTTTTGTTTGGACCGCCACGGTGGACTCGATCATGGAAAAGCTGTCTCGCTGCCGGCAAACGCTGGAGAAGATTCAACCCGGATGCACCTTGCCACGCAGCAGAAAGAAGACCCACAAGATTGTCTAGTTATTTCGCGGACGCTACACTAGCACATCTTGCGCGCCGCGGCTTGCCTCCGTTTCACTTCCTTTTTGTGTCGCACCACAGCCGCTAGCACTCTCCTGCCGCTGCTCGGCGGTCGATTTCTTGGCTCTGGCGAGGCCGCCCCTGCGGACGAACCCCGCCGACACCACGGAAAGGCCAATGCAAAAGGCAGATCTTGCTTAAACAGGCAGGTGAGACATGATGGTCTCACCCATGTCTGCGCTTAGCCCGCATAGCAAACATGATCGCGAGGAGAAACCCCGTCAGGGCTCCTAGCAATGCTTCACTGATTGAGAGGCTGTTGAAGGACGAGCTGCCATTGCTGCCCAACAGGAATCCGGTGTATGCCATGGCGAAAGTCCAGGAAATCGCGCGAACTTTCATGGGGTATCCTCACGCGTCGATGGAATTGACAGTACTCTGTGGGCCGTGACAAAACCTGGGATGGCCAAGATCACAGGAAGAAATTGCCACAGCCCACCGAGTTCTTCCGTGATTTGGTGAGTTTCTAAAGTCTACCAAAAATTGGGTGGGTAAGTATCAAGAATAATCAAAAAGATAGCAGGGATCGGCAGGTATGCGTTTATGCGGCTCGAAGAAACGACCGGCCGTTCATTTCAGCTGCCGGGACGCCACAGCCATACTGCCTCGTGATCAAACCTTTCGCGTTCGGTTTCGGTAAGGCAGTCGCCACATTTTTTGGGGATAGGGTGGATGTTTGTGGACGGTTTGCCGTTTACGTGAACGATCATCTCTTCCTTGCCACACACACGCGGCAGCGTTACAGCAAAGCACCGAGAACCACCCACAAAATGAACCGTGCATGTACCAAGAGGACGGCAGCCGCGAGTGCAGAGTAGAAATTAGAAGCAAGAACCGCTCCATGCATCTTTAAGAATTTGCAGCAACGAGGGTTAACCATCGGCCTGACACATTCGAGTGCTCCGAGACCCGGGATAATATTGTTGCCAGAAGATTGTGCGAAAAATCATCCACGTCGACATGGACGCGTTTTATGCTTCGGTCGAGCAACGCGATGATCCACGCCTGCGCGGCAAGCCTGTGATCGTCGCTTGGCAGGGTAACCGCTCTGTCGTTTGCGCCGCTTCGTACGAGGCCAGGAGCTTCGGCGTACATTCGGCCATGCCGGCAGTACGAGCGGAACGCTTGTGTCCCCTTGCGATCTTCGTCGCTCCGGATTTCACACGCTATCGGGCAGTGTCGCGCAGCGTATGGGAGATCTTCAAGCGTCACACGGATCTGATAGAGCCACTGTCATTGGACGAAGCATACTTGGATGTTACCGGGAACAAGACCGGCTTGCCGACCGCCACCCTGGTGGCGCGCACGATTCGTGAGCAAATCCGGCAGGAATTAAATCTGACCGCCTCCGCCGGCGTAGCACCCAACAAGTTCTTAGCAAAACTCGCCTCTGACTGGCGAAAACCTGATGGGCTCTTTGTCATTCAGCCCGAGGACATAGACGCGTTTCTCCTCCCACTCCCTGTTGGACGCTTGCCTGGCGTTGGCAAAGTTACGGGAGAGAAGCTGGCAAAACATGGAGTACGGACGGTGGGGGATCTGCGAAGTCTCGATTTTCGCGTGCTCGAAGACCTCTTCGGGCGTTATGGTCGGCGCCTGCACGAACTCGCCCGCGGTATCGACGATAACGAAGTTGTCCCGGACCGGCCTACGCAATCGATATCCGTAGAAGATACCTTTGACGAGGACGTTCTGTTGGCAGAAACCGAGCCCATGATCCGGCACCTTGTAGAAAAGCTTTGGTTTGTTTCGCGCAAAGAATCGCGCATGGCACGCACAGTCGTTCTCAAACTCAGGACAAGCGAGTTCAAGATCCTTACTCGCAGCCATACGCCCGGCTCTCCTCCCTCCTCCTGCGATGAATTGACGGACATCGCGTTGAAGCTGCGAGACCGAGTGGACTTGAGTCCACGGCAGCGCTATCGGCTCGTCGGCGTAGGGTTGAGCAACTTTCGGGAAGCTGAAGAGACGGGGGCGCAACCCGCCCTTTTCGGGTAGCACAAATATGGAAACGATTCCGATCCCGGGAGCAGAAATCTACTACGACAAGAATTTCCTCTCACCTCAGGAAGCGACCATCCTATTCGACATCTTACGGACGAAGTTCTCCTTCCCACGGCTGGTGCACGTTCGGCAAACCTTGCCGCTAGTCCGCAAATGAGGCGTTGGTTGAATTTGCGCCTGAATGATGGCCCATACTATGGGGGTAACGACTTCAAGAACGGAAACGCCGTAACCCGCAGCTTGGCGGCCGCGTAGGGAATCAGGTTAATCTTTTCTTCGGCTTCATCACTGGTTACAGGGCTCTGCGGAACAGGATTCGCCGCTCCTTCTTCCGCGTGCCAATTTGGTATTTTCTTGGCCTTAACTTGGAGCTGGACGGCGGGTTGCTTTTTGGAAAACGGGTGATCACCCAACTCACTCTCGACCACGGGAACGTCGTGTGACTGGGATGAGGGATCGACTGCCAAAGCGTAGTTCCACGGCGTGGTTGGATAAACCTGCCAGTCGGCGGTGAGTCCACGGTCCCGGAGTTTCACCCACGCCTCGCCGATAGGATAGGAAAATACGAGCGGACCACGTTCTACCGCGACCGATTCGCGGTACCACTGGGAAACTCTCGGGGTGAGAGGAAATTCGACGTCGACGTGATCGCCCGTCTTCCATTGCCTGTGCAGGCGCGCGAACGCACCTTGGGCGGGTGACGGCTGCAATTGATGGTTCACTCGAATCGTCGATCCTCTAGCCCAGGAAGGAATCCTCAACAGAAGAGGAAATTCCAAGGAAGAAGCGGGATTGACGGTCAGTCGAACCGCACCTCGGAAGGGGTAGGTCGTCTCTGCGACCAAATGGACCGAGGTGTCTTGGATCTTGGTGCGAACCTCGCAGGGCGCATAAGCAGTTGCGACTAGACCGTCATCGGCGGAAGCCATGAAAAGACTCGCGGCGAACTTAGGCCAGCCTTGATGGAAGTTGGCCGTACAGCAGCTG
>Ga0209158_1000099_pt1 | contig 64015 bp, 58 predicted proteins | sample GraSoiAngelo_140_FD_185897 | JGI IMG/M metagenome (GOLD analysis project Ga0209158, IMG submission 185897) | Grasslands soil microbial communities from the Angelo Coastal Reserve, California, USA - 14_0929_12_30cm (SPAdes) (version 2) | ecosystem: Environmental > Terrestrial > Soil > Grasslands ...
GGTTGCTGGTCGCCGCTGTTGAAGCGGTACATCGCGATCGCCACCGTCGCCTCGCCGTATTCGCGACCCGGGACGCGGATCGAGATTGAAGTGGCGGTCGAGTGGAAACGGCATCGAGCGCCCGCAACGGTTGTCGAGAGACCGTTCTTCGAACCGGAGAGAAAGAAGGCCTGAGCCACGCGGCAATCCCTTTATCGAGCGCGCGGTTAGGGTCCGCGCCATGGCGTTGATGGACACGGTCATCGTCGGGGGCGGTCACAACGGCCTCGTCGCCGCCGCGTACCTCGCGAAGGCCGGCCTGAAGGTCCTGGTCCTCGAACGTCGCTCCATCGTGGGCGGGGCATGCGTCACGGAGGAAATCCATCCCGGGTTTCGCGCCTCGACGCTCGCGTACACTTGCGGCCTACTTCGGCCTGAAATCAAGGCCGACCTCGACCTCCCGTCGTTCGGCCTGGAGGAGCACGTCTACGATCCTTCCCTCTTCCAGCCCTTTCCGGACGGGCGGTTCTTGCTCTATCGGAACGAAGAGGATTGGAATCGGAAGCAGATGGCGAAGTTCTCGAAGAAGGACGCGGCGGCCTGGCCCCGGTACGCGCGTTTTTGGGACGAGTTCGCGGAACTGGTCGAGCCGACGTTGCTCGCCCCGCCCGTGTCCCTCGCGGACCTCGCATCGTTCGTCCGCACTCCGGAGGCGGAAGACTTCCTTCGACGGATCATCTTCGCGTCCATCGCGGACATGCTCGACGAGTTCTTCGAGTCCGACGAGGTGAAGGCGTCGCTCGCCACGAGCGCGGTCGCCGGGACGATGGCGGGGCCTCGGACCCCCGGGACTGCGTTCGTCTTGGGCCACCATACCCTCGGGAACATCGGAGGCGTGAAAGGTGTCTGGGGTTGGTCTCGCGGGGGGATGGGAGGCATCTCCGAGGCGATTGCGCGTGCCGCCCGCCACTACGGGGCCCAGATTCGGACGAATGCCGATGTCGCCCGAATCCTCACGCGGGACGGACGAGCGGTCGGGGTCACATTGACCGACGGGACGCAAGTGGATGCGCGCGCGGTCCTCAGCAACGCGGATCCGAAACGGACCTTCCTCCGCCTCATGCGCGCGGAGGACTTGCCCGGGGACTTCGTGCGCGCGATCTCGCGAATCCGTTTTGAATCCTCTTCGTTCAAGCTGAATCTCGCGCTCCGCGAGCTCCCGGACTTTCGTGCCGTTCCCGGCGCCACGGCTCAGCCGCATCACAAGACGATCATCGACCTCGCGCCCTCGATGGACTACCTCGAGCGGGCCTACGACGACGCGAAGCGGGGCCGCCCGTCGCGAGAGCCGTTCCTGGAGTTCGTGATCGAGTCGGCGAACGACCCGACGGTCGCACCGCCCGGGATGCATACCCTGACGGTCTCCGCGAAGTTCGCGCCGTTCGATCTCGCGACCGGATCTTGGGACACCGAGGCGAGGGTGTTTGCGGACCGGATCGTCGAGCTCCTCGAGCAGTACGCGCCGAACATCCGCCGGGCGGTCGTGGCAATGCACTGGCGCTCTCCGCTCACGATGGAACAGGAGTATGGCCTCACGCGGGGCGACGTTTTCCACGGTGCCATCTTGCCGTACCAGATGTTCTCGTTCCGACCGGTCCCTGGGTGGTCCTCTTACCGCACGCCCGTCCGCGGACTGTACCTGTGCGGAGCCGGAGCGCATCCGGGTGGCGGAGTGATGGGAGCGGCCGGCCACAACGCCGCGATGGCGGTCCTCGAGGACTGGTCCGAACTCCGGTCCGCGTGAGTCAGGCCTTGCGAGCCTGGTCCTCGTACGAATTCAGGAATCCGGAACTCCCGCCTTCGAGGAAGTTCTTCAGGCAAACGAAGAGTTCAGACCAGCGCCCGCGTTGTCGCCGGATGTCCTCTGCGTCTCCCTCGGCGAATCCTACAAGGGAGAAATAAATCGCGGTGCCGCTCGCCTTCTCCTCGAAGTCGAACTTGATCACGAAACTGGAAGTGCGCCGGGACCAACGGAGCGCGATGTGCTGGTCGGTCTTCCACTCCGTCACATGGATGGCCCCGGCATCCCAGCCGAATGCATAGGTCCCGCCGGGCCGCGGTTCCACCGTTGTGATGCCGCGAGGCAGCCCGCCCGTGGACCAATGGTCGAGCTGGGCCGGATCGGCGAACGCGCCGAACACCGCCGACGGCTTCGCTTCGATCAGGACGGTCAGGCGCAGCTCGGGACCGGTCACAGGGGAATGGTCTGGCCGCACGCTGTCCGTCCGACCCTCCGCGATGGACTTCAGGTTTCCCAGGCACATTCGCCACGCGTCTTGGACGCTCCCAGACGTCGTGTCCTCGAACGGGACTCCCAGATGCCGCACCCGAAGATGAGCCGTGTCGCTCGGTGCATCCTCAAGGTCGTATGACACGCGCGTCTTCGACGATCGGATCGGCCACGTGAACGCAAACCGCCGCAGCACCTCACCCTCCTCGATGGTCGTGTCCCATGATCGCTGCTCGGGCAGAATGATGCAGGTCTCGCCGCCAAACTTGAACGCACCGCCGACTTTCGGATCAATCCGGCACCAGCCGCAGAACCATCGCGAGAGGTGCTCAATCCGCAGCAGTCGCTCAAAAACGACCGGTCTCGGCGCGCCGATGCGCATCTTGAAATCGTAGTCGAAGGTCATCGCGGCCGCCGGCGTTGCTCCATGGGAGACTGAATCCTGCGAAACACATAAACTCGCGGGAAGACCGGCGATCCCGGAATCCGATTCACCCGGGTCGGTGGCGGCTCCCTTGACGTCTGCGAGTCCGGCGGGGTCGGCGCCGTCCGTGCGTTGCATCACCGGACTCTTTCATCCGTTTCGCGATGTACTTCTCGAAATCGTGGACTTGGGACTCCTGAGCGCTGAATCGGCCGCCCTTCCACGATCGCGAGTGGGTGCCTTTCTGAGTTCGTTCGCACACGGACCAGTCCTGGCGATTGATCAGGTCCCAGAGGTCGACCGCGTCGCTCGGGTCAAAGTCTGGCTGCTTCATCACGTCCGCATCGAAGTACCAATCGCATTCAATCACCGTGTGGGTCGGGCTTCGGGGCCAGAGTCGATGGACCATGAGATAATCCGGGTGCAGGCTGAAGAACATGTGCGGGAAGACGAAGTAATAGTCGACGCGGTGCCGGTCTTCCTCCGTCATGCCCTTCAGCGGCGGCCGCTTCGTGTAGCCGGACCACACCATCGATGTGTAGTCCTTCGAGAACTCCATGAAGCCGCCGTTGAAATTGCGGGCTCGCGGCTCCCGCGTGAGATATGCCGTGTAGGCCCCGGACGTGTAGTGCGTGATCCGGTTCAAGTCCGGGTGAATCGGGGCGCAGTGGTAGCACTCGGAGTAGTTCTCCCCGAGGATTTTCCAATTCGCTTCGACCTCGTAGCTCTTTCGGGCCCCAAGGCGGAGATCCTCGAACGCGAATCGGCGAAACCGGGAGAAGAACTCCCCCATTTCTTCGGGCAGGTCTGATGCCCGATCGTCCAGATTCGCCCAAACGAATCCGCCCCACGTGCCGATCCGGAACGAGCGAAGGCCGTACTCCTCCCTCCGGAAATCCGCAAGCGGCTCCGTATGGGGAGCCCCGACGAGCTTTCCTTCGACCGAATAGGTCCATGCGTGGTACGGACAGACGAGGGATCCGAGCTTCTGTCCTTCGGCAACGCCGACGATGCGCGTCCCACGGTGCCGGCACACGTTGTAGAATCCGCGGACCTCGCGATCTTCCCCGCGAATGAATAGAAGCGACTCGTCTCCGATTTCCCGCACGAAAAAATCTCCCGGGTTCGGGATTTGATCCGAGCGACCGACGTTCAGCCAGCTGCGGAAATAGAACCGCTCGAGTTCTTCATGGAACGTCGCCTCGTCCCAGAAGGATTTCCCCGTCAACAGGGTCGAGGCCGAGAGATGTTCTCCGGGTTCGACGTGCACACCCCCTTTCGGAATCTCGGTCTTCTCCATCGGTTTCGAGGCCGGTACTCCGAAGATTCATTTGGCGTTTTCGCTGCGAATGACTACACCGCGGTAGCTCGAAGCCGTCATCGCGTGATGGCGCTCGTCGAGTCGTTCAACCCGAGCGCTTGCGCTCGCGCTGAGATCGCCGGCCTTTCCGCCCACCGTGGCGGAAGCGCTTCTCCTTGGGTCGCGAATCCTTCGGAGGCCGTTCCTTCCGTTTCTTCACACCTCTTGAATCGCGGTGGTCGCAAAAACAGTTGTTGTTCAACTCACTTGAACCGAGGTTTTCAGTCGCTGTGAATGGCCTATTTCGTGATAGCGCACGTCGGTTTCCTTATCAAGAATGACGGATTACCGGCCGCGTTGCGGGAGAGGAAGAGCCCGACGAATGCCAGCGAAACCGTTCGTTCCGCCGGACCGGGTGCCGCACTCACAAAGCGTCCGGTAGGGCTGGCCATCAAGATTCGCTTCGGGCGGGGTCTATGGAAGTCGCTCCATCGGATGGCCGACGGCTGGCCGTGCGCCCGCTGCCGACCCCAGATGACCGTCTGGATGCAAGGGCTCCACGACGCCATCAACGTGCGTCTCGGCAAGCCGCCGTTTCGCCCGGACTCGTACGCGCGGTACGCATCCGGGTCGCTTGAGCGCGGGTTTCATCCTGGCTGCCTCGGATGCCGAATCGCGCGGGCAGGATCCCGATTTCTCGCCCGGGCCCCGCGACCCCAAATCTGGACACGCTGACGACACTTGGATTCGGGGTCCCAATGGCTGACCGGAGAACGCGCCTTGAGGATGCGCCGTCGGACTCAATTCGGAGAACGAGTCAGGAAGGATTAAGTCCCAAAGGATGGAAGCTCAGCATTGCTGCTCGGAAGGCCACGATGCCCGAACCCTATCAGCTCAAATCGAAAATCTGCCTCGTCGGGGAACGAGGCGTCGGGAAGTCCTCCCTCATTCGACGGTACGTCCTCGACCAGTTCGACGACAAATACGTCCGCACGCTTGGGGCAAAGGTCGAGAAGAAGACGATGCGCATCGAGGTACCGGAGCGGCACGCGCAGGTCGACATCAACATGGCGATATGGGACATCATCGGACACGTCGGGTTCCGGCAGTTGCTCGGCGACTCGTTCTTCAACGGGGCGCAAGGAATTCTCGCGGTGGCCGACTTGACGCGACGCGAGACCCTCCCGGTCCTCACCGGTTGGGTCGAAGCTGTCGAAAGCGTCGCAGGGAAGGTCCCCGTGGTCCTCGTTGCGAACAAGGCCGATCTGACCGCAGAGGCGCAGTTCGGCGCCGCCGAGCTCGCGGAGATGGCCGACACGTTCGACTGCACGTATGTCCTCACGTCCGCGAAAAACGGCCAGAATGTGGAGGATGCGTTCCTCCGTCTTGCAATCCATATCGCGAAGGCGCGCTTGCCCGGCAATCAGGTCCCCGTGGCGAAGCCTTCATAAGCCCCCGGCGGTTCGCCGCGGTGATGGCCCGCTTTCCGGAGGCCGAGCGCCGCCGCCTGCACAAGATGATCTGCATGCAGTGCTACGCTCGGAACGCGATGCGCGCGACCCGGTGTCGCAAGTGCGGCAGCAAGGAGCTGCGCCCGAAGGCTAAAGAGGCACGGAAGGAGTAGGCGCCCGCCCCGGAGTCCGGCCCGCGAGAGGGCTCCATTCTAGGGTCGAAGGACCAGAGGTTCAATGCTCATGGCACCTGATCAAGTGGTCCGAGTCGACGAACTCTCCAGGCACTTCGGCGACAAGATCGCGGTGGATCGCGTATCGTTCGACATCGCGCGCTCCGAGGTGTTCGGCTTCCTCGGGCCAAACGGAGCCGGGAAGACGACGACGATCAAGATGCTCACGACGCTCCTCCCCCCGACTTCGGGTCGGGCGACCGTGCTCGGACATGACCTGAAGACCGAAGGTCGAAAGATCCGTGCGCAAATCGGCGTGGTCCAACAACAGGACAGCTTCGATCAGGGCCTGAACGTCGAGACGAGCATGGATCTGTACGGGCTCATCTGGAACGTCCCGAAGGCCGAACGCCGTCGCCGGATCGACGAGCTCATCGGCCATTTCGAGATGCAGGAGTTCCGGAAGATGCCGACCGTCGACCTCTCGGCGGGCCAACGGCGGAGGCTGCAGGTCGCGCGGGAGTTCATCCATGACATGGACCTGCTGTTCCTCGACGAGCCGACGGTGGGGTTGGATCCGATCGTGCGCCGGAGCGTGCTGGACTACCTGAAGGAACGCGTGCGTCAGGGCCTTACCATCTTCTTCACGACCCACATCCTGGAAGAGGCGGAGTACCTCTGCAACCGGATCGCGGTCATCAACCAGGGCCGGATCGTGCAAATCGACACTCCGGAAAACCTGAAGCGGCGGTTCGGGAGCGCGAAGGCGGTCGAGTTCAAGCTACTTCAAGGGACTTCGTCAGAAATGGCCTCGGCACTGTCCTCCTCTGCCTCCGTCAGCCGATTCGGCCGGGATGAAGGCTCAGGCGCCTACCGGGTCACAACGACACGGCCGGAGTCTGTGATCCCCGAAATCTACCGCCTCGCGGACCGACTCAACCTGACCGTGTCGTCCATCTACATTTCGGAGACAACCCTCGAAGACGCGTTCATCAACCTCGTGACCGAGGACGAGAAGGCGGTCGCGAACGGAGGTCGAGCATCGTGAACATCTACCTCCGCTTGGTCTATCGAAACATCCGGGCGAACCTGGACCGGGCATCGCTCTTCTTCGAGCTGATTTTCCCGTTGTTCTTCATCTTCGTCCAGGGATTCGGGCTGAACGGAATCGTCCCACCGTTCGATGTCGGGAACGGACGGGTGATCAGCTACTCCCTTTTCCTTGCGGCGGGCGCTGTGACGCTGACCGTCATCAACGGGGGCACCAACGCGGGAACGCAGCTCTGGTTTGACCGGAAGAACGGAATGTTCGAGCAGCTCTTGATGGGGCCCTTCACCCGCGCCCAGTACATCCTAAGCATCATCTTCGCGACGCTGATCATCGGGGTCGCCGGCTCCCTGCTCGTGTTTGGCTTCGCGTTTCCGGTGTTGGGCGCAAGCTTCGCCCCGACCTGGGAAGGCGCGCTCCTGATCGCGGGGGCGCTGTTCCTCGGGACGATGTTCTTTGGCGCGTTCGCCATCGCCCTTTCCGTCGTCCTGAAGTCGTCCGAGACGTTCCAGATCGTGTCGACCTTCGCGTTCTTCATCTTCCTCTTCACCTCTTCCGTGTTCTTCCCCGCGAGTGCGGCGCCTTCGGCAATACAAGCGGCAAGCCTCGCCAACCCGTTGACGTACACGACGGACATCTTCCGTGCCGGCTTGTTCAATGCAGTGACGCCCACGGTGTCGGTGGAACTCGCCGTTCTGGCCATCGAGGCCGTAGCGATGTTCGTCATTGCCGTCTTCGCATTCCGTCGGATCCGGGTTTGAACGGCGGGCCTCACTTTCGCCCACCTCCGGAGCCCATGTCTTAATAGCTCTCGCGTGCATCCTGTGAATCCCTCAAGGGGGACGGAGAACATGGCTCAAAAGCCGAACAGCTTTGTGCACGTGGAAATTCATTCGAACGCGCCGGAAAAAACGAAATCGTTTCTGAGAGACGTATTCGATTGGAAGTGGCAGGATATGCCGGAGATGAACTACTCGATGTTCGAGGCCCCGAGCGCACCCGGTGGCGGTCTTCAGAAGGCCGAGAACCTCCCCGCGGGCGTCCTCGACTACATCCTATGCGAAGACATCGATGGCACGCTCAAGAAGATCCAGTCCTCGGGAGGCGCGGTCGTGATGCCGAAGGCCGAGATCCCGGGAATGGGCTGGTTCGCGGTCTTTCAGGACCCGACCGGAATTACGCTGGCCTTGTACGAGAACGCCCCCCAGCCGCGGGCCGCCCGTGCCCAGCGCCGTGCGCGACGCGCGACGAAGTCGGCCAAGAAGTCCGCCACGAAGGGCCGAAAGCGCGGCCGTCGCTCCCGCTGATCCGCTGGCGACTGTCTCCCATCAATCGGGCGCCCCGTGGACCGGGATTACCGCGCCCGTAACGTTTCGCGCTTCATCTGAACAAAGGAACGCGACGACTTCGGCCACGTCCTGGGGCGTCCCGTGCTTTCGGGAGACCCACGGGCCTCGATGATTCACGGCATCGAGAGCCTGTCGGAAGGTGAAGTACGGGATGTACCCCGGGGCCACCGCGTTGATCGTGATTCCCCGGCCGATCTCGACCTCCGAGAGGATGCGAGTGAGGCCGTGGCGGGCGATCTTCCCGACCGTGTAGTCGAACGGCGGTTCCGTAAACTCCTCGGATCGCTCCATCCCGATGTTCACCACCCGCCCCCATCGTCTCCGTCTCATGTGAGGGAGCGCCGCCCGGATCGTATGGAACATACCGTCGATCTCCGCCCGGAGCACACCCTGCCATGCCGCGTCGTCAACTTTCGTGATGTCCTGCCGCGGATCCCACGATCCACCGGCATTGTTCACGAGGATGTCAACGGGACCGAGTTCCTGTTCCGCCCGGGTGAACATTTTCCGCACTTCGTCCCCCTTGGCGGTGTCGTCTCGCACCACGATGGCACGGGTGCCGAGCCCTTCGATCGCCTTCACAAGGCGGCGGTTGTTCGTGGCCGAGGTCCGCCGGTTCGTACCATGGTTCAGGACGACGTCCGCGCCCTCGCGGGCCAAGGTGAGCGCGATACTCCTCCCCATGCCCTCGCCCGTGCTCCCCGTGACCAGCGCGACGCGGCCCCTTAGCGACCCGGACATGCGGCGAGAACCGCATCCGGTCAATAACTGTATTGAGGCAGACCCTCACGAAGAGTTGTCCGGTCGACGGCGCCCCGGCGGGCCGAAATTTCGCATAAGTGATTTTCGTCCCATACTCTTTATCGCACGAGAGGGCCACGGCTTGCTCGATGGGCTGGATCACGCGGCGAATCGCAGGTTCCGTCACGTTCGTCATCGTGAGCGCGATTCTGACCGCGTGGGCAATCGCCACGGGCCACCTATCCGGCTCGCCAACATTGAGCACCGCGTGGGGAGCCGGGATTCTGGGTATTGCCTTCCTCGTCTCGCTCGCGGTCACGCACCGGATGAAGGTCCGAGATCAGATTCGAAAAGCGTGGGAAGATAACGCGCGGGCCTGGCAAGAGTACTGGGCGCGGGCCTACGCCGCGCAGAGTCGTCGCCGATGACGGAAAGGCTCATGGGCCGCGGTCGCGTCCCGGCCGCGGATGTTCTTCGAGCAGCGTCTGATCGGTTCGATGGCGAACTTCGGATACGTGCTCGGGGATCCCGCGACCAAAGCCGCGGCCGTGATCGATCCCAGCTTTGATGCGCGGGTCCTTCAGAAGGCCGCCGCGGAGAACGGCTACGCGATCGGACTCATCTTCAACACGCACCACCACGTCGATCACGTCTTCGACAACGAGCGGCTCGCGAATGAGTCCGGCGGGAAGGTCGCGGCGCACCGCCTCAGCAACGTCCGGAAGGACCTCGTCCTTGACGACGGTCAGATTGTCGATGTCGGCGGGCTCAAGGTGAAAGTCGTCCACACCCCGGGCCACTCGCCCGACTCCTGCTGTTTCATCGTCTCGGGGCGGGTCTTCACGGGCGACTGCCTCTTTGTCGGGGACTGCGGCCGGGTGGACCTACCCGGATCGAGCGTCGAGGACATGTACGACTCTCTGTTCAACAAGGTCCGGAAGATGGACGACGACCTGGTCGTGTGCCCCGGCCACCATTACGGCAAGACGCCGCAGTCGACGATCGGCGAGGAAAAGCGGACGAACTTCACGCTGCGGCCGAGGAGCCTCGCGGAATTCACCCGCTTCATGGCCTCGCCCTAACCGGTGGCGATGTCGGCGACGACCGCGACCGGCTTCGGTTTGCGCTTGCGCGCCACCTTCTTGGGTCCGCCCTTCCCTTTCTTGCGTCCTTTGCCCTCCTTCGCCGGGCACTTCATGTTCAGACAGAGGACCCAGGGCGGCCGGCCGCGCATGATGACTTTGATGACCGGATGCCCGCACGCGTTGCACCGCTCGTCCGTCGGGACGATGAGCCCGCGCTGGGGGAGCGGATAGGAGTTGTCGCAGGCCGGGTATTTCGAGCAGCCCACGAACCGCTTCCCGTACGTCCCGTGGCGGATCATCAACTCGCCGTCTCCGCACTTTTCGCAGCGGCCGATGAAGTTCTTCTCGCGGACCGATGGACAGTCGGAGGCGACGCAATAGCTCGTCGTGCGCCCGCGATCCGTGTGCTTGATCATCGGCGCGCCGCATTCGGGGCAGTTCTCCTCCGCGCTTTGGATGATTCCGATCTGCGGCAGGGGATGGGTGTTCCGGCACGCCGGATATCGGTCGCACCCGAGGAAGCGGCTGCCCCGGCGGGACCGGATGACCGTGAGGTTCCCTTCCTTGCAGACGTTGCACTTGCCGATGTAGTTCTGTTCCCGCAACGCCGCCTCGATTTCCTGCCCGATCGCCTCGCGGTTCGCCTCGAGCGTCTCGAGCACCTCGCTGAGCATTTGTTGGGATTCCCGGACGACGTCTTCGCGCGCGCGGACGCCGGTCGCGATTCCCTCCATGTCGGCTTCGAGGTGCGCCGTCATCTCCGGTTGGGTGATTCGCTCCGCGTGATCCTCCAACGCCTCGATGACCGCCCGCCCACTCGTCGTGGGCCGGGGGTATTTGCCCTCGATGAACTTGCGGTCGTAGAGCTTCTTGAGGATCTCGTGTCGCGTGGATTTCGTCCCCAGGCCGAGGCGCTCCATCTCTTGGATGAGGGACCCTTCGCTGTACCTCCCCGGCGGTTTCGTCCGGTCCTCCCGGAGGGCGACGGGGCCCGCCCGCTCAAGGCGCTCGTCCACGGCGAGCGGCGGCAAAATGGCTTCTCGCACGACCCAGTACGGATAGTACTTGCGCCATCCGAGTTCCTTGACTCGGTAGCCTTCCGCCAGGAACATCTCGCCTCCCAGATCGATCTTGGCTTCGGCGGCCTCCGCGACCGCATTGGGCGCCACCGTGGCCAGGAAGCGGCGCACGACGAGCTCGTAGATCCGCCAATGGTCCTGCCGCTTCAATTTGTCCCGGCCGACGCCTTGGACCGGGTAGATGGGCGGATGGTCGGTCGCCTCCGTTCGACCGCGGCTCGGGACGATGCGCTCCTGGCCCGCGAGTTCTCGGGCCTCTGCCGCGAACGGCGATTCGCTCAGCTTCTCGAGGACGGACCGGAGGTTGATCGTCGACGGGTACACGGTGTTGTCGGTGCGCGGGTACGAGATGAACCCGGACTGGTAGAGGTCTTCGGCGATCCGCATCGCCTGCGCGGCCCCGAATCCGATCCGGTTCGCCTCCGCGACGAACATCGTCGTGTTGAAGGGGGACGGCGGCCGTTCTTCGCGTTCGTTCTGGATGTATTCGCGGACGAGACCTCGCTCCGCGGCCTCCGCGTCGGTCATCGCGGTCTCCGCCTCCCGCCTCGCCCAGAACGAGCCGTGCTCGTGGTTCGTCTCGAATTCAACGGGCGTTCCGGCGACGTCTTTTCGGAATTTCGCGTGCACGGTCCAGAAATCCTGAGGGACGAAGTTTTCGATCTCCCGCTCCCGGTCGACGATCAGTGCGAGGGTCGGACTCTGGACCCGGCCCACGGAGAGGAAGTCCCGTCCGAGTTGCTTCGACGCGATCGAGATGAAGCGCGTCAGGACGGCACCCCACGCCAGGTCGACCGATTGGCGGGACTCCGCGGACGCCGCGAGCGGATAGTCGACCTCCACGAGGTTCGCGAACGCAGCTTCGATGTCCCACTTTGTGAGCGCGGAGAAACGGGCCCGACGAACCCGGATCTCCGGTCGAGCCTCTCGGATGAGCGCGAGGGCCTCGACCCCGATCAGCTCGCCCTCCCGGTCGAAGTCCGTTGCGATCACGACTTCGTCCGCCTGAGCCGCAAGGGTCTTCAGCGCGGCCCCGATCTTCCCCGCGGTCACGACCTTCTGTGGTTCGGCCCAGACGAGCTCCTTGAGATCCACGCGAGCCCAGTCGTTCAGGGCATCCGGATAATCGAGGTTGATGATGTGGCCGCGAAGGCCGACCACCTGCACGCGGTCCTCGCCTTGGGCGAACTCGAAAACGGGCGTGCCCTCCACGTACGACCGCTTCGATTTTCCTCCGCTGAGGATCGTCGCGATCCGTATTGAGGCGTTGAACTTCTCCGTCACGATGAGTCGGCGCACGGAAAGGTTCGCACGCAAGGGGCTCTATTTAACCGTTTGTCGCTGGATGTTCGGGCCGATGATTCCTGGCGCGCGCGTTTCCTCCAGCGTGCGCGCGCCGCGCGCATCAAGGGCCCGATGCGCCGAAGAACGCACGTCGAATCGCTTCCGCCGCCCGTCGCGGATCCGGGGCTTCCATGATTGCCGAGACGACCGCCACACCCGCGACGCGATGCCGCGCCAGGAGGGCTGCGTTCTTCGCGTTTACCCCGCCGATGGCGAACACGGGCAGAGGTGAACGGTGGACGACCGCGTCGAGGACCTGCATGGGCAACACGGGCTCTTTGGGTTTCGTCGGGCTCGGGAAGAACGGTCCCACAGAAATGTAGTCAGCGCCGGCTTCCGCGGCCGCCGACTCCTCGCCCGGTTTCCCGTAGACCGTGACCCCGATGATCGCCTGCGGTCCGAGCACCGCCCGCGCGACCCGAGGGGACGGATCGTCCCGTCCAACATGAACGCCGTCGGCTTCCATCCGACGGGCGAGCTGGGGATCGTCGTTCACCAGAAACGGGACTCCGAACCCACGCGAGAGGTCGTGCAGACCCCGACCGGCTTCGGCCCGCTCCTCCGGGGAGTAGACGCCCTTGTCCCGGAGTTGGACGGTGGAGACACCGCCCTCGAGAGCCGCGGTGACGATGGCCCGTAGGCGAGACACGGGTTTCTGAGGTGACGCAACGAGGTATACGCCGCCGAGGCGACGGCTCCTCGGGGAGAGTGGACTCAGGAGATCTCCCCGGCAAGAGCTCGGCTGAACGCGACCCAGAACGGATCGCGGTCCGCGGGCTTGAGGGGTCGGCCCTGGTCCCGACAAGCTTGGCCTTTTTTCGTGAAATGGCCGATGTCTTCTGCGAGCATTTCTTCTCTCTTCAAGCGAGCGATGACCTCCGATACAGCGTCCGGCTCGACCGCGATCACGAGGGTCCCTTCGCTGATTGCGTCTAACGGGTCCATGCCGAAGACTTTCGAGACCGCCGCGACGGCCGGATCCACAGGCACCCTTGCGAGATTCACGTCGACTCCGACCCCGGAGGCTTGCGCCATCTCCCAGACCGCATTTCGCACACCGCCTTCCGTGGCGTCGTGCATCGCCCAGACGCCACCCCTCCGCAAGCCGATGGAGGCGGCGGTTAATGCATCGTCGACCGTGCTCATCGAATCGAACAGGGCGCGAGCACGCTTCGTCACGTCTGCCCCGAGCCTTCGCTCGATCAGATCTGGGAACGTGTTCGAAAGGATGGCGGTCGCCTCGAGGGCCGCCGTCTTGGTCACCAGGACGTGATTCCCCGGCCTTGCCATGTTGGCGGTGACCCAGCCGTCCTTCGGCGCGATGGCGAGGAACGTCGCCCCGCCGACCATCGGGTATGCGCAGCCCTCATAACGGCCGGTATGGCCCGTCACGATTGCGGCGCCGTATTTCTTCGATTCGCGATCGATCACTCGGAGCATCGTCTCGATTTGGTCGTCCTCGATGTCCATGGGCAGATTCCAATCCATCGTGATGTACTGCGGCGCGACGCCCGAGGTCGTCAGGTCCGAGGCGAGGATGTGAAAGGCGAACCACGCGGCCCGCTCCCATCCGTACTGGGGCACGATGTAGATCGGGTCCGTCGTCGAGAGGAGAGCGCGCCCGTCCGGAAGGCGCACGACGCCGAGGTCCACTCCGTTCGCCGGCCCGACGGCAACGTCCTTGCGTTTCGCGCCGAGGTGGTGCGCGATCACGTTCTCGAAGAACGCGCGACTCACCTTTCCCATCGGATACTTCGCTCGGGCTGATTTCGTCATGGTTCCGACTCCGAAACGAGAGGATGGTCCACCGCGGCTCGCGAGCGGCGCTCCCCCCAGGACGTGAGGGCGTAGAAAAGGATGGATGCGGCGGCGAAAGAGACGAGGTTGCTCAGGTCCACGCCGGCCAGCGCAGACGAAACGGGCCCAACGAAGCGCGGGGCTCGGTTCATGAAAGGGACGGCGACGATCACCGCTGCGACGTAGGCCGCTAAAGCGGACGCGCGCCACGGTGGAGCCGTATCGGGGCTTGGCTCCGCACCGCGATGCCTGAAAACGAAGAACGAGATGAGTACGATTGCAGCCCACGGAGCGATCCAGTATTCGACGAAGAAGAGCCAGCTCTCGTAGAACGAGACCCGATCGGTGCCGCCCCACACCGCGAGCCCGGTGGCGATTGCGCCTCCTACGAGGACGGAGGACCCTCGCCTCACCGGGACGTCGAGCGCAAGGAGGGAGAGCCCGCTTGAATACAGGTTCGGGGCGTTGGCGGCCAAGAGGTTCACGACGAGCAGGAGAAGCAGTGGGACCACGAGCCCGCCACCCAAGGCATGGGCGAACACGAGCACGGGGTCGCCCCAGAAACCGAGGGACATCGTCAACAGGACCCCGATCACCTCAACCCAGATGCACGCCACCGCCATCCCGAGGAATGCGGGAGCGAAGACGCGTCGGCGCGCGGTGTCGCGGGCGAGATACCGGGAGAAGTCTGCCGCGTACGGAGCCCAACTCAGTGGAATCGAGGCAGCAAGGATCGTCATGAACGCGAATCCGGCGATTCCGCCGCCTGAGGGGGCGTAGGCCGCCGCGGTCGCTCCCTGGACCGCGACGACGCTCATCACGGCGAAGATGCCGACGAGGATCAGGGCCATGACCTGCTCGAATCGATGGAGGAAGTTGTGGCCGTAGAAGGCCACGACGATCTGGATGGCCGCAAAAATCGCGACACCGACGACGAAAGGGATCGGCAGGAACAGGCTGAACGCAAGACCGCCCAAGATGAAGGTGACGGCACTCCAGCCCGTCGTCGAGAACCAGTTCAGGGCCGCCGGGAGGTACGCGCCCCGGCGTCCGAAGGAGCTCCGCGATTGGGCAATCTGTGGATAGCCGGTCGCCGGACCCACGATGCTCAGGAGGGCGAAGGGAATCGACCCGAGGACGGTCCCGAGGACCACGCCTTCCACGGCGAGGTCCATGGGGAGGCGGAGGACCGCGATCCCGAGGAACCCCACGAGGAAACTGTACAGGGTCGCATTCGCCCCGAACCAAAAGGGGAACAACCGCGACGGCCGACCGTGCCGCTCGCGATCCGTGATGCGCTCGATGCCGAAGGGTTCGACTTTTAGGGTCGTGCCGCCGTACTCGGCGGGGCCGCTGTCGGGCGGGCGTTCCGTCTCCGTGTCGGGACTCCTCAGGATCCCAGGGCTGAAAAAGTCCTCGCGTTCCCTACGCCGGCATGACCCGGATCAGGTTCCAAGGGTCTCTCCCTCATGCGGGAGACTCTCAGCCCTTCTGGGCTCCCCATGTCGGCGAGGCGATGGCGATATATGAACTTCCGGGCGTCTACCATTGGTAATACGGACCGAAGCTGTCGAACGCCGCGATGAGGGCATCGGCGATGTCGCTGTTGAGCGCTCGTTCGTTGGCGGTGACCTGAATCCGGCCACACGCGCCGCACGTCGCGGCCGGCATCGTCAGCTGGGCGAGGAATTGATAGGTGCCCTGGAGGCTTAGTGGAACCGAGAACGTCTCGTTCCGCTCTAGGCTGGGGTCAATCGGCCCGTTGCAGGCGGCGCAGGACCATAGTTTCGTGCGAAAACCCCTGGCGGTCGCGTAGGAGATCGCCTTCGTAGTGGGAACAATACTTCCGCGGGGGCCTCCGCGTTGACCATCGCCTTGGAACCGCATTGCGGACAGACGAGGTAGGGAAAGTCGAAGAGGGTGACCGTCACATTAACGTGGGTCCCAATTGCGGCCTTCGCGGTCGCGTCTTGCATCGTCTCTTTGCACTTGTGGCATCTCAGGGATTTCACCCACTCAGGCCGCGCCGAGGAGCCGCGGGACCTCCGACGGGTACTCCGCGACCGGGACGCCGGCCGCCGCGAACGCCTTGACCTTCGACTCGGCCGTGCCGCGGTTTCCTTGGATGATCGCCCCCGCGTGGCCCATTCGCTTCCCGGGCGGCGCCGTCCGGCCGGCGACATATGCCACGACCGGTTTCGTGACCCGTCTCTTGATGAATTCCGCGGCTTCCTCCTCGGCGGTTCCGCCAATCTCTCCGACGACGACGATTCGTTTCGTCTTGCGATCTTTCTCGAACATCGCGAGGGCGTCCACCATGCTCGTGCCGATGATCGGGTCCCCGCCGATCCCGATGCAGGTCGTCTGTCCGAAACCGGCTTCGGTCATGGCGTTCACGATCTCGTAGGTCAGCGTCCCGCTGCGGGAGATGACGCCCGCGTCGCCTTCCTTGAAGAGTTGGTTCGGCATGATTCCCATCTTCGCTTGGCCGGGCGATGCGAGTCCGGGGCAATTGGGTCCGATGACGGTGCAGCCGCGGCTGCGGGCATACGGCATCACGTCGAGACAATCGTGGAATGGAATTCGTTCGGTGATGATGACGACGAGCTTGAGTCCCCCTTCGATCGCCTCGATGGCGGCGTCCTTCGCGTACGGAGCCGGAACGAAGATGATGGAGGCGTTCGCCCGCCTTCGGTGCACGGCCTCCCGCACGCTGTCGAAGACCGGGACCCCTTCGACCATCGTCCCCCCTTTGCCCGGGGTGACCCCGGCGACCACCTTCGTGCCGAATTCGATCATCGCTCGCGTATGGAACTGCCCTTGGTGGCCCGTGATCCCTTGGACGAGGACCCGGCTCTTCTTCGTGAGGAGGACCGACAGCCTATGCGCCCCCCGATTTGACTTTGACCGCGAGCTCGGCGGCTTCCTCCACGGTCTCCGCGGGATACGTGCCGATGGAGCGGAGCATCTCCTTCGCCTGGGCTTCGTTCACCCCTTTGATCCTTGCGACGACGGGGATCTTCGTGTGCATCTCCTCGAGCGCCTGCTTCACTCCGAGCGCCACGGTATCCGCTTTCGTGATCCCGCCGAAGATGTTCAACAAGATGACGGACGGATTCGCCTTGATCAGGAGCTCGAATGCCTGCTTGACTTTCGCCGGGTCGTCCGTCCCGCCGAGGTCCAAGAACGTCCCACCCCTTCCGCCTTTTAGGCTCAGGATGTCCAGAGTGGCCATCGTGAGCCCCGCGCCGTTCGCGATGACGCCGATGTCCCCCTCGAGTTGGATGAACGTGATCCCCTTGTCGTGGGCCTCTTGCTCGAGGGGGGTCCGGTCCTGGTCCAAGTTCGCGTATTCCGCATGACGATACTCCGCGCTGTCGTCGATGACGAGCTTGGCGTCTCCCGCGACCACGCGCCCGTCCTTCGTACCGACGAGCGGATTGATCTCGACGAGTTCCGCATCTTCCTTCCGGAACAAGTCATAGGCGTTCCGGACGACGGATGCGAACTGTTCGCCGACTTCTTTGGGAAGCGCTAGCTGTTTCAGTAGACTCCGGAGGACGTACGGCTGGATCCCGACCACCGCCGGGATGTGCTCCATATAGATCTGTTCGCGCGGGACCTCTTCGATATCGATCCCGCCCTTCGCGCTCGCCATGAGGAGCGGCTCTCGGGCCGATCGATCGATGGTAAGGCTGAGGTACAGCTCCCGTCCGATGTCCAGCCGCTCCTCGAGGTACACCTCTTTCACACGATAGCCGTGGATGTCCATGCCGAGGATCTGCCCGGCGACCGAGCGGGCTTCGTCCAGCGTCTCCGCGGGCTTGATTCCGCCGGCCTTTCCGCGTCCGCCGACGAGGACCTGGGCCTTCACCATGCAGGGGAGCGGCGGATCGACGATGCCGTCCGGTCTCGATGCGATGGCCCCCCGCGGAATCGGGATGCCATAGCGGGCGAAGATCTCTTTCGCCTTATATTCGAGGAACTTCACGCGGACCGGAGCCGCCGATGGGTGGACGACCTATATCTTTTGTGATAGCACGTGAGCCGTCTCGATCGGCGTACCCGTCGTCATCACGAGGTCCCGGAACGCCTTCATGATCTTCTTCGTCGTCGGTCCGGGCTTGCCATCTCCGATGATCCGGCCGTCCAGTTCGACGACCGGCCCGATCTCAGCGGCGGTCCCACTGATGAACGCCTCGTCCGACGACCAGACGTCGTACAGCGTGAAGAGCCGTTCCTCCGCCTTCAAGCCGAGCTGCGGGACGATCTCGAGGACGGTCTCCCGCGTGACCCCGGGGAGGTTCGTGGAGGTCCATGGGGTGACGATCGTCGAGTTGCGGACGATGAAGAAGTTCTCCGCGGTTGCCTCGGACACATACCCGTGGATGTCGAGCATCAAGGCCTCGTCCGCGCCGTACTGGTTCGCCTCGACGCGGGCCATGATGTTGTTCAGGTAATTCAGCGACTTGATCGAAGGGCTCAGGCTCTGGGGCGGCACGCGACGATACGACGAGGTCACCACTTTCAAGCCCCGCTCGTACACCTTGCCGTACAGAGAGATGCCCGGCTGCGCAATCACGACCACGCTCGGTCCGCTCTTGCACTTCCGCGGATCGAGTCCGAGATCCCCCTTGCCCCTTGTGATGACCGGCCGGATGTATCCTTCGCGGATCTCGTTCCGCCGGCACGTCTCGAGGATGATGTTTCCCATCTCCTCCTTCGTGTGCGGGATCTTCAGGTCGATGGCCTTGGCCGAGTGATACAGCCGGTCGAGGTGGCGGTCCAGCTTGAAGACTCGGCCGTTGTAGGCGCGGATCCCTTCGAAAACGCCGTCGCCGTAGAGGAGGCCATGGTCGAACACACTGACCTTCGCCTCGGACTGCGGGTAGAACTTGCCGTCGACGTAGACACTTAGCTCCATGCTGGAGACCCCGACCGCGTGATGTATCACTGCTTTCGCTAAAAGACTTTGTTCCGTGTTTCCTCAAAATGCATCCTAACGAAACTTCTCTCCGGTGAGACGCTCGAAAGTACTGACATACAGATTGCTCACCTGCTTCGCCACGTCGGCCGGAAGCGGCGGTATGTCGGGCTCCGGCTTGCCCGCCGTCCGCGCGTCCATGAGGGCCTGGTGGTATCCGATCTTGCGGTAATACTGACGCACGAATTCCTTGCTCAGCTCGATCTGCTGCCCCGTCTCGTACGCCTCGAGATCCCAGAACCGGTCCTCATCCGCGGTGCCGAATGTGTCCACGAGCATCAGGCGCCGCTCGTCGTCCATCGCGAACTCCTTCTTGCCGTCCACATGGATCAAGCCGCGTTTCCGGACTTCCGTGTTGAGTCGTTCATCGATCTGGAGGACCGTCCGAACGAGATCGTCGAACTCCACCCGGCTCAGCTTCGAGATCTTCAACGCCTCATCTTCCGTGAGCTCGCGGTCCACTTTCTCCAACTTCGTCGTCACCTCGACAAACGGCCGCGGAAGAGGTTCTCCGTACATCGGCGCATGACCTCGCGGAAACCCGACCGACTCCGGTCGGATTGTTCCTGCTTGGATCCGATCGTGGAACGAACCGGCCACGTAGTATCTGGCGATGACCTCGAGCGGGATAAGGAAGTTGCGGGTGGACGGCGTGATGCGATCGTACTCCGGGATGACCTGGACGCGGCGCACCCGCATCCGGTTTCCGTCGATGACCTTCAGAAAGTGCGTGCGGACGCCGAGAGCCTGGACGACCTTGAACCAGTAGGCCGACGTGCGGCAGAGCGTTTCTCCCTTGTATGGAATGAGCGTCGGGATCACTTTGTCGAACACGCTGATCTGGTCCGTGAAGACGAACTCGAGTTCGTCCTCAGAGACCTCGTAGACCTCCTTCACCTTGCCTTTTCGGAGGAACCGCATGACGCCTCCCGCCCGCCTTCAGGAGATGAGCGACACCACTTAGGGGTTTGGGTGAACCGCCGACGGCGGCTCAGAAGGATCGTGGTGCGGAAGAATCAGGTGTGTGATGATGGGACGCCGTCGCAAGTCATCTTGCGCGTCCGCTTAGGGTCGCAGGGGGCGCTGATATTCGATTTGCTCCTCGACCTCGCGCGCGAGCTCGGGGCCGAAGTGTTTCTCGAGGAGATGGAGTCCGAGATCGATGGAGGCCGTGACACCCCCTGCGGTGGTCACCAGGCCGTCTTCTACGACCCGCGCCTCGACGATGTCCGCGACCGCCCCGAGTTCGTCCCGCGCGCTTTGGTGTGTGGTCGCCTTCCGCCCCGCGAGGAGCCCCGCGGCACTGAGGATGAGCGCGCCCGTGCACACACTGGCAATCGGCTTCTCCGTTCCGAAGTCGAGGAGCCGCTTCAGGAACTCCGAATCTTGAACGACTTCCTTGCGCCCGGCTCCTCCCGGGACGATCACAAGATCGAGGTCGGAAAGCTCGTGGTGGACCTCGTGGGCAAGGAACTTCATTCCCAATGCGCCCGTGATCTGTTCCTTCATGGCGCGAAAGCGGACCGTGAGGTCGAGTTTCGGATGGATTTGCTTCGCTTTCGCGAGGACCTCGTACACCCCAACCGCGTCGAGCTCCTCGACGCCGTCGAAGACCAGGATGCCGACCCGCACAGTAGCGGCGTGAGCGTCTCCTGACTTAATCGTTCCGCTCCGAATGGCGGCCGGCACATCTCAGGTTCATCGAGCTAGAACACCTCCATGTCCCCGTGGACTTCGAGTCCCTGATCCGTGATATTGTACGGCTTCACGGACCGCGGATGTTTGAGGCGCCGCATCTTGATCACCTGCATGACCAGCTGGACCTCGCCGTTGTCCCGCTCGTTGAACCGCAGCCCGATGACGCCGTCGGAGACGTACTCGACGAGACCGTCCCGCGAAGACCGGGGGTTGTCGTCCTTCACCTCGGCCGTGAAGATGCATGTGGCGTCCGTCGACTTGAGCTGTTTGCAGAGGGCGAACAGTTTCTCCCGGCGCTCTTTGTCGTCCGCGAAAAGCATGTTCAACAAGCTGATCGAGTCAATCGCCACCCGCGACGCGCCGCTTCGCTTGATGAAGTCCGGGAGCTCGGAGCGGATCCGCGTGACGGTCGTCTTCGCATCCGCGGGCTCGAGCTTGACGATGTGGAGTTTCTTCTCCTTAATGTACCTGGGCAAGTCCCATCCGAACGACGCGGCGTTCGCGATGACGGAGTCGGCGTCCTCTTCGAGGGAGATGAAGATGGCCTTCTCCCCGTTGATCAAACCCTGCATCAAGAACTGCAGCGCGAACGTCGTCTTCCCGGTCCCGAAGGAACCGAGGACCGTGATGATGTGCCCCGTCGGCACGCCGCGACCGAGCATCTCATCGAGGCCATCGATGCCCGTGAGCACGAATCCGCCCGGATGTCCGCTGTCCTCAGCGTCCGTCGCTGCCGGCGCTGCTTCCGTTTCGGCGATTGTCCCACCTCAGGAAATCCGTTCCATGTACACGACGACGAGGCCGTGATTTGACGAGACCATCGTGGGGAATCGGGCGATTTTGTCCCGCGGCAGATGTGGGAGCACGCCCGTGAACTTCTCGAGGTACATGTATCGCTGGCGCGTGCTCGACCGAGCCGACGTTCGCCACTCGAATACGAGGCAGCCGTCGGTGCTGTCCATCAGGAGCGATTCATGTCGCCGTTCGAGAATTCCCCGCGTGAGCATGAGGTATACCAGCCCGTTCCATCGCTTCGCGACCCGTTGGAGACCTTTGATCGTCGTCACGAGGTCCTTAATCTCGACGATGTCCGAAATCGCGAGGTCCGTGACGGAGTCGATGACGACCATCGAGTCATGTGCGTTCTCGTCGAGGAAGGTGACGAGCTCCTCCAAGATGTTCGTGGACGGCCGGTCGAATACGTCGTCCTCGTGCGTCCACGAGGCGGGCACCACACTGTGTCGGAAGTAGACGCTCGAGAAGTCCTTGAACACCGTGTGATCCCGGAAGGCGCGGTAGTAGTCCCCATTGAAGGAGGTCGCGAGCTCTTGCAAGATGATGTCTTTCGACCGGGAGAACGTCACGTAGCAGACCTGGGTGGGGAGGTCGGAATTGTCGCAGCGGTCTCCGAGGTAGTAGTGCCGCGCCTCGGGACGTTCGTTCACCAGGGCGGTCTTCGAGCCCGCCGTGTAGACATACTCCTGCATTCCCGCCCCGATGTCCCCCCAGAGGAGGATGGTGGATCCGCTCGGGAAACCGCCGTCGACGATGCTGTCCAAGTCCGCAATCCCGGTCGGAACCTTCCGGACCCGCACGCGCTCCAGCGGTTCCGGCAAAGCATCCACGCTCAGGTAGATGCTCTCACGAGGTAGAGCCATCCCAATCCGCTCACGAATCCGGCGCCGGCCGTTAAAGCACTTTTGTAAATGGTGTTGACTGCGAGTGCTTCCTCGATTGCGGCGTCGCGAATCGGTTGCGGATGCTTTCAATATTAATATTCATTACTCGATATTTATCGTCCTCGCGCGGGCGCGCGAATGGCACAGACCATTCGATCGAAATCCCGAGACCCAGGCAGATCGTTCGTCCTACTGAGGACGTCGGCGGCTTCTTGCTCCCCTCAGGTGTCTTTGTCAAGCCCTCATCCTGTCACGCGGCAGCAGGGCCTTGGGACGGCGCCTTCTGATTATCAGTTCCGGACAGCTATATCGGCACGTTGAAATGGCCCATCGGGCGTAGCGAGGCGGCCCGGAGGAACGATCGTGGTCGTGCGCAATCCACTGGCAGGCTTCGGCCTCACCATCTTGGGCACCCTGGGGCTTTCGTTCCTCGTAGGGATCCCGATCCTCTTCCTCCCACAGCGCGAGTTGACCTACTTCTACTTCCCGTTCGCCTTGTTCGGCGTCGGCGTGTTCTCCGGCCGAACGACCTTCCTCGGCTCCCTCGGGTTCATCGGCGGGCTCCTCGGGGGAATCGCGGGAGTCTGGCTCTTTCAGTTTCTCTTCCTGCCGGCCGGCTGGCCGATGTGGCCCGCGAGCTTGCAGGTCCTGATGACCCTCGGGTTCGGTGCGGCGTGCGGCCTCGGCGGCGCCGCATCGGGAAAACTCGGCCTCAAGCGGATCGAGCGCCTCACGGAGCGCGCCCCGAAGATGCGCCGGTGCCTGAAGTGCGGCGCAAAGGTCGGCATGTCCGCCCGCAAGTGTTGGTCGTGCCGGTCGTTCCTCCCGCCCACATAGACGGAGGCGAGTGGTGGCGGCAATCTGCGTGTTTAGGTGCGACTCTGCGCGACAAGCGAGATAGTTCTCGGACGATCACTCCTGGAATCGTCTCAGATCTTTTTCATTCGTCCGAGGATTGGCTCGTAGATGAGGCCCTTGTCGAGGAGGGAATTGATCGATTCTTCCAGGGCGTCTTTGGCGACGCTCTTGGAGGTGGCGGCTTCGAGGATGCCTTCCCACGGCGCGCCTTTGCCATCCTTGTCGAGCGTCGCAATGATTTCGAGGACTCTCAACTCCGTCTCGTCCGGCTCGCTGGGGGCCTCCTCTTTCGCCGCGGGCGCGGGGGACACCGCCGCGTCGCCCGGATCCGCGGGCTCCCGGTACTCCGGCAACAGGTAGCGCAATCCTTCCGCGAGCATCGCCGTGTAGCGGGACAGATCCACGGTCCCGTAGTGGTTCACGGCCTGTACGATTCCGTCGGCGATCGCCTCCTTCACGCCGATCTTGGCGAGGCCCTCCTTCGTGAGGGGGTCCATCTTCAGGGCCTCCCCCATGATGTCCAGGCGCTTCCGGAGGGATCGACACGCCTCGAGGATCCAGTAGTCCCGGACCGTCTCGTCGACCGCCTTGATTCGCTCGGGCCGGATCGACGTGAACACGCTGCCCGCCTCGGGCGAGTAGACGCGGCTCTTGCCGACGATCGCGCCGAAGACGGGCGGCTTGAGCTTCGAGAGTGTCGCCGCCGCCTCGGGCTGGTACTGGCCCGCGTAGATGCGGAACGTGCCGGTCGGGTCGGAGACGCGGGCGCGCCACATCGGCTGGATATCCGTCCCGACGTTCTCGACGTCCGTGATCACGCCGACGACGAAGACGCGGTTCACCTTGGCGCCCAGGGGCGTGACGACGTAGGATGGGGCGCGCTCCCCGCCCCCGTCCATCTCGAGAGTCGCATCGTTGTACTCGGACGCGAAAAGCCGCCAGGCGACCTCGCGCATCACGCGGATCCCTCCAGTCCCTCGAGCATTTCGCGCGCTTCGGCTTGGACGTCCACCTTGAGCATCTTCGCGGACTCCACAATCATCATCAGCCCGTAGTCGTCGGACGTGACGTTCCCTCGCACCTCGATCGGTTGGGCCACGAGGACGTCCGCGAGTTCGTCCCGCACGATGTCGGTCGACATCGCTTCCTTCGCGGCGGCGATGCATGCGTCGAGTGTCTTGTCCAAGAGCGCCTCGGTGAGTTCGCGGTCGAAGACCGCCGTCACGGCGCCGGAGCCGTCGTCCAGGACCGCCTTCACGCGTAGGTCTGGTTCGCCTTTGACCTCGCCGTGGAGCCGGCACGCGCCTTTCCGCAGGACCCGTCGGCACTCCGGGCACCGGTAGACGAGGCCCGAGCCCTCCCGCAGGTCGATCAGGATCCCTCGCACGGTGACGTCCGCGGCGCCACCGCGTTCCGCGAGATCCTCAATCCACATGCGCGGGCTCGCACTCAGCACGTTCGCGGAGGGAAGCAGGTCCGACTTGAGACGCGTGATCGTCGCGCGCTCGTCAAAGCTGATCTGCGGGATGCCCCGCCACGACTTGACGTAGGCGCCCTCGATCCGGAGGATCTCTTCGGCCTTCAGCTCAAAGTCCTTCCAGGCGCTGAACTGGGTCTTGCCGGTCTCATCGGCGAGGACGCCGGAGAAGACCGCTTTCGGATTGCCGTCGACCTCGACCTCCCTCCGCTCGACGGAGAGGATTCGGGCGGTCACCGCGACGTTCGAGGCTCCCTCCCGCAAGTCCACGACGCGGACCGGTGTCGGTTTGCCGACGTACGGCTGGCCCGGTCCGGACTTGAATTCGGGGAGCGCATCGGGGGCTTCTTTCCCGACCGCCGTACGCACGCCGAAGTTCACCTGGACCTGGCCGCGGTACTCCTTCGTGTACGCGTTCTGGACTCGGAGCACATCGCCCTTGGCCAGAGGCATCGGAAGCGGCTCCCACGCCGTGAAGGGCACGGTCGCGGTCGGATCGCCCAGGATGCCGGACAGGATCGTCTTCGTCTCTTGCCCCTGCGGGGTCACCTCCTTCTCGTACACCGCCACGACGCGGGCGAGGAGGTTCACGCTCTGCTCCCCGGGGACCAGTTCCCGAATCGTCTTGCTCACGCCCACCGCGAGGGTCGCGGGGTTCCCGCCGTGCTTCTTCACGATCGACCGTTTCGCGGTGTCCAAGGACACCCGGTAGACGTTCAGGTAGCTCGACAGCTCTCGTTCGATCTCTTGCTCGCTCACTTTGTTTCCGAGCGCCCGGTTGATGTCATGGACATGGGGCGCCAGTTCTTCTCTCACAGAAGTCACGTTCCCGAGGCGTGTCTGTTTCTCGCCTCGATAATGTGCATGGGCCCGTGGTATAAAGGGGTTCGGCGAGGTGGCCGAAAGTACCGGGAGTACAAGGCCGCAAGGTTCATTCCGCCAGCGCCCTTCGAGAGGGCCGTGGACACCGACGAACTGCTCCGGGCGATCATTGAGTTCCTCCGGATATGGCGCGAGCAGTCTCCCTCGAAGGTCTCGACCTCCTGGGGTACGATCTACCGCGACGAACGATTCCCGTCGATCCACCAGGCGAACCTCGGCTGGGTGGCCTCTCTTCCGGACGAGGGTTCCGCGAAGATCTTGGCCGACCTCGCCTCGGCATTCCACGGCACGGCCGTCCGGCATCAGGCTCTCCTCTTTGAGGACGCAGCGGAAGCCCACGCGGTGCAAGAAGGCCTGGCCCGGCAAGGGTTCCGGCCGATGTCGGAGCTGGCCATGGCCAAAGTCGGGCTCCCCGCCTGTATCGTGAATCCGGAGGTCGAGATACGCCTCGCAGCGCAGGACGCGACCGCGGATGACTTCCGGATCTTGAAGATCGCCACCGAAGCGGCCATGGGCTACAGCCCGCAGGTGGTCGATCAGCTCTGGGGCTTCTGGCACGAGCGCTCACGGCGGGTCGGGATGCAGCCCTATGTGGCGTACCTGAACGGCATACCCGCCGGGACGATCAGCGTGTGGGCGCGGGGTCCCTTTGCCTGGATCGACGATGTCGCGACCCTCCCGGACTTCCGTCTCCGGGGAATTGCGCGGACAATGATTTTTGAGGCGTGCCGGCGAGCAGCCATGGCAGGTTGCGAATGGGTCCTGTTGACCGCGGACCTGTTCGACACGCCTAAGGAGATGTACCGGACGCTGGGATTCGAACCGGTAGGGGAAGTGCGAGGATTCCTGCACCCCGCTCCATGAGACATGACGCTTCACGGTGGGTACCGACTTTGGTAAAAACCGGACATCCGGCCGCTCGTGTGGTACATGGCAACTGCGTTACAATGGGATCACCTTCAGCGCTGTCACCTCTTACCGGTTCTACGTGACCTCTGATCTTGCTGCTCAGAAAAACGGCGGAGTAGCCGCGAGTTTCATGTTCAAGCGCGCCACAGAGGACAGCAGTGGCCTCGAGTGCGAATTCTATTCGAAGGAGACGTCTACGAACCTGGATCTGCGGCCCGAAATCTGGGTGACAATGAAAGCTTACACCTGATACGGACCTGAGCAACGGTCGGGTGCAGAGTGCACCTTGTCCTCGCCCCACCTGTTTCGGCACGCCAAATGTGAGCGCGGCGGATCGGTCCTAGGAAGCGATTCGGGAGTTCCAGAACGTTTATGCGCGGGACGATATTCGGTCGCGTGGATGCCCGTCGAGCGTGGCGAACTTTCCGTGCTCTTCGAAGCGTGCCTTGGGTTTTCGTTAGGTGGCATTGAGATTCCGGACAGCCGCAAGTTGATTTCGATCATGGCCGGGTCGCAAAAAAATCCGCAGCCAAAGGTACCCATCGTCGAGGAAGCAATGGCTCGCGCAGTCGAATCGGCTCCTTCACCGGTATTACACGCTTGGTTTTGGCCCGACGCGAAGCCATTCGCCGTGGCCCTGTCCCATGATGTCGATGAGGTGCGGTGGAGTTGGCGGCGCCGCCTACTGATGGCCGCAAAACACCCACATACAGTCCTACAGGAGAACGAGCGCTACTGGAACTTCGATCGGGTCCTCGCGCTGGAGCGCCGGTCCGGAGTGCGCTCATCGTGGTATTTCGTGGCGGATGGTCGGCACCCGCGTGATCCTCCGTATCGATTGACTGATGTCGCGAGCGTCATGGGTGAGCTTGAGAAACAAGGACAAGAGATTGGCCTGCATGCGTCTTACTTATCCTACGCGGATGCCGCCATGCTAAAGCGCGAGCGAGAGGCGATTGGGAAGGCGCTCGGTAGGCCGGTCCTGGGTGTTCGCCAACATTTCTTGAACTTTGATTCGAGCGTTACTTGGCGGATTCAGCGGGAGGCCGGCTTTGAGTATGACTCGACGCTCGCGTACAACGAGGTTTCGGGTTTCCGCGCTGGAATTTGTCATCCGTATCGGCCGCCGGGACACAACATCATGGAGATACCTCTTATCCTCATGGACGGGCAGCTATTCCTCTATGAACGCTTTTCTGTGCCGCAGGCGGTCGCGAACTGCGAACGGCTCTCGGAAGCCGTTGCGGCTAGAGGCGGTCTCCTCACGATGAACTGGCATCAGCATACCTACGATAGCTACTCGTTCCCGGGCTTTTGGGACGTCTACGAACACATGCTTGGGTGGCTCATGGCACGAGATCCCGCCTTCCTCACCGGGGAGGAAGTCTGGCAATGGTGGAACCTGCGCTCGTCGGTCCACATTGTGGAACAGGAACGCAAACGCGGCTCGGCAACATGGACCGTGAGCGCGCCCGATCGAGTGCCGGGCCTTGCCCTGCGTTTTCTCGGCCCGAAAGAGGCTGGGTTGCATGCCGACGCAGAAACCCGTGTAACAACTCGGGGGGACGACCACTTCATCGTGTTCCGCGAACTACCCGCAGACGAGCCTGTCACGGTCGCATCGGAGTGGTGAGGTCGACGGCACGTCAACGTTTCTGGCAGCTCCTGGCAGCTGCAAGCCCGACCAATGGTTTGAAGAAATTCTTCCTTCGTCGATCCGGCGCCAGGATACGGGACCACGTCAGAATTCGGAGAGGCTCTTATGTCTTCGGCCGCGAGATCATTCTGGGGGAAGGCGTCGTCCTCGAACCGAACGTGCACATCGTGTGTGGGCATCTCGAGATGGGGACAGAGTGCAAGATTGACTCGGAAACCGTCGTGTACGGCGAGGGGTCCTTGATCATGGCGGACGGATCTTATGTCGGCCCGCGTGCTTGGATCGATTGCTCCGCCAGCGTCAGGTTAGGACGTGACACCGGCGTGGGCCCTGGAAGCATGATTTTTACGCATGGCGTCTGGCTGTCGTACTTGGAGGGGAACCCCCGAAAGCTCGAGGAGGTAACCTTGGGAGACAAGGTGTGGGTTCCTGCCGGTGTCACCGTTCTCCCGGGGGTGACAGTCGGAGATGAGGCGATGATCGGAGCCGGCTCTGTCGTGTCCAAGGATGTCCCTCCCGGCACCTTCGCCGCGGGGATTCCTGCGAAGCCCGTGGGGGAGGTTGCCGCGATGCGGGCGCCCTCGAAGCCGGAGGACCTCGACGCTCGTGCGAGGGAAATGATCGAGGGTTTCGCCAGTCACGTTTTCTCGGCCCGATGGCAGCTCCGCAGCGGCCCGCCTCCCTGCCGGTACGTCTTCAGCACAAGAGGCAAACCGAAAACAGGGGTAGTATACTTTCCTGGAATTCTCACCCAAAAGGACGTCGCGGAGCTCCAGCGTGACCGCCGTAGCTTTCGGCGGTTAATCCTCGTCGCCCTGGGCGGAATTGACGCTGGCGCTCACGGAATGCTTCAGCGGACCGACTGGGTTTGCTGGTTCGACTTTGCAAACGCCCGCGCCCGGCGGCGCTGGGATCGCGACACGGTCGTTTTCCGTCAGTACCTCGGCAGCCATTGGGGGATGCGGTTCCGACTCGTTGACGGTGCGTGATGTGTGCGGAATCTGTGGCATTTACGATCCAAACGCCGCCATCGAGGAGTCCGCGCTCAAGCGGATGACGAACGTGCTCACCCATCGGGGACCAGACCGCGACGGATTTTATGTGGGACGAGGGATTGGGCTGGGGTATCGGCGGCTCAGCATCATCGACATTCCGACCGGCGACCAGCCGATATCGAACGAGGACGGCACGGTGTGGGTCGTCTTCAACGGCGAACTCTATAACTACAAGGCGCTGCGCGGCTTGCTCGAGCAAGAAGGCCATCGGTTTCGCACGCAATCAGACACGGAAGTGCTCGTCCACGCATATGAGGTATGGGGCCTGGACCTCCTCGCACAACTGAACGGGATGTTCGCATTCGCGCTCTGGGATGAGCGGAACCGTCGTCTGTTCCTCGCGCGCGACAGACTGGGGGTGAAACCGCTCTACTATCACGAAGTTGGAAGGCAGATCTCGTTTGCCTCCGAGCTGAAAGCACTGATCCTCGACGGGCGGCCGCCCTTCGACGTCGAAGCGATCGTAGACTACCTTTCTTTTGCGAATTGCTTCGGACGGAAAACGATGTTCCGAGGGATTCGACGCCTTTTGCCTGGCGAGTACCTCCTTGCCTCCGAACATGGCGCGGAGACGCACGTATACTGGGATCTAACCTTCGCGGAGCCGTCTGTAAAAGATGTAGATTCGGCAGTTAGGGGATACCTGACCCTACTCGAGGATTCCGTCGCTATGGAACTGATGTCGGATGTCCCGCTCGGCGCCCAGCTGAGCGGCGGCATGGACTCAAGCGCAGTGGTCGTCGTGGCCCGCAAGCACATGGATTCGTTCGACACGTTCTCTGTCCGGTTTCCGGAGGATGAGTTTGACGAGTCTCCGTACGCTCGTCGAGTTGCAGAACTCGTAGGGAGTCGCCATCATGAGGTGACTGCTCGTCCATCGGTCGTCCCATCACTGCTGCCTAGGATCCTCTATCATCTCGACGAGCCTCGCGCAGGTCCGGGCGTTATTCCTCAATGGCTTGTCGCCGAGTTGGCGAGCCGCCACGTCCGCGTGGTTCTCACCGGACACGGAGGCGACGAACTGTTCGCGGGGTATCCGAGCTATTATGCCGCATACGTTAACCAAGCGATACTCCACGGTGATGTTGGCTCGCTCTTCAAGGGAATCGGCGCCTTCGGTGCCCGGTTCCGGACGGAGGGCGTGCGCCGTATGCTGGGTCTGCCTGTGTACGCCCTTCTCTCCGAGGACTTGCGGCGGTACGGGCACGAGGCCGTCTTCCCACCCTCGGTCATCGAGAAGTTGCTCGCCCCCGCCCTGCTGCAGGAGAGCAGGGGGTACGATCCCCGGACGCACCTCGATGCCGTCCTCGCGCGTTGCGAGTCGGAGATACCCTTGTCTCGGCTCCAATATCTCGACGTGAAGACCTACCTGCCCTCCTTGCTTGACAACGAGGACCGCGTCAGCATGGCGTACTCCCTGGAATCGCGGGTGCCAATCCTTGACCACCGGATAGCGGCCTTCGCCGCAAAAATAAGCCCGGACCTACTCGTACGCGACTTCACCCTAAAGTTCGTCCCGCGTCGTGCGCTCCGAGAATACTTGCCCGCGGAAGTTATCGAACACCGGAAAATGGGGTTCCCGGTCCCCATTTCGGAGTGGCTTCGAAACGATCTGGCATCCTGGGTTTCCCGGGTCCTTGACGATGGAAAGATCAGAGAAACGGGCGTACTGAACGCAGACACCGTGCATCGGCTCGTCGACGCACACCTCTCGGGAAGGGCCGATTTCGGAGATCAGCTCTGGGTTCTCCTTAATTTAGAACTGTGGCTTCAAGGGTCGAAAGCAGGATGAGAAGGATACCAATACGGTGCCATGACAGCATCGCCCCGGCCCCGAACTCTTCATAGCCGCCACTACCTTTCCGTCCTCGATGGACCTCGGGTTGCGGGGTAAGGTCGCCTTCGTCTCCGCCGCGAGCCAAGGCCTGGGCCGGGCCGCCGCACTCATGTTTGCAAGAGAGGGTTGTAAAGTCGCAATCTGCGCGCGGAACGCCGGTGCGCTCGAGGATACCGCGAAAGCCATCCGAAAGGAGACGAACGCAGAGGTCCTTGCCATTCCCGCAGACGTCTCTCGCGTTGATGGAGTGAAAGGCTTCGCGGATGGCGCGATTCGATCGTTCGGCGGCGTGGACATCTTGGTCCCAAACGCTGGTGGTCCACCGCCCGGCGGTTTCGAGACCCTGGCCGACGACCAATGGGCGAAAGGCTGGGAGTTGACGTTCCAGAGCACGGTCCGGCTCGTACGTGCGTGCCTGCCCTCGATGCGGGAGCGGGGTGGCGGAGCCGTCGTCGCAATCCTTTCCATGTCCGTGCGCCAGCCGATCGACAACCTCGTCCTCTCGAACTCGCTCCGCCTCGGGGTCGTTGGCGCCCTGAAGACCCTCGCACGAGAGGTCGCGAAAGACCGGATTCGCGTGAACGGCGTCGCCCCGGGGTGGATCGCGACGGACCGGACGATTCAGCTGCACCGCGCGCGGGCCGAGAAGGAGCACCGCCGGATCGAGGACATACAAGCGGCGGTGTTGCAGGAGATTCCGATGGGTCGCATGGGCACGGCCGAGGAGGTCGCCGATCTGATTGCCTTCCTTGCCTCGGACCGGGCGGCCTACATCACGGGAGTGATTGCGCAGATCGATGGCGGTCTGTACCGCGGGATCTTCTAGGATCACGCGTCGCGTTTCGGCTGTTTGGCCGGCGTGTTCGCGCACGACCAACACGAGCGGCGGGATGTGCTGTTCCAAGCGCGGCATTGGCGGCACTGCCATGTGTCCGAAGCCGAACCGCGGACCCGGGAGAAGGCGTAGCGACCGATTCCGGCCCCGCACGACCAGCAGACGCCCAGTTCGGCCTCGTTCTTGACCCCACAGTGCGGGCAATCCCAGCTGGGTCCGACCATTTGCGGAAGCTTCCGGGCTCGGATTCGCCAGTCCGCCCAAGCGAAGACCGCGCCGCCGACAAGAAGCACGAGCAGAGCACCCGACAGCAGGTCTTCCACGTTGGAGAAAATTCCCGCCTGGCGGTAATATAGACTCTCCGCCCGTTATCACCGGCGTCACTACTGCGAGCCGGCGGTCACTGATTGAACGTCTCGATCTTTTCGAACGTTTGCTTCAGGTACTTGATCAAAACGTCGCGGTTCCGCCGCAAGTGGCTTTCGTACCAGGTGCGGACGAGGTCCGCGAAGAGCCGGTGGAGGTCGTCCACGTTCGCGCGGTCGAGGGGTTGTTCGTAGAGGGTGTGGATCGTCCAGATGCGCTTCCATCCGCTGTACTTGTAATAGTGCTCCCCCTCGCAGTACTCGAACGTCACGCGGAGGTGAATCTTCCCTTCCGCCTCGACGTAGTTTACCTTGAGGGCGTCCCCGACGCGGCCTTGGTCCATCGATCGGTCGAGCAACTGGATCGTCTGGACCGCGGCCGGGTTGAAGCCGGGTCGCCAGTGCCAATCCCCGTCCGGGAAGGTGTCGGGGAACACGGCCCAGTTCGTGTACGAGGGTTCGAGGGCGAAATGGACGTTGATCTTGTTGAACCGCTTCCAGACCTTCCAGAAGTCCTCGATCAGGGTCTTGTTGAGCTCGAGGCGTGCGACGTTCTGCTCCCCGACGTCCTCGATGATTTCTTTCGTTTTTTTCTCGAGTTCCGCGTCCAGGGAGGAGAACCAGTCATCCCCCTTGGCCTTCTTCGCCGCCATGGCCAAGTCCCTTCTCACCATCGCCGAATGAAATCTCTCACTATATAGGTATTTGTCAGTGCCATCTGGAGTCGCGATTCATTCGTCACCGGCGATGGTCACCATTGCGTAAAAGACGCGGAACGCCTCCGGGTAATCGTCGGCTTCGAATTCGAACCGCAATCCGCCGACGCGGCGGACGGTCGGGATCATTGCGGCGCGATCGGCCGCGTAGGTGCCTCGGAACTCGACGATCATTTCGATCGGTGTCTTCGCTCGGATCGGTAGGATCGACTTCGCACCCTGGACCGCTTTCGTGGCTTCCGCCCGAATCTGTTCCCGGGCTTTCTTCGGATGCAGATTCCTCGCCGATGTGGCTCCGGTCGCGTCCTTCACGGCGACCGTGTGGATGTTCGGGATGAGCGCCTTCGCCTCCGCCGTCACGGCGCGGTCACCCGTGACGAGGACCACCGGGACTCCATGGTGGCCCGCCAGATACGCGTTGATCCCGGTCTCCCCGATCTCCGTACCGTTCACTCGCACGGCGGCGATGGTCCCGCTGTACGTGTGATCGAGGATGGCCCGCGGCGTGCCCGCCTTCGCGTGATATCCGACGAACAGCGCGGCGTCGAAGGACGCGTCGAGGTCTTGCATCATCGACAACCCGCGCGGCGTTCCTCGTAGGAGCGTCGCCGCCTCGTGCAACTCCTCGGGGATCAAATTGTCGAAATTCCAATGGGAATCTGCGATCAACACTTCCGTTGCGCCTCCCTTTATGCATCCTTCGATCGCGGCGTTTGCTTCCTGGGTCATCAGGTGTCGACTCTGCTCGTACGCATCGCCTCCTTTCTTCGGATCCGTCTCGAGTTCGCGGACGATGCCACAAATTCCCTCCATGTCGATTGAGATGTAGGCCTTCATTCGTTCCGCCCCCGACTGCATCGTGCGAATCGCCTTAACGCTTCGGACGTGGCGTTCTCTGCGGCGTTGCGGAATGCCGGGAGCATGTTTAAGAGTCAAGACATGCACGTGGACTACATCAACCGGGGCCTGGCCCCGAGGAGGAGTTAGACCCCACCATGGCAACGAAAAAGACCGCAAAGAAATCGAAGAAAGGCAAGCGCTGATGATTGTCAGCGCCTGACCTGTTGTGGAGCCTTTACCTTTTTTTCTTTCTTCCCTTCGGTTTTTCCGTGAGGTGAGTTTCGAGGCGTTCATGCAAGACCTGGCTCACCAACTTCCCGTCGGCTCGGCCTCGAACGCGTTTCATGACCTGACCCATGAGGGCTTTCTCGGCGGCATCCCCGCGCGAGGCGATGAGATCCTGTGAAGCTCGCAGCACCTCGTCGACGATCGACTCGAGATCTCGGCGGCTCAGTTGCGTCACGCCGAGAACCGCGATCGCCTCCGACGCGCGAGAGCGAGCGCGCGCCATCTCCCGGACGAGTTCCGGCAATGCTTCTTTCGCGAAGCGTCCTGCCTTCAGCAGCGAGAAGAGTTCCCGCAGATGGTCCACGGGAATTCCGTCGACGTCCAATCCTTCCCTTCGAAGCTCGCCAAACGTGTAGAGCAGGACCGATGCGACGAGCTTCGCCTCCCCGAACTCGTGCGCGATCATCTCGAACGCCGCGTCGCTCCCTTCTTGGACGAGCTGCCGGGCCTGCTGCTCGTGAATCCCGGATTCCCGAGCGAGCCTCGCGACCGTCACGTCGGGCCTCTCGGGGAGGTGCTCGCGAATCTGCCGAAGACGTTCCGCGGTCACGCGGATCGGCGGCACGTCCGTCTCCGGATACATGCGGGCCTTTCCGGGGAGCGGGCGGCTGTACGCCGTCGTCCCGTCGGGCCGCGGGTCCCGGGTCTCCGGGGGAACGCCTCGGATCGCGGCGGCCGCGCGGGGCCCCATCTCGTCGAACGCGGCCCGGGCTTTCGTTTCCTCCTCCGCGACGAGGACGCACGCATCCGACGCGCCGAGCCCCAGCGCTGTGCGGACGGTATCGAGTTCCGACTGAGTGATCCCGTATCCGGGCAGCTCGTCGGAATGGAAGATTCCCGCGACGCCCGCGATACGTGCATGGGCTGCCAGCTCCGGACCGAGCTTTCCCTTCAGCAGCCCGGCGAAGCCTGGAAGCGCCCATCCCAATACTACACCGCCCTTCTTCAGTGCGGTCTGCACGACGTTCGATTCCGTCTCGCGGAACAGCGAGGTCAGATCGCGGGGCTCCGTTGGCACGGATGTGACGTTGCGTCTCTTCAGTTCCGCCGCGACATCGAGGAGCATCACTTGCCGCTCGACCTCTTTCTCGACGAACGTCGCGATCAGGCGAAGCTCTTGAACTCCTTTGATTTCGATTCGTGCGCCGCCCTCGATGGAGACGTTGACATCCTCGCGAATCGTCCCGATCCCTCGCTTCACCTTCCGCGTCGCCCGGAGCAGGGATCCGAACGACAGGGCGACCTCCCGAGCCTCTTCCGGGGTTTCGATATTCGGCGTCGTCGCGATTTCGACGAGCGGGATGCCGAGCCGGTCGAGTCGGTAGACGACTTCAGCTTCCGCCTCCCCCAGTTTGCGCGCGGCGTCTTCCTCGAGGAGGATCGTCGGGACTCCGATTCGCTTTCCATTGACCTCGAGGCGTCCGTCGAGCGCCACGAGCCCGGACCGCTGGAACCCCGATGTGTTCGATCCGTCGATCACGATCTTGCGCATGAAGTCGACCTCGTGGACCGGCTTCGCATCGAGCAGGAGGGCGATTTCCAGCGTGATGTCCAGCGCCTCGGGGTTCGGCGGGTGCGGCGGCTCCTCGTCCGCCTCGACGAGGCACGAATTCGGGGTGGCCTCGTATACGAACGTGAGGCGGCGTTTCGCTTCCTCGAGCGCGGCCGCGTCGATCTCGCCCATCTCGGACTGCGTCGGTCGCAACCGGCGGCGGAATCGGATGCCTCCCGGTTCCTCGACAAGGGCCGATTCGCATTCGCAGAACAACTTCCGTGTCGCGAGCTGCTGGTGAATCTCGAGCCCGACCTTCAGGCCCAGTGCTCGGTAATCCATCGGCTCAGGAAGTCCAGGCGCCGGGATTAAGCCTTCCCCGAAGACGGTGCCGGGACGCCAGCCTTCTGGAGTATCTCCTCGAGTTCCGCGTTCCGGACCCCCGCTCGTTCGAGTTCTTGCTCGAGCTCCGCGATCCTCGCGGCTGCTTCTTTCAGCTCGGACCACAAGATGTGATACCGCCGGCTCGCGCGGTACTCACGAAGGGGCTCGGGATCCGAAGGCTCCGGTTCGCCGTCCGTGGAGAGGAGGTTTTTCACGTAGAAGTCGCGGTCGAGCTCCGGCATCGCCGCCATCCGGAGCAGGAGCCGCTCCGGGTAATCGGGCTTCAGGGACGATGCCGCGCGGAGCGCCATGAGGACGGCGTATTCGCCGCAGCAATTGAAGTCTCGGGTCGGCACGTGGTTCTCCCCGTGCGTTTGGCGGTGCGTCTCCAGGAACATGTCCCAGACGCGTTCGTACTCATCGAGGGCGGACATGAGGATCGCCTCTGCCTACGCGACGGCGGGCGATGTACTTTTGGAATCGTCGCAAGGTCGCGACTGAGACCGATGGGTTCTTGGCCTCTGTCGATACAGGCGAGAAGCATGGGCCGGGTCTTCGATTTCGCGAAGCGGCGAATCGCCGGGTACATCGTCTTCTGGGTTCTGGTCTTCCTCTTCCTCGGCCTGTTCTACGGCAACGATCGTCCGGCCCAAGCGGGCGCATTATTCATCCTCGGCTTCGCGTTCATCGGCTCTCTCCTATACACTCGACGGCTGAAGAGGAAGCAGCGCGCGCGCCGCGAGGCCCGAGAGGCCCCTCAGCGGATGCAGCAGGCGCAGACTATCCAGCCGCCTCCACGGATGCCACCGCCGCCACAGTCGCCGCCGACGAAGCAGACGCCCGGTCGCTAGCGATCCTCTTCCCGGTACGGAGAGCGCAGTGTGCCTTCCTCCCTCTTCCGGCGGTGCTCCTTCTCCTTCTTGAGCCACGCAAGCAATCGAGACGCCGCACCGAACGGCCGGAACTCGAAGACGACCTTGCCATGTTCCTTGTCCTGCGTGACAAGGAGCACCCGCTTGCGCTTCGGAACCACATCGATCGTCTCCTCGAGCGGAATCTCGTGGTAGCGTTTCCCTTTCTTGCCGCCGGGAAGATCGAGCCATTCCATGTCGAGGAGGAGGACCCGTCGCCGGGTCTGCCACACCCATCCTTCGCGTTGCTCGACGAGCGTCTTCTTTGCGAGGGCCACGGGCTTGAAGATGACGTACTTGAGGGAGCGGTACCCGATGATTTGGTCGCCGCCATGGAGGACGGGCTCGTTCGCTTCGGTGAGGACGACCCCCACCTCCCCGACCTGATCGATCTTCATCCGGGTCGTCCAACCTCACGGGCAGGATAAGCTTAACGAGCCCGGTTCGGCCGCACTCACTCCGCGAACTCGTCGAGGCCGATCCTCGGATTGATTTCCCCCGCGACGTTCGTCGCCATCGCTCGAGCGACCTCCGGGGGTTCGCGGGTGTGGCCGAGGACCCACATGAGCTTGACGTACGCCGTCTCCGGCGTCATGTCTTCCGCGCCGATCACCCCGGCCTTCATCAAGTCGCGGCCCGTGTCGTACACCCGCATGTTCACCCGGCCTTGGAGCGTCTGGGTCGCCATGACGACCGCCACGCCGTCCCGGACCGCCCGGTGCAGGATCGGGATCAGATCGTGGGACACGTGGCCCAGCCCGGTCCCCGCGATGACGGCGCCGTGAACGCCCGCAAGGGTCGTCTCGAGTTCGGACGCTCGCTGGCCCGGGTAGAAGTAGGTGAGCGCGACCTTCAAGTCGAGGGCGTCGTCCACTTTCGTCGGCCCCTTGCTCCGCGGAAGGACGCGTTCCGTGAGTTCGACGCGGCCGTCCGGGTGAACGCGGCCGAGGGGTGTGGCGTTCAGGGAGCGGAATGCGTCGCGGCGCGACGAGTGCATCTTGCGGACTTTGGTCCCTCGGTGAATTGTGCCGAACGAATCGCTCGTCTCTCCGTGCATGACGGCGACCACTTCGCCCAGGTCTGCCGTCGCGACACGGGCGGCGCCGAGGAGGTTCGTCGCGGCGTCGGAGGAGGGCCGATCGCTCGATCGTTGCGCACCGACCACGACGACGGGGGCCGTGAGGTCGCGCAGCATGAAGGATAGGGCCGCGGTCGTGAAGTGCAGCGTGTCCGTGCCGTGCGGGATGACCACTCCGGCGGCTCCCGATTCCAGCTCCTTCGCCGCCTCCCGCGCGAGACGCTGCCAGTTCTCCGGCTTCAGGTTCTCGCTGTAAATGCTGTAAATCACGCGGGCGCGGACGTTGCAGACCTCGAGGAGTTCCGGAACGCTGAAGACGAGCTCCTCCGCGGTGACGGCGGGATGGACGGCGCCGGTGCGATAGTCGACATACGACGCAATCGTGCCTCCAGTGCCGAGCACCGCAACCGTAGGCTTGTCCTTCGTCGGCGCCGGGAGATGCCGTTCCGCCCGGGTGGCCGGCGGTTTCGCCGCGACCTCAACGGACTCGATGTCCCCGACGGCGATTCCGATGTTGTACCCGTTCGGGAGCTTCAATGTGAGGATGTCTTCGCCGCTGAACCCGTGGTGCGGCATGAGGGTACCTTCGTAGCGCTCGCCTTTCGCTTGAACGACGACGACGTCGCCTTGAGTGGCTTTCGAGCGGTCCAGGACGGCCCGGATGCGGGGCGGGTAGTCCATCGTCCTCGCAACCGATCGGCCCGATATGGTCTTTGTGCCGCGAGGCGATGACCTCGGTGCGCGACGGCGGCCAGCATGAGCCCCACTGCCCGCGAGGTCCTCAACGAATTGCGGTGGCGCCAGCCGAACCGCCTCGCGGACGCGAACGTATTCTACGGGGATCGGACACGCCCCGAAGGGTACCGGGTGATCCGCGGATCGCAAATCGTGGAGCTCGAGCGTCGCTATTTTACCACACCAACGGCCCGTCTCCCATACTACAAAATCGAGAAGATTGAGTGCGCGGGCGAGACCCTGTTCGAGCGATGAGCCGTATGCCGTCATTCGCCATCGGAGGGGAGCGTGTCTTCGGATGGACACCTCGGGCCGTCTCGGACTGCGTCTAACCGAAGGGGACTACGCCGCGCGTCGTCGCGGCGTGAACAGGACGATTTTCGGTGGCCTACTCGCGACGGGACCAGGGGAGATACGGCTTTGCTGCGGCGAGAATTGCTCCGAGAATCCCGACGATGCCGCCAATCGTGCCGGGCTGGCCTCCGAAATAGATCAGGATGATGCTGATCACGCCTGCCACGATGGCTCCGTTCATCAGGTTCTTTCGCGTAATCGCCGCGGACGCCCACAGAGCTCCACCGAGGACGACGTTGATGACAATCGTCGTCGTGACGGTGCCATACTGGCTCTGCGGAATTCCTTGGTTTGCCGCCTGGATCCCATAGATTGCCACCGACAGGAGGACCGCCAGGACGCCGCCCAGCATGAGAAGCAGCTCGTGAGGCTGCTTCGCGCCGAGTTCGACCATCGCTTGCTTTCCTGTGTCGTAGCTCTGGGTCATGGTTTCGGCGGCCCACGCGCCATCCGAAGGATATGGGTTCCGACCCCGTTGACGGTCGGTGAGAATCAGCCAGCAGAACCAGGCCGCGCCCCCCTGCATTTCGTACTGTTTCGTGCATTCCTCGTTGGTGGGTTCGAGACAGTCTGGGAGCGTGTGGCGAGGGATCTCATGCGGAGGTCTGGAAAACAAAGAGGAGATGCAAAAAGGGGAAGGGCTCCGCTGGTGGAGCTTCGGGGTGCTAGGCCGAGAATGCTGGCCTAGTCGCGTCGGGACCAGGGGAGGTACGGCTTCGCCGCCGCGAGGATTGCGCCGAGGATCCCGACGATGCCGCCGATCTGGCCGGGCCGACCGCCGAAGTAGATCAGGATGATGCTGATCACGCCCGCCACGATGGCTCCGTTCATCAGGTTCTTCCGCGTAATCGCCGAGGAGGCCCACAGGGCCCCACCGAGGACGACGTTGATAATGACGGCCGTCGTCACGGTGGCATACTGGCTCTGCGGGATGCCCGTCGTCAACCACTGGATCCCATACGTCGCGAGGGTCAGGAGGAGGGCCAAGAGGCCGCCCAGGATCAAGAGCAGCTCGTGAGGCTGCTTCGCGCCGAGCTCGGCCATGGCTCCCCTTCCCGTCTCGTAGCTGTGGGACATGGTTTCAGCCCCGAGGGTAGGCCTGGTTCGATAAGAGTTCCCACACGACCTTCAGCCTGTGAGAATCACTTAGCCGCGGGTCGGGCTGAAAATCATTCCGCGAAACAACAGTCCGTCGGGCGTGGGAGCGTGTCGCTACGTTCTTTGGACCTTTCGCCGTTGCCCCCGTCGAAGACCATGACGATCTTCCCGGAAGAGGTCCTCACACGCACGAAGAAGGGCGAGATCGAGGTCCGATCCCTCATCGACCGAGGCCGCTATGTTCGATACAACTACCTACATCCGGAGACGGGCCAACCCTTGGAGGGGGGCAAGGTGAAGCTCGTCCTCTTTTCCGAGTCCGGGAAAACGGAGGAGTACTTTATCATCCCCACGAAGTCGAAGCGTGCCCTCCTCATCCCCGCCGCGGAGAAAGGGATGCGGAAGATCTGGGACGGGACGAAGGCCGTCGACATATGAGGGCCGCCCATGACCCGCTGTCAAGGGGATTGTCGCGGGTTGACCTTTAGAAGGACCGAGGCGTCGTCTGCGAAAGCCTTCAGATCGCGTGCCGCTTCTTCGAACGCAGCTTGCTCGTCGTCGGCCAGGGGCCATTCTTCCAACGCGAGGACGCGCCCCGTGCCCAGGACCGCAGGGACGCCGATCGCGACCCCGTGGACGCCGTATTCTCCCTCGAGGACCACGGAGCAAGGCACGACCCGAGGCCGTGAGCCGATCAACGCGTGCACGAGTTCCAACGTCGCGCCGGCAGGGCCGAACGCCGTGCCGCCCTTCGCCGCGATGATGCGCGTGCTCACATCGCGAATCCGTCGAGTGATTTCTTCCTTGTCCTTCGCCGAGAGCGTCGGGCGCCGCCCGCTTACCTTGGCGCGGCTGAACACGGGCACGACTCGCTCGCCGTGCTCGCCCAGGACCGTGGCAGAGATCTTGACGGAAGGGACGCTCAGGTGGTCCGCGAGGATCATCCGGAACCGCTGCGAATCCAGAAGCGTGCCGGAGCCCAGCACGCGGGTCCGAGGCCATCCGGTCGACTGCCACGCGACCGTCGTCATGACGTCCATCGGGTTCGTCAACACGACGAGGCTCGCCCGCCGCGCCGCGCGAGCGATGTCTCGGCTCAGTTCCGCGACCAGTCCGGCGTTCGCATGCAGGAGGTCGAGCCGCGTCATCTCAGGCTTTCGCCCTTGTCCGGCCGACAAGACGACGACATCGCAATCCGCGAGATCGTCGATTTTGCCCACGCGGATAGTGGGCTGGGTGGACACGCGCAAGCCGTGGCGGATGTCCTCGGCCTGAGCCCAGGCGAGGTCCGGCACCGCATCGACGAGGACGAGTTCGTCCCACGGGCCTTCTCGCGCGAGGGCGAACGCGACCGCGCTGCCGACCTTTCCGACCCCGACGATTCCGGCCTTCATGGTCGGTCAATCAAGGGGCTAGCAGTCCATAAGCACTCGCTCCGTGTTCCAAGGCGTTGGGACCGATTACTCGGGCAGGAGCTGGTACACGATGCGGTCCGTCTCCTTCCCTTTGGACCGCTTCTCCAAGATGTGGACCGTTCCGATCTCGGAGACGTTCTTCAGATGCGTACCGCCGCAGGGGCAGTAGTCCGCACTCCCGATTTCGATGATCCGCAGACGGCGCACGGACTGCGGGATGAGATCCAAGAGGGCTCGATCGTCGATTTTGTTCTGGACGACGACTCGATCCTCCTCGAAGATTCGGACCGCCTGCGAAGAGGCGATGACCCGGTTGCAATCGTCCTCGATCCGCTTTAGATCCTCCGGCGTGAAGTTCGCGGGTTGGAAGTCCACGCGGCTGTAGTCCATGTGGATCTGATTGCCGACGGTCCTCGCTCCGTAGGTTCGGAACACGAGCCCGGACATGAGGTGTTGGGACGTGTGCATCCGCATGTGCTTGTACCGTCGATCCCAGTCGATCACGCCGTGGACCGCATCCGCGGTCGGCATCCGATCGACGTGGTGCTTGATTACGCCCTTCTCCTTCGTGACCCGAAGGACGCGGGCCCCCCCGTCGTTCCATCGGAGAGTCCCGGTGTCATCGGGCTGCCCGCCACCTTCGGCGTAGAAGAGGGTCTGATCGAGGACGACGAAATCAGGACCGCGCTCCAGAATCCGGGCATCGAACTCCCGCGCGTAGCACGGGTCCGGTTCCTGCCCTCGCCGTTCCTCCATGTAGAGTACGCGCGTGGCCATCGCCTAGCGAAAGACGGCGCGCCATAAAGCGTTCTCCCCGGCCTGGGTCATCTGGGCTGCGGACGCGTTGCGCTATCGGACATCAACCGGGGTGGAAACGGACACTATTCTCGGGCTTCGGGATCGTTCATATCTCGCCCCAAGCCTAAGGTCGCCCCACCACTCGAGCGGTCGGAACCCAGCCGCACGGAGTGCCTGAGCGAGTTCCGCTTTCTTCCAAATGCGCAGCGGGGCCTCATCAAAGCCGATGTCAATTCGATGTCGCCTTTGGACGACGGTCAGGAATCGCGCGTAGTGAATTCTTCTTCCGACATCCTGCTCGTTGAATGCGAAAATCGCAATCCTCGTCCCATCGACGGATTGATAATCCACCTCTGCACGGACGTTCTTCGGGTGTTGAATCCACGCGTCGAAGTTGGTCAGGTCAAGCACGAGCACGCCTTTGGGCCGAATCTGGTCACGGAACGTCTGAAGGGCCTTGTTCGCATCCGCGGAAGAGGCAAGATAGTTGAATGCCGTCCCGAGGCAGAGCAACGCGTCAAATCGGCGACCCAGGCGAAGCGATCGCATGTCCGCTCGGCTCACGTCTGCGGTGACACCCGCCGTCCGAAGGTTCCTCCGGGCGACGCGGAGCATCTCCTCCGATTGGTCTCGGCCCGCGACACGGTAACCTCGTTTCACCAACGGAAGGTCGATGGCGAAAGTTCCGCACGCTACGTCGAGGACTTCACGGCCGACGGCATGGCGAAGAAACAGGTGCCGGAGGAACGCATCCGCCCGGGTGGCTCGCTCCGGATCGTACATTCGGTCGTAGTGCTCTGCGATGGTCCGATACCAACGGGCGTGGGACCTTCCGTGCTCAGTTCCCGAGAACCGCACGGGCAATGACGAGTCGCTGGATCTCCGACGTGCCTTCATAAATCTCCGTGACTCGTTGGTCTCGGTAGAGTTTCTCCACAACGTAGTCCTTGACGAATCCGTACCCGCCGTGGATTTGAACGGCGGCGTCGACGGCTCGGTGCGAGGCCTCCGATGCAAAGAGTTTCGCGACACTGGATTCGTAAGTGTGCCGCCGCCCGAGATCCTCGAGGTGTGCGGCGCGATAGGTTAGGAGACGGGCGGCGTCGATCTCGGTCGCCATGTCCGCGAGCTTCCACTGAATCGCTTGGAAGAGTGCAATCTTCTGGCCGAACGCCTGTCGTTCCTTCGCGTACTTCGTGGATTCCTCGAGGGCCCTCTGGGCGATTCCGAGGGCCTGTGCCGCGATGCCGATCCGGCCACCGTCGAGAGTCGCCATCGCGATGGTGAAGCCCTTGTGCAGCTCTCCCAACAGATTATCTCTGGGAATCCGACAGCCATCGAAGCCGAGTGTGACCGTGTCGCTCGCCCGGATCCCCATCTTGTTCTCCTTCTTCAGGACGGAGAAGCCTTTCGCATCGGTCGGGACGACGAACGCGGAGATCTCGTGTTTCTTCGGACCGGTCCGCGCGTATACCACGACGATCTTGGCCACGGACGCGTTCGTCGCGAACGTCTTCGTGCCCCGCAAGACCCACTCGTCCCGCTCGGGGGTCGCGGTGGTCCGCATCGCAGCCGCGTCGGAGCCGCTGCCGGGTTCCGTGAGAGCGTATGCGCCTAGCCATTCGCCTCGAGCCACGGGCTCGAGAAACTTTCGCTTCTGCTCCTCGGTCCCATAGTGAAGGAGCGGCTCACAGACGAGGCCGTTGCACACGGCCGCAATCACCCCGGCGCTGGCATCGCCGCGAGAAAGTTCCTCGATCGTAATCGCATAACACACGGTGTCGAGTCCCGCGCCGCCGTACTTCTCGGGGACGAAGACGCCCAGGAGCCCGAGTCCACCCATCTTCTTGGCCCATGCGTGCGGGAATTCCTGGCTCTCGTCGAAGGCGGCCGATTGCGGGATGATCTCCTGCTCCGCGAAATCGCGGACCGTCTTGCGCGTGATCTCTTGGATCTCCGTGAGCGCGAAATCCATGCGTCGCGTCGAAGGGCCTCCTCCCGGATAAAATCTCCGCGGCGCGAACCTTGATGTCTCGCGAATCCCTCGCGGGCGGTGTGCCGGTGAGCTTGGAGCCGTTGCAGACGACGGAGGCCCACGCCTACTGGCGGACCTTCGTCTCCGGCCGCACGGATCTTCCGACGAGCGACCTCCAGATCCACCTCGATCGCTACCTCGCGCTCCCTCCGGAGGAACAGCGGTCCCATTTCTCGGTCAAGAAGGATGGCCGGATCATCGGCACCGTCCGGCTGGGCCCCGCCGAGATCTCGGGGTTCTCGATGGAGCCAACATGTCGCGAGGAAGCTGCGGCGGCCCTTTTGAAGGCGATGGACCTCCTCCGGGCCGGTGGCGCGACTTCAATCACCGCGCACTTCGAGGATATCTACGAATCCCCATTCGCGTCGCTCGGCTTTAGGCGGGTGTTTGCACGGATGCGGATGGAAGCCCCGACGAAGCGGACCGCCGCGCCCATCAACGTGAAGTTGCAGCCCCCCGAGGAAGACGAAGTCCTCGGCCTCACGAAGTTCCTCATGGATGTGTACGAGGGACACATGGAGCAGGCGTATGGCATCCACACGGGACCCGAGGAGGAGTGGCGCGGCTACGTGGCCGGGCTCTTCAAAGGCGATTCCGGTCAGTTCATGCCGGACGCGTCGCACGTTGCCCTGGAGGGCGACCGGATCGTGGGCGCGATCCTGATCACGCACTGGATGGGCATGCCGCTTGTCGCCGAGCTCGGCGTGGCGAAGGACCGCCGCGGACGCGGGCTCGGGCGAGCGTTGCTGGAAACTGCGATGGGGCGGCTCGCGGGTCGCGATGAGCCGCGACTTGCACTCTACGTCACGGTGGGCAACGACCTCGCCATCGGTCTCTATCGGTCGATCGATTTCGTCCAGATTGGGGGCCAGTCCGTCACCGCTCGCCTCGAGGGCTGAATTATTCTCACCCATGAATCTAGAGGGGGTAGACTTAAGGCGCATCGGTCCGCCATGAATGGACGGTCGGTTCGATGGCGGTCTCCCCGGAGCAATTCATCGTCCTCGTCCTGAGCATCTCGTGTGGCGTCCTGGGTGGATTCCTCGTCGCACACCGGGGCGTCCGGATGATGCGAGGCGGGCTCTTGTATCGGTTGAGCATCGGCCTCGCCGCGGTCGGGATTGCCCTGAGCCTGAGCGCGGGGTTCCGGATCCTCCTCGCCGACACGATCTTGCCCGACGCGTTCCTCGTGCTCGCGCTCGTCGTCTTGTTCTACATCGGATACAGTGCGTGGCTCAGCGCCCATCAGATGCCGGCCGAAGCGTGAGACCGTGGGTGTGAAGGCGGCATACGAGCTCATCGAGGCCGACATGCGGGCCATCTGGGGAGACATGGCGCTCGCGATGCTCCGCAAGCGGGTCCGTGACGTGCGGGCGGATCTGACAAGTCTGACGGAAGCCGATTTGGAAAAGATCGTCGATCTATTGCGAGAGCGGACTCTTCCTTCGATCATGGGGGAGGAAGGCGCCGAGGCGAAGGCGAAGCAATACCGGGCGTGGGTCGCGAACGGAAGTTGAATTCGCGGGATGCTCGCAATCCTTACGGGCGGGCGGTTCTGACGTCGGCTTGGGACGCAACCAGGCCGCGTCGGGCTTTGGGCTCAGGCAGCCGGGAAGCTCAGGGTGTGGCCTTCTGCCTGGCGGCGCGTCTTCGCCGGCGCTCGGATTCGGAAGCCCATTCGCCTCGCATATCGGTGCATGATTCCGAGGATGTATCGGCCGCCGATTCTTCCCGTGGCGACCACGAGCGCTCTCGTCGGCGGCGGCAGGCGAGTGAGCTGCCAAAGGTCCTGGTCGATCTCCAGGAGGACGTGGCGCCACGCGCGGTATGCCACGTTGAAGCGCGACTCGTCGATCATTTCGTCGATGTTGTAGAACTCCTCGCCCCGCAACACGCCGATCGGCACGAACGTGAGCGGCGCCGTGATGAAGTGACTGTTCGGAATCTGCTCCATCCGGTCGAGGAGGTCCACCGTCATCCACGCATCCTCCGGAGTCTCACCCGGCAGACCGAGGATGATTGTGAATGCGGGATACCAGTAGTTGCGGTTCAGGATCTGTGTGCCTTCCACGACGAGGTCCGGCCACTCTTCGGCCGTGAACGGAGCGGCCTTCCGGTGCAGTACCGCCCGGGAGAGCGCCGGACTCCCCGTCTCGATTCCACTCTGGATGCCGACCCACTTGTTCGGACCGGCGCGGACGATTTCCGAGATGTCCCGGATGAGCCCGGGATTCGTGACCGCCGCGCTGACCGTCCCGTGCGTCGGGTAACAATGCGAGACGCCGGGCTGGGCCATCACGAACCGGAAGAGGTCCTTCACCGCATCCTCGTTCGGCTCCATCGTCTTCCAGTTCTCGAGGTTGTACAGGAAGATATCGTCCGAGTGGAGCTGGATCGACGATTGGCCGATCTTCGTGTTCACCGCGATCTCGTCGCCGATGTAATCGAACGGGAAGTATCGCGGCCGGCGCAGGGTGACTTCGCAGAACTCGCAGCCTCGGCCGCACCCTCGCATGACCTCGTTCATCGCGTGCATCGTCGGGCCCAAGATCTTCGGGATCTGGTCGACCGTCGGAGCGGTCGCGTTCGTGAAGCGCATGACCGGGGGAGCCGAGTCGTTCACGATCCGATCGAAAATCTCCGGGACCAGATGGTCGACCTCGCCGTGGACGATGTGGTCGATCCCGAGGGATGCTTGCATCTCCTGTCGGTAGTCGAAATGCCAGGCGCCCGGCCCTCCGAGGACGACCTTGTACTTCCGGTTCGGCCGCTGCACGCGCTTGACGAGCTCGAGGAACATCGCCTTCGTGTAGGGCGTGAGAACCCCGCCCATCGTGAAGGACATGCTCACGGGACCGAGGCCGAGAGGATCCATCGAATGCAGTCCGACGACCTCGGTCTCGTCGTCGATGTAGCGGTCGACGTCCCGAGGGTCGGCGATGACGACATCGTCGCGCCCGAACGCTCGGACGAGGGAGGCTTCCACCTTGCGGAGACCGTACGGCACCCGGATGGGCCGGCCCTGTGCGTCGAGCTTCGGCTGGTCGGCCAGGATGCGGAACACGAGGCGGGACTGCCAGTAGTCCGTCGGAATGCAGCTGAAGAACGTGGCCAGAGGGACGTTGCGGTAGTCCGTCATCAGTGTATAGTCCGCAGCGAGTACGTACTTCGCCATTCCTCCCCCTACCCTGGATCCCCCGATCGATGCGTTTGGTCTGGTTCAGCAATTCCTCTGGACAGGCGAGGCCCTGAATGGGTTCCATCCGTTAGATATACATTCCGTTCCGCCGCCAACGCGGCTTCGCGGAGTGTCGAAACGAAAGGGTTATCCCCCGCGTGTCTCTCGACGGCCAGGGTCCCCCGGATGGTGGAGGTCGGCCAGAAGGCGCCGGATTTCACGGTACTGAGCGACGAAGGAAAGCCGGTCACCTTATCAAAGGAGCTCGGCGCGGGCCCTGTGATCTTGTCGTTCTACGTCTGGGACTTCACGAATGTGTGCCAGGGCCAGCTCTGCGCGATGCGCGACTCGATGGGGGACCTTCAGAAGTGGGGTGCGAAGGTGTTCGGGATCAGCACGGACAGCCACCACAGCCATCGGGTCTTCAAGGAGCAGAACCGCCTCAACTATCCATTGCTCAGCGATTGGAACAAGACGGTCAGCACCACGTATGGGGTGCTCTACGAGCGCTTCGGATCGTTCGGCCTCCACGGCGTGACGAAGCGATCCGTGTTCGTGCTGGATGCCGATGGGGTCATCCGGTACAAGTGGGTCACGGAAGATCCGAAAGTCCCGCCGGATCACGAGAGAATCCTCGAGGAAGTCAAGAAGCACGTGACGTGAGCCCGAGGTACGTCTGGACCTGTCTTGCCGTCCTCACTTCTGGGATTTTTACGGGAGGGACGGTGCCGCCGTCCGACGCTCCGGTGTTCACCAAGACGACCCGGTCCTCCGGGGTGATGGTGCCCTCGTCGCAGAAGCGCCGGAGGCCGGCGAGGGTGGCCGCGCCCTCAAGGCACGCGCTGATTCCTTCGAGGACGGCGAGGTTCAATGCGGCGACTTTCATCGCCTCGTCTGTGACGGCCACGGCCGCACCGCGTGTCTCGCGGATCGCCCGGAGGACGATTCGGTCGGCGAGGGTCGCGGGGACACGAAGCCCGGCCGCCTCCGTCCGAGGCTTGGGCCACGGGTCTGCGGTCTCGCGGCCTGCCTTCCAGGCTTTCACCAGCGGGGCGCATCCCTCGGCTTGAACGACGCCGAAACGCGGCCACGTGTCCTCGTACCAGCCGAGATCGCGCAGTTCGTGAAGCGCTTTCCACATCCCCACGATTCCGGTCCCGCCTCCCGTCGGGAAGAGAATCCAGTCCGGCATGCCGCCCAGGGCCTCCCAGATTTCCAAGAGCATTGTCTTCTTCCCCTCGACGCGATAGGGTTCCCGCAACGTCGCGATGCTGAACAGCTCCGTCGCGGTCGAGAGTTCGGCCACGATCCGCGCGGCGTCCGTAATGTTCTCGTCGACCCGGACGACCTCCGCTCCGAATGCAAGGGCGTCGCGGGCTTGATGCGTGGGACCGTCGCTGGCCATGAGGACGATTGCGCGCGCTCCATAGGTCGCAGCATATGCCGCCAACGCGGCCCCGGCGTTCCCGGCGGTTGGTACGGCAAGGGTCGTCGCTCCCAGGGCGCACGCCATCGGGACGGCGACCGCCATGCCGCGCGCTTTGAACGTGCGAGTCGGGTTGAGTCCCTCGTCCTTGACGTACAGGGCGTCGACCTTCAGGCGCGCGACGCGGCCTCCGGAGCCGATGCGCCCGAGTCGATGGAGGGGCGTTCCTCCCTCGCCACGCGATCGGATCTCCGACGGCTCCAGAGGGAGGAGCGGCGCGTACCGCCAGAGATCTTTCCGCGGCAAGAGATCCTCGGTCCGGATCTCCTTCCAATCGTATCGGGCGAACAGGGGGGAACCGCAGTCGCACGTGTTGAGCAACCGGACGGGATGATGTTTCGAGCATGCGGTGCATTCGAGGAACGCCGGGCGCACGTCGCAGTCATCTCGGCAGGGGCCATTACGCTTTGTCCCGCGATGGCTTTATCCCCGATCCCGCATTCGATAGAGACGATGGAGACCGCGAATCGCACGTTCGACCTGCGGGATGCGTACGATCGCATGGTCGCCGCGATGCGCGGCCGCGGCCGGGTACTCGTCGCGTTCTCCGGAGGAGTCGACAGCGGCCTGGTCGCCCGCGTGGCGCACGATGCGCTCGGGGACGACGCGCTCGCGGTCTTGGCGGACGCGGAATCTCTCGCCCGCTGGGAACTCGCGGAGGCCGTCTCAGAAGCCGCGGAGATTGGAATTCGCCTCGAGACCGTTCGCGTCTCGGAGCTCGCCAACCCTCAGTATGTCGCCAACCCGACGAACCGGTGTTACTTTTGTCGACAGGAGCTCGGCGCGGCCTTGAAGCCCTTGGCGGCCGAACTCGGGTTCCACGCAATCGCGGACGGCGTGAACGTCTCGGACCTGGGAGACCACCGCCCCGGAATCCAGGCGATGAACGAAGCCGGCTTCTGGCATCCGCTCGTCGAATTCGGCTTCACGAAGTCGGACGTGCGAGGGCTCGCTCGGGTGCTGCACCTCAGTTTCTTCGACAAGCCGAGCAACGCCTGTCTATCCTCCCGAATCGCATACGGCGAGGTGATCACCGTGGAAAAGCTGCAGCGTGTCGAGGCGGCCGAGGAAGCGATCCGGGCATTGGGCTTTCGGGTCGTACGAGTGCGCTCCCACGATGGGGTTGCGCGGATCGAGGTGCCGCGGGCCGACATCCCGCGGATCGTCGACCCCGAGATCGCCGAAAAGGTCGCCGTCGCGCTCCGCGAGGCCGGATTCCTTCACGTCACCATCGATCTCCTCGGATACCGCACCGGATCGATGAACGAAGGGGCCTAGGGCGTCCCGGAGGAAGGAGTCGCTCGTTTCGTTGGCCCTTTTTCCGTCCCCAGATTCCATTGACCGAAAGCTCAAATATTACGCCGTTATCGACGCGATACCGCGCGCTGTGTCGATCGGGATTCGGAGACTGACTCGTGGCCGCCGTTGGGATTATCCCGAACCTGATCATCGGACTTCGGGAGGGCATTGAAGCCGCCCTCATCATCGGGATCATCCTCGGATACTTGGTGAAGATCGAGCGCGGCTCGTTGAAACGCTACGTCTACTTCGGGACCGCAGGAGCGATGGGGGTCAGCGCCGGCGTTGCAGCCGTTTTGGTCCTCATGACGATCGAGTTCGAGGGGTTCGGGGAGCAGGTCTTCGAAGGGGTCGCGATGCTCGTTGCCGTCGCGGTGCTGACCTCGATGGTCCTCTGGATGATGAAAGCCTCTCGGAGCATCAAAGTCCACGTCCAGCAGCGGATCGATGCAGCGCTTCGCGGTCAGCAGGCGTTCGGTCTCGTGCTGTTATCTTTCGTCGTGATCTTGCGGGAGGGAGTCGAGACCGCGCTGTTCGTTTTCGGCGCGGGAAGGCTGACATCGCCGTTCGAAGCAATCATCGGTGTCGCCGTAGGGCTTCTGGTGGCCGGGATCATCGGCGTCGGCCTCATTCGCGTGTCCTGGCGGATTAATCTGAAGCGTTTCTTTCAGGTTACCAGCGTTTTTCTTGTCGTCATTGCGGCGGGCCTCTTCGCTCACGCGGTACATGAACTGCAAGAAGCGTTCAAATGGAGCCTCGGCTCCGCGATGCTCTACAACTTGACGAGTTCCTTTCCCGACGACGCGTCGAATGTTGCCGGCTATCTCCTGCGCGGCATCGTGGGCTACAGTGCGGCGCCGACCCTCCTGGAGAGCTCGGCCTACGTCGCGTACTGGATCGTGGTTGGCTTGGTCTATCTTGGAATCCGGTCGGGGAAAATCACCGCCGTCTCGGAGCCCCTGCGCCGGGCATGGCGCGCGCTTTTTGGGCGGAAGACCCAACCGCAAGCCGATCTCGAGTGAACTGGGACTCTGTTTCGCCGCCGTGAGACGCGGGTACTGGTTACGGGTTGATTTTGATGACCTTCGTCGGGCAGGCGGTCTCGCACGCCATGCAGTCGATGCAGTCCGACTCCCGGATCATGTCGGACTTGTCGCATCGATACTTGTCCCACTCCTCGCCGCCTTTCTCAATGATCTTGTCGTTCCCCGTGCCTTTCTTGCCAGGGGCGAGAAGCCACTCGAAGACGTCGACGGGGCAGACGTCCATGCAGACGCCGTCGGCGACGCAGCCGTCGAAGTCGACGGCCACGTGGAGGCCGTGGATCCCGAGTTTCGTTGGATACGGGTTCCCGTCGGCATCGGGCCGCGCGATGCCCTCGGCAAAGACCTTGTGGTCGAAGTGGGTCCCTGTTTCGGGGTATTCGTCCGGCTTGTTCATGAAGTCGGGATCGATCGGTTTCGCGGCGAAATCCACTTCACGCGACATCTGGTTGCCTCCGTAGGCATAGTCGCCCGGCCGTGAGACAACGACCGGGCGGAGGGTTGTTATACACCCCCCCTTTTTGACCTTTCCGGTTTAACTTCGATCGCGCGATGCACGCATCTCTTCGTCCTCATCGGCCTCATGTTTTCTCCGGTCTTCGAAACCTATTTCGGCGAACGCACCGTGCCCCGCTCGTGGCAAAGCGCCTCGGATCTCGGACGCGTGCGGTCCACGGCCGCCGCGGGAAGAGGCGGGGTCCGATTGTGACGCCGATTTACGCGAGTTCGACGTGGGCTCTGGAATCCGCACGTCAAGGCGCCGAGTTTGCGAGGGCGACGGCGCCGGAGGCGTACTACACTCGCTGGGGCAATCCGACCCTGCGCGAACTGGAAGAGGCTCTCGCCGACCTCGAGAGCGGCGTCCGTGCCCTCGTGACCGGATCGGGGATGGGCGCAATCGCGTCGGCAATCCTCGCATGCGTGGACTCCGGCGATCACGTGGTTGCGGGAGCGAGCCTCTATGCCGCGACGATGGAAATTTTCACACGTCTCCTGCCCCGGTTCGGTGTGTCGACGAGTTTCGTCGACCCTCGGAAGGCGGGGGCTTGGAAAGAGGCGATCCGGAGCGACACCCGGTTGGTCTACATCGAGACCCCGGCGAACCCGACGATGATGATCACCGACATCCGCGAGGCCGTCGACGCCGCGGAATCCGTCCGTGCCACGACCCTCGCGGACAACACGTTTGCATCGCCGATCAATCAACGTCCCATCGAGCTCGGGGTCGATGCGGTCCTCCACAGCGCGACGAAGTACCTGGGTGGACACAGCGATGTCGTGGCGGGCGCCGTCATCACGGCGAGCCCTCGCCTGTTCGACCGCATCTGGTTCACGTACAAGATGTTGGGACCTGCGCTCGGCCCGTTCGAGGGGTTCTTGGTTCGACGCGGGCTGAAGACGCTCCCGATCCGCATGCAAGCCCAAGGCGCGAGTGCCCAGGCGCTCGCCGAGTCGCTAGAAAATCACCGGGCCGTTGGCGCCGTCCACTATCCCGGCCTCAAATCGTTCCCGCAACACGCCCTCGCGCGCAGGCAGATGTCCGGCTTCGGCGCGATGCTGAGCTTCGAGCTGAAAGGAGGCCATCGCGCGGGCCGACGGTTCGTGGAGTCCGTGAAGGTGGCGACACTGGCCGTCAGCCTCGGGGGGACGGAAACTCTCGTGCAGCACCCCGCGTCCATGACCCACGGTCCCCTGACGGAGTCGGAGCGAGCGACGAGCGGGATTACCGAAGGGCTCGTGCGGGTGAGTGTGGGCCTCGAGGATACCGACGATCTGATCGAGGATTTCGACCAGGCGATCCGCAAGGCCGCGCGCTGACGCCCCGCGCAATCGATATCGCGTCCGGGTCGTCTCCGACGTCCGTCACGGGTTCACGCCGAGTTGGCTCGCGAGCGCGCGAAGCTCCTCCTCCTTCTTCCGGAGCTTTTCCTCGCGGTCCAACAGGTCCATCGCCTTCTTCTGGATGATTTTCACGCGGTTCTCGACATCTTTCTTCCACTCGTCCATCGCGGCGGTCGTCGGGCCTCCGGATTTCTCCGTGTCCGTGAGCCGGGCGCGAAGTCGGTCGACCTCGCCTTGTAGCTTCGCGATCTTGGCATCGAGCGCGGCTTGGTCTGCCTCCAGCGCGCGTTCCTTCCCTTCGAGGATCTCTCCCCTCGTGTCGAGAGACTTCTCCTGCCCTTCGATCGTCCCGACGCGAGCGCGGATTTTCTCCTCCTGATCCAAGACATCGAGCGCTTTCTTCTGGAGGAACCGGAGGTTCTTGTTGACCTCCGCCTGCATCTCGTCGGCTTGAGCGCGGATCTTGTCCGCATCCCGCTTGGTCGACTCCGCCTCCTCACGGGTCGTCTTCGCGGTCCGACGGTCCTCCTCGGCTGCGCCGCGCTGGTCGTCGATTTCTTTGCGGAGCTTTTCGAGACTTCGCATTCCGTCTCTGACCTCGGCATCTCGGGCGACGAGTGTCGCCTCGCGTGCGGTCAGGGACTTTTCGGAGGCCTTCGCGGCCTCGTCTCGCGCGCGGAGGTCATGCTCCTTCTTCGTGAGGTCTTCCATGAGGTTGTCCGCGCGCTGGAGTTCCGTCGCCAGAGCCTGCTCTTTCGTCGAGGCTTGCGCCATTTTCGCTTCGAGGGTCGCCGTCCGAGACTCCAAGTCCTTCTGGCGGGTCATCAGTTGATCCGACGACGCGACGATGCGCGCCGATTCTTGCTCCAGGGCGGTCTTCTTGGAGCGTAAGTCCGTCTGGAGGGCCCCGAGGTCTCTCTCCGATGCCGTCAGCTTCACCTGCCGCGCCTCGAGGTCTTTGAGGGCGGTGGCAATTTGCATGTCTTTCACGGCCAACTTCTGTGAGGCCTCTTGCAGCTGGGCGAGATGTCCCTGGGCGTCACGTTCGGCCTTCTCGGCCTCCGACCGACGACTCTCCAGGCGCGCGTGTTGCGCGGCGAGGTCGGCCGCCTGGCGTTTCGAGGCCCGCTCCGCTTCTTCCGCGACTAGAGCCCGCCGCTGGGACTCCGCGACGAGTCGCTCTGCCTGCTGGGCCTGCTGGGCGGCTGCATCCCGCGTCGCCTCGAGTTGCTTCAGCTCCTCGGTCCGGCGGGCGGACCACGTGGAGCGCTCCGATTCGAATGACTGGCGGCCCCGGAGGAGCTCGTCTTCCTTTGTCTTGAGCTCCGCGAGCCGGGCCTCCGATCGTCGCCAAGCAGCCTCCGCTTCCGCCGACTTGGCCGTCTGGCCCTTCACTTCGGCGTCTAGTTTCGATCGGTCCATCTCGAGCTGGGCGAACGCCGCCCGTTGGCTTCGGTCTCGGACCTCGAGTTCTTCGGTTTTCTTCGCCAGTTCGGTGGTGCGAGATTCCGATGTCGTGGTGAATTGCGCCTGTTGGGACCGCAAACTCGTCTGGAGCGACTCCCATTCCCGGCGCTTCTCCTTCGCCTCCGACTCGAACCGACGGACCGTCTCGTCGAGCTGGGTCCCTCGAGCGTCCAGCCCCTGCTCTCGCCGGATGAGCGCCATCGCCTGCGCAGACATCTCGGTCAAGTGAGCTTCTGCCTGGCGCTCTTTCGATTCGAGTTCTCGTCCGCGGGCCTCGAGCTCTTGTTCCTCGGCTCGAAGTTCTGCCTCTCTCGCCGTGAGCGACCGCTCCCGGACCGACATCTCCTTCGCTTTCGCGCCGAGGGTATCCTGGAGGGCGGACGAATCCCGCTCGATCCGCTCCCTCTCCGCGTGCAGTTCTGCCTCCTTGGCCGCGGCGGATTGCCGCATGCCCTCCGCTTCGCTGCGGACGCGCGCAGCTTCCGATTCGTAGCGGTCTTTGAGCTGCGCGAGTTCGAGTTGCTGGGATTCGAGTTGCTTCGCCGTCGCCTGGACGTCCGCGCGTTCCTGCTGAACGCGTTGGTCGTTCTCGCGGAACGTTTCCTCCATCGTCGCCATTCGGCTCTCCCGCTCCGCGAGCTCGCGGGCCTTCTCATCCAAGGTTCGGGCTTTCGTCTGGAGCTCCGTCTCCGTCTCCTGGAGTTGCAGGGTCTGCGCAGCTCGCTCCTTTGCGAAGTCGGCTTGTTTCGCAGTCAAATCCGATTCGATCTGTTTCAACGCCTCCGTATGTTTCGTGAGTTCAATTGCCTCGTGCGCCGCCTCTTCGCGGAGGGCCCGCTCCCGAGACTCGATTTCGAGGAACCGTTGTTCGGCCTCGTTCGCGACGCGTTCTGCGCTCGATTTCGCCTGGGCAGCCGTCTGCCCGGCGTCTTCGACCACCTTCTCCCGACGCTTGAGGTCCTCGTCGCTTCGGGCGACCCAGTCCACGTCAGTCCGGACTTTCTCTTCCTTCTCTTCCAGGTCGACCTCCCGCGCCTCGATCCGCATCATCCGATCCGCCCACGAGGCTCGCGCGGAGGCAGCCTCTTGCTCGAATGCGTCCCGCTGGTCCTTCAGCAGGGCCTGCTCGGACTGCAGGGTCGTCTGCCAGGTCCGTCGCTCCTCCGCCGCTTTCGTCTCCTCGTTTCGAAGGCGAGCCCCCTCCCCCTCGAGTTCGTTTGCGAGGGTTGTGAGGTCCGCCTTCCGAGCATCCAGGTCGCTGCGGATCTTGTCCGCTTTTGCCGCCTCGATTTCCAGAGATTCGTCCTGGGCTGTCAGTTCCGCGAAGCGACGCGTGTTCTCCTCTGCCTGGGCGCGGACGGCGTCCTCCTTCTCTCGGAGGGACTGTTCGCGGGCTTCCAGCTCGATCTCCCGGGAGAGGATCGCTTGGCTCTTTTCGGTGTGCTCAGCTTCGAACGTCTCCGTCTCCTGCGCGAGGCGAAGTTGACTCTCACCCAACGTCTTCGCCTGGCCATCGAGGTCGTCGCCCCGTCGACGCAATTCCTCGTCGTATTGTGTTCTGCGTTCCTCGAATTCTCTCCGATCAGACTCGAACGCACCCCGCGCTTCCTGGATGACCACGCGGTCCTCCTTGAGCGTCATCTCCCGCGCGCTCTGATCTTCCGCCTGGGCAATGAGCGCCTGTGTCCTCGTCGTCAGCCGATCCTCGTGGGCCTTCAGCTCAGCGTCTTTCTGGGCAAGTGCATCCGTTCGCTCCGCGAGTCGTGCCTCGTCGGGCGCGATGCGAGCCTCCCTCGCTGCGAGTTCCTTGGACAACTGGCCCATCGCGATCTCGCTCTGTTCCACGGTGCTGACCCGGCTTTCAATGGATCGCTTGAACTCGAGGAGCTCTCTTTGTTCCACCTCAAACTTCTCACGGCCGTTGGCCAGGTCCGCCTGATCTCGGCTCAGGGCTTCCTCGCGCCGCCCGGCCTCTTCCAGCCTCCCCCGGACGGTGGTCGTCTCGGCGGCGAGGCGTTCCATCGCGTCTTGTAGGCCGGCCTCCCCCTTGACGAGCGCGTCGTCTCGCTGCCGAAGCGTCTCTTCGAGCGTGGTCGCTGCCTCCTCTCGCGCGTGGACCGCTTCCGACTTCGCGCCGATCTCGGTCGACTGCTGTTGGATTTCCGCGGTGCGTCGGTCGATGGAGGCTCGGAGTTCTTCCGTTTGCCGCGCCCGATCATCGACTGCCTCGCGGCTTTCCGCCAACTCGTTTTCCCGTCGTCTGAGGTCCTGCTCTTTCGCCTCAAGCGCTTCGGTGTCCGCGGCGATTTTCGTCTGCACGGTCTGTGCCTGCTGGGTCATCGACTCGACCTCGGCGGCTCGCGTCTCGACTTCCGTCCGGCGTGTCTCGAGGCCCTGCATCTGCGTCGCCACGTTGGCCTCTTGGGCCCGCGCCTCTTCGAGGCGTTGTTTGACGGCGTCCTCGAACTTGTCCTGAATCTGAACGAGCATCTCTCGCGCGAACTCGACGTGCTCGAGTGTGACGGGTCCGTAGGCGAGGAGCACGACCCCCAGGGCGTCCCCGCGGACCGTCTGGCCGTGGTACTTCGCGACCTTGATCGGCTTGTCGACCGCGTCCAAGATGCCTGCCTGCACCGCCTGGTCGTAGGTGACCTGGCAAGACGGGTCCAGGGTGAATTCCCTGATCATTCGACCGCTGTCGTCCACGAGGAAGGCCTTTGCGGGCCTCCAGCGCTGTCGTTGCGCGAACATTGCAACACCCAACAGGATTCCAATGGGGAAGATCGCAAGCATGTAGGATGACTGCCACCACGGAGGCGGGATCGGGTTGTGCACCGTCACCTGCATGGCGGGGTCGGACCCGAGCATTGTGAAGACGACCTGACCGGAGCCGTTGACGGCTCCGGTTGCAAACGACGAGCCGTCTTTCGTCACGGTGTACGGGATGCCCGCGGCATTTCCACCGATCGACCACGTGATCGTCTGGGACGATTCGCTGGAGGTGTGGGTCCAGGAGTACGAGGAACCGCGGGACCACTCGCTGAACCCCGCGATGGTGACCAAAGCGGTCGTATCACTGTTCATGACCGAGAGGTCGGTCGCGTTCACAGATCCGTCTGCAATCGTCCCGTTGACCGTCAGGCTGTTGAATGCGATGCGGTGGCTCGTCATCGTCAGTGCGTTCGAGCTCGTCACGGTCAGGGTGTCCGCGGTCAGGTCGGACCCGAGAGCTACGGTCCCGGCGATGGTCAATGTGGCGAACCGCTGGCCCGCACCGAGGGTGATCGTGCCGCTCCCGCCGGTGAACGTCACCGCAGAGTCGATCGACGCGAGAGTCGCCGCCGAGGAGGTGTCCCATGATCCAGCGATAGAGAGCGTGGAGGTTCCGAGGTTGAGGACCGCAAGACCGCTTGAAGTCAGATTTCTTTCGAAAATGGACGTGGAACTCGTCAGCGTCAGCGCCCCCGACCAGGTGATGCTCGAGGCGAAGGTCGTGCTGATCCCGGGGCTCACGACGATGTCGTGCAGGGTCTGTGTGACGTTGATGGAGCCACCCGAGATGTTGACGACGACGGTCGAGTTCCCGGCCGCGAATGCGCCGGCGGGTGTGCTCAGCGACCGAACCGTCAGGATGCTCGCGTTCGCGGTGAGCGCCCCGCCAACGTCCACCGTCAGAGCATTCGCGATAATCGGGAGACTCGCGCCCGACGTCGTCAACGTGGTCGTCCCGGGGCCACCTTGTATTGCGACCGTCTGCGCCACGAGGCCGTCCGAGGCCATCGTAAACGTGGTGGTGGAGGAGCCGCTGTCAAACTCAATCGTGCTGAATTCGTTGGCGGCCAAGTTGGCGCCAGCGAACGTCATGATCTGATCCGTCGTCGCGTTGAATGTGACAACGGCAGATCCTGCGGACCAAGATGCCGACGTCGAGGCGTTCGTCCAATTCCCGGAGATGATCCAGGTTCCCGAGCCAAAGGCGATGTAGGACGAAGTCGAAGAGACGTTCACGTTTCCCGCGATGGAGACGGGCCCCAACGTCGATGTGAGGTAGCCACCGGCCAACGTCACGTTCCCGTTCACCGTGAGCGAGTGCGGGCCCTTGGCGAGTCCACCCGAGGAGATGGTGAGGGAGGAGACGGTCAACGGAGATGCCAACGAGATGTTCCCTGCGATGATCAACGACGCGAGCGCTTGAGCGGGCCCGAGCGCAATCGTTCCGGAGGCGGCGGTGAGGGTCACCGTGGACGAGCCGGCAGTGAAAGCCGAGGATGATCCGGAGGTGTCCCATGAGCCCGACGCGGAAATCGAGCCGGTCGTCAGGGAAATGGAATTCGTCCCGGCGTCGTTCATTGTGACCCCGGAGACGACGATCGAAGACGCGGTCCCGATCAGGCTCCCGCCTCCAGAGATCGCGAGGTTGGCGCTCCCGGTGATGTTGTTTCCCGATGTGGTGAGCCTGCCCGTTACGGACAGCGTGCCGCGCACCTCGAGCGCGGTGTTCTGCGTGATCGTCCCGGAGACGACCAAATTGTTGAATCCATTGGTGGCATCGAGGGTCGCGACGCTCGCCGACGTGCCCGACATCCTAACCGTGCTGGTGCCTCGAGCGAACGTCGAACCGGCACCCGACGTATCCCACTGCCCGCTCACCGTCCAAGACCCGCTCGTGAGGGTCACCGTACCGGAGGCTCCGCCGGTCAACGTGACGTCGACCACGGCGACGCTCGATGCGTTTGCGGTGAGGATTCCCGAGTTGCCGACTGCAAGGGATCCACCGGTCAAAGAGAGATTCGATGTCGCCAGCGTGGTCTGCGATCCCGCGGAATCCTGGATTAGGAGGAGTCCGCTCCAGCGCACGCCGTTCGCCGCCATCGAGAAGACGATTGTCCCACTGCCCGCTGCGGACTGGAATGTCACATGGTGGAATTCGTCGCCTGCGAGATTCGCAAAAGTCAACGTTCGCGAAGAGGGGGAATCGAAGATCACGACGCCGGTTCCTGCGACCCAGTTCGTCGAGGTGCTGCTGTTAGACCAGGAGCCTGCGAATGTCCAGGTGCCGCTCCCCATCCGGAAGTAGGCCGACGTACTCGTGATTGACGTGTCGCCGGAGATCGTGACCAGAGACGCCACGCCGGACCCGTCGAGGACTGCCGAACCCGAGAGAGTGAGCGTCCCGGTGGCCGTCAGGCCGGCATTCGAGGAGGCGCCAATCGAAATGATTCCCGCGGCATGGATAATGTCGCCGCTGAGAGCGAGGTCGAACGATCCGATCGCAATCGTTCCGGTCCACCCGGTCGTGTTGAGCGAAGCCGCGGCCACATTCAGATTAATCGTGGCGGTTCCGCCTCCGGAGTTCGCGTCAAAGAAGACCGGGTTCGAAGAGTTCGGCACGGAGCATCCATTCACCCCGCCCGACGAATCCGCCCAGTGGCCCGTCTGGGACCAGCTACCCATCCCGCCGATCCAATATCGATTGCCCCCGCAAGGCGATGTAAGGCGGACGTCGACGACCGGGTCCGAGCCGAGCATCGTGAAGATGATCTGACCGGAACCGTTCACGAGCCCATTCGTGAAGTTCACGGCGTCCTTCGTCACATTGAATCGTTGCCCGCTCGTGTTCCCTCCGATTGTGAAAGTGATTGTCGAGGTCGCGACCGTGGATGAATGGGTCCACGTGTAGTCCGAGTCAATTGTCCACGCCGTGAAGATGCTGATGGCCGTGAGGCTCGTTCCATCGCTGTTCGTGACGGAGAAGTTCAGGACGGTGATCGGTCCATCGACGATGCTCCCGGTCCCGTTGTCCGCCAATGTGTTGAAGGCGATGGTCTGGCCGGTCTTTGTGAGGACCGCGCCGTTGTTCACCGTCAAAGTCGCCGCCGCGGTCACCGATGAGTTGATGGAAACCGTGCCCCCGATTGTGAGATTGAAGAACATCTGGCCTGACGCGAGGCTGATTGTCCGAGAAGTCCCGGTGAATATCACGGTCGATGTCCCGGAGTTCAGAACCGAGCCTGCGCCGGTGCTGTCCCAAGAACCGCTCACCGTCCATGCGCCGGTCAGGGTGATCGTACCCGAGACCGCTCCGGTCATCGTGACGTTGGTGAACGTGGACGTCGAGGCGCCTGCCGCCAGGGAGCCACCATCCGGGACGAAGAGGTTCGAACCGCCCGTAATGTTGAACCCTCCGGTGGTCAGCGTTCCGCTCACCGTCAAGGAATTGGACACCTCGATGGCGGTTGACTGAGTGATGGTCCCCGAGACGGTGAGGTTGTAGAACCCGTTCGAAGCGTTGAGGATGGATACCGTCTGCCCGACCCCGGTCAAGCTGACCGTCGATGTTCCCCTCGCGAATACCGAGCCCGCCCCGCTTGTGTTCCAGTTGCCGGAGACGGCCCATGAACCGGTCGTCAGCGTCAAGGTGCCGCTCGCCCCTCCGGTCATCGTCAATCCGGAGACGGACACCGCGGAGGCGTTCGCCGCGAGGACTCCCGCATTGCCGACGGCGATAGCGCCTCCGGTGAGTCCGAGATTGCTCGTAGCGAGCGTCGTCGCCCCGCCCCCTCCTTGGACCGTGAGGATTCCGGACCAGGCCAAGGCGTTCGTCGTCATCGTGAATGTGACCGTTGACGCGCCGCTGTTGAAGGTCACGTTGTAGAACTCGGGTGCGTTCCCCGGGAGAGCGGCGAACGTCATCGTCTGCGCCGAGGACGCGTTGAAGGCCACGGTCGCGGTTCCAATCGACCAACTCGCCGACGTGGAATTGTCCGTCCACGAGCCACTCACGGTCCAGGTCTCGGAGCCGAAGACGATGTAGGACGCGGCCGCGATCGATACATTGCCGGTGATGCTGACCGCACCGGACGTGGAGGTGAGCGCGCCGCCCGACATCGTGAATCCGGCGTTGGCGGTGAGTGCGTTCGTACCCTTGGCGAAGGTGCCGCCCGACAGGGTCAGCAGCCCCGCCGTCGTGAGTTGGCTCTGGAGAGTCCGGGTGCCGCCACTGACGGTGAGCGCATCGAACGAGGCGCTCCCCCCGATTCGAAGGTTCCCCGTCCCTGAGAGTGTAACCGTCGAACTCGTCGCCGTGAAGGTCGTGGCCGAGGACGTATCCCAGTTCCCCGAGCTCATCGTGATTGTCGCCGATGCGAACGTGAACGTCGCGGCGCCGCTGGACGTCAGGCTGTTCGTTCCGAATGCCACAGTCCCGGCGTTCGTGAAGGCGAGCGTTCCTGTCCACGTGAGAGATCCGGTGAAGGTCGTCGAGACGGCCGGACTGACCGTGAGATTGTTCACGGTCTGCGTGAGGTTGATGGAGCCGCCCGAGGCGTTCACGACGACGGTCGAGGCGCCGACTGTGAATGTCCCGAGGTGGGTGTCCATCGATGTGACAGTGATCGTGGACCCGTTGGCTGTGAGGGCTCCTCCCGCGTTCACAACCAACGTGACCGCGTTGATCGCGAGGTTTGAGCCACTCGTGTTCAGCGTCGTCGTTCCGGCGCCGCCTGAGATCGTGAGCGTCCCGCCGACGTCCAGGCTGTTCGCGGCCATTGTGAAAGTGACCGTCGAGGCGCCGGAGTTGAACGTGACGTTCCCGGCAAACTCCAGGGTTGGGTTGCCGAAGGTCATCGTTCGCGAGGCCGACGAGTTGAAGGTGATCGGTGCAGCGAAGCTCCACAATGCCGATGTCGAGGAGTTCGTCCACGACCCAGATCCCGTCCAAGAACCACCGGCCATCGACGTGATGTAGCCCGCCGCGTTGTTGACATTCACGTTCCCGGCCACGGAGACGATCGACGCATTCGCGCGGAGCACCCCGCTCGCCCCGCTGATGGTGAGTCCGCCGCTGATCGTGAGACCATAGTTCGCGGCCGTCGTGTCGAGCATACCACTCACGGTGACGAGCCCGGTCGTCGCGAGGGCCGCGGCGGCCGAGACGGTGCCGCTGACGGTGAGAGCGGCGAACCCGTTCGACGCGTTCAGGATCTTGACGGTCGTGCCCGCTCCGGTCATCGTCACGGTGCTGGCTCCGCCTGTGAATGTCGAGCCTGCGCCGGATGTGTCCCAGTTACCGGTGACGGTCCATGCGCCGGTGGTCAGCGTCAGCGTACCCGACGCACCACCGGTCATCGCGACGTTCGATGCACTCACCGCGGATGCATTCGCCGTCAGGATGCCCGCATCGCCGATGGTGAGTGCGCCGCCGGTGAGGGTCAGGTTGCTCGTCGCGAGGGTCGTCGCTCCGGCCCCACCCTGGACAGACAAGGTCCCCGACCAGATGAGGCGGTTGGTCGCCATGGTGAACGTGACGGTCGACGCGCCGCTGTTGAACGCGATGTCGTTGAACTCGGCAGCAGCTCCCGGGAGGACGGCGAAGGTCATCGTCTGGGAGGCCAATGAGTTGAACGTGATGGGCGACGCGAAATTCCAAGACGCGGACGTGGACGCGTTCGTCCAGGATCCGGAGACGGTCCACGAACCGGCGCCGCCGGACGTGATGTAGCCGCCCGCATTGTTCACGGAAACATTCCCGGCCACCGAGACGGTCGATCCGTTTGACCGGAGGACTCCCGTGGCACCGCTGACCGTCAGGCCACCGCCGACGGACAGGCCGTAGTTGGTCGCGGTGGTGTCGAAGGTGCCGCTGACCGTCAGGAGGCCTGCGAGGGTGATGACCGATGCCGCGGAGACGGTGCCGCTGATCGTGAGTGCGCCGAAGCCGTTGGAGGCGTTCAGGATCTTGACGGTCTTCGCGGCTCCGCTCATCGTGACGGTGCTCGAAGCCGAGGTGAAGACGGAGCCCGCTCCGGACGTGTCCCAGTTCCCTGCGACGGTCCAGGAGCCCGCGGCCGTGATCGTCCCGGAGGTCCCGCCGGTCATTGTCACGTTGGTGAGGCTCACGGCGGACGTACCCGCGGTCAAGCTGGCCCCGTTGTTCACGGTGAGGTTCCCTCCCGGGCCCGTCAAGGCGAGGTTCGCAGTCGAAAGAGTCGCGTTGTTGTTGAGGGTCAACGTGCCTCCCCATCGGAGTCCGTTCGTGGCCATGGTGAACGTCGCGGCGGCGGTTGGGTTGAACTGCACGTTGTTGAATTCCGAGGCTCCCAGGTTGGCGAAGGTCATGGTGCGAGACGAGCCCGAATTGAAGACAACCGTGCCCGTTCCGGCGGACCACGATCCGCTCGTCGTCGAGTTCGTCCACGAACCGCCAAAGTTCCAAGTCGTCGCGCCGAAGCTGAAGTATCCCGAGGCGGCGATGCTGACAT
>Ga0209158_1000100_pt1 | contig 63496 bp, 75 predicted proteins | sample GraSoiAngelo_140_FD_185897 | JGI IMG/M metagenome (GOLD analysis project Ga0209158, IMG submission 185897) | Grasslands soil microbial communities from the Angelo Coastal Reserve, California, USA - 14_0929_12_30cm (SPAdes) (version 2) | ecosystem: Environmental > Terrestrial > Soil > Grasslands ...
GTGGACGCGCTCCAGCTGCACTACCCCGACGCCGCGACGGTCGCGAACCCCGCGGTCTGGCAGACGCTCGAGGACCTGAAGGCAGAGGGGAAGATCCGGTATTACGGGATCGCCCTCGGTCCAGGGCCGGGCGGTCTCGAAGAAGGACGGGCGGCGATGCGGAAGCACGATCTCGGCTGCATCCAGACCTACTACAACTTGCTCGAGGAGGAGCCGGGACGAAAGTTCTTCCCGGTCGCCTTGGAGATCGCCCAAGGCATGGTCACCCGGGCGCCCCATGCCGGCGGGGTCCTCGAGTCCGATGCCGACGCGGTGAAATTCCCCGCGGACGGCGACCTTCGGACTAAGGACGGGGCGTGGATCGAGCGCGCGCGGAGGCAGGCCGCGAATCTCAATTGGATCTACGAAGGGAAGGGAATGACGCTGTCCCAGGCCGCGCTGAAATTCATCCTTTCCGAGGAGACCGTGGCCTCCGTCCTCCCGAACATCTACCGCGAGGAACACTTGGCCGAGTATGCCGCCGTCTCCGATTTCGAGTCGTTCTCCCAGGTGGAACTCGGCGAAATTGCGGAGCAGTTCCGGAAAGGGTTCGGCGTCTGAGGGCGGCGAATGATCCTGGGGTATGTGGACTCGGAGGACCGGATCTACGACTTGAACTTCGCAACCCTCCGACTCCGCGTCCGCGTGGGGGCGACAACCTCGAAGGAACAGGCCGCGATCACGTTTTCCCAGGTGGCGGGCGCCGGCGCGGCCTCATACCGCGTTCTTGACGAGTCCGACGCGACCGCCGAGGCGTCGATGGATCACGACGGGAAGCGCGTGCCCCTGTTGCGGCCCGTCGAAGGACACTTGTATCGCCACGAAGCCGGCCTCTTGTTTTTTGCCGAACCGGCTCAGCGAGATCCGGAAGATCCGGGGTTCTTCCTCGTCAAGCTGCGCGCGATGCCGAGCGCCGTCCAGTTCTTTTTTGAGGACCAGCAGGGTCGCGAGATGATCTCGATTCCTCGGGACGAGATCCTTCGAGTGGAGGACGAGGCGGACGGGATTACCGTCTACGTGAGCGCGGCGAACGTGGCCCTACCCAAGGAAAAAATCGCGTACGCTGTCCAGTTGCGTCCCGCGGCTCGCGTCAAACGGCTCATGACTGACCTCGTTCCGTCGGCCTCTCCATGACGAAACACTTATTACGACTCCGCGGCTTCGCCCGCTGAGGTCCGACATGTCCTACGATGTTGCGGGTCTGGGTCTCGGCGGCGAGAAGAAGAAGGGCAAGCGGAAGATGTACCTATACGTCGCCATCGGCGTCGTGGTCATCGTCGTCGTAATCGTGGCCGCCTGGTGGGCGATGACCCCGCATTGAAGGGCCCCGATTCGAGCTCTCAAGTCCAAGCCCTCCCGCCGGAAACGGGAAGTCGGACATCGGGTGCAGAGCGTTTTATCGCCATTTTGAGATACAAAGGATAATTCTTAAATAGTGCCGACCGTATGCTTCGGCAGTCATCTTTTAACCTCCTTTTGAACGGGTGTTGCAATGGCAACTATTTCCAGGGAAGTCGAGTCCGGCACGACGACGCTCGGTCTGGTCTGCAAGGACGGAGTCGTCCTCGCGGCGGACCGGCGCGCCACGGCGGGCACGCTCATCGCCCACAAGCGAACGAAGAAAGTGTACAAGCTCGACGAGAACCTCGGCCTCACGACCGCGGGGTTGGTCGGAGACTTGCAGGTACTCGCCCGGTACATCACCGCGGAAGTCGAGCTGTACAAGCTGAAACGAGGCATTCCGATGCCCGTCGAGGCTTGCGCGACCCTGACCGCGAACATCCTCAGCGGCAGCCGCTTCTACCCATACTGGGTCCAGCTCGTGATCGGCGGCTGGGACCGCGCGGGCGGGCACGTGTTCTCCCTCGATGCGGCCGGGGGATCCTTGCCGGACAAGTTCGTTTCGAGTGGCTCCGGGAGCCCGTACGTGTACGGGGTCCTGGAAGATCATTTCAAGGACGACATGACGCTCGACGAGGGCGCAAACCTCGCGATCCGCGCCGTGACGGCCGCGATGAAACGCGATGCCGTTTCCGGCGAAGGAATCGACGTGGCCCTCATCTCGAAAGACGGCTTCAAGATGTTCGACGACAAGGAAGTCGAGAAGCGCAAGGCAAGTATGAAACTGGCCTGAGCCCGCAAGCGGCGTCCGGCCAAAGTGATGTCCGATGACCATCGAGGACATTCTGAACGACGCGCGGAGCGTCGTGAAGAAAGTGGTCCCTGACCACGTGGAAATCACGCAGGTCGACTTCGAAGGCCCCACGATCGTGATCTACACGAAGAACATGGAGGTCTTCGCGGAGTCGAACGACCTCGTGCGACAGATCGCCCAGCAGCTGCGGCGCCGCATCGTTGTCCGACCGGACCCGTCCCTCCTCGCGTCCCCGGAGGAGGCCGAGAAGATCATCCGAGAAGTGATCCCGCCGGAAGCCCAGATCACCGGGATCTACTTCGAGACCGAGACCGGCGAGGTGACGATCGAGGCCCTGTCCCCCGGGATGGTGATCGGCCGCCACGGGTCGATCTTGAACGAGGTCAAGAAGCGGATCGGGTGGGCTCCGAAGGTCGTCCGGACGCCGCCGATTCCATCGAAGACGGTCGAGGAAATCCGTCAGTATCTTCGGACGATTAACGACGAACGCCAAGGATTCTTGAAGCAGGTCGGCCGACGGTTGGCGCGCGAGGTCCCCGCGGGTGAGAACTATGTGCGCATAACAGCCCTGGGCGGCTTCCGCCAGGTGGGCCGGTCCGCCGCCCTCCTCAGCACCCGGGAATCGAAGGTCCTCATCGACTGCGGTGTCCTGATTTCCGAAGACAACGGCTCGCCGTATCTGAACGCGCCCGAGGTCACGCCCCTCGGCTCGATCGATGCGGTCGTGATCACGCACGCGCACCTCGATCACTCCGGGCTCGTCCCCGCGCTCTTCAAGTACGGATATGAGGGCCCCGTGTACACGACGGCCCCGACGCGGGATCTGATGTCGCTCCTCCAACTCGATTTCATCAAGGTCGCGATGGGCGAGGCGCGCAAGTCCGCGTACGATTCGAGCCACATCCGGAAGGCGGTCGCGAATACGATCCCGCTGAAGTACGGGGAGACGACGGACATTGCGCCGGACATGCGGCTCACATTCCAGAACGCCGGGCACATCCTTGGCTCTTCGGTCGCGCATTTCCACATCGGGGACGGCCTGTACAACGTCGCGATGTCGGGCGATATCAAGTTCGAGAAGACGTGGCTCTTCAACCCGGCCGTCAACAAGTTCCCGCGGCTCGAGACGCTCGTCCTCGAATCGACGTACGGGGGCTACCATGACATCCAGCCCTCCCGGCACGAAGCGGCCCAGCAGCTGAAGGAAGTCTCGAAGCGGGTCCTGAGCCGCGGCGGCAAGATCCTCATTCCCGTCTTCGCGGTCGGCCGCTCCCAGGAGGTCATGCTCGTCCTCGAGGACGCGATGCGGAACCACCAGATCCCGGAGGTGCCGATCTACTTGGACGGCATGATCTGGGAGGCGACCGCGATCCACACCGCGTATCCCGAGTATCTGAACAGCCAACTCCGCACCCAGATCTTCCAGACCGGAGAGAATCCGTTCCTGTCCCCGATGTTCAAGCGGGTCGAGACCGCGGACATGCGCTCGAACATCATCGACGACGTGGAGCCGTGCATCGTCCTCGCGACGTCCGGGATGATGTCGGGCGGTCCCGTCCTCGAGTACTTTAAGGGATGGGCCGACAACCCGCTCCATGCCCTCCTCTTCGTCGGGTTCCAATCCGAGGGCTCCTTGGGTCGGCGGATCCAGCGGGAGGCCCGGGAGATCACGCTCACGGATCGCGGACAGCCCCTGACGTTGCCGATCAAGCTCGACCTCGAGACGATCGACGGCTTCTCGGGCCACTCGGACCGCCTCCAACTGCTGAATTACGTGGGGACGATGGAGCCGAGGCCGGAGCGCGTCATCGTGAATCACGGCGAGGAGTTCAAGTGTTCCGACCTCGCGTCCGGCCTGTACAAGAAATTCGGCCTCGAGGCGCGGGCCCCGATGAACCTCGAGACGATCCGGCTCAAGTGAGGTCATGAGGTGGCCGCTCCAGGGCCCGGCGCGCCCTCGGGATGGACGCGTCGCGTCCCTGGAGGCGCCGTCCTCGGGTTCATCTTCCTGTCGGGCGGCCTTTGGCTGGGATCCTTACTCGCCTGGGAGATTGGACAGGCGGAGCTCGTGGTCGTCCTCCTCGCGCTCGGCGCATTCTTGCCCCTGCTCGGGCTCGCCGCCCGCTTGCGAAGCCGACCCCTTTGGGCCCTGCAGGTGCCCGACGACGCGCAGCGCGTCGCGGGTGTCGTCCGCGCGACGCTCGGGGAGCGACCGCCCACGGCCGTCACGCCCGCAGAAGCGGGCCATGGGGGATTGTTCCGCGGCTGCGAGCCGCTCTTCCGAATCGATCAACCCCCGTGCCTCCTCGGCGTTCGCAGATTCCCGGGGGACTCCTCGATAACCCTTCTCCTCCTGCCTGAATCGAGCGACCGCGAAGCGTTGGACCGGCTCCGAGCGGCCATCGGGCGTCGAGTCTTGCCGCCCGGTTGACGTCGCGGCCCCCTTGGCGAAACCGCCATGCGCAGCTAGCCGGCCATCGAGTCCATCCACGCCTGGAGCGCATCGTGGGCGGCTTCCAGATCGACGGCGCGCTCTTCGCCGTCGTTGTGGATCGTGAAACGCTCGAGGACCATTCGGGCTTCGATCTGTCGGAACTGAAGCCGCAAACACGGCACGTCGAACGGGTTGACCTGCTCGAGCGACCACGGCTCGAACGCCACATTCACGCGCTCTCCGTCCGCCTCAACGTAGTACCCGTGGGTCTCGGCGAGGCCCGTCAGGAACCTCGATGCAGGCGCGGAGATTTCCCGGGTCGACATCGTGGATCCGAAGTCGGTCCGGGGTGATGAACGGTAGGCACACGACTCCCGACAATCTGCGCGGAGCAAACCTTTTGTGTGCACCCGCGTTGGACGCCCGTGCGCCGTCCGCACTACGACAAAGTCCGGGACGTTCTGAGCCCGGAAACGTATGACGCACACGTAGAGGCCGTCATCGCGGAATGGGGTGGGCTGCTCGACCGAGACGCGGCCGCGATGGTCGTTGTCGACCGTCTCGGGCGAAGCGTCGCGTCGTTCTTGCGAATCGCGGATCTGGGGGAGGGGATGGAGGCGAACCTTCGCGCCACGGTGGTCGCGGTTTCTCCCGTCCGCACCTTCACCCGCCAAGACGGGACGGCGGGTCGGGTCTTGAACCTCGAGCTCCGGGACGAAAGCGGCTCCTGCCGGTTCGCCCTGTGGGACGACGACGTGGGGCTCGTGGAACGGGGCAAGATCGCGGTCGGCTCGACGGTCCGGGCCCTCGACTGCTATGTGAAGCGGACGAACTTCGGGCTCGACGTGTCCCGCGGAAAATTCGGCGCGCTGCTCGTGGAGGGCGCGTAGGGATGGAGTCGCGCGGTTCGGAATGGGCCTACGCGAACAACGGCCGGATCGCGGCGGAGTTCTTGGGCTTCGCGATCCTCCTCCTCGGAATCGGGCTCATCGCTGTGATTGCGTTCGGCGCCGACGCGGTCAACGCCGGCGTGGCGCTCCTGGCCATCGCCACGTTCCTGCTTGTCTTCTCCGTCCTCGTCTTCCTTCCCCGACTGGCCCGGCGGGGGAGTCTGAGCTTCAGCGTCTACTCCCGGCGCTCCATCGACGATGCGGAGAAAGCGGTCCGGGAAGTGATTGAAGAGGCGGGTCGGACGCCCCGCGTCGCCCAGGTTAAGTCCCGATCCAATCACCCGCCACGGATTGTGACGGCCGAGGGAATCCTAGCCCGGTTCCGAATTGAGGTGACGCGGCATCCTGCAACCGCCGACGGTGGACCCGAGTGGACGGAAATCGTCGAGTCGTTCCGCGCCCGAGACGCGGCCGAGGCGCGTGCCCTTCGGGACAAGATCACCGAGCGACTCGGGGGCGCGCCGCCACCGGAGGCGTGAGGGACCTCACATCCCCATGCCGGGCATTCCGCCCATTCCGCCCATGCCGCCACCATGACCGTGCTCGCCGCCACCCGGCGGGGGCGGAGGCGATTTCTTCGACGCGATCACGTCGTCGATCCGGAGGATCATACTCGCGACCTCGGCCGCGGAATCGATTTCCTGGATCTTGACCCGGAGCGGCTCGACGATGTTCGCTTTGAGCATGTCCAGCGGCTCGCCCGTGAGCACGTTGACGCCCATCGCCTTGGCGTTTTTCTTGCCGTGCTCGGCGCGAAGCTTGATGAGCACATCGATCGGGTCGAGACCCGCATTCGCCCCGAGGGTCCGAGGGATGACTTCGAGCGCCTTCGCGAACGCTTCGATCGCAAGCTGTTCCCGTCCGCCGACGGTCGCCGCATAGCTTTCCAGTGCGAGCGACAGCTCGATTTCCGCGGAGCCGCCGCCCGGGATCGCTTTGCCGTCCTCGATCGCGGCCGACACGACCCGCAGCGCGTCGTGCATGATGCGTTCGACTTCGTCCACGACGTGTTCCGTCCCTCCGCGAACGAGGATCGAGACGGCCCGCGCTTTCTTGTTGCCGGTGACGAACGTCATGTCGTCCGTCCCGATCTTGCGCTCCTCGACGAGATCCGCGCTGCCGAGTTGCTTCGGCGTCAGGTCGTCGAGATTTGTGACGCTGAGGGCGCCCGTGGCCTTCGCGAGCTTCTTCATGTCGCTCTCCTTCACCCGGCGGACCGCGTAGATCCCTTCTTTCGCGAGGTAGTGCTGGGCGACGTCGTCGATTCCTTTCTGGCACAGGACAACGTTCGCGCCGGAGGCTTTGATCTTCTCGACCATCGTCCGCAGGCTCTTCTCTTCCTCGTCGAGGAACATCTGGAGCTTGGCCGGGTCTCGGATGCGGATCTCCTCGTTGACTTCCGTCTTCTTGACCTCGAGGGCCCGGTTGATCAGCGCGATTTTCGCGTTGCGCACGAACTTCGGCATCCGCGGGTGCACGCGTTCCTTGTCGAGGACCACGCCGTCGATGAGGGTGGTGTCCTTCAGGTTCCCGCCGTGCTTCTTCTGGACGAGGATGTTGTCGACGTCCGCGCGGAGTTCGCCGGCGACCTCCTCCACGATCGCCTGAACCGCGTCCACGGCGATGTCCGCCAGGAAATCCGCGTTCGTTCCGACGCTGCGCCCAGACATGGCCGTGCGCGCGATGGATCGGAGGGTGTCTTTGTCGGTCCGCTTCACGTCGAACGCGAGCGCGCGGAGCCGTCGGACCGCTTCGGCGGCGGCCATCCGGTATCCGTTCACGATGATCGTGGGATGGACTTCCTGTTCAATCAGGCTCTCCGCTTCCTTCAGAAGCTCCCCCGCGAGGACGACCGCGCTCGTCGTGCCGTCGCCGACCTCGTCGTCCTGGGTCTTCGCGACCTCCACGAGCATTTTCGCGGTCGGGTGCTCGATCTCGATCTCTTTGAGGATCGTCACCCCGTCATTCGTGATCGTCACGTCCCCGAGGCTGTCCACGAGCATCTTGTCCATGCCCTTCGGACCGAGCGTCGACTTGACCGCGTCGGCCACGGCGCGAGCCGCCGCGATGTTGTTGAACACCGCGCCTTTCCCCTTCTCGCGCTCGGTCCCTTCCTTCAAGATGATGATTTGCTGACCGCCCATCATGATAATCCCGTCGGTCTATGAGAGGACTTCTATATGAGCATTGCGTCCGGTGCCCTCGGGTAGACGGTTCTCCTTACGCCTCTCGCAAAGAATAAACCGAGCTGTTTCGATGGGCGAGGCTCGTGGCTCCCGCATGCTTCTATTGCAGGCACATCCGGGTACACGACGCCAGATACCCCCTCCGGCCGGCGCGGCATGCGATCGGCTCGAGGTGGCCGCGCTGCGATTGGCACTGGCGGTTCGAGTGCGATCTGTGTGGCCACGCCCGGAATTTCCAGGGCATCGCGTACTGCGCGCACGAGCAACGGTACTTCTGTCTCGACTGCTCGTCGGAGCAGCGCGCGCAGCGGGGGACGTTTTGGGGCTGGCCGTACCATTTCCGCCTCCGGTGTCCGTGGCGGTCCGAGTCGCACGGATGTCTCGATCGTCTCGAGTACGACGGTCGCCATCCGTGGCAGACGGATCTGAGGGCACGCCGCCAGAAACGGGGGATGAGCCCCGCTCGCGAGATCGAGGAACGGTGGTCGTTGCGGGTCGAGCCCATGGGGAATGTGACCGAACGCGTTTCGAGGGAGAGCTGGGACGCATCGGCGACTTGGTGGGCAGGACGCTACGGAGTCCATGGCGACGTGAACCGAGAGTGGGTTATCGATCCGGCGCTGTTCCGCCTCCTCGGCGACGTCAGAGGCCGTCGGATCTTGGACGCAGGCTCCGGGACGGGATATCTTTCTCGGCTCCTGGCGGACCGAGGTGCGAAGGTCGCAGGGGTCGATCATTCGGCCAAGTTGTTGGCGGTCGCACGCCGACAGGAGTCCCTCGACCCGCGCGGCGTCGAGTACTCCGAAGGCGACCTAGCCCGGCTCCCTCAGTTCGATGACGAGACGTTCGACCTCATCGTGTCGAACGTGGTCCTGCAAGACGTCGTGCGGTATCAGGAGGCGTTCCGAGAGTTTCACCGCGTCCTCCGGCGGGGCGGCCGTTTGCTGTTCAGCATCACGCACCCTTGCTTCGAGCGGCCGTTGCCCGGGCGCTGGATCCGAGAGCCGCCGGATTCGGATCGGGTGGATGAGTGGAGCGGTCTCCTCGTGGACCGATACTACGACCGCGTCGCGATCTGGTGGGGGCCGGCTCGGAAACCGCAGGCCGTCGGATTCCATCGGACCCTGGAGGACTACGCCTCCGCCCTGTACGATGCGGGTTTCCTGATCGCGAGGATCGAAGAACCGACGCCGAGCGCCGAGGCGCTTGAGCGGAAGCATCGCGAATTCGCGGACTATTTGCGAGCCCCGCTCTTCCTCATCGTCGAGGCGATTCGCCCATCTCCGCCAAGCCGGTGAACGCCGCTGAAATCGTTGTGCGCCGAACTTTAAATTCCACGGGCCGTTGCAGCACTCACAGGTGAATCACATGGCAGACAAGCCCATCCCTGTCACCGATGCCGATTTCGAGAAGGTCATCAAGGAGCACCCCTACGTGGTCGTCGATTTCTGGGCCGAGTGGTGTGCGCCTTGCAAAGCGATCGCCCCGATCGTCGAGGACCTCGCCAAGAAGTACGCGGGCAAGGTGACGTTCGTGAAACTGGATACTGACGCGAACCCGCGCGTCCCTCAGGAGTACATGGTCATGGGGATCCCGACCCTCCTCTTCTTCAAGGGCGGGAAGCTCGTCGACCAAGTCGTCGGGGCAATGCCCCGAGCGCCGTTCGAGGAACGTGTCAAAAAGCACCTCGCGTAACGAAGCGTAGAAATACCGCGGGGTTCCTTCGAGGGATCCGATGGGTAGCCTCATCGAGCTGCTAGCGAGCAAGAAGAAAGCTCCCGCGCCTCCCGTCGAATCGTTGGTGCTCCTCCCGGTCGTCCACAAGGAGCACGAGGGCGCTTGCGGGCCGAACTGCGCCTGCGCGAGCGAGGGCAAAGACGGGTGCTGCGGCGGCTGATGCCGCGCGGCGCCGGCCGATAGTCTCCGTTTTGAGAATCAGCGACGATAACCGGCTCTCTTCGCTTTAATATCCTCAATCGCGTCGATTCCTCCATACGAGGAGGAAGTGACGATGGATCCCCTTGAAGCATCGAGACTCGTGACGGACGAGTATTCCGCCAAGATTCTCGTGGCGACCTTCAAGAAGCCGAAGTCCGCGATCGACTTGAGCCGGGAGTACGGCATTCCGATCGCTGCGGCCTACCGTCGGATCCATGCCCTCGAGCGCGCCGGCCTCATTCGCTGCACGGAGCGGGCGTTGACCCAGAAGGGCAAGCGGATTTCCCTCTACATGTCCCAGTTGAAGAACGCCTACATCTTCTTCGAGAACGGCCGGCTGCGGGTGCGGTTCCAACTCGCGACCGGGATCACGAAGGACTTCGGCGGCGATTGGAAAGCCGTCGACGTCGTCGAGCCAGCCTTCCCAACCCAATAACCCCTCCTCCACAACCCACAGGCAGGACCGAGAACCCCTCGGCCTGCCTATTTTATTCTCACCGCAGCAGGGCGGCGCACGTCGCTCCCGTGGGTCCTTCGACGCGTCTTTGACAAATCTGCCAACCGCCATTGTCCGACGCGGCGATCGACGGTCTCAGGACTGAGACCATTGACAATTTTGGCTTATACCGCGGCTCCGGATGGTCCGGCTCACGATGGACCGTGAGCGGATGAAATATCTGTTCAAGGAGATCCTCGGCGTCGATGTTGACGACGTCGTGAGGAAGGTCGTCGCCACCATCGCCGTGGAGCGCGCCAAGCAGGCGCAGCAGAACACGAGGGACTGGAAGCGGTACATGGAAGCCGAGGGCGGCATCGTCATCCTGCCTTCGAATGTCACCCAGTTGGGGCGGAGAGAGCCGAACAAGTAAGCGATCCGGATCGCGAGTCCGGCCTTCCGCTCCGCTCCCTGACTCGCGTCGGATTGCTTTAAATCGAACCTAGGAATATGGGGCCCGATGTCGGCCTTCCGGGGGAGGGACGTCCTCTCAATCCGCGACCTCTCGCGGGCGGACATCCAGCTCGTTTTGAGGGCCGCCCGGAAGATGGTGCCGATCGCCGTCGGCGAGAAGCGCTCGCGGGCTCTCGAGGGCAAGATCCTCTCCACGATTTTCTACGAACCGTCCACACGCACCCGATTGTCGTTCGAGAGTGCGATGGCCCGCCTCGGAGGGCGGGTCCTCGGGTTCAGCAGCGCGGAGGGCACGTCGGTGCAGAAGGGCGAGACCCTCGCCGATACGATCCGGATGGTCGAGGCGTACAGCGACGCGATCGTCCTGCGCCACCCTCAGGAGGGCGCGGCGCGCTTGGCCGCCGACTTCACGGAAAAGCCCGTCATCAACGCGGGCGACGGAGCGGGCCAACACCCGACGCAGACCCTGCAGGACCTGTACACGATCTGGGACGAACGCGGCTCTTTCGAGGGCCAGAACGTCGTCCTGGTTGGCGACCTCAAGTACGGGCGGACCGTGCATTCGCTCGCATACGCGCTCGCGGAACTCGGCTCCCACCTGACATTCGTGAGCCCGCCGACCCTGGAGATGCCGACGGAGATCCTCGAGCACGTCAAGGAACGCGGCCTGTCGTTCCGGGTCGCGCACGGCTTAGAAGAGGTGGTCCGGGACGCGGATGTCCTCTACGTCACCCGGATCCAAAAGGAACGGTTCCCGGACCCCCAGGAATACGAGAAAGTCGCGGGCTCGTATCGGATCGAGATGGACCTTCTGAGGGACGCAAAGCGGGGCCTGATCGTCATGCATCCGCTGCCGCGGGTCACGGAGATCGCGCCGGACGTCGATCGTACGAAGCACGCGGTGTACTTCAAGCAGGCCTTCAACGGCGTCCCGGTCCGCATGGCCCTCCTGGATCTCATCCTCGGAGGCGGGGCATGAGGGAGCTCCGCGTCACGCCGATCAAGAACGGGACGGTGATCGACCACATCCCGGCGGGGCTGGCGCTCAAGGTCCTCAAGATCCTGGGGATCGGCGATTCCGTGACGTCGACGGTGACCGTCGCGATGCACGTGCCGAGTCAGGCGATGGGGTGGAAAGACATCGTCAAGGTCGAAGACCGGGAACTCGCGGCGCGGGAGATCGACAAGATCGCGCTGATCGCGCCGAGTGCGACCGTGAACGTGATCCGCAACTACAACGTCGCGGAGAAGCGACGCCTCACCCTGCCCGACCGGGCGATCGGCATCTTACGGTGCGCGAATCCGAACTGCATCTCGAACGTCCGCGAGCCGATCGAGTCGACGTTCGTGGTGCGCTCGAAAAACCCGCTGCGGGTGGTTTGCAAGTACTGCGACCGGGAGCTCGAGGACATCGTCGCCCATATTCTTTGACGCACGGCGCGTTCTCGCGAGCCGGCCGAGCCGTTCACCGAAGCGTTTAAGAACGCCTCCTCAGATACGCGCCCCAGAAGGGATGGTGACTCTTGCTCGAAGAGCTATCCGAAATCATCGGGCTCCAAGTCTACACGCAGAACGGCGTGTTCTTGGGAAACGTGAACAACCTCGTCGTGGACGTGGACAACGGCGCCGTCGATGGAATCTTCGTCGGGGAGACGAATCCCCTCCTGGTTGAGGGGAGCCGTGCGGTGAGCGTTCCGTACCGGTGGGTCCAGAGCGTGGGAGACATCGTCGTGCTGCGGTATTTCCCCAAGCGCGTGTCCCTGAAGAAGGGGATCGCCGCGCCGATTCAGGCCGCGGCGAAGTAGGTTCGTCCGCGAAACGCGAAACGGTTATTCGGGAAGGCCCATTGCCGTCCAATGGCCCGCCGGAGCCCGACCGCCAAGACGACGACCATGCGGTTTGACGTGGTTGAGATTCAAGCGCTACACGGGCACGAGCAGATTCGGCCCGGGCTTCTCGCGGAGCTCCGGGATCTGATTAAGCGGGATGGTTACATCCGGCGCCCGATCCTCGTGGCGGATCGCGCATTCGTGGTCCTGGACGGCCACCATCGTGTCGAGGCGCTCCGCTCCCTCGGTTGCCGCCGGATTCCTGCGTACCTCGTCGACTATTCCTCGGAGATCGTGAAACTGACGACCTGGCCCGACGCGATTGTTTCCTCCGTCACGAAGGAGGAAGTGATTCGCCGTGGTTTGACGGGTGATTTGTTTCCCCCGAAAACCTCCCGCCACACAGTGACGATTTCACTCGAGGATCGACCGACGGACCTCTCTGATTTGAAATGACTAGCCCCGAGGCGGTGAGCCGGTTTCGGGCCCTCGGGAGCGCCTCCGGATTCGAATCCAAACCGCAACGGTGGTGGAGGACGCGACCGCGGTGACGATTCCGACGATCCCCCATTGACTCGCGGTGAGGCCGAGGAACCGGCGCGGCTCGAGCGCTTGGTACCGGTACGACACGAGCTCGTTCGTCGCGACTCTCGATGTCCCGTTGTATGACTCCGTTCGTGCATCGTTTCCCGTCGCGGGTGCGTAGTAGGACAGGGCGTAGCTGCCGTCGGGTGTCGTCTCACGGATTCGATAGGCGTCGAAGTGTCCGGCAGGCGAGTCGACCGCGATGGCCGTCTCAAGGGCGTAGCTCACATTCCACCAAACCCGACCTGCCGTGTGGGTCTGGTTCTGAAAGCCGTAGAACAGCCGGGAGTCCTCGGAGAAGTTCATCTGTCCGGTCACGACGCTTGTGTTCCCGATTTCAGCCGGAAACCGCCAGGGGTCGTCGAAGAATCGGAAGGTCGTCGTGTTCTGGACGCTCAGGAGGAACGGGATCGGTAAGGATGAAGTGCGGAACGTCCCGTTCGCCTCGAGGTCCAGGACGCTCGACACGACTTTCAGCCCGGCAGATTCGAGCGACTCTTCGCCGGTGAGCAACCATCTTCCGGAAGCCGGTGTCAGCCCGAGGTGCGTCGAGAACGTCCCCGCCGCGGCACCGCTGCCCGTCACCGACATTTGCACGGCGTCGTACGACGCCCCTTCGATGGTCACCGGTCCTTGGCTGGAAACGCCGAGAGTGATCTCGCCATCGAGGAAGAACCCCGCAGCGAGCGACGTGTTCGTATGGTAGGTCCAGAAATCTCCCACCGTGAGACGGGGCCCGCTCACCACCTCGTTCGAGGCGGCGGTCGTCCCCGCGAGGGAGCTGATTGCGAGAACAAACACGGCGAGAGCCGCTGGCCGCACAGGTCTTCATTCGAGCCCGTTCGATTAAGGTTGTTGGTTTAGGTCCGGGAGTCGATCACGGACTTGCCTCTCGGGTTCGGTCGAATCCGGAGGCGACCGACCGGTTCGCGCTGGAGCGACTCCCCGAGCGTGATCCGGTCGAGGAAAATGGCGAGAGCGGCAACCTCGGAGTGAGGTTGGTTGCCCACCGCCACGTTGAAGTCGACGAGGTCGTAGACCTCTCGTGGCACCTTTTCCGCTCCCACCACGACGAGCAGATTGTCTCGCCCGATTCGTGGGGTCGCTTTGTCGAGCGGCAACCCGTACATCGTGAGGTGAACCTTGGGCCCCTTCCAATCCCTCAATGTACGCTTCCAAGGGATTCCCGTCGTGATGGCGAAGGATCCGCCGAACCGTTCCACGACGTTTCGGACCGTGCGCTCGAGAGACCGGTCGCGGGTCGAGACGAGGATCGCGTCCGCCCCGAGTGCGCGCGCGGTGAGAGCCACATGGGTCGTCACGCGCTTGTCGCGGGCCGGTCGGTGGCCGAGGCGGAGGACCGTAATCACGGTCTAGTCCTCGAACCGGATGATCCGATGGCCTCGGAAGTCGAGCCGAGGCGATCGCTTGACGAGCGCTTTCAGCTTCGTCTGCGTCACTTTGAGGGCCTCCGCGACGTCGCCGGAAAACTTGCCCTCCGGTCCGATCATGTCAAAAATCGTGGTCTCGACCGCGTTGTAGGCATCCTCGGACATCATGGCCGCGTGGAGGACATCCGAGATTTCCTGGATCGGCGCGGTCGCGTTGATGTGAAACGACGAGTAGAACGCGTGGTACGCCTTCTCCGGCGAGGCGGTCGGTCCCGTTTGCCACTTCGTCTCCACGAGTTTCATCTTCTCGAAGAAACGCAGGGCGTTTGAGCCTCCCGGGCCGAATTTTTCCTCGATCTCTCGCACGGTCTTCCAGCCCGCGGACACCTCTTTGAAGACCTCGTTTTTCACGTCGCTGTCGACTGCGCGGAGAATCGGCACGAGTTCGGCCACTTCGCTGACAACCTTGATGCGATTCAAAGAAACCGACGCCGCGATATCTGGCTCGGCCGTTATAAGTTTTATTTCGATGCTCGAAAGAATTTGGGAATCCGCGAATGGGACCAACGGAACGACCTTTGTTTCCGCTCGGGACACGCCCCCCCTTCTCCATGCGACCTGCCTCCCGCGGGCGGAAATGTTTATGCGAAACTGGGCCTTCTCTCAAGGCGGATCGAATGAAAGTGAAGGAGCTCCGGCCGGAAAGCAAGGTCGACGTGATTGATCTCACGATTCGCCAGAAGGGAGCGGTCCGAGATTTCTCGAGTCGGGGCGGTTCCACCGGAAAGGTGTGCGATGCGAAAGCGGTCGACGACGAGGGCTCCGAGGTCTCCGTCAGTCTGTGGAACGAGGAGATCGAACGGGTGCAAGCGAACGACCGGATCCGCATCACGAACGGTTGGGTTCGCGAGTGGCGGGGCAACATGCAGGTCAGCGCGGGTCGATACGGGAAGCTCGAAGTCCTACATTGAGGGGCCCAATCCCGTCCCGAACCCTGCGAGGAGATAGTAGACCACGAGCATCGGGAAGACTTGCATCAAAAAGTCATCGTCGATCTGGACGTGTTTCGGACCCTCGACGAGGATTGCGGCCACCGTCGCGGCCGCCGAGAAGAACAGGGCGTTCTGGATCGCGAACGAGTGCATCAAGAGGACCGTCCCCAAGAAGAGGGCGAAATAGGTCGCCGTCGGGATCACGCGGTTCCATCCTCGTCGCCGGCAGAGTCCCGCCAGAGGATCGATCCACGCCATTCCGATGAACACGGGAATCACGATTCGCGGATCGCGGATCACGAAGAGCCCGAACGCAAGGCCGAGGGCCCCCTGCGCGTAGGCCGAGACCCTTTGCTCCTCGTACGTGCGCATGCCGAACATCCGCAGGCCCAGCGCAATCCGAGAGACTTCGATGCACGCGGCCGTCCCGAGGAAGAGCAACGTCACGCTCGTGCGCGTGATGCCACCCCCCAGTTCCTCGGGCAGGAGGTAGTAGGCCATGAAGACCGGAGAGATCAGGTGGAACGCTCGACGGAAGGTCGAGCTGACGTCCATCGTTCCGACCCCGTGCGGTCACTCGCCGAATTCCGTGCCGCGCCATTTCGCGTCAATGCCCTTGAGCAAGATATACGTTGTCGCGGCGAGGACGGCGAGCACGATGCCGATTCCCGTCGCGGCGAACCGCAGGTCGCGGTCGATGGTGAAAGACAGGATCGTGAGGCCGAAGTCCGGGAGGATCGACATCACGCTGAATCGGGCCAGCACCCCCGGATCGAACAGGAACGAGTTCGTCCGGAGCCCCGTAAGGTACGCGGTCAAGACGACGATGTACGTCGAGGTGACCACGACAATCGGGATCGCGAGCCAGAGGAGTCGAGTGTCCGCGTTGAGCCATGCAATCGTCACGACGAATCCGACGCTGATCCAAGTCGTCAGGAGAAGGAACGCGAGGAGCTTGGCACGGATCACCTCCGGGACCGAAACGGGGACCGTCGCCAGGTAGTCCGTCGCGTCGACGTTGTTGAGCCAGTTGTACAAGATCACACCGAAGAAGCCGACCATGCCGGCGTAAAACACCGTGTTGAAACCGACGGGGACCTGGAGCCCATACCGCACAAACCAGGCGGTGAAGGAAAGGAACAGCAGCGGTGTGACGAACGAGAAGAACATTTTCGCGAAAGTCCCGCTCCGTTGCAGGTCCAGGAATTCTTTCCCGAGCAGCGTTCCGATGCGGTCGAAACCTCGGAGACGGGATAGGATCCGCGGCAACTCGTCCCGAACTTCGACTGCGGGTGGCTCAAACCGGTCCGGAACGAGCAACACCGCTCCGACGACGAGGCCCGCGACGGTCCCGAGGGCGAGCAGGATGAGCGCCGCGGCCGCCCCCGCGTTCGTCCCGAGCGGCGGGAGGTTCTGGTGGGCCGCGAGACCCGGGAGAATCCAGGAGAGCGGAATCGCGCGGGTGGTCCCCGCGGCCCCGAAAATGCCGGAGACGCCGATCACGGCCGCGGCAAACCCCGTTCGACTCCGCATGTACACGGTCGATACGAGGAAGCTGAGGGACATCCCCAGGAGGAACGACAGGAGCGCCGTCCCGAAGAGAATCCCGATGCTCGTGAGTCGAAAATGCGTCACGGGGATGGAGATCATCAAGCCGATCGTCGCGGGGGCGAGGAGCAATGCCACATAGAAAATCGAGTCCCGGACGAACATCCCAAAGAAGGTCCGCCGGAGGTGCATCGGGAGGATGGCGGGCATCGCGACGATGTAGTTCCGCGTGCCGTTCGTCCGCTCGAGATACTGGCGGCCCAGGAAGCCGAACGCCCCGACGCTGAGGCCGTAGAGGAAGACGCTCACGTGAAGCAAGAGGATCGCGTCGGTGAGCGGCGTGTACGCGAGCAGCCTCCCGCTCGTGACCGCGATGGAGAGCGCGAACATCGTGATGATGAATGGGAAAGAGAGGAACATCGTGCGACTCGAGTAGCTCGCATGGACGCGGAACTCTTCCTTCAACATGAATCCGAGGAGCCACGACATCGTCATGCCCCGACAAGCCGCAGGAACGCAGACTCGAGGTCTGTATCCCGTCCGCGGATTTCGTTCAGCGTCCCCGTCGCGATGATCGATCCGCTCCGGATCACGGCCACGCGGTCGCAGAGTTTCTCGGCGATGTCGAGCAGGTGGGACGCCATGAGGACGGTCCCCCCGTGCGCGACGTACCCGAGGAGAAAATCCTTGAGCTTCCGCTGATAGATCGGATCCAAGTTGATGAACGGTTCGTCGAGGAATACGAGCGCCGGATCATGAAGGAACGCCGCCGCGAGCATGAGTTTCTGGCGCGTGCCTTTCGAGAGATCCTTGCAGAGGCTCGTTCGGTTCTCGTCGAGGTCGAAGAAATCGAACCACCGCGCGATCCTCGACTCGAGGGATTCCAGGTGGCGAACCCGACCGACGAAATACAGGTACTCGAATGCAGTGAGGTACGAGGGAGGGGACTCCACCTCCGGGACGATCCCCACCAGGGACTTGACCCGCAGGGGCTCCTCCACCACGTTCACGTCGAGGACCTGCGCCCCGCCGGACGTCGGCCGCAGCTGTCCGGTGAGGATCCTCAGCATCGTCGTCTTGCCGGCGCCGTTCGGCCCGAAGAGACCGAAGAACTCCCCGGCCTCGACTCGCAGGTCGACTTCCTTGAGGGCGTCCGTGTGACCGTACCGCTTCCCCAGTTGCGCCGCGAGAATGGCAGACACGCCGCCGCCGACGCGAGGCGCGTTATATAGGGATTCCCTCGTGGTTATCGACCGTCGCTCACCCGAAGTTATTTGCGATGCGGATGTCTCCCAATCATCGTGGGCACCGTCCTGTTTGTCTGCGTCGAGAACACGTTCCGAAGCGTGTTGTCCGAGGCGCTGTTCAACGCAGCAGCGCCACCCGGTTGGCGCGCCGAGAGCGCAGGCGTGCAAGCCGCCGCGGCGATCAATCCGGTCGTCCCGGTACTGCTCGCTGAGATTGGGATCAAACTGGGGCGAAAGACGCCGCGGACCGCGACCCCGGACATGGTTGCCCGGGCTTCTCGCGTCGTCACGTTCGGCTGCCTCGACCGATGTCCGATCGGGGCGAAGGAGAAAGCGGAGGACTGGCCGATCCCCGGTGCGACCGGGAAAACGATGGACGAGCTTCGCGGGATCCGGGACGAACTCCGTCGACGGGTCGCGGATCTCGCGTCTCGACTTGCTGCCTCGACGGTGCCCGCGAAGTCCCCGTGAGGAAAGATTGAAACGCCGCTCGCCGGTGCGGGGCCCGTGCGCCCTCTCCTCCTAACGCACTGCGGCGCGGGTTCCGACGCCTCCGTGTACGACGCGGCGGAGATCGCAGGCATGCGGGGGATGGAGGTGCTGAATCGCGGTGGCCGAGCGCTCGATGCGGTCGTCGAGGCGATTGTGGTCCTCGAGGACGATCCGCGGCTCAACGCGGGGACGGGGTCGCGGATGCGGATCGATGGTCGGATCCAGATGGACGCGGCGCTGATGGCCGCCAATCTGGAGGCCGGCGGCGTTGCAGGGATCGAGGGGGTGAAAAACCCGATCCGGGTCGCACGCGACGTGTTCGCGACGCCGCACGTCTTGCTCGTCGGAGACGACGCCACGGCGTTCGCTCGGTCGAAAGGTCACGCGGTCTTCGACCCGGCGACGCCCGAATCCCGACGTCGCCTCCAGGAGAGCCTCGCGAAAATCCGGGAGGGCAAGCTCCCGCGATACGCCCGAAAGTGGAAGGCGGTCGATCTTCACGGGACCGTGGGTGCGGTCGCGCGGGACCGTCGCGGCCGGTTCGCCGCGGGCTCATCGACCGGGGGCACCGCGTTCATGCTGCCGGGCCGCGTCGGCGACTCCCCGATCGTCGGCGCAGGACTGTATGCCGGGCCCAAGGCCGCTGTCACCGTGACCGGCATCGGCGAGGAGATCATGAAACGCGTCCTCTCGAAGGTCGTCTATGACCGGATTGCGGAGGGACGCACACCCCAAGCGGCGGCGAATCGCGGGCTCTCGCTCTTTCCTAAGGACGTCTCCATTGGAATCATCGCGGTCTCCGCGGGCGGATGGGGCGAGGCCTCGAATCAAGACATGGCGTTCTTCGCCTCGTCTCCGCGTCGAACGTTTTAAGCACGCCCACGTTATCACGGACCATGTCACGCTTTGTAGGGGAGGTTTTCTGTGACTCGGAGGAGTGCACTCACCAGCAAGATCGAGGCCGAGGTCAAGCTCCTGCAACGACACGTCGCGATGTTGAAGGCGATCATGGAGAACCAGCCGATCGGGATCATTCGCCTCTCGGAACTCCTCAACTTTCCCCAACACAAGGTGCGCTACTCGCTCCGGATCCTCGAACAGGAAGGTCTCATCAAGCCGTCCCCCGAAGGCGCCGTCACGACGGACAAGCTGGAAGAGTTCCTCGACTACCTGAAGGGAGTCCTCGACTCGATGTCGGCGACCGTCGTCGAACTCCGCAAGACGCTGGAATGAGCCGGCGCCATTCGATGCGGCTGAGTCTGGCCGGAGAAACTATTTGAGGACCCGTCCGGTATCGCGACGCAAGCCGTCGTAGCTCAGTCTGGTAGAGCCCCCGGCTGTTAACCGGGTGGTCTCCGGTTCAAATCCGGACGACGGCGCTCCAATTCTCCACGGCACCATCAGGCCGCTTTCACCGCGTCGATGGAACGCTCGATTTCCCGCTGTAACTTTGCGCGCGCCGCAGGCTTGGTCCAGAGATCGTTGAGATCCGGGCGAGTGGCCTGACAGATTCCGAGCAGGTCGTCGAGGCTCGTGTTCCTCAACGTTTCGAGGACGACGGCCTTGTACATGTGAAGCTCGTTCCCATGGCGCTGAATCACGGAGGGATACAACCACAGCTCGCAAGCCATCCACTTCTCGACGTACGAGCGAGCCAGCGGCCGCACTCGGGTCGCAATTTGTCGGCGGAACGCGTCTCTCGCGAGCTCCAGGAGGAGCGGCGACTCCAGCGGTTCCTTGACCATGCCGTCGGAAGCGCGTGTTCCCTTCATAAAGCCGGTCGCTCGCCGGAGGACGCGGGTCGGACCCTCTCCCCCCGCGGAGGACGGAGCAGGACCTCCAGGTCGGCCGCGTGACGCGCGCGGCGTCGTCCGCGTAGGAGCTCCTTCTGGGCTCGTGCGATTGCCGGAGGAACGTCAGGCCACAAGCCATTCAGGCGCTCCATGAGGTTCCGTTCGGATTGCGCCGCGGTGGTCCCGGCCGTCCCGAGGTCGAATCCGCGAACGGGACCCGAGAACGAGTAGACGTGGAGATTCCCCTTGAAGAAACAGGCGGAGTACGGGATCGGAAGCAGCCCATGCGCGCGAGCGTCGCGGCAAAACGCGCGAACCCGCTTCGTCGGAATTCGAACTGGGATGACGAGCTCCGTCAGCAGCTCAATCGTCGCGACGTAGAACCGATCCTTTCGATGCGTGTCGAAGATGTAGGGGAGGCCGTCGAGGACGCAGATGCCGTAGGACGTTTCCTGCGTTTCTGCATCGAATACGGTCACCCCGTTTTGCGAGGGGACGAGCGTCTCGAGAAGCTTCAGATCCGCCATCGGGCCTCGCACGTTTCCCCGGAGGACGGAGGACCTATTAGGAGCCGCGGCCCGGCACACTCCTTAAGTAACGCACCGCGGTTCCCGCGGCCGGGGCCCGTAGCTTAGTCCGGTGGAGCGTCTGGCTCATAACCAGACGGTCGTCGGTTCAAAAGGTCCCGCGGTTCCGCGAGACCGGAAAGTCCGGCCGGGCCCATCGACGACCGCAGACGTCACGAGGATCCGAAGGTGCGGAGGAGCCCACGCCGGTTTGTCTTGAGCAGGTACTCCCGGATCAGGTCCCGGGCGCCGATGACCTTGTCCATGTCGCCATCCCAGTTCTGGAGGATGCTCCCGTACGCCGCCTCGACGCGGTCCAACACGGAGCGAACGCGCTTCCGAATCCACGAGGACCCTTTCCCCGAGTACACGACCGCGAGGTAGACGTTTCGTCCGCGCTCGATCAGGATCCGGTAGTCGCCGAAGTCGAGCTGGTGGAGTTCCCGGTGTTCCCCGTAGACGAACGCGTCACGGACGAATGCCTGGATTGCGGTGAGCATGCCGCTCAACACGTCCTCGTCCTTCTCCTGGGATAGGCTGCGCGAAAGGTGGTAGACGAGGATCCCGTCGCGGTACACGAGGAACGCCTCCTCGATCGACCCGCGCGATCGGCGTTGGATGAAGAGGATCGTGAAGAACCCCGCCGCGGCGGCGCCAAGCCCGATCCCCAGGAGCGGCGTCAGGTCCGCGATGATCGTGACAGTCGCAGTGTTCGATCGAACGTATCCGATGACCGTATCTCCGCTGTCCGTGTACACCGCCTCGAAGACCGCGGGAATCAACGACCCGGCGGGCGTCCCCCCCGCGGGGCGGAGGATCAGCGTGACCGTCTCGACCTCGCCTGGCTGGAAGTCGATAAAGGACCAGTTGAGCACGTCCGTCCCGGTCCTCGGGACCCGAGACGTGTACGACACGAGTTCGAACCGCTTGTCGTACGCGTCGGTCAACCACAGATTGTGGGCCGAGGATCCCCCGAGATTCCGGATCGTCAGGGTCAAGGCCACGGTGTCTCCAACGTGCGCTTGAGCCGGCCCTGCCGTGAGGACCATGTCGATGTTCGGGGCGATGAAGTCCGCGTAGGCCGACGTCGTCACCCCCGGCCGGAAGTTCCCGTTCGAATCCGTGTAGTCCGAGTGGAAGGTGAGGTTCGCCCGCGTGCCCTGGAGGACGGTGGTCTTCGCGCGGAACTCAAGGGAGAACGATTTCGGGCCAGGCGCCACGTTGGACCAGTGCCAAGTGTACGTCGAGCCGACGACCGATCGGGCGCCGTCCGACGTGTCGTTCACGTAAACAAAGCTAGCGGGGAGCGGCAGAGTGAGCCAGAGGTCGCCAGCCATCCCGCTCCCCGCGTTAACCTGATAGACATTGTAGAATTGGAGTGCCGCAGCTTCGACGACCGTCGTGGCCGGCGTGATGCTCAGCAAGATTCGTGGCGCCGCCGCCTCGACGCTGTCGGGCGTGATCGGCACCGACGGTTCGAGGTTGCCGACGCCGTCCCGGTACGTCAGGGTCCCGTTGATCGTGAGGAGGCGGTGGTCCGCGACCAAGGCGTTGACGGACGCGTTCAGATAGATGGCGGTCGCGCCCAGGGGGATCGTCGACAATGTGAAGCGAACCTCATCCCCGGAGACGAGGGCCGGGAGGGTCGCGTTCAAGAACGACAGGAACGGGTCCAGGGTGAGATTCACCCAGACATCCCGTCCCGCCTCGTTCCCCTCGTTTGAGAAACCGATGACCGCAAGGACGACGTCCGCCGGGGTAACCTGGTTCCGACCGATCGTCACGGACGCGGATTGGATGTCCGGTGCGATCACGCGCACGGTCCACGATGAATCTCGAGGCGGAAGCAAGAACCCGTTCGAGTTCGTGTAGTTCAACGTCACCTTGTTTGACAAGACCGCGTCGCGGACGAGATTCGGCGCTGCGACGGCGGTCAGGGTGAACGACCAGGTCGTCAGGCTCGGCATATTTGTGAATCGGAAGTATACGACGGAGCCCGATACGATACTGGTGCCGCCGAGGCTCGCCGCGGTGTCGGATACATGCGAGAGGCCCGGGGGCAGCGTGTCGTTCACCCACAGGGTCTGGGCCGGGTCTCCCGTGTTCTGCATTGTGATCTGGTAGGTGATCGTCTCGTTCGAGTGGAGGGTGCTCTTCGCCGACGTCTTGGACAGGCTGATGACCGGCCCTCGGAACGCGACGTCCGCAGTGGCGCTCAGCATCGGCCAGGAGAAGCCTTTCTCGTCCGAGAAGTTCAGGAACGCCTGGTTTCGGAAGTACGGGATCGGCGGGAGGCCGCCCTTCACCTGCACGTCGATGCTCAGGCGGTAGTTGCCCGGACCGAGGCCGGTCCAAGTCCAGTTGTACGAGCCTGTCATCGCGGCGGGATCGGACGAGCCAAGGAACGTGAGTTGGCTGGGAAGGCTGTCGTTGATCCAGGCCCGGCCCGCGGATCCGGGTCCCGAGTTGTTGAACCAGATGTCGTACGTGAATATGTCGCCACCCCGCACGTTCGACAAGGTCGTGGTCTTTTGAAGGGTGAAGGTGGGAGCCCGGACGCGAGCGGACGCCTCCCCGATGTCGTGAACCCCATTCGATTCAATCGCCGTGATGGTCGCCGCGTAGACGCCTTGAGACAGTGGGGGTGCGTACGTGAATCGGAAGAGCTTCCACGCCGACGGGGTCGCGGGGTCGGTCGACGCCAGGGACATCGCGGTATAGTTCACGACCAGCACTCCCGCTGGAGAAGTGAGATTGATTCGGGCCAGCGCGATCTCCGAACTCCCGAACGGATCGGAGACGTTGGCTTGTACGACCAACGTGTCTTTCGGCGACCAGACCGTCGTCGAGCCCACCCCATCGCGGAGGTCGATCAGGTCGATCCGCACGTACGTCGTCGTATTCAGCTCGAGTCCGGAGGCGGCGAAGGTGGAGTTCATCGCGAGCAAGGCGTCGGACGCGCTCGTCCCCATGTTCCGGACCGTGAGTCGGATTCTCGCTCCCGAGGCGAACGTGTGGTCCATCCCCGGGAACGCGAACGTGAAAGGCTGGTAGTCGTTGAACGCGTTCGTCGTGACTCGCGCCTGAACGTACGCCACCGGTGTCAGCGTGACGCCGTTCCAATCCGCGAGGGTCAGGTTGATGTCCAGGTTCTTGGCATCGTGGTTCGCGGAATCGAGATACAACGTCGCGTTGACCGCCGTCGACCGGAACGCACGGGTCAGGACCGGGTCCAAGTCGAAGTCATGGGTCGTCCCGTCTTTCCTCAATGTCTCGTTGTACTGAGATCCGACACCGCCCGCGGGCTTCGGGGGGGCCAGGCGCTCCGACGACCCGATCCGGGTCGGATTCAGGAACACTTCTTTCAACTGCCGGCCGACATAGACCGAAGCCTGCGCCGGAAGGCCCGTCTGCAACGCCCCGGTTCGGTTCGTGTAGACGAGCGTGAGGGACTTCGTGAGGAGGACGCCTGGCTCCGTCCCGACGTTCACTCGAGCCAATAGGTCGAAAGATCGAGGCCCGTTTCCAACGTTCGGGAAGGTGAATGACGGCCACGCGGTCGTCGCGCCGACATTCGACGCCGTGTCGGACAGGTACGTCAAACCCGGGAGCTGGGTGTCGTTGACCCAGGCCGTTGACGCCGGCAGACTTCCGGTGTTGTTGAGGTAGACGTGGAAGGTCACGGTCGCACCGGGCTGTGACTCCGGCGAGGCCGCCCGCATCGAGAGGCTCAGGTTCGCGTCGGTCTCCTGCCCGTACGTCACGAAGTACATGTCGGTCGGCCCCGGCGGGTTCACCCAGCCGCCGCCGAAGTTCAGGTTGATTTTCGCTTGGCCTCCGGCGTAGGTGTCCGCGTTGCTGTGGTGCCACTCGTACCCGTTCGAGGCGAAGCTCGCGGACGTCGCGACGATCCAGTATGGCGTGCCGGCGGTGAGGTTGGTCTGGGACGCCGTGAACGGCACGGCGTAGTTCCCCAGGTTCGTGTTCCCGATGACGAGGTCTTTGCTGGCCAGTGCGACGGACGACGGCACGCCGCCTGCGTCGGGCCGGATCGTGACGTTCAGGGAGTCCGTGATGTCTCCGGTGTTTCGAAGCCGGAGCGTCAGGTTCGTGAGGCGGTAGGACGCCGTCGCCACGAACGATTGCGCGACACTTTCGCTCGAGGAGACGGTGATATGGCTAGTGCCGCTGATGACGGTGTTCGATTCGAACGGCCGCTCCCCGAACGCCGCGGCGGGCACGGCAAGGAGCGGAGCCAGGACTGCACCTAGTAGGAGGAGGACGAACACGCCCACTAGGGGTGAGGTGGGCTGGCGACCGCTCACTCTGGCACCTCAGACCCTTGAGCGTGCCCGGATGAGGGTATGACCCCAGCGGCTTGGTTATCCACCCTGATTCTTTTTCGCGACGGATCCGTGTCGTCGGCATCGTCGACGGGTCAGGGAGGGCGCAACTTTTAGCCCGAGGCCCCCTTCAAGCCGGAGGCAACATGGACGCCCTCGGGCTCGATCCGCCCATTCTGGACGCCGTTCGGGCGCTCGGGATCGAAGAATTCACGGAACCGCAGGTCCGGGCGATCCCGCGGATCCTCGCGGGGGCAAATGTCCTCCTCGTCGCGCCCACGGGCATCGGGAAGACGGAGGCGGCCCTTCTGCCGATCCTCCAGCACATCCTCCGCGAGAAGCCGACTCCGACGAGCTGCCTCTACATCACGCCGTTGCGGGCGCTCAACCGGGACATGCTGCGGCGGATGACGTTCTTCGCGGAGCGACTCGGCGTGCGCGTCGCGGTCCGCCACGGTGACACGACCCCCCAGGAACGGGCCGCGATCACGCGCCACCCGCCCGACATCCTGATCACGACCCCGGAGACGTTCCAGATCCTCTTCACGGGACGCAAGCTGCGGGAGCATCTCCGGTCCGTGCGGTGGGTCGTGGTGGACGAGATCCACGAACTCGCCTCGGACGAGCGCGGGGCCCAACTGGCGGTCGGCATGGAGCGCTTGCGGGACCTGACCGAGGGCGAGTTTCAGCGCATCGGACTCTCCGCGACGGTCGGGACGCCGGAGGAGGTCGGGGCGTTCCTCGCGGGAGTCGGCCGGCCCGTCGAGGTCATTCGCGTTCGGATCCCGAAGGGAATTCGGATCCGAGTCGAGATGCCATCTCCCGCGAACGCGGATTCCGAGATGGCCGAGCGCCTCCGGGTGAAGCCGGGCCAGGCGACGGCCCTCCGGCGCTGCCACGAGCTGATCAAGGAACACGCGTCGACGCTCTTCTTCGTGAACACGCGGGACACGGCCGAGTTCCTTTCGTCGCGGATCGCCGCCTGGTACCCAGACGCCGGGATCGGCGTCCATCACGGGAGCCTGTCGAAGGACGTTCGGGTGCAGATGGAGGACGACTTCAAGGCGGGCCGCCTGCGGTCCCTCGTGTGCACGTCCTCCCTCGAGCTCGGGATCGACGTCGGGACCGCGGACTTCGTGCTCCAGTACAACTCACCGCGAGAGGTCTCCCGCCTCGTCCAGCGGATCGGGCGCTCCGGTCACGGGGTCGGCGAGACCTCGGACGGTGTGATCCTCGCGACCCACGAGGACGATGTCGCGGAGGCGTCGGCGATCGCCCGGCGGGCCCTGGCCGAAGAGATCGAGGACCTCGTGGTCCGGAAGGACAACCGCTCCGTCCTCGCGAACCAGCTCGTGGCCATCGCGGTGTCCGAGCGGTTCACTTCGCTCGACGCGGCGTACGCGACGGTGCGTCGGAGTTGGCCGTTTCGCGACTTGAAGCGCGTGGACTTCGACGAGGTCGTCGCCCAGCTCGGCGAGCTCCGGCTCCTCTGGTCCCGGGACGGCCGACTCGGCCGGAGCTCCCACTCCCTGCCGTACTTCTTCGAGAACATCTCGATGATTCCGGACGTGAAGACGTACCGAGTGATCGACCTGTCCTCGCGGCGGGCCATCGGAACCCTCGACGAGTGGTTCGTCGCGGAGAATGCGAAGCTCGGGGAGAGCTTCATCATGCGCGGGTCCGCGTGGCGGTTCGTCGATTTCAAGGAAGACCACGTCCTCGTCGAACCCGTCCGGGAGATCGGCGACGTCCCGTCGTGGGTCGGAGAAGACATTCCGGTCCCGTTTGAGGTCGCGCAAGAAGTCGGTCGCATCCGGAGGGAGCGAGACCTCTCTCGGTATCCCGTGAACGAACACGGCGCCGCCCGCTTCAGCGCGTACCTCGCGTCGGTCGGGGATGCGCCTCTCGCGACCGACGTTCGAATTACCATCGAGGTCGCGCGGGACGTGGTCATCGTGAACGCCTGTTTTGGGTCGAAGGTGAACGAGACCTTGGCCCAGCTGATCTCGTCCTTGGTCAGCGCTCGATTCGGGCAGAGCGTCGGCTTGCAGACGGATCCGTACCGGATCGTCCTCGAGGTCCCCCGGTCCGTCAAAGCGCAACAGATCGTCGACATCCTTCGCCCGGAGGATCCGGAGGCTCTGGAGCCGCTCCTCCGGGTGATCCTCAAGAACTCCGCGTTCCTGCGCTGGGCGTTCGTCTACGTCGCGAAGAAATTCGGAGCGTTGCGGCGCGACGTGGACTGGGAGAGCGTCTCGATCCCGCGGCTCCTGAAGACGTTCGAGAACACCCCGCTCTTCGAGGAAGTCCTGGACAAGGTGTTCTGGGAACGGATGGACATCCCGAGGGCGGTCGCGGTGTTGCAACGGATCCGCGCGGGCGAAATCGAGATCGTCGTCACCCGGATGACGCCGATCGGGAAGGCCGGGCTGGAAGGCGGACGGCTCCTCGTGACCCCCTCGCGGGCCGACCACGCCACCCTGATGGCCGTGAAGGCTCGACTCGAGAAGGAGACCGCGACGTTCCTGTGCCTGAACTGCAAGATGTCCTGGCGCGACACGGTCAAGGATCTCCCCGCGAAGATTCGTTGTCCGCGGTGCGAGGCGCTCATGGTCGCGGTCGTCGCCCCGTATGAGAGGGAGACGATCGCGAAGCTCGACCTCCAAGGGGCGGACAAACAGAGCCGCGCGAGGGCGAAACGTCTCTTCACGAATGCGAGCCTCGTCATGGCGCACGGCCGGAAGGCCGTCTTGGCGCTGATGGCCCGCGGTGTCGGAGAGGACACAGCGGCGCGCATCCTCCGAGGGTACCATGAAACGGAGGAGGACTTCCTGCGCGATGTCCTCGCGGCGGAAATCACGTACGCGCGGACGAAACGGTTTTGGGACTAGCGACGAAGCCCCCGGCCACCAGCGTGATGGCGTCGACGACACCGGGAGGCGGAATTGCTCTCACGGGAGAAACCCATGACGATACGTTTATCGCCCCTGGATTCGTCCGCGCGGTTGGTTCCTCGCGTGGCGGATCAGACGACCGTCTTGTGTCCCATCTGTGGGCAGCCGAACCCGGTGAAAGCGAAGCAATGTGCCGCGTGCGGCATCACGTTCACGACCGGTGCCGGTACGGAGAAAGTCGACGCGATCCTCGAGGATTTGCTCGAGCTTGCGAAGGCACCTCCGGACGCCGCCAGCGGCACGTCGCCGGAGGCCGAGTCGCCCGACGTCGACGAGACGTCCGCGGAACAACTCTTCGATTCCCTGCTCGCCGAGGTGCAGCCTGACGACGCGGCGGCCGAGGAGGGAGGTGGAGCGCGGGTCGGTGAAGCTCCCGAGTCGTCGACGCAGGCCGGGGAGGCCGTCGACCGGATTCCGGTGCTCGCGACGCCCGCCGACACGGAGGGCCGCAAGATCATCCGAATTTCCGGCCGGATGTTCGATGCGGTCACCCTCGGGTCGGTCGGGGCGCTCGTCGCCGTCTTCGTGTTCTTCCGGATGTACGTAAACCCCTTCGACCCATCGAATCCGCTGCCGACCATCCTGTTCGCCGGCGTTGCGGTCGGCGGCATGGCCGCGGCGCTCGGCCTCTTCCGCCTCGCGAACAGCGAGGTGGCGCAGGGTGACCGCCTGGTCAAAGAGGGCCGCTACGCGGACGCCCTCCCGCATTACGAGCGCGCGATCCGGATGGTCCGCCGGCCCTCGTACGCGTGGACGTCGCGCGGCGTCGCGATGAAGTACCTCGGCCGGCTCGACGAGGCCCTGCGGTGTCACGAGAACGCGATCCGGTTGGACGCAACGAACGAGGTCGCGTGGTGCAACCTGGGGACTGTGTACTTCCGGAAAGATCAGCTCGCGAAGGCGATCGAATGCTACGACAAAGCGATCAGGCTCCACCCGAAGTACGCGATCGCCTGGAACAACAAGGGGGTCGCCCTTTCGCGGATGGGCCGGTTCGAAGACGCGGACCGCTGCCACGCGCAAGCGACGAAGCTGCGTCCGGAGTACGTCGCCGCGTGGCTGAATCGCGGGGAGGTGCTCGCTCGGCTCGGCGACCGCGCGGAGGCGCAACGGTGTCTCGAGCGAGCGAGGGTCCTATCCGGTGGCGCGGCGGCCTAGCGTCGGCCCATCGCGAGGACGTAGATCTCCGCACTCGTCGCTGAGGAAGCGGTCGGCTTGACGCCCTTCACCCCGTCGAACCGCTCGGCGACCCGACGGAGGAACCCCGGGTAATCGTCCCCTTGGAACACCTTCGCGAGGAACGTCCCGCCCGGCCGTAACGCCCGGACCGCGAAGGAGAGCGCGTGGTCCGCCAGGTCGAGCGTCCTCGCCACGTCGAGGGTCCGGTTCCCGCTCAGCTTCGGGGCCATGTCGCTCATCACGATGTCCGCCGGTCGGCGGATCGCTTCGAACAACGTCGCTTGGACCTCGGACCGCGTGAAGTCCCCCCGAAGGACCTCGACCCCCTCGATCGGGGCCATGCGGGCGAGATCGACGGCGACCACACGGCCCTTCGCCCCGATGCGCTCGCGGGCGATTTGGGACCAACCCCCGGGTGCGGCGCCGAGGTCCACCACGAGATCGCCGTCGTGGAACACCCCATACCGCAGGTCGATTTGGGAGAGCTTGATCGCGGCGCGGCTGCGGTACTCCTGCTTCTTCGCGGCTCGATAGAAGCGGTCGTGCTTCCGGGCCTTGATCCACGCCTTGCCCATCGCCGGAACGAACCGCCTGCGCTCCATAAACCCTTTCCAGCGCCGGCTTAACATGTTAACCAGAGGCGAGTAGTTTCGCTCACCCCGTGGGAAAGCTATAATATAGCTACTACCATAACCATTCTGTGACGATCGAAGGGTACGACGGAGAACGGGTCCTCGTGTCATACGACGTGTCCGGTTCCGCTCGGGGTGTCGCCGCCCGGGTCTGCCAGATCGTGTTCGGCCGGAGACGAGTCTCGGAAGGCCGGGACCGAACTCCATACCTCGAGAAGGGTTTCATCCACCGTCCCGGCGTGGTGTGGATCGGCCAGAGCGTCCTCGTCATGCCTCCCCGCGACGCGGTCGAGTTGACCGGGGTCCTGCATCGACTTGGAGTGCGGGTCGCCACCGGGCCGGTTTCGATCGACCGAGCGAGCCTGGCGGGGTTCCGCCGCGGTTCCGGTCTGCCGGCTTAACATGTTAACCGGGCCCCGGCCCGCGTACGGTTGAAATAGCCGCGGTCGCTTCGGTGCGATGTGGTCCGCACCTATGCCGAGGCGGGCGTAAGCCAGGACGAAAAGGCCGCGCACATCGCCGCCCTCGTCTCCGCCCTCACGTACCGACGTCGAGGTGTCGGAAAGCCCCTCACGAAGATCGGCCACTTCACCGGACTCGTTGACCTGGGCACCTACGCGCTGTCGCTCTGCACGGACAGCGTCGGCACGAAAACGCTCGTCGCGAGGGAGATGCGCCGCTGGGACACGATCGGGATCGACTGCGTCGCGCATAACGTGAACGACATGATCTGCATCGGCGCGGAGCCCCTCGCCTTCGTCGACTACGTTGCGATTGAGTCGTACGATCACGAAATGGCCCGACAGATCGGCGTCGGGCTGAACCGAGGCGCGGAGCTCGCGAACGTCACGATTGTCGGCGGCGAGATTGCCGTCGTCCCGGAGATTGTGCGGGATCTCGATCTCGCGGGGACCTGCTTCGGCGTCGTGCGGAAGTCCAAGGTGATCGATGGGCGGTCGATACGTCCTGGGGATGTCATCATCGGGTTGCCGAGCACCGGGATCCACTCGAACGGCATGACGCTCGCGCGGCGGCTGCTCCGCGAGGCGGCTCTCACGGTGTTCGACCCCGCCGGCGGCGCGGGGCGGGCATGGGGTGAGGAACTCCTCGAGCCCATGGCAATCTATGTCCGACCGGTTCTCCGGGCGATCCGGCGCGCCCACCTCCACGGGATGGCCCACATCACCGGGGGCGGCGTGCGGAACCTCGTGCGGCTCAAGACCGGCGTGGAATTCCGGATTACGGAGCCGCTCGAGCCGCAACCGGTCTTCCACGAGCTCCAGGCGCTCGGTGGAATCGAAGACCGCGAGATGTATCAAACGTTCAACATGGGCATGGGCTTCGCAATCGTTGCACCAGAGGAGGAGGCGAAACGCATCATCCGGGCCCTCCGGCCGGACGTCGAGGCCCGAGTCGTCGGCGAGGTCACCCGGGGCCGAGGCGTCTCCCTCCCGAACCTCGGCCTCTCCTGGGATTCGTATTAGTCCGGCCCGGAGGTCCCATGGCGCTCGCGGTCCTCTTCGACCTGGACGGCACGCTGATGGACACGCTCGCATCAATCGTCGAAGCGATGAACGAGGCCGCCGCGGAGTTTCACGTGGTCCCCGAGTTCCGCGAAGACGAGCTGCGGCCCACGATCGGGAAGCCGGTCCCGCGGCAGCTCGACGAGCTCCGGGGGATTTCGGGCCCTCTCACCGACGCGTTCACGGACCGCTACTACGCGCATTACACGCGGCTCGTCGAACGAGGGGTGCGCCTCTACCCGGGCGTCGCCGAGACCTTCCCCCGACTCGCGGATCGCCGGATTGGGACGATGTCGACCCGGCGGCGGTACCAGGTGGCGCGAATGCTTCAGGCCGTCCGGCTCGAGTCGTTCTTCCACGCGATTGTGGGCGGGGACGACGTGACACGTCCGAAGCCGAGTCCGGACTTGCCCCTCCTCGCTGCCCAGGTCCTCGGCGTGTCCGCCGACCGGTGCGCCGTGGTCGGAGACAGCCCGGTGGACATCTTGGCGGGTCACGCGGCGGGCATGAAGGCCGTCGCGGCGTTGTACGGCTACGGAGACCCGGACCGTGTCGCGGAAGCCCGGCCGGACGCGACGATCCGGTCATTCTCGGAATTGCCCGACGCCCTCGAACGCCTCGAATCGTGAATCGCGCGGAACCCTTATCCGCGGGCCTCAGCTTCCTTCGCCCGTGGCGGAGCGCGCGAAGCGCAAGCGACCCCGAACTGCCCCCAAGGCTCCGTCCGCGGCGGCCGAGTCCCCCGTCGCCCATGGACGGACACAAAGCGGCGCTCTCATGCCGGTCTTCGTGGCGGCCCAGGAGCCGACCGCGGGGGCGTTCCGGGCCCGAATCGGGTTCCCGGGCGAGCCTCCGTTCACGCGGGGCGTCCGCGCGACGATGTACCGCGGTCGCCTCTGGACGATGCGGCAGTACGCGGGATTCGGGACCGCGAAGGAGACGAACCGGCGGTTCAAGTATCTGCTGTCGCAGGGCAACGAAGGCTTGAGCGTCGCATTCGACCTGCCGACCCAGATGGGGTACGATAGCGACGCGCCCCTGGCGCGCGGGGAGGTCGGCCGGGTCGGCGTCGCGATCCCCACGATCGAGGACATGCGAATCCTCCTGGATGGCCTGCCTCTGGACGGCGTCAGCACGAGCATGACGATCAACGCGACCGCGGCGATCCTGCTCGCCCTGTACATTGCGACGGCCGAAGCGCGCGGCATTCCTCGTGCCGTGCTGCGGGGCACCGTCCAGAACGATATCCTGAAGGAGTACATCGCGCGCTCGACGTACATCTACCCGCCGGAACCGTCGATGCGCCTCGCGATCGACGTCGTCGACTTCTGCGCGCGCGAGGTGCCGAAGTGGAACGCGATCAGCGTGAGCGGATATCACATCCGGGAAGCGGGCGCGACGGCGGTCCAAGAGATCGGCTTCACGCTCGCGAACGGGATCGCGTACTTGGAGGCCGCGGTGCGACGGGGCCTCGACGTCGACGCCATCGCGCCGCAGATTTCCTTCTTCTTCAACGCGCACATCGATCTCCTGGAGGAGGTTGCGAAGTTCCGCGCGGCGCGACGCCTCTGGGCCTCGATCATGGCGGAGCGGTTCCATGCGAAGAAGGCCGAGTCCCTCGCCCTGCGGTTCCACGCGCAGACGGCCGGGGTCGCGCTGACGGCGCAACAGCCGGAGAACAACGCGGTCCGCGTGGCCATCCAGGCCCTCGCCGCCGTCCTCGGTGGCGCACAGTCGCTCCACACGAACAGCATGGATGAAGCGCTCTCCCTTCCGTCGGAGCGGGCCGTCCGCCTCGCGCTGAGGACGCAGCAACTCCTCGCGCACGAAAGCGGCGTGGCGAACACCGTCGATCCGGTGGGGGGATCGTATGCGATCGAGTCGCTCACGGACCAGCTCGAGGCCGACGCGGCGGCGTTGATCCGTGACGTGGACCGCCGTGGCGGGATACGCAAAGGGATCGAATCGGGTTGGGTCCAGCGGCAGATCGCGGATTCCGCTTACCGGTTCCAAATGGAGCTCGAAAAGGGCGAGCGCACGATTGTCGGCGTCAACGCCTACGCGGAAGGCGATGCCAATGTTCCCGTGCAACGGCCCGATCCAAAGCTCGAAGTCGAGCAGGTTCGGCGGCTGAAGGCGTTCCGTGCGTCCCGGGACGCGAAGGCGGTGCATCGGTCCCTTCGTCGTCTCGAGGCCGCCTCTCAAACCAACGCGAATCTCGTGCCCGAAATTCTTTCGGCCGTGAAGGCGAGCGCGACCGTCGGCGAGATCAGCGACGTGTTGCGTGCCGCCTTCGGGACGTATCGGGAGCGTCAAGATGTATGATCGGGCCCGCCCATCACGTCGGGATCGCGGTCAAGCGTCTCGAGGACGGCGTCGTCCCGTACCGCGCGCTGGGCTTCGAACCCGCCTCGGTCGAAGACATCCCGTCCGAAGGTGTGCGGGCGGCGTTTCTGCGCGCGGGGGGTGTACAGATCGAGCTCCTCGAGTCGCTACGGCCGGATGGGGTCATCGCGCGCTTCATCGAGCGGCGCGGCGAGGGCCTGCATCATCTTGCGTTCGCGACCGACGACATCCGGACCGCGATGACACGCCTCCAGACTGGCGGGCTCGAACTCGTCGACACGGAGCCGCGCCGAGGGGCCCATGGTCGATTGGTCGCGTTCGTTCATCCCAGAACGGCTCACGGCGTACTAATCGAGCTCGTGCAGGAGTCCGCACCCTCGAGGAAGCCCGCGTCTCAGCGCGATTAGGCTGAATCGCGTCGAGAAGGTTTATCCGAGCGCCCTCGGTCTGCGACGAGATGAGCCTCGAAGGAGCCGCCGTTTCGCTCGGTGCGACGATTGTGAGTGTGGCATTCGCGGCCCTTGTGTTCAATCAGTGGATTGCACGCCGGAAGCCGTATCAGCTGGCGTGGTCCCTCGGCCTCGGACTGTACGGCGCCGCCGCGTTCCTGCAGTTCCTCGCCGAGGCGTACGGCTGGTCCGTTGCAACGTACAAGGTGTACTATCTCATCGCCGCCCTCCTCGTCGCCGTCCTGGGGATTGGTTCGACGTTCCTCCTGCACCGCCGCGCCGGGGTCGGCTTTGCTCTCTACACCGTCGTGGTGTTCATCGGATTCGCAATCGCCGTCGCCGGAGCAGCGGTAAACATGTCGGCGCTCGCCGCGACGGTTCCCGCCGCCGGCACGCCGATCGCGGACCCCAACGTCCGCGCGTTTTCGTACTTGTTCACGATCCCCGGGGCGGTGGCGCTCGTCGGGATCGCCGCATACTCGTTTTGGCGCACGCGGCTCCGGTTCAATCTCTGGATCGCGATCGGCGCTCTCATCAACGCCGCCGGCGGCTCCCTCGCCCGGTACAACATTACCTGGGCGCTCTACATCGGCGAGCTCATCGGGATCGCCGTCATGTTCTGGGGATTCCTCGCGAGTCAGGATCTCGCGAAGGCGCGTGCACCGGTCGCGAGGCAGATTCCCTCCTGACCGGGGAACGTTGAAATAGAAGCCGGCGGGTCCGTTTCACGTGAAGATTGGCGAGGTGCACGAGCCAAACCGAAAGCTCGTCGGTCGTACCATCTGGCACTACGACGCTGTCGAGTCCACGAACGAAACCGCGAAGGAATCCCTCGAGGCGGACGGCGAGGAAGGCCTCGTGATCTGGGCGGATCGGCAAGCCGCGGGGCGTGGACGGCAGGGTCGACTATGGGCCTCCCCTCCCGGCGGCTTGTATGCCTCCATCATCCTTCGGCCGAAGCAAGCCCACGCGTGGATTCTCGGGCTGCTAGTGGGGATGCCCGTCGTGAAAGCGCTCCGCCATTACGGGGTCTTCGCGGGCCTGAAATATCCGAACGACGCCGTGTACCAGGACCGGAAGATCGCGGGGATTCTATCCGAGGGCGTTTACCGTCGAGACCTCTACCATGTCGTCGTCGGAGTCGGTGTCAACACGAACGTGGACCTGGAGCAGTTCCCCCCGGAATTGCGCGAGACCGCGACGACCCTCAAGCGCGAGGTCCGCCTGTTCGTCGCGAACGACGAATTCCTTGACTATCTCCTCGCTCAGATTGACGATCTGTACTCGCGATACCGGAACACGCGAATCGAGTTCCTGCTCAAGGATTACCGCGGACAGTGCACGACGATCGGAAAACGCGTCGCCGCTCGCACCGGGAAGACGACGGTGACCGGCAAAGCGTACGACATCGCGGTGAATGGCGCGTTGGTGATCATGGACGATGCCGGGACGAAACACGAGTTCGTCGAAGGAAATCTCGAAATCCTGAAGTGACGTTTCGGCCTGCGCGTGCGCGACCGCGAAGGGTTAATGACGCGCCTCCGCGTTGCGCGCGCCTATGGCGGGCGACGAGCGCATCGAGGAGCTGCGCCGGCGGAAGGCCCTCGCGAAGGAAGGCGGCGGGAAAGACCGTGTCGAAGCCCAGCACGCGAAGGGGAAACTGACCGCGCGCGAGCGGGTCGGACTCCTGTTGGACCCGGGAACGTTCGTCGAGACGGACGCGTTCGTCGAGCACCGCACAACCGACTTTGGTCTGGACGCGAAGCGATTCCCCGGGGACGGGGTCGTCACGGGCCACGGGACGATCGACGGCCGGACCGTGTTCGTGTTCTCGCAGGACTTCACCGTCTTCGGCGGCAGCCTCGGCGAGATGCACGCGAACAAGATCGTCAAGATCATGGACATGGCGATGAAGGTCGGCGCGCCGGTCATCGGGTTGAATGACAGCGGCGGCGCCCGGATCCAGGAGGGCGTCATCAGCCTCGGCGGGTATGCGGAGATCTTCTTCCGGAATGTGCTCGCGTCCGGCGTGGTGCCGCAAATCAGCGCAATCCTCGGGCCGTGCGCCGGCGGCGCGGTATACAGCCCGGCGATGACCGATTTCATCGTCATGGCGAAAGGCACGGCGAACATGTTCATCACGGGCCCCGAGGTCATCAAGGCCGTCACGGGAGAGGACGTCACCTTCGAGGAGCTCGGCGGTGCGCTGACCCACGCGGAGAAGAGCGGGGTCGCCCATTTTGCCGCGGACGACGAGAAGGCTGCACTCCGGACCGTCCGGAGAATCCTCAGCTACATCCCTTCAAACAACGTCGACGATCCGCCTGTCCTGGAGAGCGACGACGACCCGAACCGCGCCGACTCCGAGCTCACCACCGTCGTGCCGCGAGAGCCCGACAAACCGTACGACATACGCGACGTAATCTCGCGCGTCGTCGACCGCGGATCCTGGTTCGAGGTCCACGAGCTGTGGGCTCAGAACATCGTCGTCGGCTTCGCCCGCCTTGCCGGTCACCCGATCGGGGTCGTCGGCAATCAGCCGAAGGTGCTCGCGGGCACCTTGGACATCACATCCTCGATCAAGGCGTCCCGTTTCGTCCGCTTCTGCGATTGCTTCAACCTCCCCCTCCTGACGTTCGTCGATGTCCCGGGCTTCCTGCCGGGGACTGCGCAGGAGTACGGCGGGATCATCCGGAACGGCGCGAAGCTCCTGTACGCGTACAGCGAGGCGACGGTCCCGAAGGTGACCGTGATCACTCGGAAGGCGTACGGCGGAGCGTACGACGTCATGTGTTCGAAACACATCCGCGGCGACTTCAACTTCGCATGGCCCTCTGCGGAGCTCGCCGTCATGGGTCCGGAAGGCGCGGTGCAGATCATCTTCAAGAAAGAAATCGAGGAAGCGAAGGAGCCGCGGAAGCGAGAGAAGGAACTCGTCCTCGAGTATCGCGATCGATTCGCGAACCCGTACATCGCCGCCCGCATGGGCTATCTGGACGATGTGATCGAGCCGCCGGAGACCCGGCCCCGCGTCATCAACGCATTCGCCGTGTTGCGCACGAAGCGGGAGACCCGACCGGCCAAGAAACACGGGAACATCCCGTTGTGATGGGGACCCGATGTTCCGCCGGCTGCTGATTGCGAACCGCGGTGAGATCGCGATTCGCGTCGCGCGGACCGCGCGGGAGATGGGCATCCATTGCGTTGGCGTCTTCTCGGAAGCGGATCGCGGAGCGCTCCATCGTCGGGCTATGGACGAGAGTGTGGAGATCGGAGGCCCGCTTCCCGCGGACAGCTACCTGAACATCGCCCACGTCCTGCGCGCGGCCCACCAAGCCGGCGTCGAGGCGATCCATCCCGGCTATGGGTTCCTATCGGAGAACCCGACGTTCGCGGCGCGGTGCGCGGAGGAAGGGTTCGTCTTCGTCGGGCCGCCCGCCGAGGCACTCGCGCTCTCCGGCGACAAGATTGCCGCGAGGCGGACGATGTCTGCCGCGGGAGTGCCCGTCACCCAAGGGGTTGACCGTGTCATCCAGTCTCCCGACGATGCACACGTCGTCGCCGGGGAGATCGGATATCCGGTCCTCTTCAAGGCAACGGCCGGGGGCGGGGGCATTGGCATGGCCCGTGTCGATCGACCGTCCGAACTCGCCCGCGCGTTCGAGGCCGCGCGCGATGTCGCGCTGGCGAACTTCGGGAATCCGGACCTCTTCCTCGAGAAGTTCCTTCAGCGTGCGCGACACGTCGAGATTCAGGTCCTCGTTGACGCCCGCCGCGCCGTCGGGTTCGTCGAGCGGGAGTGCAGTGTCCAGCGACGTCATCAGAAGCTCGTCGAAGAGACTCCCTCGCCCGCCGTCTCGCGAGCGCTCCGATCGCGCCTCATCGACGTGGCCGTCCGCGGGCTTCAGGCGATGCGATATCGGAACGCCGGCACGGTGGAATTCCTGCTCCACGACCGCCGTTTCACATTCAACGAGGTGAATGCGAGGCTCCAGGTGGAGCACCCGATCACCGAGGCCGTGACCGGCGTCGACCTCGTCCGACAGCAGCTTCGGATCGCGGCGGGGGATGGCCTCGAGGTCTCGCCGTCCGAGGTCGCGCATCGGGGCCACGCGATCGAGTGTCGGGTGAACGCGGAAGACCCGATTCGCAATTTCCTCCCGTCCCCGGGCCGCATCGTGGCCTACCGCGCGCCGTCCGGCCAAGGCGTCCGGGTGGACAGCGGCGTGACCGACGGGTCCGTGATCCCGCCATTCTACGACCCGCTCGTTGCGAAGCTCATTGTGCACCGCCGAAGCCGGACGCTGGCGATCGAGCAGATGCGGCGCTCCGTCGACGCGTTCGAGATTCGCGGCATCCACACGAATCTTCCGTTCCACCGGGCGATCCTTCGGACGAGCGCGTTCACCCGCGGGGACCTCTGGACGACGATGGTCGCGGACCTGCGGATCGCGGAAAAGATTCGAGGCCGCGGGCCTTGGGAGGAACGGATTGCGGCGATCGCCGCGGCCCTGGTTGCCGCGGACCGTCTCTCCATGGGGCCGACGTTCCCCGTCGAACGGTCTCCGACCTCGAAATGGGCGCTCGCGGGACGCCAGTCGCAGCTCGCGGGAGGAGGCCATGCGGTTCCGCCTCGAAATCGATGGTGAGCGACGGGACATCGAAATCGAGCCCCGGGCCGGCGGGTTCGAGGTTCGGGTGGACGGAGCGCGCTACCGCGTCCGCGCGCGGTCTCCGGCCGATACGATGGAAATCCGCATCGGGGCGAAGGGAGTGCGTGTGCAGCTCCAGGGGGAAACCGCAATCCTCGACGACGGTGTTCATCGGTTCCGGATTTCGGAGGTCTCGGAAACTGCGCCGACGACGGGCCGGGGCGCAGGCGGAGCGGGGAGCCTCGTCGACGTGCGCGCCCCGATGCCGGGGCGGGTCGTCCGGGTGAACGTGACCCCGGGCGCAGGGGTGCGACGGGGGCAGACGCTGATCGTCCTCGAGGCGATGAAGATGCAGAATGAGATTCCATCGCCCGGGGATGGCGTGGTCCGCGAGATCCGAGTGGCCGCGGGCGAGACGGTCACCGCGGACGCGATCGTCGCGTCGATCGAACTGCGCGGACCGTCGGCGTCGTGAGCAGATGCCGCAGCCGCTCCTTCTTCGAACGCAAGTAGCGTACGTTCGCCGCTGTGACCGGGGCTTCGAGGGGGATTCGCTTCGACACACGGACCCCGTAGCCTTCCAGTTCCTCAATTTTTGCCGGGTTGTTCGTCATGAGCCGCACGGACGCCACCCCCAGGACGCGCAACATGCACGCCGCGCACTTGTAGTCCCGAAGATCCGCGGGGAATCCGAGGATTCGGTTCGCGTCGACCGTGTCGAGGCCATGGTCCTGGAGGTGGTATGCGGCCACCTTGTTTGCGATCCCAATCCCTCGCCCTTCCTGGGCCATGTAGAGCAGGACTCCGGCGGTTGCCCGACCGATTCGCTTCATCGCTGCGTCGAGCTGTTGGCCGCAATCGCACCGTTCGGAGCCGAAGACATCGCCCGTCACGCATTCGGAGTGGAGGCGCACGAGGACGTCCCGCTTTCCCGCGACCTGGCCCCGGACGAGCGCGACGTGCTCCTCCCCCGAGAACGGGCAGACAAATGCGTGAATCCGGAATTGGCCGTATCGAGTCGGCAACCGCGCCTGGCTCCCGAGGAGGATGTTGTCGCACAGCTCTCCTTCGAAGCGGGGCATCGCAGGCGGGTCCGACAGTCCCGGCGTATATAAGAATTCGGGTGGGGCCCGACAGGTCGGTGGTGCGCAGGACACAGGGCGGCGTCATTCCCGCAAGTGCGCCGCGATGAGGGCCGGCGCGGCACCAATCGCAGTAGCCGTTTCGAGAGAGAGGCCTCGACCCGTCAAGTCGAAATGGTAGCGGCCGAGAGGATAGACCTCGCGGTCGTCGAGCCCTCGCGGTCCCAGACCGAAGACCAAGAGAATCGAGTTGCCGTTGGTCAAGATCTCCGCGAGAGAGGCCGCAGTGGTCGCCTTCTTCGGATCCGGGCGGTTCGTCGTGACGACGACCTCGCCGAGTTGCGGCGGAAAGCCGCGATTGGGGAATCCGAATGTCTGGAACCGGCCGAGGTCCGCGAGCTCCCGCAGATATTTCCCGGCCTCCCCTATGCTCGTCGTGCCGGAAACCCAGACGGCGACTTCCTGGGGGGTGCGGAGGTCTTTTGCGTACGGAAACCCGAACGTTGCGAGGCTCCCGTCGAACGCGAGCGCGACCGGCGCCGCACGTGCGATCGCCCGGCGGTGCGCTTCGGCGAACCGCACGGAATCATACGAGTTGTAGAGGCCGATCGTCATCCGCCCGCGGACCATGTCGAGCGACGATACGCGGGGCGCTATTTTGAACTACTGCGGGGCGATGGGCTCCCCGCATGGAGATGCTCTACTATACGGTCGACGGCGGCCGCCTAGCAGGCCTGCCTGGGCCGGCGTACATGGAATGGGATTTCGCCCGTCTCCGGAAGATGGGCTACTCCGTCGTCGTGAGCCTCGAGTGCGACCGGCTCAACACGTTCGAGATTGAGGACGCGGGGTTCGAGCACAAGAAGATCTGCGTCGACGATTTCACAGCGCCGACCCTCGACCAGATCGATGAGTTCGTGTCCTTCGTCGATGCGAAGCACGCGGAAGGAAAGAAGGTCCTCGTCCATTGCTACGCCGGTCGCGGCCGAACTGGCACCATGCTGGCGGCCTACCTGATTCATCAGGGCGTATCGTCCGATGCTGCGATTCGTGAGATCCGGGAACGGGCCGACAAGGCGTATGGCACGCTCCGCGGGGTGATCGAGCCGGAGCAGGAAGATGTGCTGCGGGAGTACGCACGTTCCCTTCGCGATTCTTAGCCGGGCTTCTCACTTGAGCTCGACGAGCTCTTCGCCTTCCCACTTGTACCGTTTCTGCTTCCGTTTCTTAGCGACGCCTTTCTGGAGGAGATACCCGACGAGGATTGGAAGGCCGATCGTCGCATCGACGAGGCTCTGGGCCATCTTCGCGTCTTTGTGGAACTTGCCCCACGATTGGCTCTCCTCGAACGTGCAGCCGCTCAGGCCGCCCCACTGCGGGACGTCCGTCGTGATCTGCGCCGCGTACATGTGCGGGTTTTCCGGATAGCCCATGACTTCTTGGATCACCTCGACCTGCGAGATGTAGTTCTTCGGCGTGCCTCCGCCGACGTAGAACACCCCGGTCCTCGGGGACTTCAGCTTCACCTGCGCGATCTCGTAGTTGTCCTTGATCGAGTCGAGGGCGATCGGCTCTCGCCCCTTCTTGACGCGATCATGGTGGTGCTTCGCCAGCGCAATCCCGATCGACGAATCGTTCAGCGCGGGAACGAAGTACGGGATGCCTTTTCGGTAGCACGCGCCGACGAGGCTCGTCGGATCCTTGGACGCGATCTTCCCCATGTCCCAAAGGATCTCGCGGCTGCTGTACGGTCGAGGTTCGAGGGAGTCGGCGAGCGCCGCGATCTCGTCGTCGCACTCGCGAAAGAGGGACTCGTCCGCGAGGGTATCGTACACGCGATCGAGGAAGTGCTCCCGCAAGACGATGTCGTCCGCGTCCGGGGACGAGCGGTAGTGCCGGTGGCCGTGCGCCTCGTAGAAGTCATGGTACGCAATCGCGCCCGTCGTCACGACGACGTCCACGAGTCCGAACTCGACCATGTCCCGCATGACCTTCTTCAGCCCCCCCGGGGTCAGCGCGCCCGCGCCGCCGAAGAAGACCGTGCACTTCGGGTCCGTCATCATGTTCTCCAGGACCGAGGCGCAGAGGCCCAACGTCCGGGCTTGGAAGGAGATGTGCTTGTAGCCGTCGACGAGGTCCGCGACCGTCTGGGTCTTCTCGAGATCCAGGTGTTCGATCGGGACGGATGTGAGGTCGGCCTTCGTGGGCTTCTTCGGGACCATGGTCGGCGCTATGCGCCGCGCGGGAAAAAAGCTTCGGATGGGTCACGCTTTCTTGCGGCCTTCGACGGTCTCCGCGATGGCCCTCGCCTTTTCTTTCGGCCGCGAGCAGACCGCGTACTCGTCTCCGTCGAAGAACACGTCGAGGTCCGGGTTCTGCCGCTGGATTTCTTGAATCCGTTGCATGATGTCCTTGAGGGTGATCGATTCGTCGTTCGGGTCGATCCGCATGATGATCCGCTTGTCGCTCTCCGTCCCCAAGGCCCGCCCGCCTCCGCACTCCGCTGTGACCGTCAGACTCGTCCGGCCGTATAAATACTGCTCCGGCCCGTGCGAGCGCGGAGCGCGTTCGCGTCCGGAGAGCCGGCAAGGTTGCTCCATGATATTCGAGTCAATACCACTAAATACCCTGGGGGTTCGTAGTCGCCAAGAACCGGATCATCCGGGTCGGTCGTGCAATTCATGCGCTGGGAGGCACAGGCCCGATGGCGGTGAAGCCGACGGAGGAAACCGTCTCACCGGCGTGCCGCGTGTGCGGAGGGGAGGTGAACCCCCACGGCGAGTGCGTCGTCTGCGGCACGAAACAGTCGGATCCACCGAAGAGCCCCGACGCGGCCGTCGCCTCGTGGCCCAAGGTCGGTTCGGACGCCGGGTCAGCCGCTTGGCTCGCGACCCCGTCCGGGGACGCCCGCGACGAAGCGCTGCGGAAGTGGCTCGGTGGGGAAGACACGGCGTTCCAGGAGTGGATCGGCGTGCCGACGGCGTCCGGGGGCGGAAAACCTGTCAAGACCTCCGATGAACGGATGTCCGACGACAAGGTCCGCGATTTGCGCGCGAAGGCGCTCGAGGTCGACGGCCTTCGGGCCGAGCTCGATGCGATGCGCACCACGTTGAACCGCGAGCTCGCGAACTTCCGTCAAGGCAAGTTCGACCCGGTCAAGTTCATCGAGGAGTCCGCGAACCTATCGAAACAACTCCAGACCGAGTTCGCGAAGCGGAAAGAGTTGGAGCAAGAGATCCAGCACATCAAGAAAGGCTCGATTGCGGTCATCAAGTACGTCAAGACCCAGCAGCTCAAAGCAGGCCTCTCGCCGGAGCTCAAGAAGCGACTCGAGCAGGAGGCGAAAGCGCGCGAGGCGCTCGATGCCCAGATCGCGGAGCAACGCTCCGTGAACGAGCAGCTCCGAAAGCAGGTCGAAGCCGGGCTCGGGAAGCTCAAGCCGGACCAGCGGGAGTTGAAGAAGCGGGAGCTCGCCCTCGCGGAACGGGAGGCGGTCCTGACGGCGAAGGAGGACCGAGCCGCGTCGGCCTCTGCGGAAGGAGGCGGTGCCCCGAGCGAGGAGCTGAAACGCCGGTTCGAAGAGGAGCTCCGGGAAATGGAACATGACTACCTCTCGAAGGAAGAGGAATTCAAGAAGCGGATCATCGTCCTCGAGGAGGAGATCGGCAAGCACAAGATCGAAGACAAGGTCCGGTCGGAGGCCCAGTCATTCGAGGGCAAGTCGAAATCGGAAGTCCAGGTGGCGTTCTCGAAGAAGGAGCAAGACGTCCTTCACAAGGAAAAGATGATTCTACTGAGGGAACAGGAACTCCAACGCCTGCAAGAGGACCTGCAGATCAAAGAGGACGAGGTCAAGAAAGTGAAAGAGCCGCTGACCTACAAAGAGGAAGAACTTCTCCGGAGAGAGGAAGACCTCCTGTACCGCGAAAAGGTGCTCCAGGCGGAGCAGCGGAAGGTTGCGCAAGCGAAGGCCTTGGGCGGTTCCGTCAACGAACTCGAACTCAAGTCCCGGCTCGAGGAGCTGAAGGGCCAGATTACCGCGAAGGAGGAAGAGGTCCGGACGAAAGAGAAGTACCTCACCCAGAAGATGGAGGAACTCCGGCTGCGGGAGCAGGGCCTCATCACGGAAGACATCGAGGCCCGGGAACAGGAACTCCAGGTCGAGGTGAAGCAGCAGAAGGGCAAGACGGGGATCGCGCGCCTCGACGACCTCATGTTCGGTGGCATCCCGTTCGGGACGAACGCGTCCGTGTACGGGCCCGCGTACGTCGGCAAGGAGGTCCTCGTCGACCTCTTCATGGCGGAGGGTCTGAAGAAGGGGTCTCCTGTCCTGTGGGTCCTCACCGACAAAGCGCCCGCGGACGTTCGCGAGGAGATGGCGTTTGTCCTTCCCGGCTACGAGGAGTACGAGAAGCTCGGGTTGGTCGAGTACATCGATGCGTATTCGAAGTCGATGGGAGCGGACGCGTCAGATCCAAACACGACGTACATCGATGACCCGACGGATCACCAGGCGCTCCTGAAAGCCGTCGACGCGAAAGCCGGCGAGTGGAAGAAGAAGTATCCGACCTACCGCCTCGGGTTCCGCAGCGTCTCGACCCTGATCGCGTACCTGGACCCGACGACGACGTTCAAATTCCTCCAGCCATTCGTTGGCCGCCGGAAGCGGGACAAGGCCGTCGCGTTCTACGTGATCGAGAAGGGGATGCACGAGGAGCAGGAGATCCAGATGCTCGGATCCCTCATGGACGGCAGCATCGAGTTCAAGGTCGAACAGCTGAAGTCGTTCATGAGCATCAAAGGGATCTGCGACGTGCAGAGCCGCGGCTGGATCCGCTACACGTACACGAAGTCGAGCGTCTCGATCGGATCGTTCTCCCTGGACCACATCAAGTGATCAGGCGATTTCCGGAGACCGCCCCTTCGCGGGTTTTCCGGGCTGTTGCGGGATATTGACCTGCGGGATCGGGACCGGCGGGGGTAGGCGCAGCTCGCGCGCGAGGATGACCGCCTCCGGGATGCAGTTCGTCATGATGACCGTGTGGATCTCCTGGGCGACCTCCGGCGGCATCTGACCGCCGGAGGACCACCCCTTGACGAGCGCCTTCGCGTCTCCCTCCCAGAGCAGGTTCCCCTCGATCTGGATGAGGCCGACGACCGCTTCCGACGCATGGTAGTTCGCGGTGAAGCGGAAGTCCACGGAGGCCTGTCGCTCGCCGATCTCCGAGACGAGTGTGACGGAACTGTTGTGGTCGACTCGGAGATTGACCCAACGGTCGGTCGGCTTCACGAATCGGCGGCCGTCCACGGCGGAGAATTCGAACGTCTTCACCGGCATGACGCGCTTCGAAGGGGCCGACGCTATATGAATCTTCGGAGCCGCGGCTTTTTTGGGGGTGAACGGACTTCGAGGTGCTTGTTATGGTCCTCTGGATTGGCGTCGATGATACCGACAGCCTCCGAGGCATGTGCACGACATTCCTAGCAACGGAAATCGTTCGCGACTTGACTGGGGACTTCGACCTGATCGGATACCCGCGGCTCGTCCGTCTCAACCCGAACATCCCCTGGAAGACCCGCGGGAACGGGGCGATTTGTCTGTGCGTGGGCCGCGGGCGTGGGAACGCCATCGTCGCCGGGTCGATTGACGGTCATTCCGTTCGAGTTTATCACCGGGGTGCGACCGGACCCGAACCGGACGACGTGGTCGAGCGGGTCAGTGCCCTCATCGAGCGGTGGTCCGACTTGGAAGCCGATGGGACGGACCCCGGACTCGTGGTCTTGCGCAAGAAACCGCTCCCCGGGTTGTACTGGCAGGCAGTTCGTTCAATCGTCTCGCGGTCTGAGGCTCTCGCGGGGATTCGCGGACTGGGACGATGGCGCGAGTGGAAATCAGGCCGCGGGATCATCGGGGCGTCGGCGGCCTGCTCGTGGCGGCCGCACGATCGCACGTGGGAGATCTTGGCGTATCGAGAAGCGTCCCGCTGGGGCACGGCCCGGGTGGTCGATCCGGCATCCGTCCGCCGAATGGATCGGCGCTATTCGAGCACGTTCAACAACTACGACTATGACAGCGACCGCGTGGTCATCGCGCCCCGGACCCCTTGCCCTGTGCTGCTTGGCGTACGGGGGGACAGCCCAACTGATCTCGAAAAGGCCGTCAAGATCCTTCGGTCCGAGCCCCCGAGTCGCTGGCTGCTCTTCCTCACCAACCAAGGTACGGACGACCATGTACTCGCTGGCCCTGCCGCGGTGCCTTGCACGGCCGGCCGATTCGTCGGTCGAGTGACCGCAGCCGCGAAGACGCTGCCGGGGGGCCACGTCGTCTTCCGGCTCGGCGCGAGAGAGGTGACCGCCTATGAGCCCTCAAAGAAATTCCGGAAAGCAGTCCGTGCCTTGGCCGTTGGAGATAGGCTCGAGGTAGTTGGCTCCGTACGCGGCGAGCCTCGGACAATCAATCTCGAGAAATTCCGCGTCCTCGCGCTCACGAGCGTCCAGGCGAAAATTGCGAATCCTTTGTGCGATCGTTGCGGTATCCGGATGAAGTCACGAGGTAGGGAGGCCCCGTTCCGGTGTCGCCGTTGTGGCCGGCAAGCCGGTCGGGACCGGGCGGTCCTCGTCCCCGTCCCGCGGTTGCTGTCGGCCGGCTGGTACGAGCCGCCCGCGGGATCCCGTCGGCACCTGAGCAAACCCGTTGCTCGTTTGTCGTAGCCCGCTGCGCGCGCGAATGGGTTGCCCGCGGGACCAGCCGATCACGCGGCGGGTCTCGTCGCTGCGGCCTAGGAACCGGAAGGCAAACGATTCTCCGCCTGGCTGTGTCCCGAGCCCCGGGATTCGGAGCCGACGCTCCACGTAAGTTATGCCTCGGCTCAATGGGATGTTGATGAGCAGATAGTACAAGGAAATCATCAGGAAACCCTCGATCGGATGTCCGAATCGCACTCCCAGGTTTTCGGCCCACACGAAGAGTTCGTAGACGGAGATGTAGCTCACGATTGTGCTCGCCTTGAACAACGCGATGAACTCGTTCGTCAAGGGCAAGGTGATCAGACGGAGGCCTTGGGGGAGCGTGATGTGGAGGAAGACCTGGGGACCCCTAAGCCCCAGGGCCTTCGCAGCTTCGATTTGCCCCTGCCCGACCGCTTGGAAGCCGCCCCGGAAGACTTCAGATTGGTAGCCGATCGTGTTGAGCGTGAGGGCGAGGAGCCCGGCCCAGAAGTAGACGTTCCATCCGAGTATGTTTAATCGGGGCGCCGCCTCGATGACCACGAAAAAAACGAGCCAGAGCTGCACGAAAAACGGGGTGCCTCGGATCGCATGGACGTAGCCCGTTACAGGCGCGTAGAACAGGAAGGCAATGGGATTCCGAGTTTTCCCGACACCGTACGCGCGGACGACCCCTAGGGGCACGGCAACGGCGAATCCGATCACGTACGAAGCGATTGTGAGGAACAGGGAGTTCCAAAGCGGGCCGCTCCACAGGGGCAGGTACGCGCTGGGCCATCGTTGGAGGATGAAGACCGCATCGATCACGCCGACGAATGCCAGGGTGGCAAGAAACGCCAGGACGATCAGGATCACGATTCCAGCCATGAGCGCCGCCGGGGCGCTCGCCAGCGCGGCACCGCGGGCCTGTGATGCCCAGGTAGGCCGCGTCGGGACGGACTCCATCACTTTCTCGCCGTTCGGTGGTTGTGTGCCCTGGGAATCCGCGACCAATTTCTCACCGGAGGATTTTGCTGACAAAGGCTTTCGTACGTTCGTGACCGGGACGGTCGAAGATCTCCTCGGGCGAGCCGCGCTCGACAATCTGGCCTTGATCGAAGAAAATGATTGAGTCAGCGACTTCCTTTGCAAAGCCCATTTCGTGCGTGACGACCATCATCGTCATCCCCTCCTCCGCAAGCCGCTTCATGACGTCGAGGACCTCATGGATGTATTCGGGGTCCAAAGCGGACGTCGGTTCATCGAACAGCATGACCTTCGGGTCCATGGCCAGGGCGCGCGCTATCGCGACCCGCTGTTGCTGTCCACCGGATAGTTGTGCCGGGTACGCGTCCTTCTTGTCGGCAAGCCCCACCCTCTCGAGCTCGAATTCCGCTTTGGAACGGGCCGCCGCCGAGTCCATTCTCTTCACTCGGACGAGGCCCAACATAACGTTGCGCAAGGCGGTCAGGTGCGTGAAGAGGTTGAACTGCTGGAACACCATCCCGATTTGCTGACGGACCCACTCGGGCCGGACCTCGCGGCTGGTCACCTTGACGCCCTCGAGGAAAATGTCGCCTTTATCCGGGTAGATGAGTAGATTCGTGCAACGCAGGAGCGTCGACTTTCCGGACCCGGACGGCCCGATGATGCACAAGACGTCACCTCGATTCACGTCGAGGTCAACGCCCCGCAACACGTGCAAGGTCCCGAACGACTTGTGCAGTCCCTGAATCCGCACCATGGTCATAGTTCGGCGGCCTCCAGGCCGGGGACCTTGTAGGCATTCTCCACGAAGCGGACCGCCTTCGTGACAACAAACGTGAGAACGAAGTAGAGCATCGCGATCTCAATCCAGATGATGAAGACGAGGTTGAAGTCCGCCTTGAGCGCGGCTGGGACCTGAAGAAGACCGATCTGGGCGAGATCGAGCCATCCGATAATGTTCAGGAGTGAAGTGTCTTTGATGACAGAAGCGAACTCGTTCCCGAGGGGCGGGAGCGAGACGCGGAACGCCTGAGGGAGCGTCACCCGAAACATCGTTTGCCAGCGGCTCAAGCCGACAGAATCCGCCGCCTCGATCTGCCCCGTAGGGACGGACAGGATTCCAGCGCGAATGATTTCGGTTTGGTAGGCGCCGGAGTGCAGCGAAAGGGCAATTGCGCCCATCCAGAGGGCCACGTCACCCGCGATAAACGGGTTCTTCGAGATATTCAGGATGGCAAGTGTCGTGATCAGATAGCTGAAGAAGATGAGGACGATCGGAGGAAGGCCGCGAAAGACCTCGACGTATGCCGCACCAAGACCCCGCAGGATGAGGGAACGAGTCGTGCGCGCCCAGCCGAAGAGGAATCCTAGGGCGAAACCGAGCGGAATGACCACGGCGACCAGGCGGATTGTGACCAGGAAACCCTGACCCAGGCCCGGAAGGATGGATTCCGCGTACCCCAGATTGTAGTAGCGCAGGGTCCCGAGCCAGATCACCAGGCCAAAGCCGAGCGCCGTGATGCCCAGGCCGGCAAGGACTCTGAGGACGAACCGGGTCGCGTTGCGTTGGAAGTCTGCACGACCCGTGACGGAGATCCTCCATCGGGGAACCCAGGCTTTCAGAGACCGCAGCCACCGCCGTTGGACCAAGTACTGACCCTCGGATCGGTCGTGAGGAACGGGAAGGGGAGACGCGGGGCGTTTGAGCCCCGCTTCGCGGACCTAGCCGAACCATTTCGTGATCAGTTGCTGATAGGTGCCGTTCTGTTGGGACGTGAAGATCACGCCGTTGATCACGGGAATCAGATCCTGGGGATCCAAGTGAGCCACCGCGAACGAGTACTTCTCGCCGGTGAAGATCGTTCCGGCAAGGACGAGCGCGCCGCCCGAGCCAGCCGCGAACGCCTCGGCGGGTCCGTTATCGATGATTACGGCCGTGAGGGCACCGGACCTCAGGGCGGCAAGCTCCGTGTCCACCCCGGTGAAGTTTTGCACGGTCGCATTCTTGATGTTAGCATTTGTCCAGGACTCGCTTGTTGTGCCCCGCTGGACCCCGATCACGTAATTCGATTTGTCCAGGATACTCGGATTCGAGCAGTTGCTGGAGGGGCAGCTCACCCCATCCGGATTCGACGATTGGATCAGCACGCCCTGGTTCGCGTCATAGTATGTCGTGGAGAAGGTCAGGAACGTGCTGCGGTTCGCGCCCGTTGCCCCCGTCGAGGTGATGGCCGAGGCGGCCATGTCCACGCCGTTCGCGCCCACCGTCGTCAGCAGTGCGTCGAAATTCGCGAAGTTCTTTATGACAAGGGTCCGGTGCGATGCGTGTGCGATGAGCCTCGCGATGTCGATGTCGAACCCGAAGAACGTGTTCGTCGTCGTGTTGTAATCCTCGAAGGGCGGGAATGGGATATTCGTGCCGACCACGAGCGTCGGAACCTGGGCCGCGGGCGGAAACACTACGGGACCCAGGGCAAGGCCGCCCACGAACGCGAGGATCGCCACGACAACCACAACGACCGCAAAGATTCCCTTGCCGACTCCCGCGCGCCGTGCCTCCGGCGGGGGGGCGGCTCCTCCACCCTCTGCCATGCCAGGCGAGAATGAGCCAGCCCTATTTGAACGTCACCAAGTCGGGGTTCGACCGTCGTCCGGCTTGGCGTTTCAGCGAGCGCGGTTCACGGCCTTCAACGCGTCGTCGAGAACATCAAGGCCCGCGTCGAGAAGGTCTCGAGGGATGTTAAGAGCGGGAATGTAGCGCATCGTCGACTCGCCGCAGGGAAGCAGAATGACGCCCCGCTCGTACGCGAGTTTGTCGAACTTGTCTCGAGTCTCGGGGGCCGGTTTGCCGGATCGTTTGTCCGTGACGAACTCGTGTGCCTGCATCATCCCAAGCCCGCGGCGGTCTCCGATGAAATCGTACTTGTCTTTCATCTCGTCGAGGCGCTTTGCCATGTGCTCGCCGAGCTTCGCGCTCCGGGCGACGAGTCCTTCGTCTTCGATTACGTCGAGGGTGGCGAGGGACGCCGCGGCCGCGATCGGGTTCCCGCCGAACGTGTTCGAGTGCTTGCCGCTCTCCGGAAAGTCCATCTCCGCCGGGTACACCGCCGCACTAATGGGCACGCCGCCGCCCATCGACTTCGCCATTGTGAGGATGTCGGGGACCGCCTTCGAATGCTCGATCGCCCACATCTTCCCCGTGCGGCCGAAACCGGTCTGGACTTCGTCGTCGATGAGGAGGACGTTATTGTCTTTCGCGATCTTCGCGATCCGGTCCATCCAACCCGGCGGCGGCACGATGTATCCGCCCTCGCCTTGCACGGGTTCGACGAAGATCGCTGCGACGTCTTCCGGTGGCGCGACCGTCTTCATGTAGGTGTCCTCGATGATGTTGGCGCAGTACAGGTCGCACGACGGGTACGTCAGCTTGTACGGACATCGGTAACAGTACGCGTATGGGACGTGGACGACGCCGGGCATGCTCGGGAAGAACCCTGCACGTTGTCGCGCCTTGCTCGCAGTCAGGGAGAGCGCGCCTTGCGTGCGTCCATGGAACGCACCGAGGAACGCGAGGAACATGTGCCGTTTCGTGTGGGACTTGGCAACCTTGATCGCGGCCTCATTCGCCTCCGCCCCCGAGTTGCCGAAGAAGACCTTTTTACGATGCTTCCCCGGCGTCATCTTGCCGATCCGCTCCGCGAGCGTCGTCTGAATCTCGTAGTAGAAGTCGGTCCCGGCGAAGTGCGTGAACGCCGCCGCCTGACGCGAGATCGCGTCGACGACTTTCGGATGGGCGTGGCCGACGTTCAGGACGGAGATGCCGGACGAGAAGTCGATGAGGAGGTTGCCATCGACGTCTTCGACAACCGATCCGGATGCTCGTTTGATCACGATCGGTGCGGACTTCGTCGTCGTTGCGATGTACGTCCGGTCCCGTTCGATGATCTCCCGCGCCTTCGGCCCGGGGGGCGTCACCTTGATGTCCGGGACCTTCACGATTACACCGTGCCGCGACCTACTCGCTCGGCGTATTAATAGTCTGCCCGCCGAGAATCCGGGACGGAATCGGTCCGCCGCCGGGATCCTATTTTGCCGCTCCGATCCGCATCATCGTCGTGCCGCACACGGGACACTTGCCTTTCATCGCGGGCTTACCGTTCTTCAGCTTGACCGCGACCGCGCCCTTGATCTCCCGCTTGGCACGGCACTTCACACAATAACCTTGCACCATGGGGGAATCACCGCGGCGCGAAACCACGGAGGCCAAATAAACATGCTGGTCCGAATTCCCGTCTCCGGGAATCCGGCGCCTATTTTATCGGCAATATTTATATAATGTTATCCTGATGCAGCCCAGAGGTTATCAATGGCAGCTCCAGCTGGAACGATGCCGCCCATGGCTCCTCCGGGGATGTACGGAGCCCCGATGGCGCCGAAGCGGCCAATTGGTGTGACGATCTTGGCGGTGTTGACGATCATCTTCGGAATCCTCGGCCTCTTGGGCGGGATTCTCCTGGTGATCGTCTTCGCGGCGGCGGCCACGATGTTGCCCGCGGAGTTTCAAGGGGTCGCCGGAATCCTGTTGGCGCTCGCGGCCTTGGTGACGATCTTGTCGCTCGTTGCGATCATCTCGGGTGTTGGGCTACTGCGACTTCGGTCTTGGGCATGGTGGCTCACCGTGATCGTCGGCGTCCTGAACATTGTGTTCAACATCGGGACGTACGTCCTCTACCCGGTTGCCTTCCCATACGGCATCGTGCTGTGGATCATCATCATCGCCTACCTCGTGGTGGTACGCGGTCACTTTGGGATCGGGAAACCCAAACCGGCGGGTATGTAGACCCCAACCCAACTGAACCGGGGCCTCGTGCGGAACGTTTATACGAGGCCGTCCCTTCGACGGCCTCTCGGGGCTCCCTGTGCCATACACGCGTTTTGAAAAGGCTCGCATGCTCGGAGCCCGAGCTCTCCAGATTTCGCTCGGCGCCCCACTCGTAGCGGCGAATTCCCTAGGTACCGCGGACCCGATCCTGCTCGCTTCGCGCGAATTCGACGCGGCCGTCCTCCCGATGCGCGTGCAGAGGGTCGCGGATGCCCTCGATTGACCGCCTCGCGATCCGGAAGATTCTCGACAGTCGCGGCAATGCGACTGTAGAGGTCGACATCGTCGCGGGCGCCGCGCTAGGCCGCGCCGCGGCCCCGAGCGGCGCGAGCACCGGAGCCCTCGAGGCGCCGTCGTGGCCCCCCGGCGGTGTCGACGGCGCCCTTCGGATCTTCCAGGACTCCATCGCACCGCGGCTCCGAGGACGCGATGTGAAGGACCAAGCCGGACTGGATCGTACGCTGCGAGAACTCGACGGCACCCCAAACTTCGCGCGCATCGGGGGCAATGTCGCCACCGCGGTATCGCTCGCGAATGCGAAAGCGGCTGCGGCATCCGCCGGAAAACCGCTGTTCCGTTATCTGACGGGCCCGCAAGGCCCCTCGATCCCGCTTCCCCTAGGGAACGTCATCGGGGGCGGCCGTCATGCGATCGGCGGCACCACAATTCAGGAGTACCTCGTCGTTTCCCAGGGACCGACCGCTCTGGCCAACGTCACCACGAATGCCCGCGTCCATGCGCTCGTGCGCGACGCGCTGATGAAGCGACTGCCGGGCGTGGCCCTCGGTCGCGGCGATGAGGGCGCCTGGGTCGCGCAACTCCAAGACGAGGAAGCGCTCTCGCTCCTCGCGGACGTTTGTCGTGGCGTCGAACGCGAAGCCGGTTTCCCGGTGCGACCCGCCCTGGATTTCGCGGCGTCGGAGTTCTACCGTGGTGGGAAGTACCGGTATCGCGACCGCGCGCTCTCGGCGAAGGAGCAGGTCGACTTCGTGGAGCGGCTCGCGCGTGACTTTCCGCTCTTCAGCGTGGAAGACCCGTTCGACCAGGAGGACTTCGGGTCCTTCACGGAGCTCACGAAGCGCATCGGCGACCGATGCAAGGTGATCGGCGACGACATCTTCGTGACGAACGTCGAGCGACTCCGACGCGGGATCGAGCAACGCGCCGCCAACGCTATCCTTATTAAGCCGAACCAAATTGGGACGCTCTCCGAGACGCGAGCCGCCGTGGACCTGGCCCATTCGGCCGGGTACGCGACCGTGATGTCGCACCGGTCTGGCGAGACCACGGACGATACGATCGCCCACCTCGCCGTGGCCTTCGGGTGCCTCGGCATCAAGACCGGCGCCGTCGGCGGGGAGCGGATCGCGAAGTTGAACGAACTGATCCGGATCGAGGAACAACTCCAGGCAGGCGCGTGATGCAAGAAGAGGAACAGACGGGCGTCCAGGGACTCCTGGTCCCAGAGGACCTGTACCTGACCTCCGGCGTCCACATCGGGACGCAGCAGAAAAGCGCCGACATGAAGCCGTTCATCTACAAGGTTCGGATCGACGGCCTGTACGTCCTGGACATCAAGAAGACGGACACGCGGATCCGCGAAGCCTCGAAGTTCATCGGGCGATTCAAGCCGGAGAACATCCTCGTCGTCGCGGCCCGCCAGTACGGGCAGAAGCCCGCGCGGCTGTTCGCCAGGAACGTCGGCGCGAAGGTCCTCGCGGGCCGGTTCGTGCCCGGCACCCTCACCAACCCAAACCTCCCTGACTTCATCGAGCCGGAGGTGATCCTCGTCACGGATCCCGCGGCGGACCAGCAGGCGTTGCGGGAGGCGTTGAACGTCGGCATCCCCGTCGTCGCGCTCTGCGACGCGAACAACGAGACGCGGGACGTCGACCTCGTCATCCCGACGAACAACAAAGGCCGACGGGCCCTCGCGACCGTCTACTGGCTGTTGACCCGCGAAGTCCTCAAGGCGCGCGGCACGCTGAAGTCGGACGAAGCGTTCACGGCCTCGATCGATGACTACGAGGCGTCCCTCTGACGGGGACCGGTCCATGCGATACCCGGCGGTGGCGGGAGGGTTCTACGAGCGCTCGCGCGACGCCCTCGTCCGCCAGATCAAGGAATGCTACACGCATCCGCTGGGCCCCGGGCGGGTTCCGGACGTCCGGAGAGGCGAGCGGCGCCTCGTCGGCCTCGTGGTGCCCCACGCGGGCTACATGTACTCGGGTCCGGTGGCCGCGCACAGTTACGCGGCCCTCGCGGCCGACGGCTGGCCTCGCTCGTTCGTCATCCTGGGGCCGAACCACCATGGCCAGGGCGCGCCGTTGGCCCTCACGAAGCACGACTGGCAAACGCCCCTTGGGAGCGCGACCGTCGATGTGGACCTGTACGCCGCCTTGTCGAAGCCTCCCCTCGAGGAGGACATCCTCGCCCATCGCGACGAGCACAGCATCGAGGTCCAGCTGCCCTTCCTGCAATCCCTCCACGAGGCGGTCTCGTTCGTCCCGATCTGCATGGCGTTCCAGGAGTACGAGGTCGCGGCGGAGGTGGGCGAACTCGTCGCGGACGCGGTGAAAGGACGAGACGTGGTCCTGATCGCGTCATCGGACTTCACCCACGTCGGCTCGCAGTACCTCCAGCTTCCTCCCCGCGGCATGTCGGCCCCCGAGTTCGCGAAGGAGCAGGACTCGAAAGCGATTGAGATGATCCTCGCCCTCGACGCGAAGCGGTTCGCCGCCAAGGTCGCGCAAGCGGAGATCTCGATGTGCGGATATGGGCCCGTGGCCGCGATGCTCACCGCAGCGAAGCGGCTCGGCGCAGACCGCGTGAAACTGCTGAAGTATGCGACCTCGAGCGACGTGAGCCGAGATTCGCACATGGCGGTCGGCTACGGCGCGATCGGAGTCTACCGCTGAGCCGTCTCCGCATCAATCCAATCGACGAACGCCGGGAACGCGGCTCCCATCGGGTACGACACGATGCATGGCACCTCGTACGGATGGACGGCCCGGATCGCCGCGATCAGCTTTCGGACGAGTGAACGGCGCGTCTTGAACACGATCACGAATTCTCCTGCCTCCTCCAGTGTGCCCTTCCACCAATACATCGACTCGGCGGGCCAGATGTTCGCGCACGCCGCGAGGCGGCGTTCGACCGCCGTACGCGCGATGGAACGAGCCGTGTCGCGATCCGGTGCGGTCACATAGGCCATCGAATGCGGAACTCGTCGCGGTGCCATCCGTTTTCACGTCCTCCCTTCGGTATCAGGGTCAGGAACAGGAATGGGTCCGGCGTCCTTTTATCTTGTAGTCAACGTGGCTCGCAACGTTCTCATGCCCGTTGTGACGATGTCCGAGATGATCGCCGCCCTCCGGGCAACGGTGGGGAAACGGGGGATGTCTGAGGACGACCTGCGGGCCCTCGCCGACTACCTCATGTCGTTCTTCGGATTCGAGACGGAAGCGATCGACAACAACCTGGATGTCGCGGACCGCGACGTGTTCTACATGCTCGAGGAGGAAGGCCTCCTGACGACCCGCCAGGAAGAGGTCATGATCAAGAAGGGGAAGTTGTGGCGGATCCACTACTGGATCCTTCGCGTCGAGCGGATCAAGGCGTTCGCGAAGCCGCAACGCCCGAAGGCGGAAGTCAACGCGTTCGCAGTCTACAACGAGTTGCCGGACGACATCTGGGCCCGCCAGATGTCGGCGAGATAGGTTGAAATATACCCGAGGGTTCGTTCGGAGCCGCGCATGGTGGACCTCGTCCCCCTCCTGCTCGCCGCCGGCGTGATTGTCCTCTGGTGCCTCGGGCTGTACGCCTTGCAGCGACGCGGGCTGTTGGAGCCGCGAGGGTTGACGCCGTCGCCGCCGCCCGCCGGTCCCTTCCTCATGTGGAAGACGGTTCGCGGTCGGAATCTGATTGACCGGCTCGCGCGACCCAAACGCTTTTGGCGGATTTTCGGCGACGTCGCGATCCTCCTCGTCGCGCTGACGATGGTCGGCACGACGGTCCTCTTGGCCTGGGAGGCCACCCTTGTGCAGAGCGCCGCTATTCGCGGGAACCCGCCGCCTCCCGAGACCCTGCTGGGCTTGCCCGGCATCAATCCGATCATCCCGGTCGGGTACGGGATTCTCGGCTTGGCGGTCGCGATTATCCTCCACGAGTTCTCCCACGGCATCCTGTCCCGCGTCGCGAACATCAAGATCCGGTCCCTCGGCCTGATCTTCCTGATCTTCCCCATCGGAGCCTTCGTCGAACCGGACGAGGACGAGTTGCGGGCTCTGCCGCGACGGGAACGCGCCCGACTCTACGCGGTCGGGCCCGCGACGAATGTCATCCTGGCGATTCTTTTCGCGGCGCTCTTCTCAACGATCATGGTGACATCCGTCGCGCCGGTTCATGATGGAGTCGGAATCATCGGATTCACGAACGACACCTCGCCCGCTCGCCTCGCGGGGATGCAAGCGTACACCGTGATCACATCCATCAATGGGACCGCAGTCCACACGCAGAGCGAGTTCATCGCCGCCCTCTCCGCAGTGCCGATGAACGCGACGATTGTCGTCCAGGCGTACGATCCGGCCACCCGCACCCCGGCGAACTACACCGTCACAACGCAATGGAACCCGACGACGAAACGGGCGGTCCTGGGGATCTACGCGTTCGACGTGAGCACCGACTACTACCACCCGCTGACGAACCCGGCCCGGTTCGACGGAGTTCCCCGGGCCCTCCTGGCGTTCGTTTCGCTTCCGTTCTCGGGGTACTCTCCGATCGGCGACCCCGCGACCCGTTTCTACCAGATCAACGGTCCCGCCGCCGCGATCCCAGCTCCGCTCTTTTGGCCTCTCGTCAACGCGTTCTATTGGCTCTTCTGGCTCAACCTGATGCTCGGCGCCACGAATGCGCTGCCGGCCGTTCCCCTCGACGGCGGCTACATTTTCAAGGACGGAATCGAGTCGCTCGTGTCCCGCTTTCGGAAGGGCATGCCGGTCGAGGCGAGGGACCGCATCGTCCGCGGTTTGAGTTACACCTTCGCGTTCCTGATCCTCGCCTTGGTCCTCTGGCAGCTCATCGGCCCGAGGATTTGAGCTTTCAGGCGCGGGCTTCGGAGGCGACGAGCCCGATGACCCCGCTGACGATCGCGAGGATGCCGCCCGTGAAGTTCAATCCCAGGATCAGCGTGACGATTCCGAGCAGGATGTTCACAATCCCGCCCGAACTGTACTTGCCACGGTAGATGAGGAGGCTCCCCACAAGGATGGCGATTCCGAGGAGGGCCGCGATGGCCACGTTGATCGCGCGCTCGAGGTTGAACTGGCCTCCTTGGGCCGCGGTCAGCACGTTGACGAGGATCAGCAGTCCACCAATCAATCCGATGAGGACCGCGAGGAGGGCGAGAATCCGTTTCTCCGCCATGCCTACCGGAAGACGCGGATTATCCTTCAGCCTTTCTCCAAGCCGCCCAACGCCCAGATGCCTCCTGGATCCCCTCGAAACTCGTCCTCGCCCCACCGCATCCGGAGGGCACGGAAGACCTCGCTGAGACGGTGCGCCCGGACGAAATCTAAGAGGGCTTTATTGCGAGACGGTCCACTGAAGGCGACCTCCGATGTGCCCGTGGCTTGGATCAGAGCGTTGAAAAGGTGTTCCGCGGCATCCTTCGAGGTCGGCTCGACGACCCACGGTCCGATTTCACACGAGGTCTCGCTCGCCGCCCCGACGATAAACCCGCGATGGTCGTCTGCACGGTCTGCAATGAGGAACGTGTTCGCGAATTCCTTTGCAAGCCTCGCGATGAGCGCGCGACGATCCGAGCCGAAATAGGTTCCATCCATTCGCACGAGTCCTTCCAGGTCCTCGGGGTGTATCGGTCGTACGCCGGAGTGGCCCGCCTCCGCCTTCGCCACTCCGTGCCACCGAACTACTTCGTACTCCGCTTGGAATCCGAGCCGTTCGTAGAACCGGACTGCGTTCAGGTAGGCGTACAGCCGTACGGTCCTCACGCCGATTTCTTGGAGGTACCGGAGGGCGGCCTCCATCATCTGCTGGCCAACGCCCTTCCCGCGAAGATCCGGCGCCACGATGACGGCACCCAGAAACGCGAGGGGGCCGTACGTCGTCGTGGTCAGGACCCCGACAACCCGGCCGCGGAGCTCGGCGGCGAAGCATCCCTCCGGCGAGAGGTCGAGCAGCCGCCGGAAGTCTGCGGCGGTGTACCCCCAGGCCTCGAGGTCCGTCAGGGCGATGGCCGCGGGGATGTCTCGCTCCTCGAGTCTCCGGACGCGCGTGCCTTCCATAGCTTCACCCGCTGCTCGAGCTCCTCGATCTCGTCGCACTCGTGGAACCCGTACGTCACGTATCGCTTCTCCTTGCGGAGGTGCTTGTACATGCACGGACCGTACTCGTCGTCTTCCTGCCCGTACCACTTGTCGCAGTCCTTGCAAAGGTGGTGGGACGGCAGTTGGTCCTGGAGCGTCTGCGCCGACGCCAACCTAGCCGCCTCCGGTCGAACCGCGAGGGCGGGTCGGCCCGTTCACGCCGTGGCGCCGACGAACCCAACGAGACCTGCCGCGATGACGAGGATGCCCGGGAGGCCCATGCCCGCGACTACCATAATCGCTCCGATGACGGCGCAGAAGATCGCCGCCGCGTTCATCCGGGTGCGGGGGAACAGGAGAGCCTGGGAACGTCGATAGATCCGCCGACCGACAATGATCGCGCCGATGCCCAAGATGGCCTGAAGGGCTCGAAGCAGCGTGGAGGCGCTCGACTCCAGGGCGGCGAGGACTGCCAAGACGCCACCCGCGAGCGCGAGCAGGAATGCCCCGAGCCCCAGAGAACGCCGCAGGCTCGCGGCCCGTCCGAAGATGCGCGCGAACATGTCGCGATGCTAGTGGCGAGGGGTATTTGCAACTTGTGTCGCGGCCTGGAGAAGACGGGTTCACATGCCCCAAAAAGGGTCCTCCTTGCGTTTGATTGTGCACACCTCGTTGAGCGCCTCCTGCTCGTCATGGGTCAGAACCGTGCTGTCGCGGAGCGCGCGGGCGTCCGCCTCGGGGAGATCGACATACAAAACGTCCCCACCGTTGATCTGCCGACCGATCGTGATTCCATCGACCGAGATCGCGACCTCTTGGCCTTGGTTCGCCCCGTCCAGGCTTTTCTCCCCGCTCCGGATCGCCTTGATGCGGCCGAGGGCACGACCGTCCTCGCGCATGATTGCCTCGCCCGTGCGAATCCGTCCGGCGAGGACGCGCACGCCGAAGATCGCGGGTTTCGAGGTCCGGAAGACGTAGTCCCCGAGGAACAAGAGCTTCGCCGGATACGCGATTTCTTTGCGGCTCGCCTCCGCCAGCTGCCGCTTGCGCTCGTCCCGCCACGTTTGGTAGTCTTCGATGAGCCGGTAGATCACATCGTTCTCGAACAACTTCAGGTCCTTGTGTTCTCGCAGCGCCGACTTCGCGTCCGGCAAGATTTCCAGGTTGAAGGCGAGGATCGCTCGGTGGAGGGGATCTCTCACGGTCGCCGCGTCCGTGACATCCCGGCGGGAGACGGGGCCGATTCGCGCGAATTTGATCGAGATCTCGGCCTGCTTGCATTCGTACGCGAGACCTTCGAGGGAACCGATCGCATCGGCCTTCACGAGGATGCCGTCTTCCTGCGTCTCGACATGGACCTGCGATTCCTTTGCGATCTCCTCGACGACCGCCGCGAGATTCCCTTTTGCCGCGCGAACCGGAGCCCCCGCAACCGCCTTTTCAAGCCCACTCCCGACGATCTTGACGCCTGCCGCGGCAGAAACGCTCCGCACGGAGTCGAACCGCTCCTGCGGGTCCCGAATCTCGTCCAGCGGCTTGGGTCGGAGGAGCGCCTTCACCTTCGTCGTGCCGGGCTGGGCGGCGGTCCCGAAGACGATCGTGTCTCCTTTCGAGAGGGCGCCTTCGTACATGATCGCGTCGAGCGTGATCCCGAGGCCTTTCTCGTCCTTCACTTCGAGGATCGTGCCCACCGCGGGCCCTTCGGCCGTCGCGAGCTGTTCTTCCAGGAATCGTTGCGCGAGACCGATCAAGGTCAACAGCAAGTCGGGGATGCCTTCGCCGAACTTCGCGCTCACCGGGATGACCGCGAGATTCGTGGTGAAGTCCGCGATCCGATCGTACCGGTCCGCAGAGAACCCGTGTTCGTACAGGCGTCCCACGAGCGCGTACATCCGGCGATCGAGTTCCTCCCGAGCGGAATCCGGTTGGTCTTCGTAAGAACGGACGAAAGGTTGGCCTTCGTGCTTTCGCCAGCCCGGGACGAGGTCGATCTTGTTCGCTGCGACGACGAACGGGGTCTTGTATCGCTTCAGGATGTTCAGGCTCTCGATCGTCTGCGGCCGGAACCCCTCATTGATATCGATGACCAAGACCGCCAAGTCGGCCAATGCACCGCCTCGGGCTCGCAACGTCGCAAACGCGACGTGGCCAGGCGTGTCGATGAAAAGGAGACCGGGAATCCGGAACGAGCGACCTTTTACGAGATCGCCGCACATCTCGAGGATTGCCGCGAGCGGGACTTCGGTGGCCCCGATGTGCTGCGTGATTCCGCCGGCCTCGCGGCCCGCGACGCGGGTGCCGCGAATTCGATCGAGGAGGGTCGTCTTCCCATGGTCGACGTGTCCCAGGACGGACACGATCGGCTGCCGAATCGACGCCATCGTTGGCGCATCAAGAAATCAACGCTATTAGAAGGTTGTCCCCTCTGGGGAACGACGCGGCTCACTCGTGCAACCACGCCTCGTCGATCCGCGCGTATGCGTGGATTTCGTCCGGTTTGAAGAACAGTGAAATCTCGCGCTTCGCGCTCTCGACCGAATCGGACCCGTGAATCACGTTCCGGCCGATCGTCAGCGCCAGGTCCCCGCGAATGGTTCCCGGCTCGGCCTCAGCCGAGTTCGTCTTGCCCATCATCCTGCGAACCGCGGTGACGGCGCCGTCTCCTTCCAGGACCATCGCGACGACGGGGCCCGCCGCGACGTACGACATCAGCGGCTCGAAGAACGCTTTCCCTTTGTGTTCCGAATAGTACGTCTCCGCAAGGGACCGAGTGACGCGGACGAGTTTCATCGCGGTAATCTTGAGTCCGCGCCGCTCGAACCGCGAAACGATTTCGCCGATCAGTCCGCGTTGCACCGCGTCCGGCTTTAGGAGGACGAAGGTGCGTTCCGCCATCAGCTCCCCTTCTTGGCCTTCTTCGCGGTGGGAGCGGGCGCCTCCTCCTCTCTTTCCCGCTTCCGCCCCTTCACCTGTTGCCACTGCCCGTCGAGCCACGACTTGAACACGCGGCGGCCCTCGGGGGAGTCTTTCCACGCGAGGAACTCCGCCTTCTCCACATGCGTGACGGGCTTTGCGCCGTGTTTCTTCTTCGTCCATCCGAGGATCGAGGTGCGGAACGTATCGCCTGAGACGAAGTCCGAGAAGTACCGCTCGAGATTCCCACGGGAGAGGAGGTCCGGCCCGAGTCGCTTGTCGATCAGGTCCGAGAGGTCCGCGGGGATGTCCTTCCCTCGCGGGGTCTCAATCGTGACCTCGGCGGCCCCTTCCGCCAGCACCGGAGCCTCCTCCGTCACGACAACGGCTTCCTCCGTGACCCGACCCGCGGCCCGCCGGAACGCTTGGGTCCACGGGGTCCACCGCGGCACGCGGCCCAGCTTCAGCATGTTCGACTGGCATTTGTGGGAGCAAAACAGGAACACGGTCCCGTCCTTCCGGATGAACATCTTGCCCGTCCCGGGCTCGATCTCGTTGCCGCAGAAGGAGCAGGATCGACGGGTCGGCATCGGCTCACCGGACCGAGAGCTTGCGGGCCTCGCGCGCCGTCTCTCGGAGCATGAGGACGTCGCCGACCTGAATGCTCCCCTTCACGTTGCGCGTGATGATGCGGCCCTTGTCCCGCCCGTCAAGGACGCGGACCTTGACCTGGACCGCCTCGCCCGTCATGCCGGTCCGGCCGACGACCTCGACGACCTCCGCGGGGATGCTGTCCTCGTCCGCCATCTTCCTCTCCGACCTACCGAGCGACCGTCACTTCTTCATCGCGCGGATCTTCGCCGAGACGTCCTCGATCATGGGCTTCGCCTTGCCGGGGTCGAGGATCGCGATCGAAGCCGTCGCCTTGCCGAGGCCCACCGCGACGCCGAGCTCTTGCTTGCTCGGGACGTACGCATAGGGCACGCCCTTCTCCTCGCACAGGAGAGGCATGTGAGCGAGGATCTCTTCGGGTTGGACGTCCTCCGCCATGACGACGAATTGGGCTTCGCCGCGTTCGACGAGCTTCGTGACTTCGTTCGTCCCTTTGCGGACTTTCCCGCTCTCCTTCGCGAGCTCGATCGATTGATACGTCTTGTCGACGAGCTCCTTCGGCATCTCGAAACGAACGTACATCGGCTTGGCCATTGCGGAGACCTCCTTCCGCCCCGGTATGCGGGGCGTCATCAGTCATCGGCTCCCCGTCCTCGGAGAAGCGCCGCTCGAAGTGGCGCGGCTTATAAAAGGTTTGCGACCGTCGCGAACCACCGATCGCAGACCGCATGCCGGAGGCCTTCGATGAGGTTCACTGACTGGACGACTCGTCTTCCTCCGCGCCAGATTCCGATTCTGCTCCTCTCATCCCACTATGGGATGTGGACGAACGACGAGGCTGAGGCCTAGCGAAGAA
>Ga0209158_1000101_pt1 | contig 63087 bp, 61 predicted proteins | sample GraSoiAngelo_140_FD_185897 | JGI IMG/M metagenome (GOLD analysis project Ga0209158, IMG submission 185897) | Grasslands soil microbial communities from the Angelo Coastal Reserve, California, USA - 14_0929_12_30cm (SPAdes) (version 2) | ecosystem: Environmental > Terrestrial > Soil > Grasslands ...
CACGAGCGGTAGGATTGGCTAGGTAAACTCCCAAGGAGGGAATCTCGTATGAAGCGTCTCACGCTGTTGTTGTTGGGCTTGGCGCTGGGCGTCTCCGCGACGGCCGGCGCGCAAGGCCTGACGATGCAGATGTCGAACGGTTGGGCCTTCCAGTTCGGCGGGAACGTGAACGCCTTCTGGGTGTTCTCGAAAGTGAACAACAGCGGTCCGGCGAATAGCAGCGTCCGCACCGGACTGCTCCCAGCCTTCGCGACGTTCGAAGCGCGCGGCAAGGAAGCTGGCCTGAACCTCGCCGTGCACATCGGATTTGCGCCGCAGATCCAGAACGGTAACATATCGGGTGCTGCGGACGGCACCGGTGCCGTGCACGATCAGTTCGGTGCCCAGATCGACATGCGTCAGGTGTACCTGACCGTCGGGTTGAAGGATGGGGGGCAGATCCTGGCCGGTCGCGAGCTCGGCCTCTTCGGGCGGCAGAACATTCTCAACGACATGACGCTGTTCGGCGTCGGCGCAGTTGGCATCGGTGGCGGTGGTGGCGGCGGAACGACGCTGGGCCGTATCGGCTATGGCTATATCTATCCGAACTTTGTCCCTCAGTTGACCTACAGCACCAAGCCCGGACAGGCGCAGCTCAGCATCGGCTTGTTCCAGCCGAGCGTCCTCAAAGGGGGAGGCGGCGGCACCCCGTACCTCTACACGAAGGTTCCGCGCGTCGAAGCCGAATTCGCCTACAATCAAAAGTCCGGCAAGAACAACTACACGTTCTGGGTCGGCGGGCTGTGGCAGACCACTTCCAACTTGGTGACGGCTGGCAACAGTGCCAGCTCGTTCGGCGGAACGGCAGGCATCAAAGCAGGCATGTCCGACCTGTCGCTCGTGGTGACCGGTTACATCGGCAAGGGCCTGGGCACGACCCTCATGTTCTCAGGTAACGAAGTTGCTGCCAACGACACATCCCTGCGGAAATCCGATGGCGGCTACGTCCAGCTCACGTACAAGCTCGGCCCGAAGACTACGCTGGGCGGAAGCTGGGGCTTCAGCCGGCTCGTCAACGTCCAGACCGGCGACGGGAACACGGCCGTGCGGTCCAACCTGTACTCGTACACCGCCGGCATTTACCACCAGTGGACGAAGTCCCTGAAGCTTGTGTTCGAGGGGACTGAGGAGGGCAGCACGGGTGTCGGCCGGCCGAAGCAGATCGACCTTTCCGGCGGGTTCATGCTGTTCTTCTAGAAACCATTCAGGTAGCGAACGTCGAGAGGCCGGGAGCGATCCCGGCCTCTTCAGTTCTATGTCGTAAGTTGTAAGGCGTAAGTCTAAGTCGGGAGCCGCGGGCGAGACCTTACGTCTTACGGCTTAGGACTGCCTCACTTGTAGCGGTATGTAATCCGTCCCCTCGTGAGGTCGTACGGAGAGAGATCTACGGCGACTCTATCCCCCTGCAGGATCCTGATGTAATTCTTGCGCATCTTGCCGCTGACGTACGCCAGCACCTCGTGCCCGTTCTCGAGCTTCACGCGGAAGGTCGTGTTGGGAAGCACTTCGCTTACCGTGCCCATCATTTGTATCGCGTCGCCAGCCACGCTCGGTGCCGCTCTCCTTCTCCCGTGGTGGAACGGGGGAGGTCACAGTCGGACGATATGCGGATCCATGGTCTCGTCGCGCGGCGCGGTGGGACCGCGCTCGATGTAGGACGCGTGACGGCCGCAGCTCTGGCATGTCAGCGTGACGCGCTCCGGCGCGAGCGGCGCGGCGCGGGTGCCCCGGCGTCGGGGCGCGCGCACGATCGACCGCGTGCTGCAGGACGGACAGACCAGCGGCACGTGCTCACGGTCCGCCGCAATCAGCGTCAGCGCCTCGGGCGCCCGGTATTCCTTGATTCCGCGTCGTCCCACGGCTGATGGCACCTCCAATCATGAAATGTAGCCACCTATGGAAGATGGGTCGCCTTGACACCTCCCCGGGGAGGCGTATCTCTCACAGAGCCCGGAGGTTGCCCGCGGAGGTGACCATGGACCGCCCCCAGTACGAGCCGCTCGCCCAGATCGAGGTCGACGCTGCCAAACCTGAGCCCCAGGGCTTCACGCTCACCGGCCAGGGTCCCGATCACGCCGAGTACCAGCTCGACCTGCGCTTCGAGATGCCGCTCGACTCGAGGACCCGCACCGTGCTGGGCGAGCTGCTGTCCCATTCCGACCTCACCATCTCACGGCGCGCGCCAGGCGCGCTCGTCCAGGCGTTGCGCCAGCGTCGTAACCGCGCTCCGCAGCGATAGTTCCGCAAGAAATCCGGAAAAAATCCTTGACGGTCTGGTAGGGCCGATGTAGCTTGGCGCGACCTTTAGCGCCGGAGCAGCGTTTTCGATGTCAGCCGAGCTCGGCGGGTCGCAGATCTCTTCGCTGCTCGAAGCCCTCCCCGGAATCGCGAGTGTGCTGCGCAGCCCCGTGGCCGACGCCTTGGTCAAGGCGATCCGCGCCGCCGCGGGAGTGGGCGAGTTCACCTTCGACGATGCCGAGGAGCTGGTGCGTTACGCGGTGCGCCGCGGCCTGATCGGCCCCGAAGAGGGCGATCGGGTACTCGCGGACGTCGAGGTCCTCAAGTCCAAGGCCAAGCCGGTCCGCCCCGCGCGGCCTAAGGCGCTGGTCAAAAAGAAGACCGGGAAGAAGAAGTCGCGGCGGTGAAGCTGCGGCTCCCGCTTCTTCTGCTGGGCGTGGCCGTCGCGTGCGCTCGCGCTCCGCAGCCAGGGGCACTCACACCGTTTCGGCGCGGCGCGGCGCTCGCCGCCGCCGGGAGGTGCGACTCCGCCACCGTCGTGGCGCGTGCGGCGCTCGAGCGCGAGCCCGACAACGCGCTCGGACCGCTCGTGATCGGCGCGTGTCAGGAGCGGGCGGGACGCTACGACGAGGCGGTCGCCACTTACACCGACTTTGCGGCGCAGCACCCGAACGCCCGCGGCGTGGCCACGCTGCGGGCCAAGGCGCACCTCGCGCTCCGCGCCGCGGCGGAACACACGGCCCGCCAGGCGCTGGCGCGCGAGGCGGAGCTCGCAAACCAGCCTCCCCAACCCGCCACGGTGGCGGTGCTGCCGCTGGTGGTCGCCGGAGACTCGACCGTCCAGCCGCTGTCGCGCGGGCTGGCCGAGCTGATCACCACCGACCTGGCGTACATCCGGACGCTGCGGCTGCTGGAACGTCTCCAGATCGGCATGCTGCTGGACGAGCTCAAGCTCGGCCAGAGCGAGCGGGTCGATCCGGCGACCGCGGCGCGCGTGGGGCGGTTGTTGCGGGCGGAGCGCCTGGTGCAGGGGACGGCGACGATTCCGTCCCGCGGGCCGGTGCAGCTCTCGGCCACGGTGGTCACGGGGAGCGGCGTCGTACGGCCGGTGGGCCAGGTGAGCGGGCCGTTCCCGAAGCTGCTCGATCTCGAGAAGCAGGTCGTGTTCGAACTCGCAGCACAGCTCGGGCTGGAGCTCACGCAAGCGGAGCGCGAGCGGATTCTCCGTCAGGGGCCGAAGAGCCTCGCTGCGTTCCTCGCCTACAGCCGTGGACTCGAGGCGATGGATCGCGGGGACTACGGCGCGGCGGCGCGCCACTTCCGCAGTGCGGCGCAAGCCGACCCGAGCTTCCAGGCCGCCCGCGACGGGGAGCAGACGGCGACCGCGGCTCCGGCTGCCGAGCGGGCCACGGGTGGGGGGATCGTAACCATGGTGGACGCCGTCGAGCGGGCGACCGGCGTCGCCGAGCCGACGAGCCTCGGTAGTGCGACCGGACTGCTCTCTGCCGGAGCGCGCGATGTCGTTCCCGCCATCGGCGACGCAATCGGCGATGTCCGGTTGCCGACGGGCAGCTCGACCATCGACCGCCAGCTTACTCCTGAATCGCTCGGCCTGCCGTCCATCGTATCCGTCGCGAACGGGATCGTCATCATCTTCAAACGGCCGCCGTGAGGTGGGCCCTTGTGTGGTTGTGCGCGGCGGAGCCGCTCGCCGCGCAGGGGCCCATAGACGGGATCGGCACAGCGGCACGCACCGGGTTCGTGTTCGACGGCTACTACTTCGGCGCGAGCTACGCGTTCGATCACGTCGTCGAGTGGACCCTTCCGTTCAGCCTGTCGCATCGGCTCGGGCCGCACGTCACGGTGGATCTGTCGAGTGGGTACGCGCATGCCGCCGCCGCGACCACCAGCGGCACGCTCGAGGTCTCGGGTGCGACCGACACCGATGTTCGCCTGAGCTGGGCCGGCATGTCGGGCCATGTGATCGTCTCGGTGGCGGGCACGCTGCCGACCGGGAAAAAGGCCGTGGACAGTTCGGCCGTGCCGCTGCTCAGCGCCCTCGCGACCGAGGTGCTGAATTTCACGACCCCCAGTTTCGGGACGGGGGGCGGCGTGACGGGTGGCTTCGCCACCGCGGTCAAACTGGGGGAGCGCTGGGCGGGCGGTGTGGGTGGCAGCTACCGCTGGCGCGCGAGATACACCCCGGTGGCGGGGAGCGGCGATCTCGCGCCGGGCGGCGAGGGTCGCGTGCGCCTCGGCGCGGAAGGACCGGTAGGTGGGGGGGGCCGGGGGTATTTCCGCGGCGCCGCGGTGTACGCGACGAGCGGCGCGGATACGCTGGGCGCGGGCGCGCGCAGCGCCAGCGGCCCCCGGTTCCTGGTCTATTCAGGGTTGAGCCTCCCAGCGGGCCGGAGCAGCCTGTCCCTGTACGCGTACGACAGGTATCGCCTCCGACCCCACGGCTACGACTCCACCGTCGTCCAGGTGCCGCGCGGCAACGTGCTCGCGCTGGGTGCACGGCTCGAGCGGCCGTTGTCCCCGGCGCTGAGCCTCGCTCCGAACGTCGAGTTCCGTCATGAGCTCGCCGGGCCCGCGACCGGCCGCCTCGCGTTGCTCGGCTGGCTGGTGCGACCCGGCGTCGATGTGCGCTACCGCGCGAGCGGCATGCTGACGGTTCTGGTCCAGGGTCAGGCGGCGTTCGGTCGGCTGGCGGGCGGCGGCGGCTCCGTGTCCCTCGTCGGGCCGCGAGCGGTCGTGCTGCTCGAGTGGGCGCGGTGATCCGGCGCGTCCTCATCTGGCTCGCGCTCGCGGTCACGGGCGGCATAGTCGGGTGCGCGGAGTGGGCGGGATCGGAGCTCGGCGGCCCGCAGCTCTCCATCGTGCCGCTGATCGGCATCGGCTCCGGAACGGTCCTGCTCGACGATCTCGACCAGCTGCACGTGGTCGTCGTGCCGATCTCGAGCGCCGGCGCGGTCGTAGATACGACCGTCCCGGTCGATGCGGCGGGCAACGCGACGCTCACGGTGCCGGTCGTGGTCATCGGGCGAGCGCAGCCGTTCGAGGTGTCGCTCCAGGGCATCCGCTCGAGTGATGGCGCGGTGCTGTACGCAGGGATCGACACGGTGGTCGTGAGCGGGGCGGGCGCGCCACCGCCCGTGACGGTGGCGGTGAGCTACGTCGGGCCGTGCCGGATCGGCTCGGGCTGCGTGGTGTCGGTGGCCCCGCAGGACACCACGCTCGCGGCTGGTGGCTCGCTGGTGATGCGCATCAGCGTCGATTCGGCGCTGATCCCGGTGCCGGGCGTGCCTGTGGCGTTGACCAACCTGACTCCGGGTCTCATCCTGGCGGCGCCGGATCGCACCGTCACGGCCCTCCTGAGCGCGACCGGCGGCCCGGGGCGCGTCGAGGCGAGCATTCGGGGCTCGGTCGACACGCTGCGGCTCACCGTGGCGCCGCTCACCGCCCCAGCCGCGGTTCTCGTCAACCCCGGGTACGTGACCCTCACGACCTTGAGTCCGGGGAACACGGCGCAGCTCGCCGCCGTCGTCACGGATATCGCCGGCAAGCAGCTGTCGCCCTCAGTCGCGACCTGGACGAGCCGCGCCCCGAGCGTGGCGACGGTTTCGAGCACCGGGCTCGTCACGAGCGTGGTATCCGGCAGTGCGATCGTGGTCGCTACGGCGGCGCCGGGCGTCGCGGACTCACTGGTCGTGACGATAGGCGACGCGACCATCCTCCCCGGCAATCCGATCGCGCTCGCACTCACCGGGAGCCGCAGCTTTGGCGTGGGCAAAGTCGGGCAGCCAATCGCGATCGACGTCGTGGTCGATCTCAAGGCCGTCCCGATCGAACGCCTGGGGAGCTACAACGCGCGGCTTACCTGGAATGCCGGCGTGCTGCGGTTCGATAGTACGCAGGCCGGTACGTTCGTGGCTCCGGTGGTCATCCCCGACACCGCGGCGGGTGGCATACTGCGCTTCAACGCAACCGACCCGGTCGGGGCGACCGGGTTTCTAACTCTGGCCCACGTTTGGTTCACTGCCACGGGGCCCGGGGCGTCCAGTCACGTGTTGTCGCTGCCCGTACTGTCGGCCGCGCTCACGAGCCTCGATCTGACGCCCGGATTACTCGTGGCACCGGGCGGGGTCACCGTCGGACCGTAGCCGGCCGGACCGGCTAAACGCGAAATCCCCGCACCAGCCCGCGCAGCTTCTCGGCCGCCTCCAACAAGCTGCTGGCGGCGGCCGCCATCTGTTGCGTGGACGCGCCCTGCTGCTCGGTCGCGGCCGTCACCTGCTCCGCGCTCGCCGCGTGCGCCGTCGCGCGCGTCGCCACCTGCTCCGCTTGCCCCTGCAGCTGCGCGGTGGTTTCGCGGTTCGCTTGGGCCGAGACTCGCACCCGCGCGGCGGCCTGCTCCACCAGCTCGACCGCCGTGGCGATTTCGCCGAGGCCGTGCGCCGCGCCTTCCGCGACGGCCTCGATGCCGCGGACCTTCGCTTGGCCGGCGGCCATGGTGGCCGTGATGTCCTCCATCTGCTCTCGGATCGAGCCGGTGGTGCGGGTCACCGCCTCCGCAGCCCTTGCGGACTCGTCGGCGAGCTGCCGCACCTCCTCGGCCACAACCGCGAACCCGCGGCCGTGCTCGCCGGCCCGGGCGGCTTCGATCGCCGCGTTCAGGGCCAGCAGGTTGGTCTGCGACGAGATCCGCTTGATGAGCTCCACGAAGTCGTCGATCGACGCGCTCAGCTCGCCGAGCTGGCTGATCTGCTGCGACGTGGTCTGCACCACCTCCCGCACGTTCAGCAGCACGCTGCCCGCAGCGGCTACGTCGCTCCGGTGTCGGTCGGCTACCGTGCGGATCTCTTCTCCGAGCTTCGCCGCTCGCTCCGCGGCGTCCCCCATCTCGCCGGTGGCGGTGCGCAGGGCGTCGAGACCGGTGCCCATCGTGGTGAGAGCCGCACGTTGCTGGTCCGCACCGCCCGCGATCTCCACCATGGCCGTCGACACCTCGCTCGAGGACGCGGCGAGCTGCTCGCTCACCGCGGACAGGTCCCCCGCGGCCCCGGCGATGCGATCCGACTCGCCGATCACCTCGCCCACGATCCGCCGGAGCCGGTCACCCATCTGCTGGATCGCGTCCGCGAGCACGCGGAACTCGCGGGGCATCTCTCCCGTGGTGACGGGTCGCAGATCACCGGCGCCGAACCGCTCGGCGGCCGTGACGAGTCGGCCGAGCGGTCCGTGCACCGATTGGACGGTGTAGCGCGACAGGAAGAAGCCGAGGAGCACGAGGGCGACGACGAAGACCCACAGCTTCCGCTCCCGATCGGCGGCGTCCGCCGTCAGGCGCTCCGCGGCTTTGACCGCCTTTTGCGCCTGGCGGCGCGAGAGATCGCGCACCAGACGCGTCAGATCCGTGACCTGGAGTCGCACCGCCGCCGCCCGCGCCGCGGCCTCCTGGTCCCGCCCGAGATCCCGGAGGGCATGCGCGATGGAGTACTCGGTCTGGATCGCCGCGTGGAGCTGTTTCACCCGGTTCACGGTGAGACGATCCTCGACGGTGAGCCCGCCAACCGCATCGAGCTGCCGCTCGTGTTGGAACGCCTCTTCGGCGGCGGCCTGAAATTCTTGGCGCGGGCGGTCGCCGGGCGAGCCGAGATACTGCTCGGCGGCCCGGATTTCTTCCAGCACGCTCGTGACGAGCCCGCTCCCCACCTCGGTCGACGTCCGCAACGCGCCGAGCTCCTGCTCGATCGCGTAGCGCATCTGGCGCAATGTGGCGGCGCCCGCGATCGCCGTGGCGATCAGGCCGGCCAAGAGCAGGGCCAACCCGATCAGGATGCGCAGGCGGATCGTGTCGAACCGGCCCCGCATCAGTGCGCCGTCTCCGTTACCAGCCGGCCGTTCCGCACGATGCCGATGACCACGGTCTTGCCAGCCGCGTCCCCGTTGCCGTCGAACGCGATCGTGCCGGTCGCTCCTTCGTACGGCGGCTGGCCTCGACCCACGCGCGCTAGGTAGTCCCGAATAGCTCGCCGGTCGGCGCCCGCCCGGTCGATGGCCCGCGCCAGCAGCAGCACGATGTCGTACGCGCCCGCTCCGCGATGGTCCGGCCGCTGTCCCGCGAACGCGCGTGCGTAGTCCGCCACGAACGCGACGTTACGCTCGTTGCCCCGGTCGGGGAGATATGCGGACGAGAGCCGGAGGCCCTCCGCGAGCGCGCCGTCGGCTTCGATTCCCGTGAGGGCGTCGCCGCCGAGCACGGGCCAGCGGAGCCCGAGCGCGCGCATCTCCCGCAGCGCGAGCTCGGCTCCCGGTCGCTCGGCGGCGAGCAACAGCACCTCCGCACCCCCCCGGCGCATGCGAGAGAGGTACGGCTCGAGCGAGGAGGTGGCCGGGATGTAGGGATCGGCTTCGAGCACGGTTCCGCCCAGGCGCGTAAACTCGGCCACGAACGTCCGGCGTACCCCGCGGCCATAGTCGTTGTTGAGGTAGATGATGCCGGCCCGTCTCGCGCCGAGCGTTTGCCAGGCGAAGCGCGCCAGCTGTGGCCCGTGTTGCAGATCGCTCGGGCACACGCGGAACACGTAGGGACTGATCCCTGCCAGGTCGGGGCTGGAGGCGGACGGCGAAATCATTGCGGTCGGCGTCGCGCCGCCGCCGTATACGCGCGCCGCCGCGAGGGAGGTGCCCGAGCTCAAGTGTCCCACGACCGCCACGACCGCGGGATCGGCGTACAGTTGCTCTGCTGCCCGCACGGCGGTGTCCTCGTTCCCCGAATCATCGACCACCCGCAGCTCCAGCTTACGGCCTCGAATCCCTCGTTTGGCGTTGATCTGGTTCACCGCCAGTTGGGCGGCTTGGAGCATGGAGGCACCGCGCGGTTGGGAAAAGGGGCCCGCGAGGCCGACGGCGATCGGCCCCGTGGGGCGGGAGCACGCCGCCAGCGCGATGACGGAGCCCACGAGAAGTGTGGTTCGCAGCGGCCCTCCAGGTAGGCGCGGGGCAAGGTTAAGCTTGCCCGTGGGGAAGCGCAACATTCCTCCACACCACCCCACAGGATTTCCACGTTCTTTTCCAGACCAATTGTGGATAAATCCGGATTGCCGGCGCGGCAGTCCGGAGTAGCTTGATGCGAGTGGAAACGTCAGGACGACTGTACCGATTTGCGGGTGCGCTCGAGGGACTGCTCGCCGCTCCGGATGCCGAGGCCTTCGAGCGGGCGTGGGAGGCGGCGCACGTCGACCGGGTCGCATGGGAAGCGCTGGGGAGCGCGCGACGGGCGGACAGCGAGGCCCTCGAGCCTGCGCTCGATCAAGTGGACCGCCGCCTCCTCGCCATGCTGGAGCGCTGCCGCGCGTTCCCTGATCCGCACGTGATCACCTTCCGTGTTCCCGAGGTCGAGCGGTGGCAGCATGCCGCAGCCGCCGCCCTCGTCGGTGCGCGCTGGGGCGTGGCGGGCCTGCGCACCGTGATCGCCGATACGGGGGCGCCGCTCGGCCGCCGCTACTTCGCTTTCCTCGCACTGGCCGAACGACACCCCGACGGCGCATGGCCGCTGTTCGAGCGGTATCTCGTGACGCCGCGCGCGCACCACGCGTTCGTCGCGGCCGCCGTGGAAGCCGCGCGCTACTACCCCGGGCATGCCGACGTCCTCGTGCGCCTGTTCGAGCGCATCCGCGGCGATCAGCTGCTGCGCCGGTTCCTCGGACCGAAGATCCTCGAGTCTCTCTACGTGCTGGGCGAGGAATCGAGCGTCCCGTTGTTCGAGGAGCTGCTCGTCACCGGTCACACCGATCCGGACGTGGATCGCTGCGAGGTAACCCGGGCGCTCGTTGCAGTGCGCCGGGTGACCGGGCGCGTGGCGCCGAGCTCCAAATTTGTGGACGACGACGAGGCGGCCGTGTGGCGCACCCTGGACGAAGCGGAGCGCCGCTTCGAGGCCACGCGGGACCGGATCGTGCCCGTGGTGGTAATCTAGAGTCCGGTGATAAACGCCCACATCTTGTCGCGGTAGGCTCGCCCGCCGATCTCGTACGTGTCATTGTGGCCCGATCCGTGGAGCAGGACCACCTCGACCGGTCCCGGCGCGGCAAGCGCCACGGCCATCCCCATCGCTGTGGGCACGAGCCGATCGGCGTCGCCGTGAAACAGCAGGATCGGACAGTCGACTCGCTTGACGGCGGTGAGGTTGTCGAGCGACAGGTGGAGGAGGAAGCGCGGGAACAGCCCGTAATGGTGTCTGGCCATCGCCGCGGCACTGGTAAAAGGAGATTCCAGGATCAGTCCCGCCACGGGCCGGCGTGCCGCTGTGTAGATCGCCACCGCGCTGCCGAGCGAGCGGCCGTAGACGTAAATGCGCTGCGGGTCCACGCCCGGGCGCGTTGCAAGCGTCGCGTACCCGGCCTCGGCGGCGGCGTACAAGGCCGGCTCCGTTGCCCGGCCTCCGCTTCCCCCGTAGCCCGGATAGTCCACGACCAGTACGGCGGTGCCCGGCGGCTGGAATTCTCGCACGATGGGCCAGATCGCCGCGACGGTCTCACCGTTGCCGTAGAACCACAGAAGGCCTGGGGAGGTTGGGGGAGGGTGGGGAAGGTTGCTTCGGTGCGGAACAACCTCCTCTAACCTCCCCCGTCCTCCCCCAACCTCCAGCACCTTGGGTGCGAGATACCAGCCGACCAGCTTCGTCCCATCGCCCGAGACCAGCTCGACCCTCTCCGCATTCTCGACGCCCACTCGTTTGGGGTCGGGCACGCTCGCGCGCGGCGCCGGAAAGGCGAGCCGATCTTGGAACAGCCAGGCGAGCAGCACCAACAGCGCGTACGCGAGCCCGAGGCCCACGATGATGCGGAGCGCCAGCATCTGAAGAAGTTAACTTAGAGACGTGACGACCCAGCCCACTTGCCCTTCGTGCCGGGCCGAGATCCCGCGAGGCGCGGCCTTCTGCCCGGCATGCGGCTCGGCTTCCCCCACTGTAATCACGAACGAGCGCGCTGTTGTGAATCCCCCCTCGCCCGCAGGGAGAGGGGGACAGGGGGTGAGGACCACGCTCGAGCGTCTCGCCGTCGCGCTCGGCCCGAAATACGACGTGAAGCGCCTCATCGGCCGGGGGGGCTTCGCCGAGGTGTACGAGTTGTGGGACAGGGATCTCGACCGTCGCCTCGCGTGCAAGGTGCTCCATCCGGAGATCGCCTGGACTCCGGGCATGCTGGCGCGCTTCCGACAGGAGGCGAAGTCGTTGGCCCGGCTGCAGGACCCGGCCATCCTCGCGATCCACTTCACGGGCGACGGTGAGGGCCTGGTCTATTACGTGATGCCGTTCGTGGAGGGCGAATCGCTCGCGGAACGCTTGCGCCGCCGCGGCCCGTACTCGACGGACGAGGCCTTGAAGATCGCCGAGCCGATTCTCCAGGCCCTGTCCCACGCCCACACGCAGGGGCTCGTGCATCGCGACATCAAGCCCGACAACGTGATGGTCGAGGCGAAGAGCGGCCGCGTCCTGCTGCTGGACTTCGGGATCGCCAAGCTGCTCGACCCCGGCGGGGGCGAGGCAGGCGGCACCAAGACGGCTACCGGATTCACGGTCGGCACCGTGCAGTACATGAGCCCCGAGCAGGCCCTTGGCCAGCCGAACCTCGACGGCCGGAGCGACCTGTACGCGTTCGGCGCCATGCTCTACCAGATGGTGACCGGGACGCCTCCCTACGACGGTAACTCGAGCGCCGAGATCGTCGGCAAGCACCTGGGAGATCCCGTCCCGGAGGCGAGCGACGTCAACGCCAGGATCCCACGTTGGCTCTCCACCGTGATCGTGAGGTGCCTCGCGAAGAAGCCGGAGGACCGCTTTCAGGACGCCGACGAGGTGCTGGCGGCGCTCGTCGAGGCCGGTCGCACGTCCGGCTCCGAGCGGTTGGTCGGCGCCCAGACCCTCGAACGTCAGGTCCGGCGCTCCGGCAAGGTCCGCCGTGGCTCGGGGAGGCGCGCCTGGTGGACGGCCGGAGTACTGGGCGTCGCGCTCATTGCAGGGTGGCTGGCGCGGCGTGCGGGCTATCTCGGATCCGGCGTCGCGTCGCTCCACAACGCCCTCGTCGAGCCGATCGAGATACTCAGCAACGGCGTCCCGGTCGATACCGTCGCGCCGGAAGCCACCGAGCGCCTCACTCTGCCGCGCGATCAACGCACGGGGCTGCGGTGGCGGCTCGTTCGCCCCGGGCACCCGCCGATCGGCGAGCCGCTGGAAGGGCCGCTCCCGGCGTTCCCACGCGCCGGCGGTCGGTTGCTCGCCGACGTCAGTGCCGAAGTGGGCGGCCAGCGCTATTTCGCGCCCCTGATCACGAATGCGAGCGCGTCGGATATCACCCTCGAGGTCAACCCCGGCAGCGCCGCGGCGGTGCGGTGCAACTGCCTCGTGTCGCAGGGTGCGGTCCGCACCCACATCGGGTACTATCGCTTGTACCAGAACTCCAGCGTGGCCGCCTACAACAGCGCCCATCCCTATATCGGACCCCACGCCGACCGGCACGGCTTCGCGGGGCGCGTAGCCCCGCAGAGCGGGGCGGTGGTGCTGGCGTTTTGACGGCGCGCGTCTCGGACGACACCCTCGATCCCCGCTTGTTGATGCGGGCCCGCGGGGCCATGCTCGGGCTTGCCGTTGGGAACCAGCTTGGGGTGCCAACCGAGGGGCTTGGCACGGCCAAGGCGATCCGGGAGGCGTACCCCCAGGGAGTGCGCGATCTCGCGCCGCCCCCCAAGGGATCGCCGTTTGACGACGACGCGGCGATGACGCTGCTCCTCGCCGAGTCTCTGGCGGAGAAGGGCGACTTCGACGCCAACGACGTGGCGCTGCGCTGGGTGAAGTGGATGAAGCGGGACGGGCGCGGCATCGGCCTCACGACCCAGCGCGCCCTGCGGCTCATCGAGCGCGGCACCGAGCCGTTCGAAGCCGGTCGGCTTGCTCACAACGCCCGGGCTGCGTCCAACGGCGCGGTGATGCGCTGCATCCCGGTCGCGCTCCGCTACCACGACAACGTGGACAGGATGGTCCGCGTGTCGACCCAGCAGGCGGCGATCACCCACGCCGACGAGCGATGCACCTGGGGGGCCGTAGCGGTGAATCTCGCCGCGCGCGAGCTGCTACACGGGAATCAACACTTCGTCGAGGAAGTGCTGCACCGCCTCCAGGGCGCGCCCCGCACGCTGGTCGAGGCCATCCGGCGGGTGCCGTGGGAGCAGGAGAGCGACCTCCCGATCGGTGCGGGCGGGGAAGCCGGCTACGTGGTCCACTGCGTGGAAATCGCCTTTTGGTGCACGATGCACCGCCCGTCCCTGGAGGAAGCGCTCATCTTTCTCGCCGAGGCGGGTGGCGACACCGACACCAACGCCGCGGTCGCGGGGGCGCTGCTCGGTGCGCGGGACGGCGAAGCGGCCATCCCGCCTCGTTGGCTTGAACAGGTGGGAAGAGGGACCACGCGCGGAGTATCGGAGCTGGCGGAGAGACTGATTACAGCCGCGAGCCATACACAGCCGTAAGCCGTAAGCCTTAAGACTTACGGCTTACGGCTCGTCGCTGTCTTGGCGTATCGAGCGATCCGGTCCATCACGTCCTTATCCATGAGCGTGATGGACACCCAGCGTGCCGTCCCCCGCCCGCGCCAGTTGAGCCGCACGGCCCGCCGGCCGTAGCGCCACTCCCAGCCGCTCTTGCCGATGGGGCGCGGCCGGCCGAACAGGCGGGCCAACTCCTTCTTGGTGCGGTCGACCAGCGGAACCCCGCGCTTGTCGCCGAAGCCCGCCGAGTCGTAGAACGCGACCACGTCGGCGTTCCCTTCGATGAAATGTGCGCTGAGATAGAACCGGGAGGCATCGTTCGGACCGCGAATCACCACACCGCACTCCATGACCTGAGCCGTGCGCGGGGAGGTCTGGCAGCGCACCACGTCCGAGTCCGCGAGCGTCCGCGCACGCTCCACGAACGCCCGGTAGCTGATACCCGGGGCGAAGCCGCGGTACGCCGGCGTCGCCAGCGCGGGCCCGGCCGTGCCGGGTGGCGTCTGGGTCACGGCGCTGGCCGGGGAGATCGCGAACAGAACGAGCGCCGTGCGGATCGAACGCATGACCCAATATACAGGCCGGCAACGAGAACGGGCCCGGAGCATACCCGGGCCCGCTTCGTTTCCGATCGGTGCTGCTCAGACCTTGCGGACGTTCTGCGCCTGCAAGCCCTTCGGACCCTGGGCGACTTCGAATTCGACCGTATCGCCCTCGGCGAGACTGCGGAAGCCCTCAGCCTGGATCGCCGTGAAGTGGACGAACACATCGGGACCCGACTCCTGCGCGATAAAGCCAAAGCCCTTCGCGTCGTTGAACCACTTCACCTTACCCTTTGCCATACCGTTTGAACCTCAGCACTAAGGGGCACTGCCCCGGACATGTTCGACCTTGGTCACCGCGACCAGGGACGGGCTCAAACAAAAACCGCGAGACAAGTGGTCCTCGCGGTGCGCAGACAAACCGGTAACGGTGCCACGTATTGCTTGAACCGGGGCCAAAGCTAGGAATGGGCATCACCGCTGTCAATAGAGTAAATGTCAGGCGCTCCGGAGGTTGCGTCGCCGAGGCTTGGCTAGCGCCACCATAACGACAGTATCAGATCACCTACGGCCGCTTCGTCGTCTTGGAGGTATCCTCCTTCACCGGCAGCCCGATCGCGACGCGGAAATCACGCAACGCCGCGTCATAGCTCTTCATGCGCTTGCCCAGCCCGACCACCGTCGGATTGGGCGTGGCGGCCGCGCTGTCTTCGCAGGTCGTCGTGAACTTGATCAGCGAGTCCACCTGCGTGACGAGCCGGCGTGCTTTCAGCTGGACGGAGTCCTCGTACACGGTGGGGCTCATCTGCGGACGGCCCCGCTTCAGGAAGCCACGGCTCGACCCGCACAACCCGGCGAGAAACCGTCCCGCGCGCCGCTGCTGCACCGAATCGCGTGTGCCGGCTCGCGTCATGCGGCTCATGGCATCTTTGAGCTGCGCGATACCGCGCGTTGCCGTTCGCAGGCCGGCGAGAAAGCGCTTCTGCTCCGGAGTCGGCGGCGGCGGCGGTGTGGGCACCGATTCCGCTGCCGCGCGCGCCGAGTCGGGCGGCGGCTCGGGCTCCTGCGCCGCGAGAGCAGTGGCGGCGACGCACAACAGCATGGCGAGGCAGCGCATCAAGTGGTCCTCTGTCAGTCGGTGGAAGCCCTGGTTATAATGTCACAATGACGGTTCCCGCAACCTCGCGCCAGACCCGCACGTTCGAGGATCGTGCCGACGCGCTCGCGCATTTCTTCCTGCGCGCGGGCGAGGCGCCCCGCCTCCTCGCCTACGACGATGCGGTCGGCTGTCCGCTCGACCAGGGGCTGGCCGCGATCGAGTGGACGGGCGCGGTGGGTATCCTCGCGCAGGATGACCTGATTCACGCTGCGCGCCTCGGTGCCGACGCGGCGGCGGCCGTGGTCGAGCGCAAGGACGCAGACCAGCGCGTCTTCATCTACTTCGGGCCCCGTATGGATGCCCCACCCGCCGATCCGTACGAAGGCACGCTGCTGTACGATGAGCCCGGCGTTCGCGCCTACATTTTCGCGCAGCGCGTACACGCGATCGCGCACTTCCTGCGCGCGACCCACGGGTTGGGCGCCGTCATCTCGATGCTCGGCCGCCGCGCGCCTGAGCTGCGCCACATCCGCCGCTGGTTGCAGGCGGTATTCGCCGAGCCCGCGGGCGAGACGACCTCCACTCAGATGCTCGCCGGCTGGTTTGCGACGAGCGGAACCGGCGTGTTGTTCTTACCCCGCCAGCCCGACCAGCCCTACACCTACTGCGAAATCGGGGTCGACATCTGAAGCAGGTTGGGGAGGTCCCTCCACAAACCTGTTTTTTTTGTTGATTCACAACTCCACATCGTGTGGACGGGCGCGGCAATGGTAGGCGCAGGCAGGGGTTACCGTCCACATGCGATGCACACTCAAGTGAGCTAACCCGAAGAAACATCGGCACTTGCGCGGTTTCCTGAGGCCCCTATATTGATGTCACGCGGCTTGGAGGGAAGGGTCGGGACCTGGTGTCTCAACTACGCCTCTAAGACGGGTCCGAGCGGAAATTCCGGGGAGGCCGCCGACGCAAACAAGGGCTCAGGCGGCCGGCGATCCGGGAGCAGGCTCTCCGGCTCGGATAGATAGGGCCAGTCGCGTGCCCTGTCCACGTCGACGCGGTGCCTCGACGTGCAGTGCGGAAGGTCGGTCCGCGACCCGATCTGACCCGCAGCACCCACATCGGTGAACCTTGCGGCCCGGCCAGGCTGCTTGGGGATGGAAGCCGGAGCTCCTGTTCGCCCTACCGAGCGACGCATCAGTCAACCGGCGGCGGCAGGATGAAGAACGGCGGGAGCAATCCCCCGGCTCCGGGTAACCGATGTGCGGAGCCCCCGGGCGGCCTATCGTGCCGTCCCGGGGGCTTCGTGTTTATTATGCCCCCATGCCGCTGCCCATCGCTCTTCCTGCCGCCGCCGCCGCGCTCGGCGCCTGGGCGTACGGCACCTACGAACCCAACAGCCCGCTCTTCGGGCGCGCGGTAGGCCGGGGCCCCACCCGGGATCGAGTGGCCTACCTGACCTTCGATGACGGCCCGAACGCGGGCGCCACCGGCGCGATTCTCGACGCGCTCGCGGTCGAGGGCGTGCCCGCGGCGTTTTTCATGGTCGGCGGTCACGTGCGGCGCTTTCCGACGCTCGCCGCCCGCGTTGCCGCCGCCGGCCACGAGGTCGGTAACCACACGCTGCGACACCAGAAGCTCCATTTCCACGGCCCAGCACGGATCCGCGAGGAGCTCGAGCGCACGCACGAGATCATCGTCGAGACAACCGGACACGCGCCGCGCACCTTCCGTGCGCCGCACGGCTATCGCAACCCGTTCGTCGCTGTCGCCACTCGCCGTCTCGGCTATACCGTGTTCGGATGGACGTTCGGCGTGTGGGACTCGGACCGCCGTGTTTCGGCCGAGGAGATCCGCGCCCGCGTGCGCCGTAAGCTTCGGCCGGGTGCGATCATCCTGCTGCACGACGGCGATGGTTACGATCCAGAAGGCGACCGGCGCCGCACCGCGGCCGCCCTCCCGGGGATCATCGCGGATGCGCGGTCCGCGGGCTACACGTTCCGGCCGCTCGGGGAGCTGGTCGCGTGAAGTCGCGGGCCGGACGCTGGATCGGGTGGGTCCTCGCGCTGGTGGGCGTCGGCCTGGCGCTCAAATTTTTCACCGGCTTTCCATGGCAGGTGACCTTCGCGGCGCTGCTCGACGCCGATCGGTGGCTCCTCCTCATCGCGCTCGCCGTGAACCTCTCCTCGCTCGTGGCCAAAGGGTGGGGCTGGCACCTGCTGCTGAAGCCCGTCGCCCCCCACAGCTGGCGGGTGGCCCAGGAGGCGAACCTGGTGGGCGCAGCCGTGAACGACCTGTCCGTCGCGGTAGCGGGCGAGGCCGCGCGCGTGCACCTGATCGTGCAGCGGGGCGGGGTGCCGGCCGGCGCGGCCGTTTCGTCGGTTGTGTGGACTCGGGTGGCGGAGGGGCTGGCCCTCGCCTTGTTTCTGGTGATGGCGCCGAGCGTGCTGCAGCTCGAGCCGTGGCTGCGGGCGGCCCAGAGCGGGGCGGGGTTGGCGCTGGTGGTGGTACTGCTCCTGGCCTGGGGGCGCGGCTGGGCGTCGCTCGCCGACCGGTTGCCGGCCTCGCTGCGGTCGCGGCTCGGTGTGCTGCGAGCCATGGGAGCGGGTGGCCGGCTGGTGTGGCCGACCGCCTTCGCACTCTACAATTGGGCGGCGCAGTGGGCGACGTATCACCTCGTGCTGCGCGCCACGCACGTGCCCGTGTCGCTCGCGGCGTCGTTCACGGCCCTCATCGTCGTGAACCTGGGCGGGCTGCTGCGGCCCACGCCGGCGAACGTCGGCGTCACCCAGGCGGCCCTGGTCGTGGGATTGTTGCCGTTCGGCGTGGCGCCCGAGCAGGCGGTCGCGGCCGGGTTGGCGCTGCAGGCGCTGCAGGTGCTGCCGGTGCTGCTCCTGGGTGCGATGGTGACGGGATGGCGGCTGCTCAAGCTCGAGTCCGAGCTCGCCTAAAAAGCGACGGGCAGCGGGAGAAAAGGGTGACTCGTCCGCCGCGCGCGCCCCTACCTTCCGGGGCGTGTCCCCGACGTATCGGATGCCGAGCGCGGCGGCGCGGCGACGCGAAGCCGAGATCGCGGAGGTGGCTCGGGCCCTCGCCGCCGCTCGGTGCGCCGCCCGGCTCGCGGGGCTCGGGACCGGCGAGTTGGTGGTGCGGGAGCTCCTGCTCAGCGTGATCGCCGAGATCGACGATGCGGAGCGGGCGGTGTCGCAGTTATCGCGGTCTCTCTCTTCGCAGGGTCGGTAGGTCGGTTTCGGTCTCGTGTGTCTTGTGGAACGGGACGCGCGGGCCGCGGATCGGCAGGAGGTGCGCGATCGAGTTGGCGTAGAACTCGAGCAGCGGCCGGCTGCGAGGGAGCACGATCACGCTGTCACCGTCTTCCACCACTAGCCGCCGCATCCGCAGCATGCGCCAGGCGCGGTCCCACACCTCCGGGATGCGGGCGCCGCCCCGCACTACCTTGGCGTTCACGGCGCCCAGCCGGTCCCGCAGCTGCTCCATCCGCTCCAGCACCGCTCGCTTGGGAATCACCGTCTGTCCGAACGACAACACGGCCGCCGCGGCGAGCGGCACCGGCGTGACGGGGACGATCGCGCCGATGCGCTCCATCAGGAGGGCGGCGAGCCGCTCGAGCTCGGGCAGTCGGCGCGCCTTCGGAAGCTCGAGCACGCCCGGCGCCCTCGCGAGCCACTCCTTCAGTGAGACCGGCGCCCCGAAGTTCACCGCGGCGCGACCGTAGCGCTTGAGCCGCCCCGTGACGAGTCGCAGCGCGTTGCTTCCGACGTAGGTCGCCACGGTCCACAGCTGCGCCAGCCGGCGCGGCCGGTCGCGCTCGTCCACCAGCTCGCGGATGAGCGCTCGGTCCTCGAGCACCCGGTCGAAGTTGATCGCGACCGGCACGAACCAGATGTCGCGATCGAAGGCGGGGTCGAGGGTCGTGCGACAGAGGTAGTCGAGCAATCCGAGCTTCGGCGGACCGAGCCGGCCGTCGCGCGACAGGCGTCCTTCGGGGAAGAACCCCTGCGTCACGCCGTTCCTGGTGATCAGATGCACGTACCGTTCGAGCACCGCGTGGTACAACGGCTCCCGGAATCCGCGCCGGACGAAATACGATCCAAACGACTTGAACACGTACTCGAGGGGCCACACGCGCGCCCACTCGCCCACCGCGTAGCTCACGTGGGCGCCGTAGGCAAGCACGTAGGCGACCACGACGTAGTCCACGTTGGAGCGGTGGTTCATGGCATAGACGACGACATCCCGTTTGGGGATGCGCTCCAGCGCCGCCTCGTCCTGGTAATCGACGGTCACACGGTACAGGAGATTGAGCACGATCTTGGCGAGGTTGTAGCCGATCTTGTAGTAGGACAGGACGTTCAGCTGCGGCACGATTTCGTCGACGTACCGCTCGACCCGCCGCCGCACCTCGGCGTGGGTGAGGGAGTGCTCCTGTGCGTGTTGCAGGATGGCCGACTCGACGACCGGATCAGCGGCGATGGCCGCCTTGACGGTGCGGCGCTGCTGGAGGTGGTAGCGCGCCAGGCGCGTGCGGAACTCGTGGATGGTGCGGAGGGCCCGACGTCCGAGCCACCCGGTCACGCGACGCTCCCTCCCTCCTTCTTGAGCTGCGCGTATCCCATGCCGCGCAGGATGGCGATGCGCTTCGCCATGGGCGGGTGGGTCGCCAGCGCGTCGGCGAAGAGACCTTCGCGCGCCGTGAGGCGCCGGCCCAGCGGGTCGGTGATGCAGAGGTGGGCCGCGCCGCGCTTGATGGCCGTGGTCGGCGCGACCGCGCCTTCAATTTTCTGGAGAGCGCCCGCCAGTGCGAGTGGGTTCCGGGTGAACTGCGCGCTCATGGCATCAGCCAGATACTCGCGCTTGCGGCTCACGGCCAGCGCGAGGATCTGCGTGATGATCGGCGCGAGGATCCACGAGAGGATCCACACCACGAGCAGGATGGCGAGCAGCGGACCGGCGCCGCCCTTCTTCCCTCCGCCGCGGGAGCCTCCCCCGCTCCCCCCTCCCAGATTGGTGCCCCCCCGCAGCACGCGGGTCGCGCCGTCGTGCATCAGGGCGACGGCCCCCACCAGCGCCGCGAGCATCGTCATCAACCGCACGTCCAGGTTCTTCACGTGCCCGAGCTCGTGTCCCACGACCGCCTGGAGCTCGTCGCGGTTGCAGAGGTCGAGCAGACCGCGCGTCACCGCGATGTGCGCGTGCAGTGGATCGGTGCCGGTCGCGAACGCATTGGGATCCGGGTCGTCCACGATCCAGATTCGGGGCCGCGGGACCCCGGCTGCGATGGCCATTTCCTCGACCACGTTGACGAGCTGCTTCTCTTGCGGGTCCGTGGGGTCCACGACGGCGCGCGCCCCGGTGGACCAGAGCACCTTCTCGGGGCCGGTCGCGTACGCATACCAGGCCGTGAGCAGGGCGATGACCGTCAGCGCGATTCCGAACCACGGGAACACGTGGTGGTACGCAGTGCTCGGCGCGTCGCGCGTCGACAAGTAGTAGATGTAGTCCCCGCCGAACCCGAGCCACGCGAAGAACGCGACGAAGCCAATCACCAGCAGGACCGTGCGCCGGCGATTGGCTTCCTGTTGTTGAAAGAGGTTGAGCGAAGTGTCGTCGCTCACGCTTTCGGCTTCATCGAGAGATCGACCTGCGGCACGGCCTTGTCGGCCTGGTCTTCGAGCTCCCACAAATCGGCCCGCTGCGCCTTGGCGAGCCCCGCGACCAGGTTGGTCGGGAATTGCTGCTGTCCGGTGTTGTATTGCGTGGCCGTGTCGTTGTAGAGCTGGCGCGCGAACGCCACCTTGTTTTCCGTCGACGTGAGCTCTTCCTGCAGCTGGCCGATGTTGCCCGTGGCCTTGAGCTGGGGGTATTGCTCCACCACCACCATGAGGCGCTGGAGCGCGGACGATAGAGCGTTCTCCGCCTGGCTGATCTGTTTGATGCCTTCGGGGCCGGTCGCGTTGACCTTCACGGCCTGGTTGCGGGCCTGGATCACCGCTTCGAGGGTCGATCGCTCGAACTCCATCGCTCCCTTGACCGCGTTCACCAGGTTGGGGATCAGATCGTGGCGCCGCTTGAGTTGGACGTCGATCTGTTTGAACGCGTTCAGCGTCTGGTTCTTGAGGGAGATGAGCCCGTTATATGCGCCGATCAGCCACGCCAGGACCGCCACGAGGACTACCAGGAAAATGATTGGGCCCATGGGAACTCCGTTTCGAGGTGATTCTACCCTACGCGTTTGCCGATGGGAGGAGTTTCGCGAGCGCCTGCCGCACGGCCTCGGCGACCGCCGCGTCGTCGGGCCCGAGCCGCGCCAGCGGATGAGCCGTCTCGATGTGCAGCTCCACGCCCCGTCCCACCGGGATGCGGTGCCAGGAGCTCGGGCTCTCGGGGTCGCGCGCGGCGTCCCGCGTCAGCCACGCCGTCAACGCCCGTCCCGACTTGCCGCGCGGCGGCGTGCCCTTGCTCTTGAGGGCGAGCCGGTCCGGCACGGGCAACGAGGCGCCCAGGACTTGAGCCGCGCGCCGCTCCAGCACGTCACCCGTCTGATCGTGCATCTCCTTGATGATCGCCGCCAGCGTCGTGCCCTCCATCTGCCGCAGCTTGATCCACAGGAGCTGGAGGAAGTGACGGTAGGAATACGTCGCCGCCGTGCCGCGCCCTTCGGGGGGGCTCACGAGACCCTTGGTCACGTAGAACCGGATCGTGCGCTCGCTGGGCTGCGCCCGCGCGGCCGCGTTGATGGGTGTGATCGCGGACGCGTCCAGCACGGCTCCTACGAGCGCGGCGAGATCGCGCAGGTTCCACGGGGCGAGGTTGCGATACTCCCGCAGGGTGTGCAGCGGCTCGGCGTGCGGCCCTCCCGTCACGCCCCGGCGCCTCCCCGCGCGCGCTCCTCATCGATCCGGAACACCGCGGTCAGCCAATCCGTCACTTCGCGCAGACTGAACGGCTTCCGGATCACGACGCACTGGTGCCGCTCGAGCCAGGTGCGCACTTCGTCCGCTTCGGCGTCCCCCGTCATGATCGCGATGCGGCCCTCGAACACCGGCCAGCGATGCACGATGGCGAGGTAGAGGGCGAGCCCCGACATCGTCGGCAGGTGGATGTCGAGCAGCAGCGCATCCGGTTGCTCGGTAGCGAGCAGCTCGTATGCCGTCTCGGCGCTGCCCGCGCCGATCACACGAAGACCCTGGCGTGAGAGCGTACGCTCCAGCACCCGGCGCAGCGGGGCCTCGTCGTCGACGACGAGGATGGTGTGCGGCGCGGCGCTCATGAGGCGGAAGCCCGGGCCTGCGGCGTCAGAAAGCGTTGGACCACGCGAGCCAGCGCCTCGCTCGAATCGAGGGACAGGCGCATTTCCCCGGCCGTGAGCCCGAGGTAGGCGCGCGCATGCAATTGGAGCGTTTTGGTCTGCGCGTACCCGAGCCGCTTCGCCACGTCTTCGATCGTGAAGCCGGGATCCTGCAATAGCCGGTGGGCGTACAGCACCCGCGCCGCGGAAAGGAAGTGTCGGGGCGACGGCAGCCCCACCCGCGTGAACCACCGCTCGCAGGTACGCCGGTCCACCCGCGCCCGCACCGCTACCTGCCCCACCGTCTGCACTTCGCCCGGCGAGCGCAGCGCCTCTTCCAGCACCCAGCGCAGCTCGCTCGGGAGCGGCGCGAGCGCGTCGGCCAACTGGTCCAGGAGCTGCCGCGACGAAGAACGCGCCTCCTCCTGGCCGAGCACTTCCCGCAACCGGCTCGGGTGGTCATCGTAATTGGCGAACACGGCGTGCTGGATGCCCCGCTGGCCCAGTGCCAACAGCACGCCGGCCGTGCGAGGCGTGAGGGTGGTGTACAGCATCAGGGGGAGCGAGGGGAACAGTACCCGCAGCCGCTCGATTTCCTGCGACCGCGCCTGACCCGACAGCAGCGGGTCCACGACCGCCAGCTCGACGGGCCGCCCGCGGATGGCGGCCAGCACATCGTCCCAGGTCGAGACTTGCGCGACACTGAACCGGGAGCCCGCAGCCCGGCGCAGTTTGTGGAATTGGACGTCGGGGACGGCCGCTAATACGAGCATGAATCCCCCAAAACCCCCAAATGTCGCAAAATCGCCCTACGATGCCGCAAAAACGCCCTAAAATCCGGACGGCTCCGAGCCCAGGTTGTGGAGTCCCTGTTGCGTTGACCCCACACTTGGTATCGGGGAGGTCCCATGTCCCGCATTCGCGCCCTGCTCACCCTATTCGTCGTTTCGTTCGCGCTCTCCACCGTCGCGTGTGCCGATGCTACCGGCCCCAGCCACGGCTGCGACATCAACAACAGCAACACCTGTCACTAGGCATCTCAACCCATCGAGCTGCGCGAGGGACTCGGAAACCTCGCGTAGCTCGGCGGTTTGCACCATCGGCTCCGTGGCTGGCTGCGCTTCCCGGGCCATCGCCCGCTGGCAGTCCGGTAGCCCCGCCAGGATGCGCTCGATCCGGAACTCGAATTCATGCAGTCCAGCGGCGCCCGCGATCGTGAGCGCCTCTTTCATGAGCACGTCGGCGCGGCGGTACCGGCCGAACCGCGCCTGGCCGATCCCCTGTTTCAGATAAAAATCCGCCCGGATGTTGGGCGGCATGTCCGCCAGCCGGTCTTCACACCGCTCCCGCCAGCGGGCGAACCCGACGTGATCTCGCCGATACGACGCGCAGTGCATCAACTCGATCACCGCATTGCTGACGCTCTCGTGCGTCCGGCCGCGGCGGAACACCTCTGCCAGCGCTCGCTCCGCGCCGGTCGCGTCGCCGAGGCTCAGGAGCATGGTTCCCACGTCACCCAGCGCGCGGAGCTGGGAATCTTCCTCTTCGTACAGCTCGAACGCATGCCATGCGTGCGGAATCGCCTCGGCCGATTGCCCCATGTAGTAGAATGCCGCCGCGATGCCCTGCTCGGCGCGCGCTTCGACGTCCCGCTCGCCGGCGGCGCGGGCGTCCGCGAGGATCCCCTCGAGCCCGCGCTGGGCGTCTGCGAGGTTGCCGCGGCCGAGCATGGTATTGGCCCGTCCGATCCGGCTGAGCAACGCCGAATAGCGATCTCCGGCGAGGGTCGCGCGCTCCCCGGCCTCGGAGTAGGCGGCGTCAGCTTCCTCGAACCGGTTCAGCTTGCGGTGCACGCGCGCGAAGCGCAGCTGTGCCGCCACCGCGTCGGTCGAAGACAGCCGGTTCCCCACCACCACCAGCAGCGTCGTGAGCACGTCGAGCGCTTCCTCGAGCCGCAGCTCGGCCTCGAGGAAGTGCGCGTACGCGAACAGCGCCGGCGCGATCAGTTGGATGTCCCCGAGGCGGTAGGAGTCCGCTGCGCTCTCGGCGATTCCGTGCACGTGCGCGCCTTCGGTGTCCGCCGCGCGGAGCTCGCGGCAGAACCGGTCGGTTGCCACCCACTGGTAATGGAAAGCGTCCTTCGAAACCGGCGCCCGGTCCGGCGCGAGTAGGTCCACCAGCCGCAGCGCGAGAAACGCACCCTGTCCCAGGCGCGCTTCCAACGTCGTGGCGGCTTCCGGACCCGACACCCGCTGCAGGAAGATGGCATGTGGCAGCGATTCGAACTTCAGACGCGAAACGGGCATTAGTCTCCGAGTGTGAGGCTAGCTAGCTGGCGCTTCTCCCCTAGGGCAGGGGCCATGCCTCATCGCAACGTGCGGCCGGCTCAGAACATAGCGTTTTCGTGCTCGTTCCGTTAGACCGCAGTTTTCGCGTTTTCTGGCTTTTCGCCGCATGGTTCGGATGCCGGTTGGGCAGTCCTTCCTCCCCTTATTCCGGCCCATGCGCCGGGGCCTTACCCTCGCCGAACTCATGGTCGTGCTGGCGATTCTAGGCATCGTGACGGCCGTCACATTGCCTCGTTTGGCGGGCATCCGGGACTGGATCGCCGTCGACACCGCAGCACACGACGTGACTGCGGCGATCACCGTTGCCCGGAGTGCTGCGATCATGCAAAGCACCCGCAGCCGGGCTGTGATCGCCGCCGACTCGCTGCGCATCGATCGCTGGCAGGGTGATTCGTGGGGAGACCTGCATCGCTGGCCGGGGCCCGATGGACATGGCGTGGCACTCGAGGTGTCGAACCCCGTGGTGTTGTTCGACCCGATCGGCCTGGCATCCGGACTGTCGAATACCACAGTCGTTTTGCGACGTGGAACGCGCGTCGCCAAGCTCACGGTCTCCCGCCTCGGGAGGGTGAAGCGGTGGTAGCCTGGCGCGTGCAACCATTCCCGGGAGGTCGGCATCAAAGAGAGCGGAACCGGCCGGTGGGGGTGGGGAGGCGTAGGGGGGAGGGAGGGGACATGAAACATCCGACCGAACCGGCCGTATCAGGGTATGAGTATCGCGTAAGGGTCGCGGCCGAAGTGTGACGGCCACTTCGCCCGACCGCCAACCCGGGGAGTTGTAAGCCCCGGGTTTGGTTTTTCTATGGCTCGGGTGCCCGTACCCCGACCGCGTCGAAGCTGAATACGACCCGATCAGCGACACGAACGGTGCCGGCTGGTCCGCCGCGATACGGCCTGATGCCGAAATCCGTCTGTTTCACCGAGAAACTACCGGTCGCCCGCAGCGTGTCCGTGCCGATCTCGGCGCGGATATCACAGCTCACATCGCGAGTTTGCCCGGCGAGCGTGAGCCGGCCCTGCAGGTGGAAGCCCTCGTCGGAAGGGGTCACACTTGTGGAGACGAAGCTGATGCCGGGATACTCGTCCACCCGCAGCACGTCGGTCCGCATGGCTTGAGTGATCTTGCGGACGTCCGCCGTGTCGGAAGACCCGACGACGGCGAGACTGTCCGCCGGTATGACGATTTCCACGCGCGACTCAGGCGCCGCGTTCGGGTAGTAGACGATCCGCCCCGTGAATCCAGCGGCACGGACGACATGGGAGTGCCCTGCGAAGCCGAACAGCCCCGCCTTGCCCGTTTTCACTTCGAATCGGCTGGCGGGGGACAGCAGGTAGACGACCGAGTCCGGCTGCCCACCCTGGGCCCAGGTGGGAGCGGTGATGAGCGAGATGGCTCCCGCCAGGAGCCCGCCCCGTGTCAAGTTCATTCTCGAACCGGCGCGAGATAGCGCCTCAACCCCTCGTCGAAGGGGAGCGGCCGGATGCCGAACACCGATTCGATGGCGTTCGCCGGCGTGGCGCTGCCTTCGACCAGCATTTGGAGCTGATCGCTCGTGAGCGGCGCGGCGGCACCGAGCAGGCCGAACGCAGCGGTTGCCGCCCGCGCGAGCGCGAGCGGCACGTGCACCAGTGGGCGGGGGTGGCGGGTGGCCCGCCCGATCGCGAGCAGGAATTCTTCGTAGGTCAGCACCTGCGGCCCGCCCAACTGAAACGCGCCGGAAAGCGTCGGCTGCTCGACTGCAAGCGCGAACGCGAGGGCGACGTCCTCGACCCAGACGGGCTGCGTGGGGTAGTGGCCGTCGCCGAACACCGGCACCACGGGAGACCAGCGGTGCAGCCGCGCCAGGGTGCGAATCGGCGCGCTCTCCGGGCCGCTGATGATCGACGGCCGGAACAGCGCGTGCGACAGACCGGAGGTGCGAACCAGCTGCTCGGCGTGCCACTTCGTGCGATGATAGGGGGTCGCCCCAGGCTCGTCTCGCGCGCCCACGGCGCTCATGTGCACGAACCGCTCCACGCCGGCACGGCCTGCGGCCTCGAGCACGCGGCGGGTGCCTTCAACGTGCACGGCATGAAAGGTGACGCCGCTCGCCTCGACGATGATGCCGACCAGGTGCACCACGGCGTTCGCGCCACGCGTGAGCGCCGTCAGCGCCGCGACGTCCGCCAGACCGCCGGGGACGAGCTCGACCCCGAGACTCTCGAGGGCCCGCGCCTGGGTCGGACGGCGCACCAGCGCGCGGACCGCGTGTCCGCGGCGCGCGAGCATGGTGGTGATGTGGCGTCCCACGAATCCGGTAGCCCCGGTGACGGCGATCAGCACGACCGGAGGCTCAGCTGGACGCCGTGCCGCCCTCGTCGAGGAACACGAGCGTGCGGCGCCGCGCGACGACCGAGGCCAGCGCCTCGTAGACCCTGGGATCGAGCACCGTACCGGCGAGATCGGCCGCCCGCTCCACCGCTTTTTCGGGGCTCATCTTCTCCTGGTAGGCGCGCGACGTACTGAGGGCGTCGAACACTTCGGCGGCGCCGATGATGCGGCCACCCATCGGGATCTCTTCACCCCGTAGCCCGTCGGGGTAGCCGGTCCCATCCCACCGCTCGTGGTGGTGTCGCACTGCCGGGATGATGTCGCCAAGGTGCGAGAGCGGCGCAAGGATCTGGGACCCGATGATGACGTGCTGCTTGACGTGCTCGAACTCTTCGGGGGTGAGCGCACCCTGCTTGTTCAGGACCGATTCGCGGGTCCCGATCTTGCCGAGGTCGTGCAGTCGGCCCGCGACCCGTACGTGTTCGACGTCCTCCTCCGAAATTCCGAGCTCGTGGGCAATCGTCGCGGACAGGTCGGCGACGCGCGCCGAATGCCCGCGCATATAGGGGTCCTTCGCCTCCAGGGCGTTCACGAGGGCTTCGAGCGTGGCAATCGAAAGCCGCTCCAGCTTCATGCGCTCGCGCTGCAGCTCCGCGGTCCGGGTGCTGACCTCTTCCTTGAGCCATTGGTTCAGCTGGCGGTTTTCGAGCAGCATCTCGCGCCGCTTGAGCGCTCGCTGGACTGCCCGCCCCAGGTCGGCCAGCTCGATCGGCTTGGTGAGGTAGTCCATGGCGCCGCGCTGCATGCACAGCGCGGCGCTGGTCGCGTCGTTCACGGCTGTGAGCATGAGGATCGCGAGCTCGGGCTCGACCTCGATCGCCTGCGGCACGAGGTCGACCCCGCTGGTGCCGGGCATCCGGATGTCGCACAGCATGAGGGCGATGCGGTGGCGCCGGAGCTGGTGCAGGGCTTCATCACCGGTGCTCGCGGCGTACACTTCGTACTGCTGTTGTGTGAGAAACTTCTTGAGGGCGTTCCGGATGGGCTCCTCATCGTCCACGACGAGGATCTGGACGGGACCCGTCACATCGGCCACGCGGTCCTCCTTATGGAGGTTGGTGAAGGTTCTACAGGTTGCCCTCCACCGTCCCTCACTAACCTTGCACTAGGCTTCCACGAAGGTGACCTCCACCGGCCCCGGGAGCAAGCCCGCCCGGCGGGCGCGCGTGAGCAACTCGGTCACTGCCTGTCGGCCGGTCGGGCCGTAGTCCACAGTGTATGCGTTGACGTACATCCCGACGAACCGGTCGATGCGGGCTGGGTCGAGACCCCGGCCGTACGCCGTCGCGTGTGCGAGGGCCTCGGCGCGGTGGGCGAGGCCGTATTGAATGCTGGCCTTGAGATCGCGTGCGATGTCGCGCATCAACACGTCTCCCAGGTCGCGGCGCACGACGTTGCCGCCAAGCGGCAGCGGCAGGCCCGTCTCGTCGTGCCACCATTCGCCGAGATCGACCCAGAGGTGCAGCCCCCGGTCGGCATATGTGAGCTGCCCTTCGTGAATGAGCACCCCCGCCTCCGCGCGACCCGCCGCCACGTACTCCTCGATCTGATCGAACGGCACGACGACGTGGCGCACAGTCGGCTGGTACAGCTTGAGGGCGAGAAACGCCGTGGTGAGCTCGCCCGGGACCGCGACGACCAGGCGCTCCGCAGCGAGCGCGGCCCGCGGATCGGTCGGGCGGGGCGCGCGGGCCACGATCCTCGGCCCATAGCGGTCGCCGATGCTTGCTCCGTGGGCAAGCAGCGCATAGCGATCGGCCAGGTAGGCGTAGGCATGCAGCGACACGGCCGTCACTTCCAGCTCGCCGGCGAGGGCGCGCCGGTTCAAGGACTCGATGTCGCCGAGCTCATGCACGTAGCGACGCTCACCGGTGTCGATCCTCCCGGCGGCGAGCGCCCAGAACATGAACGCGTCGTCCGCGTCGGGACTGTGCGCCAGATGGATCGTCTGCGGGCCCTTAGCTGCCACGCGTCGCCTTCCCGGCGGTCGCCGCGGTCGCCTGCCCGTGAAACGCGTCGAGATTCTCCGCGTGCTCGCTGTACTCGGGCCGCTGACGCGTGCGCTCCGCCGCCTCGTGCGTGAGGAAGTCGCGATACGCGCGTCGTGCTCCCGCGCTGTCCCGCTCGAGCTCGAGCGCGCGCGCCCGCAACATGAACGCGAAGAGATGCGTGGGGACGGTTCGGCGGATGGTGTCCGCCTGGGCCAGTGCCGCCGCCGGGTTGCCGCCGGTCAGGTCGAGCACCCCGATGTGGTAGCGGGCGTCCACGTCCAGCGCCGGCAACATCGCGTACGCCTGAAGCGCCATGGGCAGGAAGAATTCCGCGCTGTCCGGCTTGCCCTGCGTGTGCAGCATCATGACCCGGTTGTAGAGGCGGGTGGCGCGCTCTTCGGGAGACATCTGCGAAATATCGGGAGGCGGGAGACGGGAGGCGGGAGAGTTTTCGTCTCGCGCCTCCCGACTCCCGTCTCCCGACGAGCTGCCGAGCCGGAGCGCGACCACGGTTAGCAGCGCCCCCAGCGCCGCACCCGCCACGCCCCAGGGGAGGCCGGCCCGCCACCCGGACGCTTGCCCGCCGCCCACCTGGGCACCGCACTTGTGACAGAATCGCGCCGTCGAGGTGAGCGCAGCGCCGCACGCATGGCAGTTCATGGACGAGGGAATCTAACTGGCAGGAATAGTGCGCAGAGCGTACTCTATCCCGAATGAGCGCTGCCTTTCCGGGACAGGACCGCGCCAGGCACATGGGCGAGCTGAAGCGCGGCGATGAACGGTGGGACGTGTTCGTCGAGATGCAGCCCGACGTCGAGGTCGGCGCCGTGCGGGGGCGGGTGCATTTCGTGAACGGCGAGCGCCGCCGCAGCACGAGCTGGATTTTCCTCGAGCTGTCGGAGCGCGAGATCCAGGAGCGGTTCGGGGAATTTTCGGCAGTCGAATTGTGGCACTTCGTGGCGGCGTTGGATGGCTGACGCGATGTGTGGAGAATCTTGCAGGTTGTGCACATTTCCGCTTGCATCTCTGCGGCATGTGCACAGTTGGAGGACGGCGACAAGTCACTCTGTTGCGCTGGCGACACGAAACGGTTGACACCCTGCAACGGCGCCAGTACCTTCCCGCATGCCGGAAGTCGCGTTTCCCCTGTGTTCATCGAGCGCCCGCCGTCCGAGAGCCCGGGTCGGGCCCTCTCGGTTCGTGGCATCGTCTGTGCACTCCCCGCTTAAGGACCGTTCTAGGAGACCGATTTTATGACTGCGACGTTGGGGCCAACCACAGCCGCCTCCGGGGCGAAGGCCGCGGCCGGCGCCTCGCCCGCGGACGTGGTGCGGAAGGCGAAGGAGGCCGGGGTGCAGGTGGTGGACTTGAGGTTCACCGACCTGCCGGGCACGTGGCAACACTTTTCGATCCCGCTGAAGGAGTTGACCGAAGCCCTGTTTGCCGAGGGGATCGGGTTCGACGGCTCCTCGATTCGCGGGTTCCAGGCGATCAACGAGAGCGACATGCTGCTGTTCCCGGATCCGGCGAGTGCTTTCGTCGATCCGTGCCTCGAAGTGCCCACGCTATCGCTCACGTGTGATGTGTCCGACCCCGTGACGGGCCAGCGCTACTCGCGCGACCCGCGCTACGTCGCGCAGAAAGCGGAGCAATACCTCATCAAGACGGGGATCGCCACGACCGCGTACTACGGGCCCGAGGCGGAGTTTTACATCTTCAACTCGGTACGCTTCGACCAGAACGCGCACGAGGGCTACTACCACATCGACTCCGAGGAGGGGATCTGGAACTCGGGGGCGAACGGCAGCCCGAACATGGGACACCGGCCGCGGCACAAGGAGGGCTACTTCCCCGTGCCGCCGGTGGACCGGCTGCAGGATCTGCGCTCCAAGATCATGCTCGCGTTGATGGCGTCGGGTGTCGACGTCGAGGTGCACCACCACGAGGTGGGGACGGCGGGGCAGACCGAGATCGACATGCGGTTCACGACGCTCGGGCGCATGGCCGACCAGTTGATGATGTACAAATACATCGTGAAGAACGTGTGCCACCAGCACGGCTACACGGCGACGTTCATGCCCAAGCCGATGTTCGGGGATAACGGGTCGGGGATGCACGTGCATATGAGCCTCTGGAAGGACGGCACGAACCTGTTCTTCGACCCCAAGGGGTATGCCCTGCTATCGGACGCGGCGCGCTGGTACATCGGCGGACTGATCAAGCACGCCCCGGCGCTGCTGGCGTTCGCGGCGCCGACGACCAACAGCTACCGGCGGCTGGTGCCGGGCTACGAGGCGCCGATCAACCTGATCTACTCGCAGCGCAACCGTTCGGCGATCTGTCGCATCCCGGTGTATTCGAAATCGCCGAAGGCGAAGCGCATCGAGTTCCGGGCGCCCGACCCGTCATCGAACCCGTACCTCACGTTCGCGGCGCTGCTGATGGCGGGCTTGGACGGGATCAAGCAGAAGACCGAGCCGCCGAAGCCGATGGACGTGGACTTGTACGACCTCGAGCCCGAGGAGCGCAAGCACGTGAAGAACACACCGGGCTCCCTGAACGAGTCGCTCGCGGCGCTCGAGGCGGACCATGCCTTCTTGCTCGAGGGCGGAGTGTTCACGCCGGATCTGATCGAGACGTGGCTCGCCTACAAGCGCGCCAAGGAAGTGGATCCGGTGGCGCTGCGGCCGCATCCGTACGAGTTCTTCCTGTACTACGACGTGTAAGCGGCGCACGCGTCCGATCGAGTGGTGGGCGGCGTGGAGGTGGCGTTCGGCCTCCATGCCGCTACTTTTTTGCCCATGAGCGAGACCCGGGAGATCCTCGACGAGCTGAAGAAGCGCCATGTGCGTTTCCTGCTGCTTCAGTTCACCGACTTGTTGGGCGTCAATAAAGCCGTGGAGGTTCCGTCGTCGCAGTTCGAGCGGGCATTGGGGGGTGAGGTGACGTTCGACGGCTCGGCGCTCGAGGGGTTCGCCCGGGTGGAGGAAGCGGACGCCCTGCTCGTGCCCGATCTCGAAACGTTCCGTCTATTCCCGTGGGAGAGCGGCGCGGCCGAAGCCAGCAACGGGGAAGCGGACGGTGCGGTCGCGCGACTGATCTGCGACATCCGCTATCCGGACGGCCGCTCGTTCGAGGGATGCCCTCGGACCACCCTGAAGCGTCAGGTCGAACGGGCCGCGAAGCTGGGCTTCACGATGCGCGTGGGCTGTGAGGTGGAGTTCTTCATCTTCGAGCAGAGCGAGCGCGGCGAGCCCATGACCCGGACGCTCGACGCCGGCAGTTACTTCGATCTGGTTCCCGTGGACCGGGGAGAGCAGGCGCGCCGGGCGATTGTGGCGGCACTCGAGCACATGAAGCTCAGCGTCGAGGCGTCTCATCACGAGGTCGCGCCCGGCCAGCACGAGATTGACCTGAGCTACGCCGAGCCGTTGACGATGGCCGACCAATGGGCCACCCTCCGCTTCATCGCCCGGACCATCGCGGTCCGGCACGGTCTGGTCGCGACCTTCATGCCGAAGCCGATCTACGGCCGCAACGGCTCGGGGATGCACACGCACCAGTCATTATTCGCCAAAGGGAAGAACGCGTTCTTCCACGCCGAAGGGCCGATCCACCTCTCCGAGGTGGGCCGTTGGTACATCGGCGGGCTGCTCCGACACGCTCGGGGCTACTGTGCGGTGACCAATCCGCTGGTGAATTCATACAAGCGGCTGGTGCCGGGTTTCGAGGCCCCGGTGAACGTCTCGTGGTCCACGGAGAACGTGTCTCCCCTCATCCGGGTGCCGGCCCAACGCGGCGAAGCGACGCGCTGCGAGAATCGCATGCCCGACCCATGTGCGAATCCCTACCTCGCCATCGCCGTGCAGCTCGCCGCCGGTCTGGATGGCATCCACGAGCGGATCGATCCCGGCGAGCCCGTGAACAAGAACATCGCGCGCATGTCGTACCGCGAGCGACGCAAGTATCGCATCGATGATCTTCCCCGGGACCTGCATGAAGCGCTCGATTATCTGGAGAAGGATGCGGTGGTCCTTGAGGCGCTGGGCGAGCACATCTACGAGCGCTATCTGGATGCGAAGCGCGAGGAGTGGCAGGAGTACATCGGACAGGTTGGGGAATGGGAGTTGAATAGATATTTGGGGCAATACTAAAGGCGTAGCACAAGGACGTAACACAAAGGCGTAGCACAAAGAACGTCGCACGAACCGCGTCGTCATTTGTCCGGCGGGGGGTGAGCGATCAAACGCCCCAGCGTCTTGATGACGAGCGCGACTCGACCATCGATCTCGTGAATGCTGCGCGCATGGGCCGGGTCGAGCGCTGCCGCGACCCGCAACTGCGTCAGCGTCTCCTGAGCCGAACCCCTCGCATACTGCAGGAAGCGGCGGAACTCCGGGATGCTACCCCGGCCGCAGGCCTCCGCTATGTTTGAGCTGACGGAGAGCGCCGCACGGACGAGCTGATCGGCCCGCGACGCGGCTCCCGGTCCGGATAGCTTCCTGCTCATGCGAGCGATCTGGACGGAGACCTCCACGGCGACTTCATGTACCCACAATCGACGAGCATAGGCGCGCAGCGTCATGGCGAACCATAGGAGAGGACCTGCGTGAAGGCGTCACCCTTTTCACGCCTTTGCGGGACGTTTCTGTGCAACGTCTCCGCGCGACGCCTCTGCTTGACGGTGTTCGTGCTGTCCGCGTGCGACGGCGTTTCTCGCTCCGACGACACCCTGGGCCTCCAGAGCGCGGCCCGCTGGGAATGGCACGGACGCCTGGTCGTGGAAGGCGACTCCGCGCTCACGCTGGTTCGGATGGCGATCGACACGACGCACGGCGGCGGCGACGTGGGCCTGGCGCGATTCGACTTCAATCCCGCCGTCGGTGAGGGAGACGAGTACTCGCTCACCCTCGGGTTGGACCTGGGGAACGTGCGTGACCTGCGACAGAACGTCCCGTACGCGCTCGGCCCCCCGCCGGGGCGCCTCCCCGCCTACGCGACGGTGACCTGCCTGTGCCGCCCCCTGAAGCCCGACTCGGTGCGGGGCACGTTCACGCTCGCGACGCGCGGGCTGCGGCAGATCACCGGGCGCGTGGACGCGACCCTGTATTTTACGGAATGGGACGACGCCGCCCGCCACGTGACCTATTCGCTGCACCAACGCATTGACTTGGTCAAATAGACTGACGATCGGGGCAGCGGCAGCACTCTTGACCGCCGGTCTGCCCGTCGGCCTGTCCGGCCAATCCTCCGCCACCACGATCGACACGATCATCGTCGTGAACCGCAACGTGTTCGACCTCCAGGAGGCCGACGCGCCCGGGTTCATCGCGCGGCTCGCGAACCGGCTGCACGCGCGCACGCGTGCGGGGGTCATTCGCGCCACCCTGCTGGTCAATCCCGGGGACCGTTACGACTCGGCGCGCGTCGCCGAGAGCGAGCGGGCGTTGCGCAACCTGAGCGTCTTCAGTCGCGTGCGGATCGATACCACGCGACTCGACGGCCGCCTGGCGCTCCGCGTCGCCACCACCGACGGGTGGAGCACGAAGCCTCAGCTCGGCTACTCGTCCGCAGGCGGAGACGTCACCTGGATGGTCGGTCTTGTAGAGGACAACCTCTTGGGCTCCGCGACGTCCCTCACCGCCGTGTACAGCAAGACGCCCGACCGCCGCGTCTTCGATCTCGGGCACGTGAACCCCCACTTCTTCTCGCGGCGTGGTTGGCTGCAGGCCAAGTACAGTAACAAGTCGGATGGCGACCGCGGCACCTGGCTGGTGGGCGTGCCGTTCTACGAGACGGCCGCGCGGCACGGGGTCACGACCGACGGCGAGGCGGCCTCCGAGCGGGTGCTGCTGTTCCGGGACGGCTTACCGGACACGACGCGTTTCCCGAAGGGTCGCGTGGAGCGTCGGGCGCTGCGCGTGAGCTTGGCGGCGGGGTTCGCGCTGCGGGCTACGACGGAGGACTACGTGCGCCTGTGGCTCGCCGGCCAATGGCGCCGCGAGAACTTCGATTCAGTGGGCTCGACCACGTTCCCGCGCTCCGTGTTCGGTACGGTCGGCGCGGGAATGGACGTCGGGCGTGTGCGCTTCCAAGTGCTCGAGCGATTCAACTCCTACGCCCGGCGCGAGGACGTGGACGTGTCGCAGCTGTTCCATTTCGGCGTGTGGGCGGCGCCGCGCGCGTGGGGCTATCCGTCGGGCCAGGCCGGCATCGGGCCGGAGGTGAGCGCGCAGCTCGCCGCGCCTTGGCGCAGCGGCTTCGCCGTGCTGCAGGCGGGGGCGAACGGCGTCCTCACCACGGGCCTCCCGGACTCGGGGCGGGTGGCGGGCGCGCTGACCGTCGCGAGCCAGAATTTCCGGAACCAGACCCTGATTCTCCACGTCGAGGGTGCCCAGCTGCGGCGCGCGAAGCCCGGCAACGAGCTTGATCTATGGAACTCGCAGAACGGGCCGCGCGTCTTCGGCATCCACGAGTTCACCGGCACGCGCATGGCGTGGCTCGCGCTCGAGGATCGGCTACTCGTTACGGACGACCTGTGGGGCCTCGTGGGAGTCGGCGTGGCGCCGTTCCTCGACTACGGCGGAGCGTGGTACGCAGACGAGCCGGCCCGTCTGGGCGGCGCGGTGGGCATGTCGCTGCGGATCGGGCCGACCCGCGCCGTGCGCGGCGATGTGGCGGAGTTCGCGGTCGGCTACCGCTTCGGAAAGGGGTTCACCGGCAGCCGCTGGGGCTTCGCGGTCCGCAAGGGCGTTCGCTACTGACCCGCCCGTTGCAACATCTCGGGCCCGATCGACGTTCTCCCGATCATGGGGACCGAGATGACGCACCCGATCGTGAGCCGGCGCCGGGGGATGATCAGCGCTATTCTGGTCGTCGCCGGCCTGTGGACCTTGCTGCACGTGTACGTGGGGCAGCGCCTGCTTGGACAAACGCCGCTCGCTCCCGGGTGGCGCCTGCTCGGGTGGTCGGGCATCCTGCTCCTCGTCCTCGCGCCGTTCGTGGCGCTGGTCGCGGGGCGGACGGAGCGGCTGCCTGCGAGGCGAGGCCTCGAGGTGGCCGGGTTCACGGCCATGGGACTGTCGTCGCTGCTGATCGTGTTCGCGCTCGCGGGAGACGCGCTGCATGTGCGGGCCTGGCTCGGCGTCGGCGGCTTTCAGCTGGCGGTCGTGGGCGGTGCCGTCGTCGTTTTGGTGATGGGTCTGTGGCTGGCGCGGCGGCCCGCGATGGTGCGTGTGGTGGATGTCCCGATCACGGGCCTTCCCTCGGATCTCGAAGGCTTCCGGATCGCGCAGCTCTCCGACCTGCACGTCGGCCCGACGCTCAAACGGGATTTCGTCGAGCGCGTCGTGGACACGACCAACGGGCTCGAGCCCGACCTGATCGCCCTGACGGGGGACGTGGCGGACGGCTTCCCACCCGCGCTGCGCAACGAGGTGGCGCCGCTCGCCGGGCTCGTGGCGCCGCACGGGAAGTTCTTCGTCACGGGGAACCACGAGTACTACTGGGATGCGGCGGGCTGGGTGCGCGAGTTGCAGGGGCTCGGGTTCAGCGCACTCGTCAATGGGCACCAGGTGATCCGCCGGGGAGCCGGCCGGATCGTCCTCGCCGGGGTCACGGACCTCTCGAGCGGTGGCCTTCCGGGTCATATCTCCGATCCAGCGGCGGCGGTCGCCGGGGCGCCCGAGAGCGACGTCCGCGTGCTGCTGGCGCATCAGCCGAAGAGCGCGTTCGCGGCACGCGCGGCCGGGTACGATCTGCAGCTGTCGGGGCACACGCACGGCGGCCAGTACTTCCCGTTCAACCTGCTGGTGCGGCTGTTCCAGCCGTTCGTCGCAGGACTGCACCGGCTGGAGGCGATGTGGCTGTACGTGAGCCGGGGCACAGGGTACTGGGGGCCGCCGCTGCGACTGGGCGCACCTGCCGAGATCACCTTGATTCAGCTTGTCCGCGCGTGAGGGCGTCGGGCCCCCCCACCCACCCGAATGGGTGGCACCTCCGCGCTGCGGTCTTGACGGTCGCGGGACCCACGCATATCGTCCGGGTTCTGTCGCACCGTAGCCGTACTGTTCCGATTTGGAGTGCCATCGACTCGTGATGCCGCTTGCGCTGGTCCTGCTGCTGGTCCTGGTCCTGCTGAGCATTAGCTCAGCACCGGGTCTGCGGCGCGCGCCAAACAAGCACATGAGCAGCTAGCGATACAAGAAGGACGCAGTGAGCGCCGCGGACCCAAGAAGGTCCGCGGCTTTTTTTTCACCATCCACGCGAGACGGGGAGCACGGGAGCCACTCATGGGGAGAGACGTCATCATCTTCGACACCACCCTGCGCGACGGCGAGCAGGCGCCCGGCAATTCGATGACGGCCGAGGAGAAGCTGCGTCTTGCCCGACAGCTGGACACGCTCGGGGTGGACGTGATCGAAGCGGGGTTCCCGAGTGCGTCGGAAGGCGACCGGCGGGGCGTCCGGGCGATCGCCGAGGCCGTGCGCCGTCCCGTGATCGCCGCGCTCGCGCGCTGCCACGACCGGGACATCGACTTGGCCGGTGAGGCCGTGCGACCGGCTGCGCGGCCCCGGGTGCACGTCGTCATCGCCACCTCCGACCTGCATCTCCAGTGCAAGCTGCGGCTCAGCCGCGACCAGTGCCTCGAGCGGGCACGCGAGGCCGTGCAACGCGCCCGCCGCTATACGGACGACGTTGAGTTCTCGGCCGAGGACGCGACGCGCAGCGATCTGGAGTTTCTGTGCCGCGTCGTGGAAGCGGCCATCGCCGCGGGTGCGACCACGATCAATCTTCCGGACACGGTGGGGTATGCCCTGCCGGTCGAGTACGCAGCGATGTTCCGCGCCGTGCGGGAGCGCGTTCCGAGCGCCGACCGCGTCGTATTCAGCGCGCATTGCCACGACGACCTCGGGCTGGCCGTGGCCAACTCACTCGCCGCGATCGAAGCCGGGGCCGGTCAGGTCGAATGCACCGTCAACGGCATCGGCGAGCGCGCCGGCAACGCGGCCCTGGAAGAGATCGTCGTGGCGGGTCGGGTGCGGTCGAAAGCGGTCGCGTTCCACTGCGGGGTGAACCCTCAGGAGCTGTTCCGGACGAGCCAACTGCTGTCGCACGTGATCGGCGTCTTTCCCCAGCCCAACAAAGCCGTGGTCGGTCGCAATGCCTTCGCCCACGAGGCAGGGATCCACCAGCACGGCGTGCTGCAGAACGGTCTCACCTACGAGATCATCCGTCCGGAAGAGGTAGGGGTCGCGCGCTCGAGCCTGGTCCTGGGGAAGCACTCGGGTCGGCACGCGCTGGAGCGGCGCTACCGCGAGCTCGGCTACGAGGTGGACGACGCCACGCTGCAGAAGCTGTACGACGAGTTCACGACGCTGGCGGACAAGAAGCGCGAGATCCTGGACGAGGACCTGCTCACGCTGTTGCACGGCCGATTCCACGACGCCCCAGAGGCCTACCGGCTCACGCACCTTCAGGTGACCTGCGGCACGGTGTCCGCGACGGCCGAGGTGCGGATGGCGGGCCCCTGGAATGGAACGGAGCGGGGCGCGACCGCGGCCGGCAACGGGCCGATCGCCGCGACATTCGCGGCGATCGCGAAGGTCGTCGAGCGTCAGGTGGAAGTCTTGAACCTCACCGTCCAATCGGTCACTCCGGGGCGCGACAGCCTGGGGCAGGTGCTGGTGCAGGCGCGGATCGACGGGAAATCGCTGAGCGGGCATGGGGCCTCGACCGACATCGTCGAAGCGAGCGCTCGCGCCCTGGTGCTTGCCCTGAACAAGGTGAGCCACGCCGACCAGCTGGAGGACCAGTCGCTCAATGCCAGCTACTTCTGGGGAGTGTGAGCCCATGAGCGAGATGCTCTCGGGGGCGGAGATCCTGTGCCGCGCGCTCGTCGACGCCGGGGTCGACGTGATCTTTGGGTATCCTGGCGGCGCCATCATGCCGTTCTATCATGCGTTGCCGGACCACCCGCAGCTGCGACACATCCTGGTGCGGCACGAGCAAGCGGCCGCCCATGCGGCGGACGGCTACGCCCGGGCGAGCGGACGGGTGGGGGTGTGCGTCGCCACGTCCGGACCCGGAGCGACGAATCTCGTCACCGGGCTCGCCGCGGCGCACATGGACAACTCCCCGGTCGTGGCAATCACCGGTCAGGTATCGCGCCCGATGATCGGGCGCGACGCGTTCCAGGAGACCGACATCATCGGCATCACGCTGCCGATCACGAAGCAGAACTATCAGGTCCAGGACGTGACCGAGCTGGCGGATGTCGTGGCCGAAGCAATGGCCGTCGCAGTAGCGGGGCGGCCCGGGCCGGTGTTGATCGACGTCCCCAAGGACGTGCAGAACCAGAAGGTCGAATACCGCGGAGCGACCACCACTGCGGGCGCTACCCAGGTTCCCCGCGCTGGCGCGCGAGGTCAGTCACCGACCCCGGGCGCAAGCCCGGGGTCGGTGGAAGACGGCGTGCGGCAGGCCGCACGCCTCATCAAGGGCGCGGACCGCCCGCTGCTGATGGTCGGGCACGGCGTGATCCTCGCGGAAGCCTACGCCGAGGTGCGGGCCCTGGCGGAAAAGACCGGGATCCCCGTAATCACCACCCTGCTCGGCATCAGTGGGTTCCCCGACGGTCACCCGCTCCACCTCGGCATGCCCGGCATGCACGGTGAGGTGCACGTGAACCGTGCGATTCAGAACGCCGACGTCATCATCGGCATCGGTTTGCGATTCGACGACCGCGTCACGGGCAACACGGCGAGCTTCGCTCCGCAGGCCCGCATTATTCATATCGACCTCGACCGGTCGGAGATTGGGAAGAACGTCCCGGTTGCCGTCGGCATCGTGGGAGACGCGCGCGACGTCACGCGCCGCCTGGTGGCGGCCGTGGAGCCGCGCCGCTGCGAGCGCTGGGTCGAGCACATCCGTGGCTTCGTGCGCACGCGAACCGAGTCGTATCGCGGCGACCTGTCGCCCGAGGCGATCCTCGCGTCCATTTACGAGGCCAGCCACGGTGACTGCACCATCGTGACCGACGTGGGGCAACACCAGATGTGGGTCGCGAAGCTCTATCCCTACCAGCGTCCCAACACGCACATCACATCGGGGGGACTGGGCGCCATGGGATTCGCGGTGCCGGCCGCCATGGGCGTTCATCTGGCACGCCCGAACGGCACCGTGTGGGCGATCTCGGGCGACGGCGGCTTCCAGATGAACATGGCCGAGATGGCGACCATGGTGCAGGAAGGGCTCCCGGTGAAGATGGCGGTGTTCAACAACGGCTATCTCGGAATGGTGCGGCAGTGGCAGCAGTTCTTCCATGAGAAGCGCTACTCGTGCACGCCGATCTGGAGCCCGGACTACGTGAAGTTGGCCGAGGCGTACAGCATTCCCGGCTACCGAGTGAAGGATGCGAGCGAGCTCGCCGACGTGGTCGGCCGCGCGAACGCTCAGCCCGGCCCGGCGCTGGTGGAGTTCCTGATCGAGCAGGAAGCCAACGTGTTCCCGATGATCCCGCCCGGCGGCTCGCTCTCGGAGCCCATCGAGGCAGCACCGGCCGGCGCGGCGGGCGATTGAGCGGCGTGCTCTCCCCCGCTGCCCACACGGTCGCCGTGCTGCTCGACGACGCGCTGGTGACGTTGAACCGCGCGTTCGGCGTGCTGCGCCGGCGCAATGTCCCGGTCGAAGGGCTCGCGCTGCACCCCAGCGGCACGGCCGGCGTGTCGCGGCTGACGTTCGTGGTGAAGGCCGATGCGGCGACCGCCGATCGCGTGGCGCAGCAGTTTCACAAGATGATCGGCGTGCGCTCGGTGATGGTGCTCGCGAACGAAGATTCCACTATGGAGGCGAAACGATGAGCTCGACGGAGACGCGCATTTTTTACGATACCGACGCCGATCCCGCCCGGCTGAAAAACCGCGTCGTCGCCGTGATCGGATACGGCAGCCAGGGCCACGCGCACGCACTCAACCTGCGGGATTCGGGAGTCGGCGCGCGGGTGATCGTGGGCCTGCGCCCTGGCGGCACGTCGTGGGAGCGAGCCCGGGCGGAGGACCTGGACGTCCGCCCTGTGGCCGAGGCGGCGCGCGCCGCCGACGTGATCATGATGCTCGTCCCCGACCAGGAAGCCCGAGCCGTGTACGAGGCTGGCGTGGCTCCGGGGCTCGGGCGCGGGAAGACGCTCCTGTTTGCGCACGGGTTCAACATTCACTTCGGCGAGATCGTGCCTCCGGCCGGTGTGGACGTGGCGATGATCGCCCCGAAGTCTCCCGGACACCTGGTGCGGAGCGAGTTTCAGGCGGGGAGGGGCGTGCCGGCGCTGGTCGCGGTGCACCAGGATGCGAGCGGCAACGCGTTGGCCGATGCCCTCGCCTACGCCGCCGGGATCGGCTGCGCCCGCGCGGGCGTGTTCGAGACGACGTTCCGCGAGGAGACGGAGACGGATCTATTCGGGGAGCAGACCGTCCTGTGCGGCGGCGTCACCGCGCTGATTCAGGCCGGCTTCGAAACCCTCACGGCCGCCGGGTACGCGCCGGAGATCGCCTACTTCGAGTGCATGCACGAGCTGAAGCTGATCGTGGATCTGATGTATCGCGGCGGCATGAAGTTCATGCGGTACTCGATCAGCGACACCGCGGAATACGGCGATTACACCCGGGGCCCGAAGGTCGTGACGCCGGAGGTGCGCGCCGCGATGGAGCGCATCCTGGCCGACATCCAGTCCGGCAGCTTCGCCCGGGAGTGGATCGCCGAGACCCGGGCCGGGGGCCGCCGGTTCGAGGCGTTGCGCAAGGCCGGCGCGGCGCATCCGATCGAGCAGGTCGGCGCCAAGCTGCGGGCCATGATGCCGTGGACGGAAGAGGGGAAAGGGGCTCGGGGCTCGGGGCTAGGGGCTCGCAGCTCGGACAGGACGCCCGAGCCCCGAACCCCGAGCCCCGAACCCCTGAGAGCATGACAGCACGCACGCTCTTCGATAAGGTGTGGGACGCGCACGTCGTCCATCAGTTTCCGGAAGGGCCGGCGCTGCTGTACGTGGACCTGCATCTGGTGCACGAGGTGACGTCGCCGCAGGCGTTCGAGGGGTTGCGACAGGCGGGGCGCCGGGTCCGCCGGCCGGCGCTGACGGTGGCGACGGTGGACCACAATGTCCCCACGGGGGACCGCGCGGCGCCGATCGCCGATCCCATTGCCGCGCGGCAGCTCGAGGCGCTCGCCGTGAACGCGCGGGAGTTCGGGCTGGAGCTGTTCGATCTCCGCTCGCCGCAACAGGGGATCGTGCACGTGATCGGGCCCGAGCTGGGCCTCACCCAGCCCGGCATGGTGATCGTGTGCGGCGACTCGCACACCGCCACCCACGGTGCCTTCGGCGCTCTCGCGCTGGGGATCGGCACCAGCGAAGTCGAGCACGTGCTCGCGACGCAGTCCCTCGTGTGGTCGAAGCCCGGGACCATGGAGGCCCGTGTCACCGGTGCGCTCGCCCCGGGGGTGACCGCCAAAGACGTCATCCTCGCCTTGATCGGCCGGATCGGGACGGCCGGCGCGACGGGACACGTGATCGAATACACAGGCGAAGCGATCCGCGCCCTCTCGATGGAAGAGCGGATGACGGTGTGCAACATGTCGATCGAGGCGGGTGCGCGGGCCGGCATGATCGCCCCGGACGAGACGACCGTCGCGTACCTCGCCGGCCGGCCGCGGGCGCCGAGCGGCGCGGCATGGGAGCGCGCCGTGGGGAAGTGGCGGGAGCTCCGCACCGATCCCGGCGCGACGTACGACAAGCACATCGAGCTGGATGCGTCGGAGGTGGCGCCCCAGGTGACCTGGGGCACGAGCCCGGGCATGGTCACTCCCGTGACCGGTCGCGTACCGAGCCCCGCCGACTTCACGACCGACGCCGAGCGACGCGCCGTGACGCGCGCGCTCGAGTACATGGGGCTCGCTCCGGGCACGCCGCTCGAGGGACTTCCGATCGACCGCGTGTTTCTCGGGTCCTGCACCAACGCGCGGATCGAGGACCTGCGCGCCGCGGCGCGCACCGTGCGGGGCCGACACGTCGCGACGGGCGTCCGCGCCATGGTGGTCCCAGGATCGCAGCAGGTGAAGGCGCAAGCGGAGCGGGAGGGGCTGGACCGCGTGTTCAGCGACGCGGGGTTCGAGTGGCGCAACGCGGGGTGTTCGATGTGCCTCGGCATGAATCCCGACGTGCTGCAGAGCGGGGAGCGCTGCGCCTCGACGTCGAACCGCAACTTCGAGGGGCGCCAGGGACGCGGCGGTCGCACCCACCTGATGAGTCCGCCCATGGCGGCAGCCGCGGCGGTAGCGGGCCGGATCGTGGACGTCCGGAGATGGGAGAAGGAGCCCGCCGCGCCATGATGGAGCCCTTCGTGCGTCACACCGGTCGGTTAGCGGCCCTGGCCCGCACCAACGTGGATACCGATCAGATCATTCCGAAGCAATTCCTGAAGCGGGTGGAGCGCACCGGGTTCGGGCCCGCGCTGTTCTACGACTGGCGATTCCGTCCCGACGGCACCGCGAATCCGGACTTCGAGCTCAACCACCCCGCCGCCCGGGATTCGAGCATCCTCCTCGTGGGCGAGAACTTCGGCTGCGGCTCGTCGCGCGAGCACGCGGTGTGGGCGCTCCGTGAGTACGGCTTCCGCGCGATTCTCGCGCCGTCCTTCGCCGACATCTTCTTCGCGAACTGCTGTCAGAACGGGCTCGTCCCCGTGCGCCTCTTGCCGCAGGAGATCGCCGAGCTGTTCCGGCGCCATCAGGCGGCGGGCGGCGAGTACCAGCTCACCGTCGACCTCGAGGAGCAGCGCGTGGACGACGGTCTCGGGTTCCGCACTACATTCTCCATGGAGCCCTACCGCCGGGAGATGCTGCTCCACGGTCTCGACGAGATCGGGCGGACCTTGCGCTTCGAGGACCGGATCGGAGCATACGAGAAGAGTCGGGAGCCGGGAAACGGGAGGCGGGAGGGGCGGTGAAGACGTACTCGATCGCGGTGCTGCCGGGCGACGGGATTGGGCCCGAGGTGATCGCGGAAGCGGAGCGGGCGCTCGAGGCCGCCGGCGACCGCTTCGGTATCCCGTTCACGCTGCAGCGCTTCCCCATCGGCGCCGCGGGCGTAGCGGCGGCGGGGGATCCGTTCCCGGAAGCGACCCGCGCCGCGGTGACGCGGGGCGACGCCGTGCTGCTCGGCGCCGTGGGTGATCCCTCGCTCGACCAGGCGCCCCGCCATCTCCGCCCCGAGTCCGGCCTGCTGGCGTTGCGCGCACAGCTCGGCGTGTATGCCAACCTCCGTCCGGTCGCGGTGTTCCCGGCCCTGGTGGACCGGTCACCGCTCAAGGCCGATCGGCTCGAGGGCGTGGACGTGCTGATCGTGCGGGAGCTCACGGGCGGCCTGTACTACGGCGAGCCGCGCGGACGGGATGCAGGGGGAGCCGCGGCCGTCAACACGCTGCGGTATACCGCCGCCGAGATCAAACGCGTGGCGCGCGTGGCCTTCGAAGCGGCGCGGCAGCGGCGTGGGCACGTCACCTCGGTGGACAAGGCGAACGTGCTCGAAGTGTCCCAGCTGTGGCGTGAGACGGTGACGCGCGTCGGCCAAGACTACCCCGATGTGCGGCTCGACCATCTATACGTCGACACCGCCGCCATGCGCCTGGTCGCCGACCCCAAGGCGTTCGACGTCCTCCTTACCGAGAACATGTTCGGGGACATCCTGAGCGACGAGGCCGCGGTCCTCGTCGGCTCGCTGGGTCTCTTGCCCTCGGCTTCGCTGGGCGAGGGCCCGGGCCTGTTCGAGCCGATTCACGGATCTGCCCCGGACATCGCCGGCCGCGATGTCGCCAACCCGATTGGGGCAATTGCCACGGTCGCCCTGCTGCTGCGCCACGGCCTCGGTCTGGCGGAGCCCGCGGCCGCCGTGGAGCGAGCGATCTCGCTGGCGTTGGAGCAGGGGGCGCGGACCCGGGACATCGCCGAGCCGGGGGCGCCGGCGCTCGGCACGCGGGAAATGGGAGAACGGATCGCTGGGTTGATCGGTGTTTCCCACACTGAAAGTGTGGGCCCGGTGGAGCGCGATGCTAAAGCACAGCACGCGTGAGGATGGGAACTGCGGGCAGAGACTCTGTTTAAGAGCTAGGCCTACGCGTCCGTCACTGCCCCCATACTGGCACTCGACACCAGTCTCGCGTACTTCGCGAGGACCCCAGAGGTGTAGCGTGGCGCCGGTGGTTGCCACCGCGCTCGCCGCTTGGCCAGCTCGCCGTCGCTGACGTCGAGCTGGAGCACGCGCCGTTCGGCGTCGATCGTGATCGGGTCCCCATCTGCGACGAGCGCGATGGTCCCCCCCAGGGCTGCCTCGGGCGCGACGTGGCCCACCACCAGGCCGTAGGTCCCGCCCGAGAACCGCCCGTCGGTGATGAGACCGACCGCATCGCCGAGCCCGGCGCCGATGAGGGCCGAGGTGGGCGAGAGCATCTCCCGCATGCCGGGGCCGCCTTTCGGTCCTTCATAGCGAATGACGAGGACGTCGCCGCGACTGACGCGCCCGGCGAGGATGGCGTCGAGGCAGTCCTCCTCGCAGTCGAACACGCGGGCCGGGCCGGTCATCCGTGGTGTCTTCACGCCCGTGATCTTCGCCACACCTCCCTCGCTCGCGAGGTTGCCGTGCAGGATGGCGAGATGCCCCTGAGGGTAGAGCGGCCGGTCCCACGGGCGGATCACCTCTTGATCCTTGCGCGGCGTCCCCGGGATGTCACGCAGCACCTCCGCGATCGTTTGGCCCGTGATCGAGAGCGCATCTCCGTGCAACGCGCCATGCGCGAGCAGGATCTTCATGACCTGGGGCACGCCGCCCGCCCGGTGGAGATCCACGGTAACGAACCGTCCTGACGGCTTCAGGTCGCACAGCACCGGCACGCGTGCGCGGATGGTTTCGAAGTCGTCCAGCGTGAGCGGCACGTCCGCCGCGTGCGCGATGGCGAGGAGGTGGAGCACGGCGTTGGTCGAGCCGCCGATGGCCATCGTGACGGCGATGGCGTTCTCGAACGCCTTGCGGGTCAGGATCTGGCGCGGGTGCAGCTCCCGCGCGATCGCGTCCACCAGCACCGTGGCGGAGCGCGCGGCGCTCTCCGCCTTTTCGGCGTCCTCGGCGGCCATCGTGGATGAGTAGGGGAGGCTCATCCCCATCGCCTCGAAGATCGATGACATCGTGTTCGCCGTGAACATCCCGCCGCACGAGCCGGCGCCCGGGCAGGCGCGGCGCTCGACCTCCAGGAGCTCGGCGGCATCGATGCGGCCGGCGGAGTATTCCCCCACCGCCTCGAACACGCTCACCACGGTGAGGTCGCGTCCCGCGTGGTGCCCCGGCTTGATGGTCCCGCCGTACACGAACACGGCCGGGATGTCCATGCGGGCGATCGCGATCATGGCGCCCGGCATGTTCTTGTCGCACCCGCCGACCACGAGCACGCCGTCCATGCTCTGGGCATTGCAGGCAGTCTCGATCGAGTCGGCGATGACTTCGCGGGAGACGAGCGAGTACTTCATCCCTTCCGTTCCCATCGAAATGCCGTCGCTTACCGTGATCGTGCCGAACGTCTGCGGCATGACGCCGGCGCTCCGCAGGGCGGCCTCCGCCCGCTTGGCGAGCAGGTCGAGTCCGAGGTTGCACGGGGTGATGGTCGAGTAGGCGTTGGCGACGCCGACGATGGGCTTGCCGAAATCGCGGTCGCCGAAGCCGACCGCCCGAAGCATGGCGCGGTTGGGGGAGCGCTGCACTCCGTCGGTGATCGTGCGGCTGCGAAGCTCTCGAGCCATGGCGGAAACTAACCCTTGGCGACGGGGATGTCGCTCCCGGGGTAGGCGCCCAGAATCCGCAGGTCGCGCGCGAGCCCACGCAGCTCGCCGAGCGCCTGCGCCACGCCGCCGCGCGGATCGCCCGCGACATCCAGATAGAATGCGTACTCCCAGGGCCGCCCCGGCAGCGGGCGGGACTCGATCTTTGTCAGGTCCACGCCGCGCGCGGCGAACACGCCGAGCGCGGCGTGGAGCGAGCCGGGGACGTTGGGCAGCGTGAAGACGAGCGAGGTCTTCCGTGCCAGCTCGGGCGGCGCGGGCTCGCGCGCCACCACGAGAAACCGCGTGTAGTTCTCGGCGTGGTCCTCGAGGCCTTCCTGGAGGACCGTGGCCCCGTACAGCTCGGCCGCCAGGGAGGACGCGATGGCGGCGTCGGCCGCGAGCCGAGCGTCGGCCGCGGGCCGACCAGCCATCAGGTCGCGCACGCTGCCCGCCGTGTCGTAGGCCGGGACCGGCACGACATCGGGGTGAGTGGCGAAGAACCTGCGGCACTGCGCCAGGGCGACCGGATGCGAGGCCACCCGATGGATGGCAGCGCGCTCGGTGCCGGGGCGGGCGATGAGACAGTGACGCACGCGGACCTGCGTTTCCGCCACGACGTGGAGCGCGTGCGCGCCCAGGAGATCGTAGTTCTCGTGCACCGACCCGGCGAGCGAGTTCTCGATGGGGACCGCTCCCCGCGCCGCGTCCCCCTGCTCGACGGCCCGGAACAGCTCCTCGAAGGTGGGGCAAGGCACCAGGCGGATGTCGGGCCCGAGCGCCTGGAGCGCCGCCGCGTGGCTGAACGAGCCCGCCTCCCCCTGAATGGCGACCGCGATCTTTGTCATGGCCACCCCTCGCTCGAAAAAAATAGCGGCCCGCTTTCGCAAACGGGCCGCTCGGCGGCGCGGCATGAGGGCATGATAGCCTCTCGCCGCCGGAGGGTCAACCACCGCCCTCCTTAAAGCTTCTGTGCTCGCTCGGCGCTCAGGGATGCCACCGGCCCCGACCGAAGAATGGCGTGCCGAACCGCAAGCCGACACCGAACCTCGGCCCGTACCAGTACTCGTGGTACCAGGGGTCCCACCAACCGCCCCATCCGTACGGACCCACGAACCCGACGTAACGTGGCGGCGGCGATGCGGTGTAGGTCGCGACGTCGTAATCGAAGTGACCCCCGGTGCCCCCCATCCGCTCGACGAGGTCTGTCAGAGCGGCTTCTGGATCGGCGCGTACGGCGTCCCCGCCGAGCGCGCTGTAGTCCCAGTGCCCGTTCTTCTCGAACTGTCCGAACTGGAAGGGCGTCCGGGCGAGGGCGGCAAGCACGGTTCCGTGGCCGGTCGTGTCGTCTACGACGAAGGCCTCTCGGCCGCCGCGTCCCTTCAGCTCGTACTTCTTGCCACCACGGACCTGCTGGTCACCGTCGGGATCGATCGGGAACAGGACGCGCACCTGCCCGCCCGCGTCGGCGCGCAACACCACCAGATTGCCGTCCTCGGCGGCTTGGGCATACACCTTCGCCCGATCGCCGTACTGATAGTTGCCATCGGAGTTGAACCACACCCGCACCGGAGGGTCAGGTGCAACGCTGCGAGTGCTCGCGGGCGCCGCTGACACGCCCATGGAATAGAGTAACAGCAGTGACGTCACCATACTAAGCTCCCTTCACCTGCATCATCGACGACGGCACGGTCTGCATGATGTACAACACGGCAACGCGTCCGAATGTGCCCGGGAGGCTCGGGCTCGTTACAGCATGCACCGAAACGACAGTGGGCTCCGCCAGTGAGAAATCGGTAAACGCCAAACCCGGCGCTGACAGCTCGCCGGGCCGGCCGATCGGGTAAAAGTGGCCGTCACACTTCGACCTCGATCAAATACGTACGTGTAACGTCAGGGTGGGGGTCGGTCGTTCCCGCCGTCGTCGCTGATCGCCTGCTGGCCTGCGCCGTTCGTCGCGTGTAGCTCGCACTTCACCGTGCCGCCACGCCGTTCGTCGCAGCCGCGTTCCAGTCTTGATCATTCGACCGGATATCTTCGATCCGGCTCCCGGCGTTGGACGCTCGGCTGTTGCGCGCGATATACTTGCTTCGGGTTCCGGGAGAGAGGGAGCTTAGTCGATTCATGATCCCGTCGGGCCGTCGGGCACACTCGTCGTATCCCCGCTGGTGGGTGATTCTCGCGATCTGGACCGCCTGGGGATTATTGCTGTCCACGCAGGTAGCGGTGTACGTGCGTCTGGGCGGCAAGCCCATGCCGTTCCTGACGGCATTGCGCCTCAACATGCCGGGCGCGCTCGTGTGGGCCATCTTCACTCCTGCGGCGATCTGGCTCGGTCGCCGCTATCCTCCGTTCGAGGGCCCCCATTGGCCGCGCGGCGTCGCTGTGAACCTGGTGGCAAGCGCCGCCGCTGTTTTCCTGGAGGTATTGCTGGTCATCGTGAACCAGCGGTGGATCCGGGGCCCGATGCCGAGCGACGATCCATTGCTCGTGGCCGAGCTGCGCAACTTCGTGTGGTGGTTTCCGCTCGATGGCTGGCTCTACTGGGCGATCGTCGCAAGCGACTACGGCGTCGCGCATTACCGGCGGCTGCGGGAACGGGAGCTGCGCGCCTCCCAGCTCGAAGCCCAGCTCTCGGAGGCGCGGCTGCAGGCGCTCAAGATGCAGCTCCAGCCGCACTTCCTGTTCAACGCGCTGCACACCATCGGCCAGCTCATTCGCACCGGTCAGGATGCCCTCGCCGTCCGGGTGCTGGCAGGGCTGGGCGATCTGCTACGGCGGGTGCTCGATGGTGCGAGTACGCAGGAGGTGCCGTTGAAGCAGGAGCTGGAGTTCCTGCGGAGCTACCTCGACATCGAGCAGATCCGGTTTGGAGAGCGTCTCAAGGCCGTGGTGGACGCGGAGGCCGAGACGCTCGACGCCCAAGTCCCCTATCTGATCCTTCAGCCGCTCGTTGAAAACGCGATTCGTCACGGGATCGCGCCGCGCAGCACCGTGGGTCGGCTCCTGATCAGCGCCCGGCGTATCGACGGCAGCCTGCACCTCACGGTCCGGGACGATGGGGCGGGGCTCGCCACCGTCCTCGAGAGCCCGGAAAACCGCGGCGTTGGCCTCACCAACACCAGCGCGCGTTTGCAGCAGCTGTATGGTGATGAGGCGTCGTTCGAAGTGGTGAACGCGGAAGATGGCGGAGCGATTGCGCACATCGTCGTACCGTTCCGGCTGGCGGCTGCCGATTGGCAGGGGGCTTCATGAGCGTTGATGGGATGCGAGCGATTCGCACGTTGATCGTGGACGACGAGCTCGCCGCGCGCGAGGGAATACGGCACCTGCTCGCAGCCGACCCGGAGATCGTGGTCGCCGGCGAGTGCGCGAACGGTCGGGACGCGGCCGCGGCGATCCGAGACGGCGCGCCCGACTTGGTCTTCCTCGACGTGCAGATGCCCGAGCTGGACGGGTTCGAGGTGCTGCGCGAGGTAGGCGTGGAGCGAGCGCCCGCCGTCGTGTTCGTGACGGCCTTCGATCAATACGCGCTGCGCGCCTTCGATGTGCACGCCATCGACTATCTCCTCAAGCCGTTCACCGACGAGCGCTTCAGACAGTCGCTGGAGCGCGCGAAGCAGCAGGTGCGCCACGGCCGTCTGGGGGAGCTGTCCCAGAAGCTGGCGGCGCTCCTCGGCCCCGGGGAGCCGTCGCGGGCCGCTCGCCCGCGGTACCTCGATCGACTGCTCGTCAAGTCGGGCGGAAAGGTGACGCTCTTGCCCGTGGGCGAAATCGACTGGATCGACGCGGAGGGGGACTACGTGCGCATCCACGTCGGTAAGACCTGGCACCTGCTGCGCGAGACGATGAAGAACCTCGAGGGTCAGCTCGACCCGACCCGCTTCGTCCGGATCCACCGGTCGACCATCGTGAACCTCGAGAAGGTCAAGGAGCTCCAGCCGTTCTTCCGCGGGGAGTATGTGGTGGTCCTGCACAACGGCGCGACGCTCAAGCTGTCGCGTGGCTACCGCGAGAACCTCGAAGCCCGGCTCGGTCGCGCCTTCTGAGACTCGTGGCCCGTCGCGCTGCGCCCGCGGCTTGGCGCGCGCCGTCCTCCGCTCGTCGTGTCGGGCTTGGTCCATCCCCCGTTCCCGGATAGCGTGGTAGCGCGCTCTCCGACGGGGCGTGACATCAAGGTCGCGCGTCGAGTGTGACGGCCACTCCTCCCGACCGACCAAGCCCGGTGCATCCGCACCGGGTTTTGGTTTTGTGGTCGCGGGTCGTCGCGCGCCGAACGGCGGTCGTCCGCGCCCGCGTCGCGGCTCGTCGCATTTCTGTAGCGTCTCCTGGAACCGCTCCGTAGCGTGGCGGGACACTCGCAGTCCGCCTGTTCCCCGCCGTCCAGGAGGATCCATCATGCGCCTCATCGTCCGAAGCGTGTTCGCGGCGGCCGCACTCGGCATGCTCGTCGTATCCAGGGCTCCGGCCCAGGAGCCGGTGACCATCACCGGGAAGGTGTCGAGCGACGGCGGCCTGCCGCTGGGGCAGGTCGAAATCGCGATTCCGGTCATGGGGCTCGGCGCGTTGAGCAAGGACGACGGCAGTTACACCATCGTCGTGCCCGGTGCGCGTGTGTCGGGCCAAACCGTCACGCTCGTGGCGCGGCGGCTGGGCTACAAATCGCAAAGCGCCCAAGTCACGCTCACCGCCGGCGGCGTCACGCACGACTTCGTGCTGGCCGCCAATCCGCTGCAACTCGGCGAAGTGGTGGTGACGGGGGCCGGCACCACGACCTCCACCGAGAAACTCGGCAACGTGCGCAACAGCGTGGGTGCGGACGTGATCGCCAAGGCGGGCGAGGCCAACATGGTCCAGGCGCTCGCCGGCAAGGCGCCCAACGTGACCGTGATCCAGCAATCGGGCGATCCCGGTGCTGGTTCCTTCATCAACATCCGGGGTACGAGCTCGATCCTCGGCTCGAACCAGCCGCTGTTCGTGGTGGACGGCGTGCCGATGGACAACTCCACTTTCTCGACCTCCAACTTCCTCGGGCCAGAGGACGCGGGCGGCACCCTGGTGCAGGTCGGCCAGACCGAAGGCACGGTCGCCACGAACCGCGCGGCCGACCTGAACCCGAACGACATCGAGTCGGTTGAGATCCTGAAAGGGCCGGCGGCGAGCGCGATCTACGGCGCCCGGGCCGCGGCGGGCGTGGTGCTCATCACCACCAAGTCCGGTCGCTCGGGGCCGACGCGCTTCACGTTCCGGTCGTCGACCTCCTTCAACGACATCAATCACACCTACCCGCTGCAAATGCTCTACGGGCAGGGCACACGGGGCATCCATGCCGACACGAGCCTCGGCGGCGACTGTGACGGCGGCGCGGGCATCTGCTCCCGCTCATGGGGTCCGGCGATCCCGTCGGGAAACACCTTCGGGGCCCCGTTCGACCATGCGAACGAGCTGTACAGGGTCGGACACACCTTCGACAACGGCTTCACGGTCGCGGGGGGCAACGACCGCACCACGTTCTACCTCTCGGGGGACAACAGCTACGACCAGGGTGTGATCGTCGGACCGAACGACCATTTCTCCCGCACCGCGGCGCGGCTCAAGGCGTCGCACCGGGTGGCGGACAACCTCCGGCTCGGCGGCGACCTGTCCTTCGCCGACACGCGCGCCAGGTATCTCCAGCGGGGCAACAACACCAACGGCGTCCAGCTGGGCTTCCTGCGCACGCCCCCCGATTTCAACAACCAGCCCTATGTCGTGACCACGCCCAACGGCAGTCAGCAGCAACGCTCGTTCTTCGGTGTCCGGCATCCGACCGACGCCAGCCTGGGTGATGACCGGATATTCGACAACCCGTTCTGGTCGATTTACGACGCGCTGAACTCGTCCGATGTGGGACGCGTGTACGGCAACGTGAATGCCGAATACCTCGCGACGCCGTGGCTCAAGGTCAACTACACGCTGGGCGCGGACTACGCGGCCGACGAGCGGCTCGAGGGATGCGCCATCACCTCGGCCTCCCCGTGCGTCGAGGGGCGGGTGATCGAGGGCAAGATCATCAACTACGCGATCGACCATAACCTCACCGCCACGGCGAGCTACACGATCAGTGCCGATCTCGGCGGCACGCTCACCCTCGGGCAGAACTTGAACACGCGCAACCAGCGCACGCTCGGGAACGTGGGCCGGGGTCTCGTTGCGCCGCAGCCGTTCAAGGCGTCGAACACCGTGGCGCGCGATCCGGTCCTCGACCAGGAGCAGGTGATCCACGACGCGTCGTGGTTCGGCCAAGGGACTCTCGACATCAAGAATCAGCTGTACCTGACCGCGGCCCTGCGGAACGACGGCTCCTCCACGTTCGGCCGGTCGAACCTGCGCAGCTGGTTCCCCAAGGGCAGTGCCGCGTGGGAATTCACCAAGGTGATCGGTGCGCAGTCGTGGCTGTCATACGGGAAGGCGCGCGTCGCGTACGGCCAGGCGGGGCAGGAGCCGTTGCCCTACTTCACCTCGCAGACGCTCTCCGAGGCGCTGCTCATCACCGGGATTTCGCAAGGCACCGCGAACACGCCGACCCAGAACGGACTCGGCGGCATGGTGACGCGCTCCGAGCTGCGAGCGGCGACCGCGCTCAAGCCCGAGCGGTCCAAGGAATTCGAGGCGGGCGTAGACCTGGGCTTTTTCAAGGACCGGGCCGACGCGAGCATTACGTGGTACGACAAGAAGTCCAGCGACGTGATCCTGCCGGAGCCCCTTCCCGTCTCGACCGGCTACTTCGCGCAGGGCTCGAACGCGGCCTCGATCCAGAATCGCGGCTGGGAGGTGTCCCTCAACCTCCGTCCCGTGCAGCGGGCCGATTTCGGCTGGGACGTCGGTTTGCAGTGGGCGCGCAACCGCAACAAGGTGCTGGCGCTCGGCGCGGGTGAGCAGTTCATCGTGATCGGCGACTTCAACAACCAAGTCGCGATGGTGGGCCAGCCGATCGGCGTATACCTCGGCAGCGGCTTCCTGCGGTGCGGCATTTCCAACGGGACCACGAACATCGTCGACATCGCGGGTGGGGGAACCGACAGCCTCGGCGCCGTCTGCCAGGGCCACCCCAGGGGCGCCCTGTACATCGACCCGAATGGCTTCCCGCTCCAGGACGCAGATCCACGCATCGTGCAAGACCCGAACTACGACTGGACCGGCAGCGTCCGCTCGGCGTTCCGTTACAAGAAGTTTCAGATCTCCGGCCTGCTCGACATCCGTCACGGCGGGCAGATCTGGAACGGCACCAAGGGCGCGCTGTGGAGCTACGGCACGCACAAAGACACGGAGCAACGCGCGGTCTGTACGGCCCGGACCGAAACCGGCTGCACGGGAAACACCAAGATCTTCGGCCAGGGTGGCTGGTATGACGGCCCGGTTGTGGGCCCCGGCGCCGGGGTGCCGGCCCCAATCGGCGAGTACTGGTATCGCGACGTCGTGGGGTGTCCGTTCGTCGGTATCGACGAGCCGTGCATCGAGGACGCGGGCTTCGCGAAGCTGCGCGAGCTGTCGCTCACGTACACGCTCGACGCGCCATGGGTTCAGCGCTCCCTCGGATTCTCGAGCATCGACCTGCGGGTATCCGGCCGCAACCTGCACACCTGGACCAACTACACGGGCTACGACCCCGAGACGAACCTCGGCGGAGCGATCTCGGCGGGGCTCGGCGCCGGAGGGGTGGACTACTTCAACAATCCGCAGACGCGCTCATTCACGTTTTCAATCACCTTGAACCACTAACCCCGAGGAGACCGACATATGCGTCGCAACGCGACTGTCGCGCTCGTGTCACTGGGGCTGCTCCTCGGGACGACGGGCTGTGATGCATTCCTGACCGGGACCAAGCTCTCCGAGAATCCCAACCTGCCGACGGCGGGGGCGATCCAGCCGCTGTTTGTCGGCGTGCAGGCCGGGCAGTTCACGTTCCAAGAGGCCACGGCGTCGATGATGACGTGCATGTGGGTCCAGGCCTGCGGGGCGACCAACGGCCGGTTCGTGGAGCAAGCGGGTCACTACGTGTTCGGCGAGACGTCGAACACGGCGGCGAACTTCGGAGACTGGCTCCAGGTATACGGCGGCGGGGGGCTGGTGGACATTCGGCGCGTGAAGGCGCTGGCCCGCGCGGCCGGCGATTCGACGTGGCTCGGCATCGGGAAAGTGTGGGAGGCGTTGACGATCGGGACCGCGTCGGACCTGTGGGGCGACATTCCCTATTCCCAGGTCGATACCAACGCGACGAATCCCCCGCTCGACGATCGGTTCGCCATCTTGAGCGCGCTGCAGACGTTGCTGGACGAAGCGATCGCCGAGCTGACGGGCGGCACCGGCCCCGGGCCGGGCATCCGGGACCTCATCTTCAACCCGCTCGGCGATCAGACGGCGGCGGGCCAGCGAGCGAAGTGGATCCGCGCGGCGTGGACCCTCAAGGCCCGCTATTACATGCACACGGCCGAGTCGTTGGGGGTTCCTGCCTATACCGCCGCGATCGCCGCGGCGACCAATGGCATCAACGATCCGAGCAGGAATGGCGACTTCCGGTCGTTCCACACGAAGGTTACCGCCGAGCGCAACATGTGGAACCAGTTCCAGACCACGTCCGGGTTCGGTGGCGACCTCGAGGCGGGCCGGTCCCTGGTCGACTATATGAACGCCCGGAACGATCCGCGCCGCGCCGCCTACTTCTGCCTGAACGCGCTGGGCGGTTACGGCGGTGACGACTTCAACGTCGTCGTCAACCCGAATTCGGTGTCGAACTTCGCGTGCCTGCCCTCGCGCTTCGCGCCGGACGCGCGGATCCCGTACGTAAGCTACGCCGAGAACGAGTTGATTCTCGCGGAGGCGTACGCTGCCACGGGCGACACCGCGAGCGCGAGATCGCATTTGAACGCCGAGCTCGCCACAGTGCCTCTGCCGGCAGTCGCCAGCGGGTTGAGCGCACCGGCGCTGCGGGATACGATCATGATGGAGAAGTACGTGGCCATGTTCCAAAACATCGAAACGATCAGCGATTACCGGCGTACCTGTATTCCCGCCATCACGCCGGCCGGTAACGCCCAGGGATTCACCCACGTGCCCGGACGGCTGTTCTACCCGCAGGCGGAGCGGAATACCAACACCAACATCCCGGATCCGAGCACCCAGCTCACGACCCACGGGTTCCGTAACAAGGGCGATGTGCACGCCTGCCAGGGCAGCGACGCACTGCCATGAGCCCGATGCGTGCCGCGATTGGGTTCACCCTGTGCCTCACGGCGGGCTGTTACAACTACCATCCGCTCGCCACAACGAGCCCCGAGCCAGGGAGCTACGTTGCGGCGACGCTCACGGACCAGGGCTCCACGGATCTTGCACGCTACCTGGGCCCGAGCGTGTTCCTCGTGCGAGGGCGGTATCTCGGCGACAGCGACGCGGGGCTTCTGGTGTCCGTGTCCGCGGTGGAGCTCAAGCGAGGCGACGACGTCTCGTGGGCGGGAGAGACGATCACGCTCCCGCCCGATGCGGTCGCCTCGCTCGAAGTGCGACACCTCGCCAAGGGACGGACGCTGCTGCTGGCGAGCGCGGGAGCGGGTAGCTTGGTCGTCACGACGCTGGCGATGTCGCTGCTCGCCAACAGTACCGCGGTTCAGAGCGGAAACGGTCACGTAGTAAAGAAGTAGAAGTAGGTTGTCTCGCACCATGTCGTGAAACACCATGTGGTTCACGACCTCGTCGCCATTCTCGAAATCTTCCCGTGTGACGCAGCCCTTCATGGTGGCTTGCCTCGAGCGCGATCGAGCCACAGCTTCCGGGCATGTCGCCTCGAAGTCACAACTCTTTCCGCGAGGGTGCCATCCTCGGCGCGGTTGTGGGCACCGGGATTTGGGTGTGGATCGCGCTGGTCGACGCCGTCGTGGGAGAGCCGTTTCGCACGTTTGCCGTCCTCGGCGGCGTGGCGCGCTTCACCACGCTGCACTACGTTCTGTGCTTGGCGTACGGGGTGGTTGCGGTCAGCGTCGTCCACGCTGCGCAGCGAGAGGCCAGCCTCATGGTGGGCGCGGCGTTCGCGTTTTTCCTGCTCGAGCTCGGGTTCGTGATGGTGTCGGCGATCCTGTCGCAGGTCGGCCTCGGCGGGCTCGCCTGGGCCCGAATCCTTGGTGGGAACATCGTCGGGGTCGCCCTCACGCTCCTGATTCTCTGGCGACGGCATCCACTGGCCCAGGAGTTCCGGGATGGGACGGCCGAAGGGGAGGAGTGAGGATCCTCGTCGCCGTGCCTCGACTTCGACTCTGGCTCGCCACCGCCGCGCTCGCCATGTCGGGGTGCGGCGGTCCGTTCCCTCAGTCGACGCTCCAACCCCACTCCGACTTTGCGCGGGCTACCGACGTCCTCTTCACTGACATCTTCTGGTGGGCGGCCGGCGTATTCCTCGTCGTCGAGACCCTGCTCGTCGTCGCGCTGATCCGCTTCCGCCACCGTGAAGGCCGCGCCGCGCCCAAGCCGACCCACGGCCATACGCTGATGGAAATCGCCTGGACCCTCGCCCCGGCGGCGATCCTCGTGTTCGTGGCCGTGCCGACGGTGCGTACGATCTTTGCGACCGCCGGGGAGGCACCCGCCGACGCCCTCAAAGTGGACGTGATCGGCCATCAATGGTGGTGGGAGTTCCGCTACCCGGAGCTCGGGCTCGTCACCGCGAACGAGCTCCACGTCCCGCTCGGCCGGGCGGTGCAGCTGTCCATCACCTCGGCCGACGTGATCCACGCGTTCTGGGCTCCGCCCCTGGGGGGCAAGCGGGACGCCATCCCGGGCCACGTGAACCGCATCGCCTTTCGTGCTAGCGACGTGGGCGACTACTCCGGTCAGTGCGCCGAGTTCTGCGGTGCCTCCCACGCCAACATGCGCCTCCGCGTCGTCGTCGACTCGGATTCCGGGTTCGGGCGCTGGGCGACGGTGCAGCTGGCGGGGCCGGCCGCGCCCGGTCCGGGGACGGTCGCCGAGCGCGGCAGGGCCGTCTATTCACGCAGCGCCTGTATCGGCTGCCACACGATCCGAGGCGTCTCGCCGGGCGTGATCGGGCCGAACCTCACGCACGTCGGCAGCCGGACGACGATCGGCAGCGGGCTCTTCCCCAATGACTCGGCGCACCTGGCACGCTGGATCGCCGACGCACCCGCCCTGAAGCCCGGCTCCCTCATGATGCGCATGCAGCCGCCGCTCACCGACGCCGACATCGCGGCGCTCGTAGCCTATCTCGAGAGCCTGAAATGAGCGACGCCCGGGGACTCTCGAGCTGGCTCACGACCACCGATCACAAGCGGATCGGCCTGCTGTACTTCTGGACGGCCCTCGCCTTCTTCCTGATCGGCGGTATCGAGGCGTTGTTCATCCGCGTGCAGCTCGCCCAGCCGAACGGCCATCTGGTGAGCGCCGAGACGTTCAACCAGCTGTTCACGATGCACGGCACCACGATGATCTTCCTGGCGCTGATGCCGCTATCGTCGGCGTTTTTCAACTACATCATCCCGTTGCAGATCGGCGCGCGGGACGTGGCGTTTCCGCGGCTCAATGCCTTCAGCTACTGGGTGTTCCTCCTCGGTGGGCTGCTCCTGAACGCGAGCTGGCTGGTGGGGCCGCTGTTCCACGCCGGCATGCTGAACGTCGCCCCCGACGGTGGATGGTTCGGCTACGCGAACCTGACGGAGCGTCAGTTCTCGCCAGGGCCGAATATCGACTTCTGGCAGCTCGGCTTGCAGACGCTGGGCATCTCGTCGCTCGCGGCGGGGTTCAACTTCATCGTCACCATCCTGAACCTGCGGGCGCCCGGGATGACGATGATGCGCCTGCCCGTGTTCACGTGGATGACGCTCGTCACCCAGTTCATCATCATCACCGCGTTCCCCGTCATCACCGTCGCGCTCGTCTTCCTGATGTTCGACCGGCTGTTCGGCACGCACTTCTATCTGACCAGTGCCGGCGGAACGCCCATCCTGTGGCAGCACCTGTTCTGGCTGTTCGGCCACCCCGAGGTGTACATCCTGATCCTGCCAGCCATGGGAGTCGTGTCCGAGGTGTTGCCGACGTTCGCGCGCAAGCCGTTGTTCGGGTACCCCGTCGTGGTCTATTCGGGAATCCTGATCGGGTTGATGGGCTGGGGGGTGTGGAGCCATCACATGTTCTCCGTCGGCCTCGGACCCATCGCCGACTCGGCGTTCGCCGCGACCTCGATGCTCATCGCCATCCCCACCGGGGTCAAGATCTTCAATTGGGTCGGCACCCTGTGGGGCGGCGATATCCGCGGCACGACCGCGCTGCACTTCGCCGTCGGCTTCGTCGCGATGTTCACCATCGGCGGGCTCTCGGGGGTGTCGCACGCGTCGCCGCCGGCCGATCTCCAGCAAACCGACACCTACTACGTGGTGGCGCACTTCCACTACGTGCTGTTCGGCGGCACCGTCCTGGGCCTGTTCGCCGGCATCTATTACTGGTGGCCGAAGATGACCGGTCGTCTGTTGAGTGAGTCCCTGGGCAAGTGGCACTTCTGGCTGCAGTTCGTCGGGATGAACCTCGCATTCTTCCCCATGCACTTCATCGGATTGCTGGGCATGCCGCGCCGCGTCTACACCTATGCACCCGAGCTCGGGGTGGGCGGTCTGAATCTCGCCTCCACGGTCGGGGCATTCCTCATCGCCGTCTCGATTCTCGTGTTCCTCCTCAACGTGTGGCACAGCGCGCGGCACGGGCGGGCCGCGCCGAACGATCCCTGGGGCGGCGCGACGCTCGAGTGGAGCATCCCCTCGCCGCCGCCGGCGTACAACTTCTCCGTCATTCCCACGGTCACGAGCCGGCTGCCGCGCTGGAAGACCGAGCACCACGAGGCCATGCGGGATCCCCCGGCCACACCGCCCGCGCCGATCCACATGCCCGGAGGGTCGTGGTGGCCGCTGGTCGCGGCGTGCGGACTGCCGGTGATGGCGCTGTCGGTGTTGACGCACACCCTGTGGCTGGTATTCGCTGGGGCTGCGATTCTCATCTTCGGCATCTACCGCTGGGCGTTCGAGCCCTTCGAGGTGTGAGCGATGACGCACGCTGCTGTTACACACCACACCAGCATGGGGCTCGACAATCGCAAGATGGCCTTCTGGGCGTTCATCGGCTCGGAGTGCCTGCTGTTCACATCCCTCATCTCGACCTATCTGGTTTACAAGGGGAAAAGCGTCGTCGGACCGTACCCGCCCGAAATCCTCAACATTCCGTTCACGTCGGTGAGCACCTTCGATCTGCTGATGTCGAGTCTGATGATGGTGCTGGCGCTCGCCGCGGTGCAGCGCGGCGACATGAAGTGGGGCAAGATCTGGCTGTTCTCGACGGCCTTACTCGGCCTCGTGTTCCTCGGCGGACAAGTGCTCGAATTCACCGAGTTCGTGCACAAGGGCCTCACGATTTCGACCAACCTGTTCGGCTGCACCTTCTTCGTGCTGACAGGGACGCACGGCGCGCACGTCGCAGTGGGAGTGCTCTGGCTGCTCACCCTGTGGGTACGCGCGCTGCAAGGCAAGCTCGGGCCCGCCAACGCGATGACGGTCGAGATCACGGGACTGTACTGGCACTTCGTGGACGTCGTCTGGATCGTGATCTTCACCGTGGTCTACCTCATTCAGTAGACGCACAGACGCACAGGGGAGAACAGACGCACAGATGACCGAACGGAGCGGAGGGACGGCGATGCAGGAGGGAGGGTCCGTGGAGCGGCCCGTGCACCCATCGGCGGACGTCTATTTGCGGGTCGGGGCGGTGCTCGTGATCCTCACCGTGCTCGAGATAGGGGTGTTCTACGTGCCGGCGTTCCGCCCCGTACTCGTCCCGGTGCTGCTCGTGCTGTCGGCTGCGAAGTTCACGTTGGTGGTGATGTTCTACATGCACCTCAAGGCCGACAGCAGGTTCTTCACCTTCCTGTTTGGCGTTCCCTTGTTGCTCGCGGTCGGCGTGATGGTGGCCCTGCTGTTCCTCTTCCTGGGTGCGCTCACGCTCAAGGGGGCTGCGGGCGCCGGATGACCCTGCCCGCGCCCCCCCCGGCCCCCCCGGCCCCCCCGCCCTGGCAGCAGTGGGACCTGCATCCCAGCGTGATCATCGGGCTCGCCCTGTTGGGCGGGCTCTATGTGTATTGGGGGGGGCTCGAAGCGCCGCGCCGCCGCGTGGCGTCGTTCGCCGCTGCGCTGGCGGTGCTGGGCCTCGCGCTCAACGGTCCGCTCCACAACCTCTCGGACTCCTATCTCTTCAGCGCCCACATGGCGCAGCACCTCGTGCTCACCCTGGTGTTCCCGCCGCTGCTGCTCTATGGAACGCCCGCAGCAGTAGTGCGGCCGCTGCTGCGGCCACGGTGGGTGTTCCGGTTTGCGCACTGGGCTACGGGTCCCCTCGTCGCGGGCGCGCTCTTTTCGATACCGATCACCCTGTGGCACTTCCCGCAATTCTACCAGGCGGCGCTCGAGCATCATCCGCTGCACATCGTGCAGCACCTGGTATTCATCGCCACGGCAGTGATCATGTGGTGGCCGATTCTGTCTCCCGTGCCGGAGCTGCCCCGGGGGAGCTATATGACGCAGCTCCTCTACTTGTTCGTCCTCGGGCTGCCCATGTCGCTTGCCGGCGCGCTCATCACCCTGGCAGACCGAGTGCTGTACCCCTTCTACATTTCGGCTCCGCGAGTGTGGGGCCTCACGCCGATAGCTGATCAGCAGCTCGGCGGTCTCTTGATGTGGGTGGTGGGGACGATCTACCTGTGGATCACCGCGACGGTGGTGTGGTTCCGGTGGAGCGCGCGGGAAGAACGCGGTGACGCGGAACGGGCGGTGCCGCTGGAGGCGTACGGGAATGCGGAAGTGCGAACGGGGAACGCGGAACAGCGCGGCTAAGTCTCAGTCCCCTGTTCCGCGTTCCGGCTTCCGCGTTCCGCGTTCTCAGTCGCACTCGTCCGTCTCCCCCCGCCGAGCGCCGGATGTCGAGCGCGGGCATCTCGAGGTAGCAGATCTTGCCGTTAATCGGCGTCGGAGGGGTCGGGGGCATCAGGACTCCTTGGGATTGTTCGCGAATCCAACTACGGCTTGCACGACCTCCTCTGGTGCATCGAGCGAGAGGAAATGCCCGGCGTCCTCGATGATCCGCAGCTCGGCGCCCGCAATCGCTCGGCGGTCCGACTCTCTCTCGTCCGCACGAGACCAGTCGTGGTCGCCGTAGATCAGCAATGTCGGGCGGTCCACCTGCGCGTACTCCACCCGGGCTCGCTCCCAGCTGCGCCAATGTCGCACCAGCGACATGAGCGCGCGATAGTGGCCCCGTCGGTTGCCGACGCGGTACAGCTCACGAGCCAGGGTAGAGGGCAACGCGCCCTTCCGGTACACGCCGCCCTCGAGGACCCGCTTGACGATCGGATAGAGGCGCAATCGGGTGAACGTCGAGCCGAGCACCGGAACGTTGTTCAGGCCGAACAGTATGTTCGCCAGCAGGGAGCTTCTTCGTATACCGCGCCCGCCGTCGTAGTCGTAGGGATTGATCGCGACGACGGCGCGGACACGGGGATTGTTTCGGGCGGCAAGCAGCAAGCCGATGGTTCCACCGATCGACTCCCCCACGATCACGGCGTCCCGGATGTCGAGTTGATCGAGAAACTGCGCTGCCGCCGTCACGAACAGCTCGGATGAGTACTCCGCCTTCGGGATGTCGGAGTAGCCGTGCCCCGGGTAGTCCAGCGCATAGACC